>Ga0164243_10007531_pt1 | contig 16241 bp, 14 predicted proteins | sample OricompcompostOP_FD_108781 | JGI IMG/M metagenome (GOLD analysis project Ga0164243, IMG submission 108781) | Organic Plus compost microbial communities from Emeryville, California, USA - Original compost - Organic plus compost (OP) | ecosystem: Engineered > Solid waste > Mixed feedstock >...
GCTCCGCATCACGCCTGACATCACGCGCGATCAAAATCCCCAATAGGGCAAGGCGCGCCAGTAATCATGCACACGGCGGCCGCGCTTCAAATCGCTCCAGTCCCATTCTTCGAGCGATGAGAATTTCGGCGCATCGCGTAAGTGCTCTTCGGTGACATCGAATTCATAGCCGCCGAGCCGCTCGTTGTATGCCAGCAGCGACCATGGCAGCGGGATGTAGTCCAGGCCCTGCGCCATGAAGCCGCCGGCGCTCATCACCACATAGCCGATGCGGCCGCTGATCCTGTCGATCATCATGTGTTCGATGCGGCCGACCCGCTCGCCATTGAGGCGGTAAACGTTGCTGCCATGCACCTTCGCGGACGAGATCAAGCTCGCCTGATCCAGGCTATCCGCCCTGCGATTCGTGCCCATGAACGCGATTGTCATCCTTTTTACTGCATGGCGGCGCGTATTGGCCGCGTGATCCTGGCTGCATGGCGGCAAAGCGCCGCCGCTGCAAGAGGTCGCAGCCGGCCGCAAACGCCTCATGCACAGAAAGAGTTCCGGCGCTAGTGGTCGCGCACTAGCGTAGTAACAAACGCGCGTAATAAGCGGCGACACTCAATTATTTGTTGTAATTTGGATTCCGCTTCATCGGCCGTAGGCCGTTATCGCTGCGAAGTTCTCTGCAGGAAAGGTTATCCCGCCAGAGTTCTGCTCGGTGCTGGCTGTGGGAGCCCACGATCCGGTTTTTTGTCCATGAACAAGCGGATCAGCGGCCGCTCGATCAGCCAATAGACCGCAATCGCACCGAAGACCGCCACCACGCAACAGGTCATGACATAAGTCCAAAGCGGCACCTGCGCCGGCAGTAGCATCCACAGATTGCGTAAGGGTCGGATGACGAAGGGATGTGACAGATAAAGGCTGTAGGACGCATCGCCGACCAATACGAGCGGTGCAACGAACCAGCTTGCTCGAATTCGCGGTCCACAAGCCGCAGCAAAGACGATCAGCGCCGCCGGAATGCCCGCGGCGACGAAGCGGGGAAGCGCATCGCTTACCCGCCAGAGCGGGCCAAGGCCAATAGCCAACGCAACGCCAGCAACGAAAACAGCCATCGCGACTGGTGCCGACAGCCGCACATCCGCACGCAGGAGAAGTGCGATGCCAACGCCGAACAGGAATTCGAAAATGATGCTGTCGCTCCAGAAGGCCAGCGCCGTCGGCATCTGAAACAATGCACCGGCCGCAACGAAGCAGACGAAGAAAGCTGTCAGCAGTATCAGCCCGCGCTTCAGCGGAAATACGAGGCAGCACGCAAACAGCGCATAGAAGAACATCTCGTAATTCAGCGTCCAGCCGAGCGCGAGAAGCGGCCGCACTTCGCCGTTTGCCCGCAGGCCGGGAATGAACAGGTAGGACTCGATGATTGAACGCCAACCTTCGATCGGCACGTTCAAGAATTTCGGCGCCACGAATGTGCCAACGATAAAAACTGTCGTCAGCAGCCAATAAAGCGGTGCGATCCGCTGCAATCGCCTGATGAAGAATTGTCGCGGCGCGCCCGGCGTGCCGAACTTTCCGGCCGTCGTATAGAGCATGATGAAGCCGGAAATGACGAAGAAGATATCGACACCAATTCCAAAGGAGACGCCGTGCTGCGGCAGCTCCGCCTGTCCGATCCTGGCCGCAACGAAATTTGAATCATGCAGGGCATGGCCAATCAGCACGAGCACGGCCGCGAGCGCGCGCAGCAGCTGGATCGAAAGCAGGGCCTGTGATGACGAATGCGACGGAGCCGGCATGGGCCGTTTCATAAGCCGATTCCGTGCATTTTTCCGCAGGAAGATGGAGGCTTTTCCGTAAACGGACGGTAACCCTAACGTCACCCCACCGAAACCAGAGAAAGGATAAAGCTTGCTGACAAAAGGGCCGGGTGGCGTTAAACGGGCTTATGCGCCTGAGCCAAATTTTGCTGCAAACTTTGTTGCTCGCCGCGTTGGCCGTTCCCGCCATGGCGCAGGATCGCGGCACGCTGGCGCCGAAGCCGCTGCCGCCGCTGAGCAATCCGGACGATCCCAATCTGCCGGCCAAGGAATTGTTCGGCCGCAAGCCGACCCCGGCCGATCTGCAGACGCGCGCGATCGGCTTCTATTCGCGCGGATGCCTCGCGGGCGGCGTTGCGCTGCCGGTCAATGGCCAGAACTGGCAGGTGATGCGGCTGTCGCGCAATCGCAATTGGGGCCATCCGAACATGATCGCGATGCTGGAGCGGCTGGCGGCCAAGGCGCCGTCCGTGGGCTGGAACGGGCTTCTGGTCGGCGATATCGCGCAAGCGCGCGGCGGACCGATGCTGACCGGCCATGCCAGTCACCAACTCGGTCTCGACGCCGATATCTGGCTGACGCCGATGCCGAACCGCGAATTGACGCGCAAGGAACGCGAGGAAACGTCCGCAACAATGGTGGTGCGGAAGGATCGTCTCGATGTCGATCCGAATGTGTGGACGCCGGCGCATCTCGGCATTCTGCGCGCGGCCGCCAAGGACCCGGCGGTGGAGCGCGTACTCGTCAATCCGGCGATCAAGAAGGCCTTGTGCCGCGACGCCGGCGCCGATCGCTCATGGCTGCACAAGGTTCGCCCGGTTTATGGTCATGATTATCATTTCCATGTGCGCATCTCCTGTCCAAAGGACAGCCCGACTTGCAGGCCGCAGGCGGTGACGCCGGATAATGATGGCTGCGGCGAAGAGCTCGCCTATTGGTTTCAACCGAAGGTTCTGAACCCGCCGCCGCCCGATCCCAGCAAACGGCCGAAGCCGATCACGCTGGGCGACCTGCCGCAGGAATGCCGTCAGGTGCTGGTGGCGCAATGAAGCGACATCTCATTCCGCCCTCGTCCTGAGGAGGCGCGCAGCGCCGTCTCGAAGGATGCGGGCGGCCTCTGGTTCGAGACGCATCGCAAGCGATGCTCCTCACCATGAGGCCGAGAGAGATGACGCTCAATCAGATCATTAAATCGGCAGCACGTTCGTATACTTCACCTGCTCGAGCGCGAAGCTCGATTCAATCGAGGCGATGCCGTCGAGCCGCGTCAGTTTGGTTTTCAAAAATTGCTCATAGGCGGCGAGATCGGCCACCACCACGCGCAACAGATAATCGCGCGGCCCGGTCATCAGATAGCATTCCAGCACTTCCGGCCAGCGCGCGATTGCTTTTGAGAATTTTGTCAGCGCATCTTCGCGCTGATTTTCCAGCCTGATGGAAATGAACACGCTAACCGGCAGGCCGACCGCCTGCTGGCTCAGCACCGCGACATAGCGCGAGATGATGCCCGCCTTCTCCATGATGCGCACGCGCCGCAGACAGGGCGAAGTTGACAGCCCCACCGCATTGGCGAGCTCGGCAAGGCTCATGCGGCCGTCCTGCTGCAGCAAAGCGAGAATTTTGCGGTCGATGGCATCCATGGCACGAGCTTTCGAAATGGTATAATCGAGCACTTATAGCACAAATTTTAGTCGATCCTGCCAATTTGCGATAATTTATTGGCCGCATTTAACCGCCTCTGCCAATGGCGGCGTGCGATCCTGCCGTCATCGCCAAGCCACGTTTTCCGAAGGCCCGCTTTTAAGGATCGCGCCATGCCGCAGCCCTCGCGCCTCGATATTCTGTCCGAGCTGGAACGAAAGGTGCTCTGGCTTGCCAGCTGGATGATCCATAACGCCAATCATATCCGCGACAATGTCGATGGCCTGAAGGTCGGCGGCCATCAGGCGTCGTCGGCTTCGCTCGCCACCATCATGACTGCGCTGTATTTCGAGGTGCTGCGTCCGCAGGATCGCGTCGCGGTGAAGCCGCATGCCTCACCAATCTTTCACGCCATCCAATACCTGCTCGGCAAGCAGACGCGCGAAAAGCTGGAAAATTTTCGCGGCTATAAAGGCGCGCAAAGCTATCCGTCGCGCACCAAGGATATCGACGATGTCGATTTCTCCACCGGCTCGGTCGGCCTGGGCGTGGCGCAGACGTTGTTCTCCTCGCTGGTGCAGGATTATGTGCGCGCACATCACTGGGCGCAGGATCGCCCCGAGGGACGGATGATCGCGCTCGTCGGCGATGCCGAGCTCGATGAAGGCAATATCTTTGAATCCATCCTCGACGGCTGGAAGCAGGATCTGCGCAATTGCTGGTGGATCGTCGATTACAATCGCCAGAGCCTCGACGCCGTTGTGCGTGAAGGCCTGTGGGAACGATACGAACAGCTGTTCCGCAATTTCGGCTGGGATGTCGTCATCGTCAAATACGGCGCGTTGCAGCAGGCTGCGTTTCGGGAGCCTGGCGGCGACAAGCTGCGCGCCTGGATCGATGCCTGCCCGAACCAGCTTTATTCGGCTTTGGTGTTTCAGGGCGGCGCGGCCTGGCGCAAGCGTCTGCTGGATGAGATCGGCGACCAGGGCGACGTCACTGCATTGATCGAGCGTCGCAATGACGACGAATTGGCGCGGCTGATGAACAATCTTGGCGGCCATGATCTGCCGGCTTTGACGGAAGCCTTTGCCAGCATCAAGCATGATCGCCCGGTCTGCTTCATCTGCTACACGGTGAAAGGCTTCGGCCTGCCGATGGCCGGCCACAAGGACAATCACGCTGGTCTGATGACGCCGGCACAGATGGAGATTTTCCGCACTCAGAACAACGTGCGGCCGGGCCATGAATGGGATCAGTTTGAGGGCCTGTCATTGCCGGCGCAAACGTTGCAGGACTTCCTCGGCGAAGTGCCCTTCGCTCAGCGCAAGACGCAGCTTTCGGCGCCGCGTCTGACCATTCCCGATACCTTGCCGGTGAAGATCCAGCCAACCATGTCCACGCAGGCCGGCTTCGGCGCGCTGATGAACGAGATCGGCAAGAGCGAAGACGATTACGCCGCGCGCATTGTCACCACATCGCCAGACGTCACCGTCTCCACCAATCTTGGCGCATGGGTGAACAGGCGCGGTCTGTTCGGGCGCGACAACGTCGCTGACATCTTCAAGAACGAACGCATTCCCTCGACCTTTGCGTGGGAATTCTCGCCGAAGGGCCAGCATATCGAACTCGGCATCGCCGAGATGAATCTGTTCATCCTGTTGTCGGCGCTCGGCCTGTCGCATTCCATCAATGGCGAGCGGCTGCTGCCGATCGGCACATTGTATGACCCGTTCATCGCGCGCGGTCTCGATGCGCTGAATTATGCCTGCTATCAGGATGCGCGCTTCATCGTCGCGGCGACGCCATCGGGCATTACGCTGGCGCCGGAAGGCGGTGCGCATCAATCGATTGCCCAGCCGCTGATCGGCATGGCGCAGGATGGTCTTGCGGCATTCGAACCGGCCTTTGTCGATGAGCTTGCGGTGATCATGCGCTTTGCGCTGGAGCATATCCAGAAACAGGGCGAGAGCGCATCGGACGCGGGCGAACGCACCAGCAACTGGCTACGCGACGAAACCGGCGGCGCGGTTTATTTGCGTCTGTCGACGCGGCCGGTCGAACAGCCGCAGCGCAAGATCAGCGACGACTTGCGCCGCTCGATCATCGATGGCGCGTATTGGCTGCGCGAACCCGGACCGAATGCGGAAGTGATCGTTGCCTATAGCGGCGCGATCGCACCGGAGGCGATCGAGGCGGTCGGCCTGATGGCCGAAGACCGCCGCGATATCGGTCTGCTCGCCGTGACATCGGCTGATCGTCTTCATGCCGGCTGGACGGCGGCGCAGCGGGCGCGCGAACGCGGCCTCGTTCATGCGCGGTCGCATATCGAGCGGCTGCTCGATCAGGCGCCTGCACATTGCGGCATTGTCAGCGTGCTGGATGGCCATCCGGCAACCCTGTCGTGGCTCGGTGCGGTGCATGGCCATCGCGTGCGCGGACTCGGCGTTGAGCATTTCGGCCAGACCGGCTCGCTGCCCGACCTCTATCGGCATTACGGCATCGACGCCAATGCCATCATTGCCGCCGCGCAGGCGCTGACCGCAGGTCGTCCGATCCGCTATCTCAAGGCGCTGCCGTAATACACGATCGCCGCTTGCACGAATGCCATCGCCACCATGATGACGATGGCGGCGGCGGCGATGGCGAGCGCAAAGGGCAACACTCTGGCGCGCGGTGCGCCCATCAAGGGATGCACGCCGGTCCATAACATCCGCAACCCGTAAAGCCCGAGCAGCGCGACGAAGCGCAGGCCCGGCAGAGCCAGCATGATGCCGACCAGCCAGACCGGCGTGAAGGAATAGGCCGCGAGCTTCATTGCATTGGTGAAATGCCGGGCAGCGCCGAAGAGCGGCGCCAGCGCGTGAATGGCCAAAGCCGTCAGCACGACGATGGCAAAGGACAGCACATAGCTTAGCACTGCCTTGGCGGCAGCGAACCAGATCGGATCGTGAAAGGTGCCGATCGACACAGTGGTGCCGACAAAAGCCGAGCCGATAAAGCCGGCTATCGCAGGAATCGCCGCCAGCACAGCGACATAGCGCAGCAGCACCCGCCATGGGCCGCCTGGCTCGGCCGCGATCAGCGGCCATTCGCGGCGCGGATCCAGCATGATATTTCGAATGCGCGCGATCAGCGGCGGCATGACGGGCTCGTGACGGTCTTCTTCTCGAATCGGGACGGATACCGGCGGCAGATTATCACGCCCACCAGCTTTCGACGCAGCCGGCCCTTCCGGGAATAGCATCCTTGGCAAATGCCGGAAGCTTGCTACAATCCCGCCCAGCGATCCGGACTGCGCTGCGCGCGCGTCCGGCCGACCATGGAACGGCGGTTCCTGACCTCATCGCACCCGACATCCTTGGGTTTGCTTTTCTGGCGCGGCTTTGTCCGTGTCCGCTCTGTTGTTTTGGAGAACCGCCATGCTCGCTCGCTCCATCGTGTTTGTGCTGCTGGCCGGCCTGTTTGCGCAAGCGCCGCAAGCCGCGCGCGCGCAGGACAAGACCCTCACCGTGTTCGCCGCCGCTTCGATGAAGAATGCGCTGGACGACGTGAACGCCGCCTACAGCAAGGCCACCGGCGTGAAGGTCGCCGCCAGCTATGCCGCGAGTTCAGCGCTGGCGCGACAGATCGAACAGGGCGCACCGGCTGATGTATTTCTCTCGGCCGATCTGAAATGGATGGATTATCTCGAGGCCAAGAAGGCCATCAAAGCCGAGACGCGCTTGAACCTTCTCGGCAACAAGCTGGTGCTGATCGCACCGAAGGATTCCAAAGTCGGCAACGTCACCATTGGTCAGGGCTTCGATCTCGCCAAACTCGCCGGCGATGGCCGCATCGCCACCGGCGATGTCAAAGCCGTTCCGGTCGGGCTTTACGCCAAGACGGCGCTGGAAAAGCTCGGCGCATGGCAGGCGGCCGAACCGAAATTCGCAATGGCCGACAATGTTCGCTCTGCGTTGTTGCTGGTATCGCGTGGCGAAGCCGTCCTAGGAATTGTTTATGAAACCGACGCCAAGGTCGAACCGGGCGTCAAAATCATCGGCACCTTCCCGGATAACGCACACGAGCCGATCACCTATCCGGTCGCCGCCACCTCGATAGCAAAGCCGGACGCGACCGGGTATCGGCAATTCCTGCGCAGCAAAGGCGCGAAAGAGATTTTTGAAAAATACGGCTTCACCTTTCTCGGCACCAAGCCGGCCTCGTGATGCATTTAAAAGCAAGCTGACGTGTTCACCCTGACGCAAGAAGAATGGACGGCGATCCAACTTTCGCTCTGGATCGCCTCCATTGCCACGGTGGTGGCGGCCCCGCTCGGCATCGCCATCGCGTGGCTGTTGGCGCGCAAAAAATTCTGGGGCAAAGCGCTGCTCGACGGCGTCGTGCATCTGCCGCTGGTGCTGCCCCCGGTCGTTACAGGTTATCTGTTGCTGATCTCGTTCGGCCGCCGCGGACCGATCGGCGCGTTTCTGTATGAGACTTTCGGCATCGTCTTTTCGTTTCGCTGGACCGGAGCGGCCCTCGCCTGCGGCGTCATGGGCTTTCCGCTGATGGTGCGGGCGATGCGGCTGTCGATTGAAGCGATCGACCGCAAACTGGAAGCGGCGGCATCGACACTCGGCGCCAGTCCGCTCCGCATCTTCTTCACCGTGACATTACCGCTGGCCTTGCCCGGCGTCATCGCCGGCATGGTGCTGTGCTTTGCCAAGGCGCTCGGCGAATTCGGCGCCACCATCACCTTCGTCTCCAACATTCCCGGCGAGACGCAGACGATTTCTGCGGCGATCTACAGCTATACCAATGTGCCCGGCGGTGATGCCGCGGCGGGCCGGCTGGTGCTGGTTGCGATCGTTCTGTCGCTCGCGGCGTTGATCATCTCCGAATGGTTCTCGCGCCGCGCCGGCATGCGCTACCACGGAGAATGACGATGCTCCGCGTTGATGTCGAAAAGCGGCTCGGGGATTTTTCATTGTCCGCTGATTTTGCCGCTGAACGCGGCATCACCGCATTGTATGGCCCGTCCGGCTCCGGCAAGACCAGCGTCGTCAACATGATCGCCGGACTCGTGACGCCCGATCGCGGCATTATTACACTTGATGGCGTAGCGCTGTTCGATTCCACACAGCGCGTGAATGTGCCGCCGCACAAACGTGGCATCGGCTATGTGTTTCAGGACGGCCGTCTGTTTCCGCATATGAATGTGCGCGCCAATCTCGATTACGGGCGCCGCATGTCCGGCAAGCCCGTTGATGACGCGCGCTTCAAAAACGTGATCGGATTGCTCGGCATCGATCATTTGCTTGACCGGCGGCCGGGCTCGCTGTCCGGCGGTGAACGCCAGCGCATCGCCATCGGCCGCGCTCTGCTGATGCAGCCGCGTCTGCTGTTGCTCGACGAGCCGCTGGCCTCGCTCGATACCGCGCGCAAGGCCGAAATCATTCCCTATCTCGAAAGACTGCGCGACGAATTTGCTCTGCCGATGATCTATGTCAGCCATTCGCCGGAAGAAATCCGCCGCCTCGCCACGCGCGTGGTGCGACTTGACAATGGTCGCGCCGAAGGCGTCAGCGACATTCTTGCTTTACCGACAGTCACTCTCTGAAGGCTGTTCAACGCTGCGGCAACTTCGCCATCGCATCGGCCATGTAATCGAAAGCGGCCACGAGCGCCGGTCCGCCGCACATCGTGTAGCGCGTCGGCAAAGCGACGCGCCGCTGCGGCGGATAGCGATCGCGCAAGGCCGGATGGACAAGGAATACAGCGCCCTGATCGGTCGCCATTTGCGGCGGGTCTTTCAGAAAGACGAGATCGGGCTTGAGCATCAGAAATGTTTCGAGCGGGATGAAGCCGCCATAGCCGGCCGGCGCACCTTTGGGCGGCTTCAACCCAGCCTGGTCCAGCAAGGTAGCGGCGAGACTGTCCGGTCCTTGCGTATAGCCGCCGCGCTCGACCACCAAAGCTGTCATGCCGCGATGGTTCGCCGCTGCCGCCAGACGCTGCCGCGCGCGTTCGAGATCGGCCAGCAGCTTTTCGCCGCGGTCGGGATGGCCGAGCATGGCCGCCACGTCGCGGATCTGCCGGCGCGCCGATGGCAGATCGCTGACGAACGCCGTCTCCTCTACGCGCAGACCGAGCGAGGTCAAAAGCCGTCGCGTCACCGCCCGGTCGTCGGGGCCGACCAGCACCAGATCGGGCTGTAGCAGCAGCGTCGATTCGGCCTGCCAGTCGACCTTCCTGAAGTGCCGCGCCTTATCGGCGACGACGGACAGCACCGGATCGGTGGCATAAGGCGAAAGCCCGGCAATCTGCGCGGGATCGGCCAGCGCCACCACCAGCTGGTCGGCGCACAGATTGAAGGAGAGAACACGCTTGGGCGCGCCGCCCTCCTGTGCCGTCACGGGACACGCGAAGGCAAACAGCGCTATCACGAGCGCAAACCGCATGGTCGCTGGCACAAATCGCATCATACGGGCATAGTCCGTTTCACATCCTCATCCTGCACGCAATCATGACGTCTGCCTGGCGACTCAATGGGGCGCTGATAAGCCTCGTTCTCCTTCTGATCCTGGTTTCGCTGATGGTCGGCCCGTCAGGGTTGCCGCCGCGCACGGCGCTCGTGGCGCTCTGGAGCGGAGACGGCGTTGCCGGCACCATCGTGCGCGACATCCGCCTGCCGCGCACGCTGCTGGCGGCGCTGATCGGCGCGACGCTTGGCTTGTCAGGCGCGGCATTGCAGGGGCTGTTTCGCAATCCGCTGGCGGAGCCGGCGGTGTTCGGCGCGCCGCAGGCGGCGGCCGCCGCCGCGTCTTTTGTCATCGCCTTCGGCCTGTCATCGGCAACATCGCTGACGGTAGCGGTCGCCGGCATCCTCGGCGCATTGGCTTCGGTCGGTGCCCTGGTGCTGATCGCCGGCCGCCGCACCAGCCTCACTGTCGTACTGCTGGCGGGCTTCGCGCTGGCAAGCTTTGCCGGCGCTGCCACGGCGCTCATTCTCAATCTCGCGCCCAATCCCTTCATCGCACTGGAGATCGCGTTCTGGCTGCTCGGTTCGCTGGAGGATCGCTCGCGCGATCATCTTTTGATCGCAGCTCCCTTCATGCTGGCGAGCTGGATCGTGCTGGCGATGCCGGCGCGGGCGTTTCGCGCGCTGACGCTGGGCGAGGACGCAGCGGCTTCGCTCGGCGTCAATCTCAAACGCGTGCGGCTGATGGTGGTCGGCGGCACCGCCTTGGGTGTCGGCGCCGCGGTCGCTGTGGCCGGCGCCATTGGCTTTGTTGGCCTCGTCGCGCCGCATCTCGTGCGCCGCTTCGTGCAGCATGATCCGGCGCGGGTGATGCTGCCCGGCGCGCTTGCCGGCGCAGCCTTGTTGCTGACCGCCGACATTACCGTACGGCTTGTGCCATCGGCGATCGAATTAAAAGTCGGCGTCGTCACCGCATTGATCGGCGTGCCGTTCTTCCTGTCGATGATTTTCGGCGAACGCCGATCTCTGGAAGGACCATCGGCATGACCGACACGCTTCTCACCGCCAGTCATGTCAGCGTGCAGCGCGGCGGGCGCACGATCGTGCATGATGTCAGCCTGACATTGCGGGCCAATGAGCTGGTGGCTTTGGTCGGTCCCAATGGCGCCGGCAAGACCACGCTGATCAAGGCGCTGGCCGGATTGTTGCCGGCGCGCGGCACGATCGCCATTGACGGCCGCGCCTTGTCGACGATGCCGGCGCCTGAGCGCGCGCGCAATCTGGCCTACCTGCCGCAGGGCCATGATTTTTCATGGCCGCTGCCGGCGGCTCAGATCGTGGCGCTCGGACGCTATCCACATGCCGATCCGTTCTCGCGCGTGTCGCAGCGCGATCGCGATGCTGTCGCGCATGCGCTGGACATCACCGGCACGACGGCTTTGGCCGATCGCATCGTTACAACATTGTCAGGCGGCGAACGTGCGCGTGTCGCGCTGGCGCGCGTGCTGGCGACACAGGCGCCGATCCTGCTCGCCGACGAGCCGACCATGTCGCTCGATCCGCTGCATCAGTTTCTGGTGATGGCGCTGTTGCGTAAAGCAGCGCAGGCCGATGGCGCGGCGCTGGTCGTGGTGCACGATCTGGCCTTGGCCGCGCGTTATGCCGACCGCGTGGTGGTGCTCGACCATGGTTGCGTGGTGGCCGATGACACCCCCGATATTGCGCTGAGCCGCGATCGCATCGCGCAGGTGTTTGGCGTCGAGGCTGATATCGTCGCGAATGATGGCCTCAGCCTGCCGCTGGTGCGTGGCCCTTTGTAGCGTCAGCCCACCAGCGTGCGCAGCCTGCGCTGCGCACGCTTCCACCAAGGTTGCGCCTCCTCCTCGGCCAGCTGCAAGCCGACTGTCACCACGCGATCGTCGCGCACGCGATGCACCACCAGCGCGACATCGCCGAGGCGGGTGCTGTCCCCTGGCTGCGGCGCGCGGCGCAGCCGCTTGGCGAACAACTCGGATACCGTCAAAGGATGCTGCGCTGGCGTGACAGTGATACCGTAGATTTCCGCCAGCGCGCCGAGCGTTGCGTCGCCGCCGACGAAGAAGTCGCCAAGCAATTGCGGATCGGGAGAGGATGGCGGCGGCAGATCAGCGAAGAAACGGTCTAGCGAGGCGGCCTTGTCCTGCGGCGCCAGCAGATAAACATGATCGCCCTCATGCACGCCGCGCGCCTCTTCCGGTGTCATCACCTTCTCGTCGCGCACCACCAGCGCGATCTTGGCCCAAGGCGGAATGATGCCACCGCGCAGATAAGGACTACCGGGCGTGACCAGATAGCCGACCAGCTCCTGCGCGCGCTGGCCCGGCAGATCGACTTCGATGCGCGGCTGAAATACGTCCGGCCGCTTCTTGGCGATGCGCAGATAGCGCGCGGCCGGCGAAATGGTCCAGCCTTGCACCAGCAGCGAAACCAGCACGACAATGAAGCCGACATCGAAATAAATCACCGCATTGGGCAGGCCGACCAAGAGCGGCATCGAGGCGAGGAAAAAGCCGACCGCGCCACGCAACCCGACCCATGAGATGAACAGCTTCTCCCGCACCGAGAATTGATAAGGCCAGAGCGACAGAAACACGCCGGCTGGCCGCGCGATCAGCATCAATACCGCCGCGATTCCCAAAGCCGGCAGCAATTGCTCGGGCAGACGCTGCGGCCAGACCAACAGACCGAACAGAACGAACATCGCGATCTGGGCGAACCAGGTTGCGGCGTCGAGGAAGGCCACGAGCGACCCCCTTGCCCGCTTGGCTCTGTTGCCGACGATCAGTCCGGCGAGATAGACGGCGAGAAAGCCGGACGCATCCATTGACTGGGCGATGCCGAAGGTGACGAGGGCGCCAGTCGCCACGAAGGGGGCATGCAGGCCTTGCGGCAGCTCGACACGGTTCAGCATCGCCACGATGGCAGCGCCGCCGACGATGCCGATCAGCGTTCCGAACGCGGCCGAGTAACTCAGCACCAGCACCATATCGACGAACGGCTTTTGTCCCTGCAGCAGGATTTCCGCCAGCACCACCGTCAGGAACACGGCGAAAGGATCGTTGGTGCCCGATTCCACTTCGATCGTGGCGGCGACGCGCGGGCGCAGCCGCAAGCCGCGCGCGTGCATTAGAAAGAACACGGCGGCCGCGTCGGTCGAGGCGATGGTGGCGCCGAGCAGCAAACCCTCGAGCCAGCTTAGATTGAACAGATAGACCGCCGCCGGCGCGACCAGAGCCGCGGTGAGGAGCACGCCGAGCGTCGCCAGCGTGCCGGCCGGCGCCAGCACCGAGCGGAAGGTGGCATAACGGGTGCGCAAGCCACCATCGAACAGGATCAGCGCCAGCGCCACCGAGCCGACAGTGAAAGCGAGCGGCACGTCGTTGAATTGCAGTCCGCCTGGCCCCGCCTCGCCCGCCAGCACGCCAACGACGATGAAGATCAGCAGCAAGGGGGCGCCAAAGCGCAGCGCGATCAGACTCGACAGAATACCCGCCATCGCCAGGAGCGCGGCCAAGAGGATCAGGATATTGATATTATCGAGCGTGCCCATGAATGATCGTTGGCGAATGATCGCTTGGAAAACACCCTCACCTTGACGACATCAAGGTGCAGGTTTTCGGTCCTTGTTCCGCGCGCTCTCACCCCAACCAGAATCGCATCGCCGGAAGTCGTCACACCCCATCAAAAGGGGTGACGGCTGATCCGGCAATGAAAAAAGCGCGAGGCACGCCTGCTGACTTGCCGAAACAGCCTATGGCATCGATCCGGTCGGCGTGATCTTGTTGTCCGGCGCGGCGTTGTCGGTCGAAGCGACGGCTTCGCCGGCGGTGTCCGGCGCACCGTCGGGTGCAAGCGGCGGCTCCTGAGACGCTGACGCCGACTGGTCAGAGGCCGGCTCGACCGCCTGGCACGCCGGCCCGTCTGCCGGCGTCATCAGCGGCGGCAAGCCGGCGATCATGGCCTTGGCGATCTCGTATTCGCCCATCACCACCTCGGTGGCGCCATGTTTGACGAGATGGGCGGTTTCTTCCTCGGAATGGGAGCGGGCGATGATTTTCAAAGACGGATTGGCGCGCCGGGCAAAGTCCACGGCATAGCCACCCTCAAAGGCGTCCGGCACAGCCACTAGAAGACAACGCGCCGCCCCGAGATTGGCGGCGCCGATCACATCCTTGTCGGTCACATTCCCGGCAATGGTCTCGACACCTTGATCGCGCAACGGCACCAGCACTTCGGCCGTCGTGTCGATCACCAGCATCGGCGTTTTGGTCTCGAGCAATGCGCGGCCGACAAAGCTGCCGACCCGGCCATAGCCGATCAGCACCACATGATCGGTCAGCTGGCTGACCGGAATTGGTTCGCGGGTCACCGGTTGCTTGACCTCGGGCGCGCTGCCCGCCTCGGCCTTGCGCTCCGCCTTCAACAGGAAGCGATCCAGCAAGACGAACAGCACCGGATTGAGCAGGATCGACAGGATCGCGCCGGCCAGTACGAGATCGCGGCCGCGCTCCGGCAATAGCGCGAGGCTGACGCCGAGGCTCGCGAGAATGAACGAGAATTCGCCGATCTGGGCGAGGCTCGCCGAGATCGTCAGCGCGGTCGGCGCTGGGTAGCGAAACAGGCGAACGATGAAATAGGCGGCGATCGATTTGCCGAGCACGATGATCAGCAGCGTTGCCAGCACCGGCAGCGGATCGCGTAATAGGATCATCGGATCGAACAGCATGCCGACCGAGACGAAAAACAGCACCGCGAATGCGTCGCGCAACGGCAGCGTTTCCTGCGCGGCGCGCTGGCTCAGTTCGGATTCGGCGAGGATCATGCCGGCGAAGAAGGCGCCGAGCGCGAATGACACGTCGAAGGCGGTCGCCGCGCCAAAGGCAAAGCCGAGCGCAATCGCCAGCACCGCCAGCCGAAACAACTCGCGCGAGCCGGTATGGGCGACGTAATGCAAGATCCATGGAATGATGCGCTTGCCGAGCACGAGCATCACAACGACGAATCCGGTCAGCTTGGCGGCCGTGATGCCGAGGGGCCAGAGAAAGGCTTCGTAGCTGTAGCCCTCGGCGCCGCTCTGCCTGACGGTATCGGCCATCACTGGCAGCATCACCAAGGCGAGTACCATGGCGATGTCTTCAACGATCAGCCAGCCGACGGCGATGCGGCCGCGCTCGGTCTCAACCAGACGGCGCTCCTGCAGCGCTCGCAACAGCACCACCGTCGAGGCGACCGAGAGAGCGAGACCGAATACGATGCCGGCGCTGGTCGACCAGCCGAGCAACGTGGCGAGCAGCAGACCAAGCAGTGTCGCGACGCCGATCTGCGCTACCGCGCCGGGAATGGCGATCGCCCGCACTTTCAGGAGATCCTCGAGCGAGAAATGCAGCCCGACGCCGAACATCAGCAAAATGACGCCGATTTCCGCGAGCTGATTGGCGATATTCTGGTCCGCGACGAAACCCGGAGTGAAGGGGCCCATGAGGATGCCGGCGACCAGATAGCCGACGAGAGGAGAAACCTTCAGCCGCTGGGCAATCACACCCAGGCCGAAGGCCAAAACAAGGCCGACAACGACCGTGGAAATGAGTGGAGCGTCATGATGCATGGCGCATTTCTTAACGGCTGATCCAGCAGGTGGCCAGCCTGCGCGACGATGCGTAGCATGTCAGCGCTGGTCATTCCGGGCGCGCGTTGTGCGCGTCCCCGGATGATCGATGGCAGCTTCTTTTGAGAGTCTAGAATCCGACCTTGTCGCCGCCCTTAAGGGACAGGATTTCCCGCGCCTCATCCGGCCCGGCGATTTCAAGGCCAAGCCCTTCCAGGATCTTGCGGACCTGCGTGACCTGCTGGGCATTGGAGGTCGCCAGCTGGCCGGGACCGACCCAGAGTGAATCTTCGAGCCCGACGCGGACATTGCCGCCCATGGCCGCTGCGATAGCCGCCACGCGCATCTGGTTGGAGCCCGCGCCGAGCACCGACCAGTGATAATTGTCGCCCAGCAGCCGGTCGGCCGTGCGCTTCATCTGCATCACATCTTCGGGATGCGCGCCAATGCCGCCGAGAATGCCGAACACCGACTGAACGAAGAGCGGCGGCTTGACGAGGCCGCGATCGAGGAAATGCTTCAACGTGTAAAGATGGCCGATGTCATAACACTCGATCTCGAATCTCGTGCCGTTATCGGCGCAGGTGGTGAGGATATATTCGATATCGGCGAAGGTGTTCTTGAACATGCCCTTCTTCGAACCTTCGAGATAGGGCTCCTCCCAGTCATGCTTGAACTGGCC
>Ga0164243_10007534_pt1 | contig 16239 bp, 8 predicted proteins | sample OricompcompostOP_FD_108781 | JGI IMG/M metagenome (GOLD analysis project Ga0164243, IMG submission 108781) | Organic Plus compost microbial communities from Emeryville, California, USA - Original compost - Organic plus compost (OP) | ecosystem: Engineered > Solid waste > Mixed feedstock >...
TGGTCCCGGCCCTTGGTCACCACGCCGTGCCAGCCCCAGCTCGGGCCGTCCATTAGCACCCACGCCGACAGCGTGTAGCTCTGCGAGGCGTTGAACCGCAGCGACGCGTCGTCCGGCACCACCGCGTGCGCACCGCCGCCCGGTGCGAAGCTCAACGCCGTGCCGAACCGTCCCGGCCCCCACGTCGCGCCGTTAACGAGCGTCGCATCGACGACCCCGGTCGAGTCGCGTGCCACGGGGCCCGACCCCTCGTCGAACGTCCAGCGGGAGGCAAGGCCGGAGAGGTCCACCGTCCGGGCGGCGACCACGTTCGAACCGTCCGAGTCGCCGACCGAGTTGGTGGCCAGGACCCGGTAATAATAGGTTTGGCCGGCCGTTAAGCCGACGTCCTGGAAGGTCGTTGTGCCGGCCGAGGGTTGTCCCACCTCGATGTAGTAGCTGCCGTTGGTCGAACGTTCGACCTTAAAACCGGTCCCGTCGTCCAAGGTGTGAGCCCACGACAGGCTGACCTCGGTTTGCGAAACGGAGGTCACGACCAGGTCCGTCGGGGCCGGCGGGGTTGTCGTCACAGGCGGGTTCGCCAGGCCGCTCACCTCGGACGCCGACAGGGCCCGGGAGTAGATCCGCACGTCGTCGACCGAGCCGGCGAAGTACTCGTCCACGCCCGCCGCGCCGCCGATCCAGAGGTCGCCGGGGCCGCTCGCGTAGGACGCCGCCCCGCTCACCGCCGCGCGGCCGTCGACGTACAAGGTCCGCGTCCCCGCCGGACCGTCCTGGACCACCGTCAATTGATGCCAACCCGGGGTCACCTGCGGGCCGTACAGGGTCGCGTTCTCCGAACCCACGACCCACTGCCCGTTGGCGATCCAGATGCCGTACCAGCCGTAGTGGTCGCGACCCTTGGTCACCACCCCCTCCCAGCCGCCGCTCAGCGGACCCGCCGACACCCACGCCGAGAGCGTGAAGCTCTGCGAGGCGTCGAACCGCAGCGACGGGTCGTCCGGCACCACCGCGTGCGCTCCGCCGCCCGGCGCGAAGCTCAGCGCCGTACCGAGGCGGCCGGGCCCCCACGTCGCGCCGTTGACGAGGGTCGCGTCGTGATTATTGGCCGAGTCGTGCGCCACGGCCCCGGACCCTTCGTCAAAGGTCAACCGGGCGACGGGGCCGGTTGAGGTCGGGGCGACGATGCCGGCCAAGGAGCGGTAGGCGTCGGCGAGGCCCCCGGTAACGGTCCGGCTGTTAAGACTCGGGAGGGGCTTGGCGGTCGCTTTGACGCGCTCGACGAGTTGCTGAGGGGTCCAGTCGGGGTGCGCGCCGGCGAGGAGGCCGATGATCCCGGTCACGTGCGGGGCGGCCATCGAGGTGCCCGAGTTCTGGGCATACGCCCCGCCCGGGGCGGTGCTGACGATGTTCACGCCGGGCGCGCCGACGTCGACGGTCATGGCCCCGTAGTTCGACGACTGGGCGAGGTTCCCCTGGGCGTCGGTGGCGGCGACCACGATCTCGTTCGGCAGGCGGTGGGCGCCCGGATAGGTCGGGATGACGTCGTTGTTGGTGCCGTCGTTCCCGGCCGCGGCCACGAACACCGAACCGAGCGAGCCGGCGTAGCTGATCGCGGCGGCCGTGAACTTGTCGGTGTCGCCCCCGCCCAGCTGATAGGCCCAACTCGCGTTGATGACCTTGGCGCCCTGCGCCGCGGCGTAGCGGATCGACAGAACGGCCCCGGAGCTCGTGCCGTTGCCGTTGGAGCTCATGAACTTCACGGGCAGGAGGCGGGCGTTCGTGTCGACCCCCGCCAGCCCGACCCCGTTGTTCGACACGGCGCCGATGACCCCGGCGACCATCGTGCCGTGGTAGAAATCGTCCATCGGGTCGTTCGTGCCGGCCACGAAGTTCCAGCCGATGAGGTCGGCCGCGAACCCGTTGTGGTCCTTGTCGACCCCGTCGTTCCAGACGGGGTCGCGGAGCAGGTCGCCCGCGTCGATGTACCCGTTGCCGTTGTAGTCGTGCGTGGCCCAGGCGTTGACCCTGTTGCCCGACTTGTCGAGGACGGGCTTGCCGTCCGAGCCAAGCGAGTTGAGGTCGTAGAAGTCGAGGACGCCGTCGCCGTTCGTGTCGACGAGTTTGGCCTTGATGGCGGGGGGGATTTCGCCCTGGTTCAAGGCGATATGGAGGTAAAGGTCGGGGTGGGTGTAGTCGACCCCGGTGTCGGTCACGGCCTCGACGACCGGGGGGTTCCCGGAGGTCAAATCCCACGCCTGCGGGGTACTAATGCCTACCCCGTTCGGGCCGGCCAGGTTGTACTGCTGCCAGAACAACGGGTCGTTGGGGATCGAGGCGACCCTGGCCTGTCGCTCGGGCTCGGCGTAGTGGACCCCGGGGAGGGAGCGGTACTGGCTCAGGGCGGCGGCCTGGGAGACCTTCGGGCCGGGGTCGATGGCGAACAGGCCGTCCCCGAGGGGGTCGACCCCGGGCGCGAGCGGGCCGCTCACGGTCCGGACGTCGGCGGCCCGGGACGGGCCACTGACCGCGAACTGAACCAAGATGCGGTTGACCGCGGTATCGGCGTCACCACTGAGCAGGAGCCGCAATTCCAGAAGCTCGAAATCCCGGCGTAGGGGGCGGCGTCGTTTCACGGGGCGCGGCATAACGGGTTCCTGCTAGAGACAAAAAGGCCCCGCCCGCGCGGACGCGGACGACGCCCGGGTGTGGCGCCGGCGGTTACGCAGTAAAGACGCGGGAAGCGGTACACTCATGACATAGTACGCGTTCACGACCCGGGCAACCTTTGCCGCGCTTCCGGCCCCCGGGCGGCACCCCGGGGCGGCCGTTTCCCCCGAAAAAACGGCCGCCGGGCCGCCGCGCAAAGGCCGGCGCGGGGGCGACTTCGGATTCCCCGATTGGCAACAGATCATTTGCACAACAATCCCGCCCGACCGCCAAAAAAGGGGCCCGAAACCCGGTCGCCGCAAGAGTTGTTCAGAACCACCTCAAATCACAAATGCATGCGTACAAGGCGTAGAGTACCGCCCGGACGGCGGGGCCGCCGGCGCCCGCGGCGCGTTCGAAACGAAAACGCCCCCCGGTGGTCCGGGGGGCGTCGGGTCGACGGCCGTCGCGTCGGGGGATCGGGGCGCGGCCCTCAGGGCCGGTCAGCCGAGGGGGTGTGCCGGTCAAACCGGGTCACCCTGATTCGGCGTCGATCAACCTTGAGGCGGGCTTCGTTTCAACCGCCCTCGCTCTGGGCAGGGGGGCGGCTGAACGTTAAGGGGGGTTCGCGACACCCCGGGTCGCGGCCGCTCGTGGAGGGCCGGCCGGGGCGTTCGTCAGGGACTCAGGCGCCGCTGGCGGGGGGGGCAGGGGTCGGGGAGGCGGCCGTCGCGGTCTTCTCGACGTGCTTCTTGCCGGCGTTCGAAATCTGGTAGTGGTAGTGTCCGCTCTCCTTGTGCTTGGCGCCCCGCTTGACGAGTTTACGCTCGCGGAGGGCTTCGATCGTGCGGTGCTCGGCCTTCTTGTCGCCGAGGTAGCCCGCCTCACCGGCGCCGCTGATCTTCGCGAGGAGGTCGGCCTGGGCCGCGGTCAGCTTGGTCACCGCGGCCTTCTTCGGGGCGGCCGCCTTCTTCGGGGCCGCGGCCTTGGGGGCCGCCGCCTTCTTCGCCGCGGCCTTGGGGGCCGCCGCCTTGGGGGCGGCCGCCTTCTTCGGGGCCGCGGCCGCCTTCTTCGCCGCCGTCTCCGTCTTCGCCGTGGCCTTCACGGACGTCTTCTTGGGGGCCGAGGCGTCCTTCGCCTTCGGCTTGCTCGCGGTCTTCTTCACGGCCATGGTTCTCGGACCCTTTGCCAAAAAGGAACCCCCGAGACCGGTCGGCGTGAGACGAGACGTGGGCCGCCGGTCGGCGCGGGATTATCGATTACTATAGCAAACGCGCGCACGTAAAACCGATCGCGAATCCCGCCGAAATCGCGCGTTTTCCCCGGTTTTTTCGCGGAATTTCGCGCGCCCCACGCGCGCCACGCCCGCACGACCGGACTAACCCACCGACTCGGAACGCGGGCGCGCGCGACGGGCCCCCCGCGCTCCCCGGTTCGCGCGCGACGGGACCGGGGGCATAATGAGGGGGTGCGATCGCGAACGCCCGCCCGCCGTTGTCCCGCCGAACCCGCCCGAGGATCGACCCATGCCGGCATCCCGAACCCGCCTCGTGACCGTGCCGGTCGCCGCCGTCGTGTTGCTGGCGGCCGCCGCGCCGCCCAAGAAGCCGGTCGACTTCGAGCGCGACGTGCGGCCGATCTTCGCCAAGAGCTGCGTCCGCTGCCACGGGCCGAAGAAGGCGGAAGGGGGCTTGGCGCTCGACACCAAGGCGCGTGCCTTCACCGGGGGGGACGGCGGCGCGGTGATCGTGCCGGGCAAGAGCGCCGAGAGCCGGCTCTTCCGCTACGTCGCCGGGCTCGACGAAGAGAACGTGATGCCACCCGACGGCGGGGAGCTTTCCCCCGAACAGGTCGAAGTGGTCCGCGCCTGGATCGACCAGGGGGCGGCCTGGCCCGAGACCGCGGCCGAGGCGAAGGCCGCGGCGAAAACCGGCCCCGACCACTGGTCGTTCAAGAAGCCCGTGCGGCCGGCGACCCCGACGGTCAAGTACTCCGCGTGGCCCCGCAACCCGATCGACGCCTTCGTCCTCGCCCGCCTCGAATGCGAGGGGCTCGCCCCGAGCCCCGAGGCCGACCGCGCCACCTTGATCCGCCGCGTCTCTCTCGACCTCACCGGCCTGCCGCCGACCGTTGAAGACGTCGACGCCTTCCTCGCCGACGCCCGCCCCGACGCCTACGAGCGACTCGTCGACCGACTCCTCGACGCCCCCCAGTACGGCGAACGCTGGGGTCGCTTCTGGCTCGACCGCGCCCGCTACGCCGACACCAACGGCTACGAGAAGGACCGCGAACGTTCCATCTGGCCCTACCGCGACTGGGTCATCCGCGCCCTCAACGCCGACATGCCCTTCGACCGCTTCACGGTCGAACAGATCGCCGGCGACCTCCTCCCCGGCGCGACGACCTCACAGAAGGTCGCCACCGGGTTCCACCGCAACACGATGACCAACGAGGAGGGGGGCATCGACGTCGAGGAGTTCCGGTTCCTCTCGCTCGTCGACCGCGTGGCCACCACCGGCACCGTCTGGCTCGGCCTGACGGTCCAGTGCGCCCAGTGCCACACCCATAAGTACGACCCGATCACCCAGCGCGAGTATTACCAGCTCTTCGCCTTCCTCAACAACGCGGACGAGCCCGAGTTGGAAGTCCCCGACCCCGCGATCGCCCGGCGCCGTGAGGCGATCGAGTCTCAGATCCGCGCCCTTGAGGCCGCCCGCGCCGGGCAGTTCCCGGGGGGCGCGGCCGCGCTCGACGCCAAGCAAGCGGCCTGGGAGGCGGCCCGGCGCCCCGTGCGCTGGACGGTCGTCCGGCCGTCGAAGATGGCCTCGAAGAAGCACGCGACGATGACCGTTCAGCCCGACGGCTCGGTCCTGGTCAGCGGCGACAAGCCGAACAACGACGTGTACGAGGTCGAATTGGCGGTCGAGCCCGCGGGCGCCACCGCGCTGCGACTGGAGGTCCTCCCCGACCCGAGCCTCCCCGACGGCGGCCCCGGCCGCGCGCCGCTGCTCTCGGTCGGCGACTTCCTCTTAACTGAACTGACGGTCGACGCCGCCGGCGGGCCGGACTCAAAGGCCCCGCGCCGGCTGACGCTCGCCGACGCGTCGGAAGATTACAGCGAGCCCGGCCACCCCGCCGCGCTCGCGATCGACGGCGTGACCGATACCGGCTGGTCGGTCAAAGGCGGGATCGGCAAGCCGCACGCGGCGGTGTTCAACCTGAAGGAGTCGGGCGGCCTCCCCGCCGGCGCGCGGCTGGTCGTCACGATGCACCAGGAGTACATCCACCAGATGACGATCGGGCGGTTCCGCCTGTCGGTCACGACCGACCCGGGCCCGGTGAAGGCGTCGGGCCTACCGGCCGACGTGGAAGACGCGCTTCTCGTCGCCCGCGGGGAACGGACCCCGGCGCAGGCGGCGCGGGTCCGCGACCACTTCCTCTCGGTCGCCCCCGAACTGGAGGCGGCCAACAAGAAGATCGCCGAACTGCGCGGGTCGATGCCGAAGCCGACGACGACGCTCGTCATGCAGGAGCGCGCCCCGGAGCACGCGCGGGTGACGAAGATCCACCGTCGGGGCGAGTTCCTCAAGGAGACCGACCCCGTCGAGCCGGGCGTGCCGGCGGTCCTCCACCCGCTCCCGCCCGGCGCGCCGAAGGACCGGCTGACGCTCGCGCGCTGGCTCGTGAGCGGCGACAACCCGCTGGTCGGCCGGGTCGTCATGAACCAGGTCTGGCAGGCGTACTTCGGCCGGGGGATCGTGAGCACCGCCGAAGACTTCGGGGTTCAAGGCGCGAAGCCGACGCACCCCGAGTTGCTCGACTGGCTGGCCGTCGAGTTCCCCGCCCGCGGTTGGAGCCTCAAGGCGATGCACCGGGCGATCGTGACGAGCGCGACGTACCGGCAGTCGTCGAAAGCCACCCCCGCGCTACTCGCCCGCGACCCGAAGAACGAACTGCTGGCGCGCGGCCCCCGGTTCCGGGTCGACGCGGAGGTGGTGCGCGACATCGCGCTGGCGGCCTCGGGGTTGTTGAACCGGAAGGTCGGCGGCCCGAGCGTCTTCCCGCCGCAGCCCGAGGGGGCGACCTCGCTGGCGTACGGCGGCGGCGGCTGGCCGGTCAGCACGGGGGCCGATCGCTACCGCCGGGGCCTCTACACGTATCTGAAGCGGACCGCGCCGTACGCCTCGTTCGTCGTGATGGACGCGCCGACCTCCGACACGACCTGCGTCCGCCGCGAGCGGTCGAACACGCCGCTCCAGGCGCTCACCCTGTTGAACGACGCCGTCTTCCTCGAAGCCGCCCAGGCGCTCGCGCGGCGCGTGCTGGCGCGCGGGCCGGGGTCGCCCGACGACCGCGTCACCTACGCCTTCCGCCTCTGCCTCGCCCGCCCGCCCCGCGCCGACGAGCGACAGGCGCTCGTCGCCTTCTACGACCGCCAGAAGGCCCGGTTCCGCGCCGGCGAACTCGACGCGGCGAAAGTCGCCGGGATCGACCCGAAGGCCGGCACGGGCGACGACCCGGCCGACCTCGCCGCCTGGACGGTCGTCGCGCGGGCGCTGTTAAACCTGGACGAGACGGTCACCAAGGAGTGACCCGCCCCAGGTTTCGGCCGGACGGCGCTACCGTCACGTTCCCTCCATTCTCGCAGGTGAAACGGGAAAACTCTTGAATCCGGGAAGAAAGCGCGCAAACCTGACGCGACCGGCTTCGGTTTGTCGCTCATACCTGTATCCGGCCGCGTCCACGCGCCTCGCTCGACGCGCGCGCCGGCGTGTTCCGTCCTTTCTTCCTCTGGGCATCAGGAGAGACACGATGCGGACGTTCGGCAAACTGGCCCTGGCGTGCGGCCTGGTCATCCTCGCCGCCGCCCCGGCGCAGGCGCAGCAGGGCCGTGGGTTCGGCGGCGGCATGTTCGGCGGTGGCGCGATGCTGCTCTCGAACAAAGGCGTGCAAAAAGAGATCAAGGCGACCGACGAACAGGCGGGCAAACTCGACTCTCTGGCCGAGGAACTTCGGGGCAAGCAGCGCGAGGCGTTCCAGGGAAATCAAGGCCTCTCGCCGGAGGAACGCCGCGAGAAGATGCAAGAGTTCCAGAAGACCCTCCAGGCCGACATCAACAAGGGCCTGGGCGAAATCCTCAAGCCCGAGCAGGTCAAGCGGTTCCACCAGATCCAAACCCAGACGGCCGGCGCCGGCGCGTTCACGACGTCCCGCGTGGCCGAAGCCTTGAAGCTGACCGACGACCAGAAGTCGAAGGTCCGCGAGATCAACCAGGAAACGTTCCAGGCGATGGGCAACCTGCGTCAGGAGTTCCAGAACGACCGCGAAGGCGCCATGAAGAAGATGGCCGAACTCCGCAAGACGGCGACCGAAAAGGCCGTTGAACTGCTGACCGACGAGCAGAAGGCGACCTGGAAGGAACTGACCGGCGAGCCCTACGAGGTGAAGTTCGAGCCCCGCCCGAACAACTGAGCCGCTCGACCTTACGCCCCACACCCGACGCCGCGCGGCGGGCCGACGCTTCGGCCGCCGCGCGGCGTCTTCGCGTTTACGGCGGCCGGCTCGGCTTGTCGGCGTCCGCGGTTCTGGTATGGTGGCGACGCCCCGGGACAGGGGGCCGGTCCGCAGGGGTCCACGCCCCGGGCGGGCTGTACCCACTCAGGGAAGGGGAGGACGGGGCGCATGGGAGGGTCGCGGTCGGTTTTCGTCGACGTCAACCCGCTGGCCGATAAGCACCTGACCGGGATCGGCCGGTACACCGCACGGCTCGCCCTGGCGTTGGCGAAGCAGTCGGGGGGGGCGGTCCGGTTCGTCTCGCAGCAGTTCGAGGTCCTCGCCCCGCGCGGCCTGAGTTGGGACCAGGACCAGGACCTCGCCCGGTGGGGCCGGAAGGTCTGGCGCGGCCGGCGCGTGCCGCTGTCCGGGGTCGACGTCCCGGCCGACAGCGTGGCCGTCTTCGGCTGCCTCCGCGAGCACGTCCGGCGCTTCCCGTTCGAGGTGAGCGTGCTGCACGACTTCACCACAATGGTCGTGCCCCACACCCACGCCGAAAAGACCCGCGACATCTTCTCCGGGTTCTTCGCCTCCACGCTGCTGGCGTCCGACGCGGCGGTCGCCGTCTCGCGGTCGACCAAGGCCGACGCCCGCTGGCTCTGCGACTTCCCCGCCGACCGGATCACCGTCGCCCCGTCGGGCCCGAGCCTCTGCGTCGGACGCCACCTGGACGCGGCGCCGGTCGCGCGGCGGCCGGAAGTCGGCTTGGTCGTTTCCACACTGGAGCCGCGGAAGAACGCGTTCTTCCTGCTCGACTGGTTCCGCCAGACCGAGGTGCTCCCCGAGGGGGCGGAACTCTGGTGGGTCGGGCCGCTCGGCTGGCTGACCTCGCGGCGCCGGCTCCGGCAGTACCAGGCGGTGACCAAAGGCCGGCGCGTCCGGTTCCTCGGGGTCGTCTCCGACGCCGAACTCTGCCGCCTCTACCGCACCGCGGGCTGGTCGGCGTACCCGTCGCTCTACGAAGGGTTCGGGTTCCCGGTGCTCGACGCCCTGCGGCACGGCACCCCCGTGCTGTCGAGCTACCACAGCGCCCTTCGTGAACTCGACCACCCCGGGGTCTACTTCTTCGACCCGTTCGACCCGTCCACCGTCGACGACGCCTGGCGCGCCCTCCGCGCCGCCGGGCCCGGGGTCGCCCCCCTGGCGACGCTCGACGCCCTCTATAGCTGGGACTCCGTCGCCCGGTCCGTCCTCGACCTCCGACCCGCCGCCGCCGACTCCGACCGGCCGGCCTTCCGGGCGGCGTAACGGGTCCGATCCGGTCAAGGTTCATCCGCGCCCCGGCTCCGACGAGGGAACGTTCTGTGCGAATCGGCCTGGAGATGTTCGGGACGCAGACCGACGGTCGGAACCGGGGGATCGGTCGGTACTGCCGCAACCTCGCCGCCGCCTTGCGGTCCAAGGGTGAGGCGCGGGGGCACGAGTTCGTGTTCTACGCGGTCGACGGCCTCCCGACCGACTTCGTCCCCGAAGGCCCCAACGCCGTGCTACGGCGTCTCCGGCCCGAGCCGCACCTGCGGGACACCCTGAACCGCCTGGTCGAAACAAACCCCGACGGGCTCGACGTCCTGGTGTTCGTTAACCCGTTGGAGATGAACCCCGGGCTCGACATCCCGGCCCGGAGACCCGAAGGGGCGCGGCCGGCCCTGGCCGCGGTGGTCCACGACCTGATCCCGCTCCTCTTCCAGGACCGCTACCTCCGCCGCTGGCCGGGCACGTCGTTCGCGCGGCGCTACCTCTGGAGCCTGGAACGCCTGCGGACGTACGACCGGCTCCTCGCCAACTCGGAAGCGACCCGGGCCGACCTGCTCCGCGTGCTGAACCTGTCGGACGACCGCGTCGTCGCCGTCGGCGCCGCGGGCGACGATCACGCCGGCGCGTTCGGCCCCGACCCGGACGACCCGGACGACCTCGACGCCGTGCGCGGGCTCGGCGTCGACGGCCCGTTCGTCTTCACGGTCGCCGGCCCCGACCCTCACAAAAACCTCGACGGCCTGATCGACGCCTTCGCCCTGTTGCCCCCGGCGCTACGAGCGGGCCACCGCCTCATGGTGGCCGCCGGGGCGGCCGAGGCGGAAAAGCTCCAGGCCGTGCGACGCCGCGCCGAGGCGGCCGGGGTGGTCGACCGCTTCGTCCTGCTGTCCCGGCCGGTCGACGACCGGACGCTGCGCGCCTTGTACCGCCGCTGCGCGGCGTTCGCCTTCCCGTCGCTCTACGAAGGTTTCGGACTCCCGGTGCTGGAGGCGTTGCGTTGCGGCGCGGCCGTGGTGACGGGCGACCGCTCGTCGCTCCCCGAGGTGGCCGGCGACGCGGCCGTCCTCGTCGACCCGTCCGACCCTTCGGCCCTCGCCGGCGCGCTCGCGTCGATCCTGACCGACGCGAACCTCGCCCGCTCGCTCCGCGAGAAAGGCCCCGCACGCGCCCGGCTGTTCACCTGGGATGCCGTCGCCGACCGGGTCGTTGCGGCGCTGGAAGACGTAGCCGCCGGGACGAAGGCACGCCCTCTCCCGTCTCCTGCTCCGACGCGTAAGGCACAGAGCCTCGTACGACGCTCCGCCCCCCGCATCGCCTTCTTTTCGCCCCTCCCGCCCGACCCCTCCGGCGTGGCCGATTACGCGGCGTCGCTTCTCGGCGCCCTGGGCGAACGTGTCGCGATCGACGTTTTTCACGACGCGCGGGTGTTCCCGTTCACGCGGTTCCAGGGGCGCGGGTTCGGGTGCTTCGATTACCGCCTCTTCGAACGCCTCGACCGGGTCCGCCCGTACCGGACGGTCGTCTACCAGATGGGGAACTCGCCGGCGCACGTCTTCATCGAAAAGGCGTTGCGGAAGCGGCCGGGGGTGGTCGTCCTTCACGACCTGGCGCTCGCGTCGTTCCATTACGAGCGTGCGACACGCTACGGCGCGGGCTTCGACGACTTCCGACGGGCGCTTGAGGAATCCCACCCGGACCGGGCCGACGAGTTCGACCGCCACCTGGCCCTCTGGGCCGACGCCCCGGAGGCGATGGTGCGGGGCCTGGTCGACGCGGGGCTCGACATGAACGGCGGGGTCGTGGCGGCCGCCGACACGGTCGTCGTCCACTCGCGCGCCGCGGCGGCCCGGCTCGGGCCGGGAGCGGCGGGCAAGGTGGTCGTGATACCGCACGGGGCCGACCCCGCCCCGAACCCGCCGACGCCGGCCGAACGCGCGGCGGCCCGAGCACGGCTCGGATTGCCGAACGACGCGAGGATCGTCGGCAACTATGGGATCGTCCACCCGTCCAAACAAAACGTCGAACTGATCGAGGCGTTCGCCGAAGTCGCCAGGGTGACGCCGGAAGCGCGGCTCTTGGTCGTCGGTGACGAAGCCGACGGCGGCCTCGCGCGGCATCGGGCCGGGGCGCTCGGGCTCGGCGACCGGGTGCGGTTCGTCGGCCGGGTCGACGACGACAGGTTCCGCGCGGCGGTCGTCGCGGCCGACTTCGGCGTGGCGCTCCGCAGGCCGCCGACCAACGGGGAAACGTCCGGGGCGTTGCTCCATTTGTTACGCGCGGGCGTCCCGGCGGTCGTCTCCGACGTCGGGTCGTTCGCCGAGTACCCCGACGGGGTCGTCCGCAAGGTCCCCCGGATCGACGGCCCCGCGGACGTCGCGACGTTAGCGGCGGCGCTGCTCGACCTGGCCGCGGATTCGGCCGCGCGGGAAACCCTCGGACGGGCCGGTTTGGAACACGTCCGCCGGCATCACGCCTGGCCCCACGTCGCGGCCCGCTACGCCGAAGTGGTCGCCCGCGGTCGCGCGGTCCGCGGCCCCCACCGCGTTCGAGGGCACGTCCTCCGGCCGGACGAAGCGTGGGAACGAGGTGAGCCATGAAACGTCTCCTGAAGCCCGTCTGGAACCTGACCCGCCCGGTCCGGGCGAAACTCGCGGCGAAGCTCGACCGGCTCGTCTACGCCGCCGCCGACCGGGCCGTCGCGGCGCACGACCCGCCCCCGGCGCTGCTCGCCGTCCTGAAAACACATTTTGAAAAGGCCGAGCAGCAGTCCGACGAGATCACGCTCGTACTCGACGCCGTGATCGCCGAACAATTCCGGCTCCAGTCGCAGGTGGAAGACCTCCGGCGGCGGCTCGACGAGGCCCACGCGGCCGGCGCCGGGGCGGGCGGGGGTGAGGACGCCGGTTGGCGTTGACCGATCCGCCGTCGCGGGCTATCGTCCGCCCGAAGACCGTAGGGAACGGACGGATCGCGTCACCTCGGAAGTGAGCCGAAGGAATGGCACCCACCCCCGCGCGCCGGAACGGACTGACCCCACGCGGCCCCGCACCCGACCGGGACGACCGCCCGATCGCCTTTCTCGTGAGCACCACGCCCTGCGCGCGGAGCATCCGCGAGACGATGGGCTCGCCCGCCTATTCCTATTACTTTGTCGTCGAGGCGCTCGCCCCGGTGCTGGAGGCGTTCGGCACCTGGCGGCTGGTCGACCACCCCGAGAGCCGGCTCGCCTTCGCCGCGGCGAAGGCCGAGGCCGAGGGGTTCCGGCCGGTCCACCTCGCGATCAACCCGCTCCAGGACGTTTACCTCAGCCCCGACCTGCCGAACCTGCTCTTCCCGTTCTGGGAGTTCCCCGAGATCCCGGACCGCGACTTCGGGTACGACACCCGCCAGAACTGGCTCCGCGTCTGCCGGCCCGCGTCGCTCGTGCTGACCGCCTGCCGGTTCACCGCCGAGGCGTTCCACCAGGCCGGGGTCAAGTGCCCCGTCTCGGTCGTGCCGATCCCGGTCACCCCCGAAGCGTTCGCGCTGCCGGATTACGACCCGGCGCACACCTGGACCTTGACCTGTCGCCACGAAGTCCTCGGCCCGCCGTCCGCCTCCGCACCGACCCCGGTCCGGGTGGACGACGCCGCGCCGGCCGTCGAAGGGCCGCCGCGGTCGATCGGCGAGCGCGCCTGGCGGGTCGCCCGGGGCGGGTTCCGACGTGTCCAGCCGTGGATGGACCAGGAGACGGTCGGCCGGGCCGTCCGGTTCAAGCAGAAGCTCGCCAAGGCGCGACACATCCCCCCGCACAAGCTGGCCTACGTGGCGGTCCGCAAGGGCTATCGGAGTCACGTCCGCCCCTGGCTCAGCCAGGAGGCGCTCGACCGGGTCTCGGCGGCCAAGAAGAAGGCGCTCGCGCTCGTCGGCCGCGAGCCGACCGTCGTCCCCGACCCGCCGCTCCCCACGGGCGAACTCACGCTCGGCGGCGGACTGACATATTTAACGATCTTCAACCTGGGCGACCGCCGCAAGAACCACCTCGACCTGATCTCGTCGTTCCTGCTCGCCTTCCGCGACCGGCCCGACGTGACGCTCGTCATCAAGCTCGTTACGAACCGGCTCCGCGAGCACCACGAGACCAACGTCCTCCGCGCCGAGTACCGGAAGTTGGGGATCACCCACGCCTGCCGGCTGGTGATGGTCACCGAGTTCCTCACCGAGCCGCAGATGGACGAGCTGTTCCGGGTGTCGACCTACTACGTCAACGCCAGCCACGCCGAAGGGGCGTGCCTGCCGCTGATGCGGGCCCTGGCCGGAGGCCGGCCGGCGGTCGCGCCGGCCCACACGGCGATGGCCGACTACATGGACGACGCCGTCGGGTTCGTCCCGCGCACCTACCCCGAGCCGACCTACTGGCCGCACGACCCCGAGCAGCGCCTGGAGACGTTCCGCTACCGGCCGGTCTGGTCCGACCTCCGCGACGCCTTCCTCGCCAGCGCCGAGGTCGCCGGGCGCGACCCCGAACGTTACGCCGCCATGTCGCGGGCCGCACGCGAACGGATGTCCGGCTACGCCAGCCGTTCGGCCGCCAAGGACGCCCTCCGCGACGCCCTCGCCCTGATCCCCGACGAACCCCCCGGCGCGCTCGGCTGGGCGTCGTAAGTCGCACCCTTCTTCCGCCGCCCCCTCCCGACCCCTCACAGGGACGGGAGGGGCTCAAATTACCGGGCCCCGCTCAGCGCCGCACCGACCCTCGGTTCGTGAGGGCCACGGCCGACTCGGCCACGTCCTCGACGTCGATTGCGTCGGGCCTTTGGCGATAAGGGGGGAGATCGACCCGGCGCGGGGCGTCGCCGCCGGTGGTGAGCGCCCGGTCGAGGGCCGCGGCGACGTCGTCGCTGAACACGGTCGAGCCGCGGTGGTTCAGGTGAACCGGGTCCATGAAATAGAGGGCGTTGCCGTACCGCGACCGGCGGCCGTCGAGGACGGTGAGGCGGGGATAACGTCGGCAAAGGGACTCGACGAACGCGGTGTGCGCGGCGTCGAACCCGGACCCCTCGGCGTACCGCTGGGCCTGCTCGGACGGCGGCGTTAGGACCAGGAAGGCGGGAACGCCGTGTCGGCCGGCCAGTTCGAGGAACCGGTCGAGATAGGCGGCGTTCAGCGGGTCGCAGGCGAACCCTTCGAAGAGGCTGCGTGAGGCGTGGTCGACGTCGGGCGCGCCGCCGGGGGGGGCGAGCATCGCGTTCGCGCCGCGGTTGACCCGCGCGTTGCGGGCGAACTGGGCCGCCTGGAACCGGCGCGTGGAGGGCTCGCCTTTGAGAGCAACGAGCACCTCCGCGCGGATTTCCTGTCGGGCGCGAAAGGTCGGCAAGAGCTTGGCGACGATCCCCTGCGCGAAGACGTCGGGGTCGCGCGCCGCACTGGCCAGGTCGAGCAGTTCGGCCGGGGTGAGGAGTTCGGGCCAGAGTCGGAGGTGTCTCGGTCCGCGCGGGTCCATGCGGAGCAGGAACGGGGCGGCGTCGATCAGCACGGCCGACGGCCGAGCCCCGGCCGCCAGAGCCCGCCGGAGGAGGTAATAGCTCGACGGCGGCTTGCCCATCGGGACCGCCAGGTTATAGGCCGTCCGGCCGGTCCGGGCCTCGACCACGGTGGGCAGGACGCTGAACTTCATCAGGCTGTCGCCGAAGCAGAGCACGTCGGCCTTCGCGGCCGAGCGCGCCGCCCGGCCCGTGTTCCGCCAGTCCCAGTGCTCGGGCAGGAGCACGTCCATCTCGACCCGCGTGAAGGCCCACTCGCTCAACGCGATCAGGGCGAGCATGCCGACCAGGCCCCAGGGGGCGGCCGTCCGTCTCGTCGTCGTCATCGCCTGCGCTCCCCGTCCGGACGGTCGCCGCGGGCCAGCCGGCGCTCGCGACGCTTCTGCCGCTCCTCGACCCGCGCCCGTTCGAGCGCCCGGCTCGACTGCGTCAGGTCTTCCCCGGCCGGCGACGCCGCCAGCGCGGCGGCCGACGCCGGGTCGTACTTCGGAAGGCGGACCCACCCCCCCGCGGCGGCCCCACCGGGGCCATCAAGGCGTTCGCGGAGCAGCCGCCCGACGGCGTCGCTGTAAGCCAGCGCGCCGGTCCGGCTCAGGTGCGTCATGTCGAACAAGGCCGGCGGGGGGTAACCCGCGTTGCGGCCGTCGACGACGGTCAAATTGGGGTAACGGTCGGTGAGCCCGCGGAGGTAAGCGACGTACTTGACGTACTGGCCGAAGCGCTCGCGCCGGGCCTCGACCTCGGGGTGGTACGGCGGGAGCAGCCAGACGACGGGGATGCCGGCCGCCCCGGCCCGGTCGAGGAACCGGCCGACGTAAACGTCGTTCACCGGGTGGCAGGCCCAGCGGCTCGGGCGGTAGTTCTCCCGGTCGAGTTGAGCCGGGCGGGGGTCATGGCCCGGAGGGTCGTTACGGTCGGGGATCACCTGCGAACCGGCGTTGCGCGTCCAGTTCCGCCGGAGGATCGGGAGGGCCGCCGGCTCCGGGGGGACCTTGCCCTCCAGCGCCATCGTCACGCTGAGCCGGATCTCGGCCCGCGCCTTATAAGAAGGGAGCGCCTTTGCCAGCGCCATCCGCGCAAGGAAGAAAGGGTCACGGCCCACGAGGGCGAGGTCGGCGCAGTCGGGAAAGGTTAACAACTCGGGCCACATCCGCTCGTTCTCGAACGGGTCTTCGCCCAGCATCTCGCCGTCGACCACCAGCGCCTTCGGCTTCGCCCCGGCGCGGAGCAGGCGGCGGAGGACGGCGTCGTGGCCCGGGAA
>Ga0164243_10007535_pt1 | contig 16239 bp, 12 predicted proteins | sample OricompcompostOP_FD_108781 | JGI IMG/M metagenome (GOLD analysis project Ga0164243, IMG submission 108781) | Organic Plus compost microbial communities from Emeryville, California, USA - Original compost - Organic plus compost (OP) | ecosystem: Engineered > Solid waste > Mixed feedstock >...
AACGCGCGGCGGTGATGGCGCAGGAGGCGGGTGTCGATGCGATCACCGTCAGCGCCTATCATGATACCTCGCGTGGCAAACTGCACTCGGCCTCCAATATTCCACACGAGCCGGGCACCAATCTGCCGGCCGCCGCCGCGATCAAGGCAGCGGTGAGCGTGCCGGTGATCGCCTCCGGCCGCATCGAGCCGGAAGTGGGCGATGAGCGCATCGGCGCCGGCGCCATGGATTTCCTGGCGATGGGCCGCAAGCTGCTGGCCGATCCGCAACTGCCGCGCAAACTCGCGGAAGGGCGCGCCGCCGATATCCTGCCCTGTGTGTATTGCTATACCTGCGTCAGCGCCATTTACACCTGCGAATCGGTGCGCTGCGCGGTCAATCCAAGAACCGCGTTCGAATATCTCGACCAACCGCAACCGGCGACCGGGCGCAAACGTTTCGTGGTGATCGGCGGCGGCCCCGGCGGCATGGAAAGCGCGCGCCGTCTGCGTCTGCAGGGCCATGCCGTCACGCTGATCGAGCGCGGGCCGCGGCTCGGCGGCACGCTGCAATTCGCCGCGCTGGCCTATGAGCCCAACGAACGGCTGCTGCGCTGGCTGCGCCGCCAGATCGAAGCCGCCGATATCGACGTGCGCCTGAACACGATCGCGACGCCGGAATTGCTGCGCACGCTGCAACCGGATGCGGTGGTGGTGGCGACCGGCGCGGTGCGCGGCCTGCCGCCGATTCCCGGCAACGACCTGCCACATGTGTTCAGCGGCGACGACATGCGGCGGCTGATGCTCGGTGAAAGTTCGGATTCGCTCAAGCGCAAGGTGGGCCTGGCGACGCGGCTGGCGACCCGGATCGGCGCGCAAACCGGCATTACCGCCAATCTCGATTTCGTGCGCAGGGCGACCCACCAATGGATGCCGCTCGGCCGGCGCATCGTCATCATCGGCGGCGAACTGGTCGGATTGGAGCTGGCGGAATTCCTCAACGAACGCGGCCGCGAAGTGGCGGTGGTGGACGAGGCGCCGCGCTTCGGCGCGGGCCTGACCGTGGTGCGACGCATGCGCATGCTCGATGAGCTGCGCGAACACGGCGTCGGCCTGTATCCCGAGGCGCAGAAAATCCGCATCGAAACCGGCGCGGTGCGCTTCACCGATCGCGACGGCGAAGCGCGCGCGTTGGCGGCCGATCAGGTCATCGTTGCCAAGGGTGCGACCGGCGATGTGGCGCTGGCCGAACAATTGCGCGCGGCGGGCTTCAGTGTGTTTACCGTCGGCGATTGCAACGGCGTGGGTTACATCGAAGGCGCGATGCGCGGCGCCGCCGATACCGTCACCGAAATGCTGGCCTGAGGAGTACGCATGCAACTTGAAGACCTGCTGGCCGAGCGCGATATCCAGCGCGCGCTCTATCGCATCGCCCGCGCCATGGATGAGCGCGACTGGGCGCAACTCGATGCCGTGGTGGCGGCTGATGTCAGTGCCGATCTGGGGCTGGGGCCGTTGTCGGGACGCGCGGCGCTGGTGGCGCTGATGCGTTCCTTCCTCGACGCCTGCGGCCCCACCCAGCATCTGCTCGGCAATGTGGTGATCGACGTGGACGGCGATGAGGCCGAAAGCCGCTGTTATGTGAGCGATCTGCACCTGGGCGCCGGCGAGCGTTCGAACCTCACCTTTTCCACGCTCGGCGAATACCACGATCGCTGGCGCAGGCTGGACGGCGTTTGGCGTCTGGTGCGGCGCCGTAAACTGACGCGCGCCCACGTCGGCTCCATGGCGGTGTTGGGCGAAGGCCCCGGCTGAGTATCGCGGTACGAAAAATGCTTTGCATGAACGTGTCAATCGACATCGGTCGAGGAGGTGCGATCATGAGTTACATCGAACGCGACGTCTACGGCATGTACAAACGCCATTCCAGCGGCCCGGGGCCGGCGCTGATGGGCGCGAATACGCTGATCGGCGAGGATGTGTACAACCTGAGCGACGACAAGCTGGGTGACATCAAGGAAATCATGCTCGACATGCGCAGCGGTGAAGTGGCGTATGCGGTGTTGTCCTTCGGCGGCTTCCTGTCGATGGGCGAAAAGCTGTTCGCCGTGCCCTGGAGCGCGCTGACGCTGGATACGGTGAACAAACGTTTCCTGCTCAACGCGTCCAGGGATGAGCTGAAAAACGCGCCGGGGTTCGACAAGAACGACTGGCCGGACATGGCCGATCCCACCTGGAGCCAGGAAGTCGATACCTATTACCGCTTTACCCGGCATTGAGGCTCGTCGGCCACCCGGCAATCCTTGCCAAATTCTCTCCAAAAATTACAAATCCGGCGCGGCCTGCGATAGCGCTTGCTCATCCCGGCCGCGCAATATTGCGTGCGGATGGGTTGCCATCCGGGCGCGTGATTGTGCACGAGTCTGCTCCGATGAGACATTGATTTGAACCTGCTCTTTTATGCCGGATTTTATGTCGGAGGTTGTGGCAGGGCTAGAAATCCAGCACTTTACAGGATGTGATCTCATCAATCAGTATTTCCCGGGGACTTCACATCCATAAAAAAAGTCCCCTTCTCACCATCCGGGCACTTCGTGTTCTGCCTGTGATCGGCTCCGATCGCAGTGTCTCTGCATACCTGCATGAACTGCTCGCCAATGAAAACTGCACAGGAATTCATCATGAATAATAACTTCGATACGGATGATCTCGATCTTTCACCAGCAAGCCCGACCCTCGTCGATAAGGTCGATCATCGGCGCCGCGCGCTGTTCGGCAATGCGGGGACCATGCTGGCTGCCTCCGCTGGTCTCTACGCGCTGCTCAGCTCGCGGGAGGCATCCGCCAGCTGCCCGCCTGATTGCCCGCCCGCAGCGGACCCGGCGACAGGGTGGTACATACTGAAGGACTTCGGTGTCGCGGGTGATGGTACAACCGACGATACCGTGCAATTTCAATACGCCATCGATTACTGCTCCTCGGAAGAGGTGCAGCGCCCATTGTTCGTGCCGCCCGGAGTGTACAAGATCACCTCGCCCCTGGTGATACCGCCGCACACCATGCTGATTGGTTCCAATCCCGGGCTGGCCTTTGGTTGCAGGATCCAGCCCTTTGATTGCCCCGCTTTCATTATTGGCGGAGCCACATCGAGTTTTCACATCAGCATTGAAAATCTGATGATTTCACCCGTGGCGACGCCGTCGGCAAGCGCGCCCGACTTCATCATTTCCATGGATAACAGCTACTCGGTTGTCATGCGCAATATTTATATTTTCGGTGCGCAGAGTACACTGGGGACCGCGGCGGTCAAGTTGCTTGGCAACGGCTCCGGTGGCTACGGTAAAAGCAACAATATCATCTGGGACAACCTCATCGTGCGCAACGATGCGGGCCAGCCGAACGCCGCTGCGGTGCTGGCTGGTTCCGGTTGCGGTACCCACCACTTCATCGCCCCCAATCTGGAGAACTACCGGTATCTGTTCGATTGGCGCGGTGGCAAGATTGATCTGGTGACACCCTATTTCGAACGCGCCGGCACATACGGTGTGAATTGCAATCCCGACCCTTCCGATACAGATATCTATTTGAACACTTATGGCGGCATGATATCGGCTAGTGAGAGTGGCATAGCACTGGCGATCCGCTCCACCGCGCGCAACGTCAATTCCTTCTCCACGCAGTGGTCAAACGGCCACCCAACCTCCTCCAATTTTTCCATTTATGTTTACGGTGTGCCAAGCCGACCCGCAGTGCTGCATGGCACTGAACCGATATTGAGCGGGGCTGGTTTCGTTTCGGGAGGTGGGAGCGATTGGCAGCGCGGTATCAGCTTTCCGGATTACGCGCTGAGAGGCTCCGCGTCGTGGAGCGTGACGCTGCCGGGCGCTGGCGGAGCCATGCAAGCGACAACCCAGATCACTGTGCCCGGCGTCCAGCTCAACGCGCACCGCGCGCGTGCGCGCCTGAGCGTTGATCAGCAGGGCCTGCAACTGTCCGCTTATGTCAGCGCGGCGAATACGGTGACGGTGATCGCCGTCAACAACAGCGGCAATCCCATCAGCGTCAGTGGCACGGTGTACGTCGATTGCGAGTGGATATAACAGGCACAAGGCACGCCCCGCGGCGTGCCTTTCTCAATAGTGGGCGGAGCGTATCAGCGCCAACCGTAACGCTCCGTATACCAGCGTTTCATCGCCTGCGTCAGCCCCATGTAACTCAGCAGAACCACCAGCAGAAACGCGAAGTATGAAGGCGGCAGTGGCTGGAACTTGAAGTAGTAGGCCAGCGGTCCCATCGGCAAAAAGATGCCGATGCCCATGATGACGGCGGTGGTCGCCAGCAGCGGCCAGCTCGCGCGGCTTTGCAGGAAGGGAATCCTGCGCGTGCGGATCATATGCACGATCAGCGTCTGCGACAGCAATCCCTCGACGAACCAGCCGGCCTGGAACAGGGTTTGCGCGCCTTCGTTGTTGGCGCCGAACACGAACCACAAGGTGGCGAAGGTGACGATGTCGAAGATCGAGCTGATCGGGCCGAAGTACAGCATGAAGCGGCCGATTTCCCCCGGGCTCCAGCGCTGCGGCGCCTGCAGCTGCTCGGCATCCACGTTGTCGAAGGGAATGCTGATCTGGGAAATATCGTAGAGCAGATTCTGCACCAGCAATTGCAGCGGCAGCATCGGCAGGAATGGCAGGAAGGCGCTGGCCACCAGCACCGAAAACACATTGCCGAAATTGGAACTGGCCGTCATCTTGATGTACTTGAGCATGTTGACGAAGGTCTTGCGTCCCTCCAGCACGCCCTCTTCCAGCACCAGCAGGCTTTTCTCCAGCAGGATGATATCGGCCGCCTCCTTGGCGATATCCACCGCCGAATCCACCGAGATGCCGATATCGGCGGCGCGCAGCGCCGGCGCGTCGTTGATGCCGTCGCCCATGAATCCGACCACGTGGCGGTTGTTGCGCAGGGCGCGCACGATGCGTTCCTTGTGCGCGGGCGTCAGCTTGGCGAACACATTGTGCCGTTCCACCAGCGGCGCCAATGCCGCGTCGTCGAGCCGTTCCACATCGGCGCCCAGCACCACGCCGTCGATATCGAGGCCGACCTCGCGGCAGATCTTGGCGGTGACGCGTTCATTGTCGCCGGTCAGCACCTTCACCGCCACGCCGTGCTGGCGCAGCGCGCGCAACGCCGGCGCGGTGGATTCCTTGGGCGGGTCGAGGAAGGCGATATAACCGACCAGCACCAGATCGCTTTCGTCGGCGACGCTGTAGGTTTCGCGCCCGCGCGGCATTTCCTTCGCCGCCACCGCCACCACTCGCAAGCCTTCCTCATTGAGCGTATCGGTGACCGCGCGCAGCCGCGCCAGCAATTCGGGCGTGATCGGTTCGATGCGATCGCCGTGCCGCACCCGGGCGCAGACGGCGAGAATTTCCTCGACCGCGCCCTTGCACAGCAGCAGATGATGATCCTCGTGCTCGGACACGACCACGGACATGCGCCGCCTGGAAAAATCGAAGGGAATTTCGTCGATCTTGCGGAAGGACGTGGCGACGTCGAGTTCGCGTTGGAGTTCCACATGCTCCAGCACCGCGACATCCAACAGGTTCTTCAGCCCGGTCTGGTAGAAGCTGTTCAGGTAGGCATAGTTCAGCACCAGGTCGGATTCCTCGCCGAACACATCCGTATGCCGCGCCAGGAAAATCCGGTCCTGGGTCAGGGTGCCGGTCTTGTCCGTGCACAACACATTCATGGCGCCGAAATTCTGGATGGCGTCGAGGCGTTTCACGATGACTTTCTTGCGCGACAACAACACCGCGCCCTTGGCCAGGGTCGAGGTGACGATCATCGGCAGCATTTCCGGCGTCAGGCCGACGGCGATGGACAGGGCGAACAGGAACGCATCGAGCCAGTCGCCCTTGGTGACGCCGTTGATCAGCAACACCAGCGGCGACATCACCAGCATGAAGCGGATCAACAGCCAGCTCACCTGATTGACGCCGGACTGGAACGCGGTGGGCCTCTGATCGGTGGTGGTGACGCGTTCGGCCAGCGCGCCGAAATAGGTATCGTTGCCGGTGGTGACCACCACGGCGCTGGCCGAGCCGCTGACCACGTTGGTGCCCATGAACAGGATGTTGTCCAGTTCGATCGGATTGATCGCGGCGCGGTCGCGCTGGCCGACGAATTTTTCGACCGGCAGCGATTCGCCGGTCATCGCCGCCTGGGCGACGAACAGGTCCTTGGCGGCGAGCACGCGCAGATCGGCCGGAATCATGTCGCCCGCCGACAACAACACGATATCGCCCGGCACCAGCGCGCTGATCGGTATTTCGACGCGGCTGGCCTGATGTGGGCGCAGGATACCGCCGTGGAGCGGGCCGCGCGGCGCCGATGCGTCCTCGTTCGGGGCGCGGCGCAGCACCGTGGCGGTGTTGCTCACCATCGCTTTCAATTTGTCGGCGGCGCGATTGGAGCGGCTTTCCTGCACGAACCGGATCAACACCGACAGCGCCACCATCAGCGAGATGACCAGCGTGGCTTTCGTATCCTCGGTGTAATAGGAAATGATCGCCAGCACGGACAGCAGCAGGTTGAAGGGGTTCTTGTAGCAGTACCACAGGTGCTGCCACCAGCGCAGCGGCTTTTCGTGTTCGATTTCGTTGGGACCGACACGCTCGCGGATCAACTGGGCCTGCGCTTCGGTGAGGCCGTCCTCGTGGCTGTTCAGGCGGGCGATGAGCGCATCGGCATCATCGAGGGCGGCGCTGAGCAGGATGCCGGCCATGGCCGGAGCCAGCTCGCGCGGCGCCGGTGTATAACGCAGGGTGTCGAGAATCGCCAGGCGCCGGAAATGACGGCTGATGCCGCGCGTGCGCAGGAATCCGGCGAAAAGCTCCTTGAGGGCGGACAATACCATGGAGAACTCCAATCGCGGACGACGACCGAACCGACATTCGATGGATGGATCAATAACTCGCGATGGATGTGTACAAGGTTTCCGGCGCCGGTTCGAGGCGATCGCCGGCAGCACAAAAGCGGCGCCCGCCGTGAGACCGTCCGGTGACAACCGGACGACCGCACCGCAACCGCACGCATCGCGCTGTTTGATCCGGCATTATTTCCCGGAAACCATTAAAACTTCATTAATCGGCGGGTTCCTGGTTGAAGCCGGGTGCGGCAGCGCACGGTTGCCGTCCGCAACGATGCAAAGAATTTCCGACGAAGCGCATTCTGTTGAGTGTTCGTCCCAACTAATACTCCTTGATGGAGATGTAAAAATTCATTACGACAAAAAATGCTAAAGGTTTTGTGTCGGGGAAAACAGATTGTCTGAGCTGAGCAGCTGAACAATAAATCCAGAACGTGTCGTTGCGTTCAGCCCGTCCGGGCGTCGGTAGTGGTTCAATCCAGGAGGAAATGCGCAATGCGTGCACTGTCTGTAGCGGTACTGATTTCTGTCGCTTCTTCGTTATCCCATGCGGGAGCGTTCACCGGCGATGTCGATATTGCCGGCGCAAAGGGTGGCACCACCTTTGCGGCGGATACCACCCGCAGCATCCAGGCGGTATCGAAATTCGACTATTTCTTCTATGCGTCGGATTTCCGTTCGAGCATCAAGGACCTTTACAAGCAGGGGATCGATGGGCTGGGTACAACCAACATCGGGTCGGTGTGGGGGGGTAGCGGCGGCGACGACTGTGGCGTCTCCGTGCCGGAACCGTCGACCGCGCTGTTGTTGATTCCCGGCATGGCCTATCTGATGCTGAGGAGGAAAAAAACCGGCGGCGCCTGAGGTGTTCCACGATGAGTCGTGATCGATCCTGTGTCGGGTGATCGCCTGATATCCGTCGGCGCCAGCAGCGTCGACGGATGACCGTTCCCGCTCGCGGTTTCCTCGGTCGAAATCGCCGGCATTCGGTTGTAAGAAACACCGACTCGCCCCTCCGGGGCAACGCAACAGGGATTCGATAAGCCGAACAGATATCACCGAAGCGGTCGGCGCCTGTAATTCCACGATGCACATTTCATTGCGACGCGGTTGAAGGAGAAAAGAGTCCGGCGGGATAACTTCAGATGACTGTGAAATCCCTGGGGAAATGATCGTTTTGCGCAGGTATTTCTCGCGCCGGTAAACAGAGCGTGCGCTGCTGCTGAAAATTCCAGGGGACGATCTGGTTAATTGATAAAAAATGAAATTTGACCGGGTTGTCAAAAAGTTCGACGAAGTCATTCAAGCGGTGATGAATGCGGTTGGCGCCGTGGTGATTCATCCAGGCAGCTTGTATCCGAAATGATCGGGTACACCATCATGTATGCGGATATCGTAGAAAAATTTTACCCAAAGGCGTGTTGAGGTTCGATAACCAACTTCGGGATGCAGTCAAAGCGGAATCTGACGATATCCATCGTCTGTGAATACAAATAACGGAAAATAGATTTTCATTTTCTCGCAGAAAATAAATTTTTCATCCAAGTCTCTCCTCATCAATGGATTTATTTCAAATCGGTGATTTACCGGTATCAAAATGCTTTCTGTGAAGCGGGCGACGGCGCGCACTTCGCCACGATGTTTAGGCAATGAATGGCCGGAGCGAAGTTTTCGAAAACGCCTGCAAAACCTTCCGCACATCAACTGTCGGCCTTTTTGACATCCCAGTCCTGTCCGGTTCCTGCGTTGGTTGTTCAAGTCTTTGATACGTTGACTGTTTCGGGGAAAGGGTCCGTTTCCTGCTCGTGTGTACGCCACCCAACCAACGCAAGGAGCCATTGCATGAATAAGAAATTCGTCGCAGGGTTGTTGTTCTTTTTATCCACCCAGGCCTTCAGTTCCCCGATCAGCTTTATTTTCAGCGGCGCCACCACCGCCATCAGCAATAACCAGAGCGGTGACATCACCTACTTCGATGTCAACAGTCCGGTGGTGCTCGGCGGTAAAACGCTGTTCGACGGTACTCCCGAGCTGTTGGGCCGGGTCAGCTTCGATTCCGAGCTGCTGAATGTCCATTCCTACGATTCGCCGCTGGATATCGAGGACCTGATCAAGTCGATCTCCTTCAACATCATCACCGAGGGGCAGATCTACCGCGGCCAGGGTTCGATGGCGGCGCCGGTGTGGACCAATACCGGCGATGTCATCGGTTTTCACCTGGAATCGTTCGGCAGCGATGCGGCGGGCCGGATGAACTTTTCCCTCAACCTGCTCACCCTCACCGGCAGCCTGGATTTCGGCGATCTGAGCTTCATGTCGGATGGAACGCTGACCGCACGCATCGATCATGCATTCGAAATCGCCCCGGTACCGTTGCCGGCGTCGCTGCCGCTGTTGTTGTCGGCGCTGCTGGGGGCTCCGCTGCTGAAAAGAGTATCTCGGCGGCGGTCTTGAACGACACTCGCTGCATTGCCGTTGGTGTCGTGTTCGGGGCGCGAAGCCTCACGACTTCGCGCCGTTTTTCTTCCCGCTGCTCAAGCCCGTTGTAAGATCAGGCCGGCTGACTCTGCAACGCGTTGATCCGATCCTCCAGCGACGGGTGCGACGCGAACAACGCCCGCAGCCCGGAGCGGCCGTGTCCGGCGATGCCGAAGGCCGTGAGTTTGGCGGGCATCTGCGTATCCTCGTGCACCGATTGCAGCCGGCGCAGCGCGGCGATCATATTGTCGCGCCCGGCCAGATGCGCGCCGCCCGCGTCCGCGCGGAATTCGCGCCGGCGTGAAAACCACATCACCACGATCGAGGCGAGAATACCGAACAGGACTTGCAGCACGATGGAACTCAGGTAATAACCGATGCCGGGTCCGCCCTCGCTCCTGAAAAAGGCCCGGTCGATGAAGTTGCCGACCACCCGCGAGGCGAAGATCACGAAGGTGTTGAGCACACCCTGGATCAGAGTGAGCGTCACCATGTCGCCGTTGGCGACGTGGGATATTTCGTGCCCCAGCACGGCTTCGGCTTCGGTCTGGTCCATGCGTTGCAACAGCCCGCTGGATACCGCCACCAGCGCGTTGTTGCGGCTCATGCCGGTGGCGAAGGCGTTGACGTCGGCCGAGTCGTAGATCGCCACCTCCGGCATGTTGATACCGGCCAGTTGCGCCTGCCTGCTGACCGTGGCCAGCAGCCACTGCTCCTGGGCGGTGCGCGGCGTTTCGATGGTCTTGGCGCCCACCGCCATCTTGGCCGACCATTTGGATATCGCCAGGGAGATGAAGGCGCCGCCGAACCCGAACACGAAGGCGAAGCCGAGCAGGGCGCCGAAATCCATGCCCTGGGCGGTCAGGAAGCGATCCAGCCCCAGCAGGCTGACGACGATGGACAAGGTGACCAGCACCGCGATGTTGGTCAGCAGAAAAAGAAAAATACGTTTCATGACAATCTCCAAAAGTGCTGGTGGTGTTTGCGGTTCACTCAGAAATCCAGCAGTTCACTGAGGAAGGATTTTCTTTTGTGGCGGCGCGGGTCGTGACCGCCTTCACCGTCTCGCCGCCGATGCTCGTCCCGTTCGCCGCCGCGGGCTGGAGCGAAGGCGGCCTGCGAGCGCTCGATCAGCTTGTCGAGTTCGCCGCGGTCCAGCCAGATGCCCCGGCACTGCGGACAGTAGTCGATTTCGATGTTCTGGCGATCGGTCATTTGCAGTTCCGTTCGGCAACTGGGGCACAACATGGTCAATGCTCCTTTTCTGTTTGGGATGAATCATCGCCGGGCTCGGTCCGGCGCCGGGTGACGATCAGGCTGAGCACAGCGGTAACCACAAGGATCAGCGCCACCACCGCCAGCGAAATCGGCACCGGAATCGGGTACAGCTCCATCAACAGCATTTTGCCGCCGATGAAGATCAGGATCAGGGCGAGCCCGTACTTGAGCAGGGCGAATCGATCGGCGAAATCCGCCAGCAGGAAATACATGGCGCGCAGGCCGAGAATGGCGAAAATATTCGAGGTCAGCACGATGAACGGATCAGTGGTCACGGCGAAAATCGCCGGAATGCTGTCGACCGCGAAAATGATATCGGACAACTCGACCAAAACCAGCACCAGCAACAGCGGCGTCGCGCAGCGGATGCCGCGTTGCACGGTGAAAAACGCCTCGCCCTGCAACCGATCGGCGATCGGATAACAGCGGCCCAGCCAGCGCACCAGCGGGTGGCGACTGAAATCGACGGGTTCTTCCGAGCCCAGCAACATCCGGACGCCGGTGAACAGCAGGAAGGCGCCGAACAGGTACAGCACCCAGTGGAATTCGCTGATCAGCCAGCTGCCCAGGAACACCATGCCGGCGCGCAGCGCGATGGCGCCGAGCACGCCATACAGCAGAACGCGGCGTTGCAGCTCCAGGGGGATGGCGAAAAAATTGAAAATCATCAGCCAGACAAACACATTGTCGACGGCCAGTGATTTTTCGATGAGATAACCGGTGAAAAATTCCAGCGCGCGCGCATTGGCCAGCGCGCGGCCCACGCTGTGGTCGAGATACCACCACAGGCCGGCGTTGAACGCCAGCGCGATGCCGATCCACGCCAGCGACCAGGCGGCGGCCTCGCGCAGGGAAACACGATGGCTTTTGCCGCCCTTGAGCAGCAGCACATCCAGCGCCAACATGGCCAGGACCACGGCGAAAAAAACGCTCCACAGCCACCAGGTACCCACGCTTTCCATGTTTGCTCCAGTCGGCAAAAATGCCGGTAAAAAAAACGGCCTGATCCGAAGGACTCAGGCCGTTCTTTTTACGCGACCAAAACCCTGCCCTTCGGCAAGGTCTTGCTCGCACCGTTGTGCTGGTGCCCGGGCACCGGGTGGTTGTTCATTGAACAAGCCAGCCGTGATGACGATGCGCCGGTGTAGGAGCTACTCCCCTTGATGGGCGCGAAATTACCTCAATGCCGACAGGGCCGTCAACTGGTTTGGCGCTGTCGCGTCGGCATCGGGTACCATTCCTGAGATCGGTATGGCGCGATGTGCGGCGGCAATGGTTTCCGCGCGGCGCGGCCTTGGCATGCGCAGCTTTGCGCATACAGAATTTTAGCGGAAGGAAAAACACATGATGCCCAGCCTCCAGGATCGCGCGGACCTTCAGGATGTGCTGACCCGCTACTGCTACGCGGTGGACGACCGCGACTGGCCGGCCTTCAGGCGCCTGTTCACCGACGATGCCGAACTCGACTACAGCACCTTCGGCGGGCCGAAGGGCGGCGTCGGGCAATTGGTCGATTTTCTCTCCGGCGTGCTCAGCGGCGTGGCGAAATCGCAGCACACGATTTCAACCACGTTGCTGGAGGGCGACGGCGACAGGATCGCGGCGCGCACGGCCGCGCAGGTGATGATGGTGAGCGGGCACAGCCCACAGGCGGCGCACGTTTCCTTCACCGGGCTCTGGTACCACGACACGCTGGTCAAAACCGCGACGGGATGGCGTATCGCCGCCCGCACGCAGATATTCGGCTGGGTACACAATAACCCGCGCGGATGAAACCGGCGTTTCGCCGCGTGGCGGCGCCGCGAATTCTGCTTTCTCCGCACTCAATGGAACGAACCGGCGTGCAGCGCGCGAATGGCGGCGGCGGCCGTTGTGGTCGAGTCGAGCACGCACAAATGTGGCGCGCGCCGCGTTGGGGCGAGCACCGTATCGGTGATGACGATCTGAGTGAAGACATGATCCTGCAACAGCGCGTCCGCGCCGTGCAGCAGGCCGTGGGTGGCGGCGCCGTGCACCGCGTTGGCGCCCGCGTCCCGGCAGGCGTGGGCGGCGCGGCATAACGTGGCGCCGGAACTGATCAGATCGTCGACGATGATTGCGGTTTTGCCGCGCACGTCGCCCACCAATGTGCTGCCGCTGATTTTGCCGTCGCGCCGGTATTTTTCCATGAGAACCAGATCGGGCAGGTAACCGCAATAACCGCCGAGTTCGCGCCGGAAGGCTTCGGCGCGTTTGGCGCCGCCGAAATCCGGTGTGACCACGGCAACCCGGTCGGCGACGGCGAGTTCGCGGAAATGCCGCGCCAGCAGCGGCCCGGCGCGCAGTTGCACGGTGGCGCAGCGGAACGCGTTTTCGAAGGCGGCGGGATTGTGCACGTCGAAGGTGGCCACGCAATCGGTGCCCATCGCTTCGAACAGCGCGGCGATATAACGTGTGGTCAGCGGGTCCTGGGATTGCGTGCGCTGATCCTTGCGCGCGTAGCAGAGGTAGGGAATCACCGCCGTCACCCGCGCGCAACCGGCGTCCTTGAGGGAATTGATGAAGAACAGCAGGCGGCACAATTTGTCGTTGACGCTGTGCCCGGGTTCGCCGAACAGCGATTGCACCACGAACACATCGCGGCCGCGCACCGATACCTGCGCCCGCGCCTTGTGCTCGCCGTCCTCGAACTCCCGCTCCTCATGCGGACTGAGCATCATGTGCAAGCGCCGCGCGACGCGTTCGGCGTAATCGCGCGTGGTATCGAGGCCGAACAGCAGCGGGCAGCGATCGTTCACGGCGAAGTCTCCGTCATCGGTTCACGTCGGGTCGGGCACGCGGTTGTGTCGATACCGCGGCCCGCGCCGTTGCGGCTCACTTCACCACCAACACCGGCGCCCGGGTTTTGCTGATCACTTCCGACGCATCGCTGCCCAGCAGCAGGCGCGGCAGGCCGCGGCGGCCGTGCGTGCCCATCACGATCAGGTCCGGGTCGAGGCGCAGCGCCTGCGCAACGATGGCCGCGCCGACGCGACCTTCGCTGATCTCCGCCACCGAACCCTGCGCCTCCACGCCCTGTTCGCGTGCCGCGTTCAACGCGTCATCGACGATGCCCTGGCCGACCTTGCGCAGCGACTCCAGCGCCTCTCCACCCAGCGGATACTGAACCAGCGGACCCAGGTCGAGCACATGCACGATGGTGACGTCGGCGCCCTGGGATTTCGCCAGCCGCAGCGCCTCGTCGAGACCGTGGTTGGAAACCTCGCTGCCGTCGACCGGACAAAGAATCTTGCGATACATGGCCTTGCTCCTCGTGTTGTCCGCGGATCAGATGGGAAATGCTTTTCATCAATGCGCCTGGCACGCTGCGGCGCCCATTGGTTAAAAACCATGGGGCGGCCTGCGTTGTGCATTGACTGCGTGCAAGCGCCCCGGCATTGCTCCAGCGCCCGTATTCCCGCGGTCGCGCGCCGTTCGGCCGCCTTGCGCCTTGTCTGGGCGCACCATTCACATTGATGAAGTCACTTTTACCCCGAGCCTTCAATAAAGTCCTTGATCTGAACGGGGTTTCCAGCGCATCGAAGCGGTGCCGCCGAAAACCGTGGCGCTACGCATCCGTTGCGATCGCATCGAAGCCGCGCGACTCATCGGGAAAATAGCGGCCACCCCGACAACGCGGGCGCGGAACGCCGCCGGCTTTTGATGTTCAGTGTACAGTGCCGGGCCCGCGATGAATGTTGCGACCAGCGCAACCGGTCGCACGGGCGCCGCGTACAATGCCTCGATAACCGCGCACCTCAGCGGTTGTCGCATCGAACTGCCTGCGCTCGCGAAGCGGCCGAATGGAGGAGGCGGGCCATGCCGATCCACAATCCGGACATCGCCAGGGTCTTTCAGAACATCGCCGATCTGCTGGAGATCGGCAACGCCGATCCGTTTCGCATCCGCGCCTATCGCAACGCGGCGCGCACGGTGGGTGAATGCAACGTCGAGTTGGCCGAACTGATCGAGCGCGGTGAACCGCTGCCGAAAATTCCGGGCGTCGGCGCGGACCTGGCGGGAAAAATCAAGGAAATCTGCACCACCGGCCAGTGCTCGGCGCTGACCGATTTGCAACGCGAGGTGCCGCCGGCCATCGCCGGCCTGCTGGCGATACCGGGCATGGGGCCCAAGCGCGTACAGACCCTGTATCGGGAGCTGGCGATTTCGACGCCGGAGCAATTGCTCGAGTGCGCGCAGCGCGGCGCCATTCGCGAGCTGCGCGGTTTCGGCGCGCGGGTCGAACAGAAAATCCTCGAGGCGGTGAGCCGCCACAGCCAACGCGATACCCGCACCCTGCGCGCCATGGCCAAGCCCTATGTCGAAAGCCTGCTGGGCCGGCTGCGACGCCTGCCCGAGGTGATCCGCGCCGACACCGCCGGCAGCTACCGGCGCGGCCGCGATACGGTGGGCGATATCGACCTCGTGGTCAGCGCCCGCTCGGGCGGCGCGGTGTGCCAGGCGTTCGCCGCCTTCGACGAGGTGGGCGAGGTGCTGGCCCGGGGCCGCACCCGCGCCAGCGTGGTGTTGAAAAGCGGGCTCCAGGTCGATCTGCGAGTGGTGGAGGATGCGTCCTTTGGCGCGGCCCTGCTGTATTTCACCGGCAGCAAACCGCACAACATCGCGCTGCGCAGGATCGCCCAGGGGCGCGGTTTGAAAATCAACGAATATGGCATTTATCGCGGAGAAAAACGCCTGGCCGGTGCCGAGGAGGCCGATGTCTACGCCGTGCTCGATCTGCCGTGGATCGCGCCGGAGCTGCGCGAGGACCGGGGCGAAATCGACGCCGCCCGCGACGGGCATCTGCCGCGCCTGCTGGAGCGCGCGCAGATGCGCGGCGATCTGCACATGCACACCCGCGCCAGCGACGGCCGCGCCGATATCCGCAGCATGGCGTTGGCGGCGCGGGCGCTGGGCCATGAATATGTGGCGATCACCGATCATTCACAGCGGCTGCGCGTGACTAACGGCCTGGATGTGGCGCGGCTGCGCCGGCAAATGGCCGAGATCGACCGGTTGCAACGCAACGAGGAACTCGGCATCACCCTCCTCAAGGGCATCGAAGTGGATATCCTGCGCGACGGCAGCCTCGATCTGCCCGACGCTGTGCTGGAACAGCTCGATATCGTGATCGGCGCGGTGCACAGCCATTTCGATCTGCCGCGCCGCGAGCAGACCGAACGCCTGCTGCGCGCGCTCGAACATCCGGTGCTGGATGTGCTGGCGCATCCCGGCTGCCGCCTGATCGGCCAGCGCGAACCCTGCGATTTCGATTTCCAGGCGGTGCTGCGCCAGGCGGCCAAACACCATTGCGCGCTGGAGCTGGACGCGCAGCCCGAACGCCTCGACCTCACCGAAAACGATTGCCGCGCGGCGAAGGAGCACGGTGTGCCGATCTGCATCGATTCCGACGCGCACAGCACCGAGGGGCTGCGCTACCTGGACGACGGCGTGATCCAGGCGCGGCGCGGCTGGATCGAAACGGCCGATGTGCTCAATACCTTTCCGCTGGCGAAACTGCGCAGCTGGCTGCATCCGCACCCGCACGCGCGTGCC
>Ga0164243_10007536_pt1 | contig 16238 bp, 12 predicted proteins | sample OricompcompostOP_FD_108781 | JGI IMG/M metagenome (GOLD analysis project Ga0164243, IMG submission 108781) | Organic Plus compost microbial communities from Emeryville, California, USA - Original compost - Organic plus compost (OP) | ecosystem: Engineered > Solid waste > Mixed feedstock >...
CGGGATGCACGTTCACACGGATGATCTTGTCCGGCGTGTGCGCGGCGACTTCTTCGATATCCATGCCGCCGGCCGCCGAGGCGATGAAGGCGATGTGGCCCTTGTCGCGATTCAGCACGAGGCTCACGTAGAGCTCGCGCACGATCTTGGAACCCTCTTCCACGAACACCTGGTGGATCGGCAGACCCTCGGGGCCAGTTTGGTGCGTCACCAGGCGCTTGCCGAACATGCCTTCGGCCGTCTTGGCCGCCGCCTCGGGAGAGTCCACCAGCTTGACGCCGCCGGCCTTGCCGCGACCACCGGCGTGCACTTGAGCCTTCACGACCCATTTCGAACCGCCAATCCGTTTCGCCGCATCTGCCGCTTCGGCAGGAGTCGAGGCCACATGGCCGACTGGAACCGGAATCCCGTACCGGGCGAACAGCTGCTTGGACTGGTATTCGTGAAGATTCATCGGGTAGTGGCTCGTGGGCGGTAGCAACCGAAAAGAGGCCGCGTATTCTGGAGGAATTCCGTTGCGATGCAAAGAAGGAACCGAGAATGAAGGCCATGGAGCGCGGTAGCGGCAGCACTGATCGAGCTCTTTGCGAGGGGTCCACCGCCCGGCGAGCTTGACGCCTTAAACCTTGGTAACGTGCTGCACTCCATGCCGACACGATTAGAAGAATCCGGCGCTGCCTCCGCGACGACGAATCTCGCTTGGCGAGTGATCACGCTCGTCAATCTGTTCCGACTGCTCGTGCCCGTCCTGCTCGCGATCCTCTTTGGCACGATCACCCCGCGCCCCGTCGGTCAGGTGCTGCCGTCAATGTTCATCGGCGCCCTCCTTGCGTACTTCCTGTTCGCTTTGGGATTGATCCCGAGCATCAAACGGCGCTGGGCGCAGATCGCTTTGCAAGCATCGGTGAGCGTGGGCGTCGACGTCCTGGTGATTACGCTCCTGACGTATGCGAGCGGCGGTATGAGTAGCGGGCTCGCTGCGCTCCTCGTACTGCCGGTGGGAGCCGCAAGCTTCGTTGTGAGACAGCGTCTGGCACTGAGCTTCGCGGCCATTGCCGCGCTGGCTCTTCTGTTGCAGCAGGTATTCACGTTTTTGAAGGGGTTCGGCGACTCTGCCGACTTCGCGGCCACCGGCATCGTCGGCGCGCTGATCTTCATCGTGACGCTCGGTGTCGGGCCGCTCGCGCGCAGCCTGCGTGAGGGGGAAGAGCGCGTTCGACAGCGTGAAGTCGACGTCGCGAATCTCGCCGAGCTCAATCAATTCATCGTCCAGCATCTGCGCGAGAGCATCCTGGTCGTCGATGAGAACGATTCGATCCGCCTCATCAATGAATCGGCGGCGCAGCTGCTGAAGGGAGGTGCCGTCGAGCCGGGCACGCCGCTCGGCGAAGTCTCGCCGCGCCTGTTGTATCTGCTCGAAACCTGGCGTCTGCATGCAGATGAATAACAGGTTCGAACGCTGTCGCTCTTGTCTTCCGACGGCGGCTCGCTCGTGCAGCCGCACTTCGTGGCGCTCGAAACCGCAAAAGCCGGCCGGCCGACGCTCGTGTTTCTCGAAGACACGACGCTGATCGCCGAACGCGTTCAACAAACGAAACTGGCGGCGCTCGGCCGCTTGAGCGCGAGTATCGCGCATGAAATCCGCAATCCCGTCGGGGCGATGAGCCACGCGGCTCAGCTGCTGGCCGAGGCGCCTTCGCTCACTGCTCAAGAGAGGCGGTTGACTTCGATCATCACCAGCAACGGCGAGCGCGTCAGCAACATCATCGACAGCGTTCTGCAGCTTTCGAGGCGGGATTCGACGCGGCCCGAGCGTATCGAGATCAACCGTTGGGTGCATGAATTCCTGAGCGAGTTTCGGCTCACGTCCCAGATCGACGAGCAGACGCTGAGATTGGATGCGAATGCGCAGGACGTCGACGTGCGCGTCGATCCCACTCACTTGCATCAGTTGTTGTGGAATCTATGCGAGAACGCGCTGCGCTACGGGCGCACCGAGCAATGGACCGGCCCGATCGAGATTCGCACCGGGCGCATGAGCGGCACCGACCGGCCCTTCCTCGAAGTCCTCGATCGCGGACCGGGCATCGCGCAAGCCGATGCCGAGCGCATCTTCGAGCCGTTCTTCACCTCGGGGCACGGCCAGGGAGGAACGGGACTCGGACTCTTCATCGCGCGCGAGCTCGCGCAGACGAATCGAGCGATCCTCGTCTACGAGCCCCGGCCGGGCGGTGGTAGTATTTTTCGCATCGTCTTCGCCGATCCACAACGTTGGGAAATGCAGTGACCAAGCATCGAGCTCTCGTCGTCGATGACGAGCCGGATATTCGCGAGCTCCTGGAGATCACGCTGGAGCGCATGAATATCGATGTGGTCACGACAGGCGAGCTGGCCTCCGCCACGCGCGAGCTGCGCAACGGCCACTTCGATCTCTGCTTCACCGACATGCGGCTGCCCGACGGCCACGGCCTGACCCTCGTCGAATGGCTGCAGAAGAACAAGCCGCAGACGCCGGTCGCCGTCATCACTGCGCACGGCAATGTGGAAACGGCGGTGAAAGCGCTGAAGCTCGGTGCGTTCGATTTCATTTCGAAACCGCTCGACCTCGCGGCATTGCGCAAGCTGATCGCCGCGACGCTGAAACTCGGCGAAGGCAACGACCGCTCGAGCCAATTGCCGGCGATCAAGCTCCTCGGCAGGTCGCGCGCGATGGAGCAATTGCGGGAATTGATCGATCGCGTGTCGCGCAGCCAGGCGCCCGTGCACATCTATGGCGAGTCCGGCACCGGCAAGGAGCTGGTCGCGCATTTGATTCACAACGCCGGTGCGCGCCGTGACGGGCCGTTCGTGCCGGTGAACTGCGGCGCGATTCCCTCCGAGCTCATGGAGAGCGAGCTGTTCGGGCACAGGAAAGGCAGCTTCACGGGGGCGGTCGCGGACAAGCAGGGCCTGATTCAAGCCGCCGAAGGCGGCACGCTGTTCCTCGACGAGATCGCCGACCTGCCGCTGCACATGCAGGTGAAGCTGCTGCGCGTGATTCAGGAAAAGACGGTGCGACCGGTCGGCGAGGCGCGCGAGCTGCCGATCGACGTGCGCATCTTGTCCGCCACGCACAAGAATCTCGCGGCACTCGTCGCCGAAGGTAAGTTTCGCGAAGACTTGTTTTATCGAGTGAACGTCATCGAGATTCGCGTGCCCGCGCTGCGCGAACGGCTCGAAGACGTGCCGGAGCTCGTGGATGCGCTGCTGCGCAAGCTCGGCAAGCAAATGGGCGTGCGGGAGCTGCAGATCAGCGATGCAGCGCTGGAGGCGCTTTCGCAATATCACTTTCCGGGCAATGTTCGTGAGCTCGAGAACGTGCTCGAGCGGGCCGCAACGCTGTGTTCTAACGGTGTCATCGAAGCGGCGGATCTGCAGCTGCGCCCGAAAGTCGCGACCGCGACCGAGCTGCCCATCGCCAACGCAGTTGCCCCAGGCGAGAAGCTGGGCGAGGCGCTCGAAGACATCGAGCGCGACGCCATCGTCAGGGCGCTGGAGCAGACGCGCTACAACAAGACGAAGGCCGCGCAGCTGCTCGGGATGACCTTTCGCTCGTTGCGATATCGCATCAAAAAACTGGGCATCGAGTAGGCCCGTGTCTGGGCCTGACGTCAGGAACTGACGCAGATTGTCAGCGAGTGACACGCAGCGCCAGAAACGTCGCGGAAAATCGACTTAACAATGTCGATTGCTTCTCAGTAAACCCGTCCGCCGCTCAGTAACTTACGACTTCAGCAAGTCCGCTGGCACATCGCTTGCTCTAGTGTCCGTGCCGGCGTTGTGCCGCTGATCTTTCGAACCACACTCGTAGGAGTTTCAAATGCTGAAGCAAGTGCAGAAGGGTTTCACCCTGATCGAATTGATGATCGTGGTCGCGATCATCGGCATCCTCGCGGCGATCGCGATTCCTGCTTACCAGGACTACACGATCCGTGCGCAGGTGACGGAAGGTTTGAATTTGGCCGGCGCAATCAAAGCCTCAGTGGCAGAATCGTTCGCGAACACGGGTACGTGGCCGGCCGAACTCACGAATCTTGGTATCGAGACGGCCCCGTCGGGTAAGTATGTGACGAGCGTGACGCTGGAGGACGGTGCGATCGCCATCACTTACGGGGAGCAGGCCAATCAGGCGGTGAACGGACTGATCCTGGGCTTGAAGCCTTTTGTTAGCACCAACCTCGATGTGATCTGGGTCTGCGGTAACGCCACCCCCCCGGACACGGCGAACGATGGTCTGGCAGGCCCCCCTGCAATTGCCGCTTCAGGCGCGAACCCGACGACCTTTGCGGATGGTACGAACAAGTACTTGCCGGCAACTTGCCGCCCGTCCTAATACCTAGGAATGGCGAATCGAAGGCCCCTCTATGAGGGGCCTTCTTTATTTCACCCCATCCAAAGTTGCCTGCCGCGTATGCAGCTCTCTTCGAATGTGACACAGGCACGGAGGGATTCACCCAACCTGCTGCAAAATCTTCGCGGATTTGACAATTGCCGTGTGGCCGCGACTGCGGTACTAAACGCTGAATTCGCTCTCCAAGACTCGTAGATCCATGGCAGACAATATCGCCCCCGCCTTGAACCTACAGCGCACCGCTCTCCAGGGTCTGCCGCTTCGCCTCATTCAAGACGGCCTGATCGACGAATTGACCATGGCGCAAGCCATCAACGCAGCAAAGGAAGCCAACACAAATCTGGTTTCCCATCTTGTAACTAGCAAGTTGGCCGATGCGCGAGACATAGCGATTGCCGCCTCTCAGGAATTCGGCGTTCCTTTACTCGATCTGGAAGCCATTCAGCCAGACATCGACGTCGTAAAACTAGTCTCGGACAAGTTGCTGGCGAAACACCGTGTGTTGCCGTTGGCAAAGCGTGGCAAGCGGCTGTTCGTGGCAGTGTCGGATCCGACGAATCTGCATGCGCTCGACGAAATAAAGTTCCAGACCGGGCTGTCGATCGAAGCAGTCGTCGTTGAAGAGGACAAGCTGCAGAAGGTCGCCAGCAAGGCTATCGAGCAAGCGGATACGCAGATGTCCGGCCTGCAGGAAGACGACGGGCTGGACCTCGAGAACCTGGATATCACCGGTGGAGATGAAGAACTAGAGTCAGAGGCCGTCGCCAGAGACGACGTCGAAGATGCTCCGATCGTTCGGTTTGTAAACAAGGTCTTGCTTGACGCAATCAAGAAGGGGGCCTCGGACATTCACTTCGAGCCTTACGAGAAGTCGTACCGTATCCGCCTTCGGCTCGACGGTTATCTGAAGGAAATCGCCAGTCCGCCCGTGCAGCTCGCAGTGAAGATTGCGGCCCGAATAAAAGTGATGTCGCGGCTGGACATTGCCGAGCGCCGCGTGCCGCAGGACGGCCGCATCAAGATGCGCATTTCCAAGAATCGCGCCATCGACTTTCGCGTGAGCACCTGTCCAACGTTGTTCGGGGAAAAAATCGTAGCGCGTATTCTCGACCCATCAAGCGCGATGCTAGGAATCGATGCCTTGGGCTATGAACCAGCGCAGAAAGAACTGTACATGCACGCGCTGTCACAGCCGCACGGGATGATTCTCGTGACCGGCCCGACCGGCAGCGGCAAGACCGTATCGCTGTACACAGGTCTAAACATTCTCAACAAGGAAGACACAAATATCTCGACCGCCGAGGATCCGGCCGAAATCAACCTACCGGGGGTCAACCAGGTCAACGTGAACCCTAAAGTGGGATTGACCTTTGCGGGTGCATTGCGCGCCTTCTTGCGACAAGACCCCGACGTCATCATGGTCGGCGAAATACGTGATCTGGAAACCGCCGAGATTGCAATCAAGGCGGCGCAAACCGGCCATCTGGTGCTGTCCACGCTCCATACGAACGATGCTCCGAAGACACTGACTCGTCTCATCGATATGGGCGTCAAACCGTACGCGATCGCAACATCAGTTTCCCTGATCATTGCCCAAAGGCTGGCTCGCAAGTTGTGCAACAACTGCAAGGCTCCCATTGACATGCCCGCTGAAGCGCTGCTCAAGGAGGGCTTCAGCGAGCAGGACATCGCTGCCGGCATCAAGGTATTCAAACCAGTTGGGTGCAGTCTGTGCACTGATGGTTATAAGGGCCGCACTGGTCTGTATCAGGTGATGCCTGTCTCAGAAGAGATTCAGCGGATCATTCTCCAGGAAGGCAATGCCGTCGACATTGCTGCACAAGCGGCGGCCGAAGGCATTTGGGATCTGCGCCGGTCCGGTTTGGAGAAGGTCAAGGCTGGGTTGACGAGCCTCGACGAAATCAACCAATGCACGGTCGAATGACACACTCAGGTGTACGAATCAGGATGCAACCATGGCGCAACTAGCTCCAGCTCAGCAATTCCCATTCGTCTGGGAAGGCACGGATAAGAAGGGCAAGAAGATCAAGGGCAAGATGCTTGCTGTGTCGGAAGCCGCGGTAAAAGCGGACCTTCGCCGGCAAGGTGTGCTCGCAAAGAGAGTCCGCAAAGAAGTGCAGCTCTTCAAGAGCGGCAAGAAAATCGTTGCAGAAGACATCGCGCTCTTCGCTCGCCAGCTTGCAACGATGCTGCAAGCCGGCATTCCGATGGTGCAGGCCTTTGACATCGTGGGCAACGGGCATGATAAACCGGCCATGCAAAAGCTCATTTTGTCCGTCAAAGCGGACATCGAAGCCGGCACTTCCCTGCATGAAGCGCTCGGCAAACACCCGGTTTACTTCGACGACCTGTTCGTAAATTTGGTGCAAGCCGGTGAGCAAGCGGGCGCGCTCGAAACGTTGCTCGACAAAGTAGCCACTTACAAAGAAAAAACCGAGGCTTTGAAGAAGAAGATCAAGAAGGCGCTCTTTTATCCTGCCGCCGTGCTCGTCGTTGCAGTCATCGTCACGGCGATCCTGCTGATTTTCGTCATCCCCCAGTTCGAGTCCTTGTTTAAGGGGTTCGGTGCGGACCTGCCGGCATTCACCCAAATGGTGATCAACATGTCCAAATTCGTGCAAGCCAAGGGCTTGCTGTTGGCGATTATCGTGGGCGGCGCCGGCTACACGTTCTTCTACTTCAAAAAGCGCTCCCGCCCTATGCGACGGGCTCTTGATCGAATGCTTTTGAGAATGCCAATTATCGGACCAATCATGGTGAAGGCGGCTATCGCGAGATATGCGCGCACTCTCTCCACGATGTTCGCGGCAGGCGTACCGCTCGTTGAGGCGCTGTCCTCGGTCGCGGGCGCCACTGGAAACATCGTTTATGAGGAGGCAACGCTGCGAATTCGAGACGAAGTCTCCACCGGAAATCGACTGCAGCGAGCAATGGAAGCGACCGACCTTTTCCCGAACATGGTTATCCAAATGATCGCCGTCGGCGAGGAATCCGGGTCCTTGGATGCGATGGCCGGGAAAGTTGCGGACTTCTACGAAGCAGACGTCGATGCTGCGGTAGATTCAATGAGCAGCCTGCTTGAGCCCTTGATCATGGCCATCCTTGGCGTGCTCGTGGGCGGCATGGTTATCGCGATGTACCTCCCCATCTTCAAGTTGGGTGCAGTCGTGTAACTGCCTTGCGGCAAAATCGAACAAACGCCGCGCTCAGCGCGGCGTTTTTCTGTAAGACACGCGCACTTCCTCTATGGACGATGTAGTCAGCACTCTCGACGGACTGTTTCAGTCGTTACCCATCGTCTGGATCGGTTTCATCTTCGTCCTCGGCCTGCTCATCGGCAGCTTTCTGAACGTCGTCATTCACCGCGTGCCGATCATGCTCGACCGCGAATGGAAGTCGCAGGCGCGGGAGATCTTGAGCGGTCAGGACGCGCCTGCACTGAGCACGCCCGCAGCCGCTCCCGGCGAACGTTACAACCTCATCGTCCCCCGCTCGGCGTGCCCCAAGTGCTCGGCGCCGATCTCGGCATGGCAGAACATTCCCGTGATCAGCTGGCTCGTGCTGCGCGGCAAATGCGCGAACTGCGCGGCGCCGATCTCGATCCGGTATCCCATCATCGAGCTTACGACCGCACTGCTCTCGAGCGCCGTCGCCTGGAAGTTCGGCGTGCACTGGTACACGGCCGCGGCACTGTTCTTCACCTGGATGCTGATCGCGATGAGCGGCATCGACTTCGATACGACGCTGCTGCCCGACAACATGACGCTGCCGCTCATGTGGGTCGGGCTGCTCTTCAGCATCGTCGGAACCGATCCCGCGATCGGACTGCCGGTGGACATGAAATCGAGCATCATCGGCGCCGTCGCGGGGTACTTGAGCCTGTGGAGCGTGTACCACCTGTTCAAACTGCTCACGGGCAAGGAGGGCATGGGCTATGGCGATTTCAAACTGTTCGCCGCGCTCGGCGCCTGGCTCTGTTGGCAGTCCTTGCCGCTGATCATCCTGTTGTCCGCATTCACCGGCGCCGTCGTCGGCATCACCCTGATCCTCGCCCGCGGACGCGACCGCAACATTCCGATCCCCTTCGGCCCTTACCTCGCGGCCGCGGGTTGGATTGCATTGATGTGGGGCAACGAGCTGATCGCGAGCTATCTTCGAATGAGCGGGATGCGATAGCAAGAAAGCCCGCGAAGGCGGATTTCTGCCCTGAATCGCTCGTTAATGCGCGCCGCGCTGACGCGCCACCCTCGACGATGATCGGTCCCGGTTGTATTTTGACCTCATTCTCAGTTCGTTGAGCGAGGCCGCCCGTCGGGCGTTACAGGCAATGGATCCAGCCAAATACGAGTATCAGAGCGACTTTGCGAGGCGCTATTTTTCGCAAGGTATTGCCCAAGGAAGGACCGAGGGCCGCGTCGAGGGTCATGCCGAGGGCCGCGCCGCGCTCGTGCTGCGGCTGCTGACGTTGCGCTTCGGCCCACTCGGCGATGAAACACGAGCCGCAGTCGCTGCAGCATCGATCGAAGAGCTCGACGCCATCGGCGAACGCCTGCTCACCGCATCCACCTTTCAAGAAGCGCTCCGGTCGAAGTGAAACACGGCGCAGAATGTCTCCCACCCTACGTCCAATGCTGATCGCCCTCACCGGCGGCATCGCGAGCGGCAAGAGCGCCGTCGCGGAGCTGTTTGCCGCCAAGGGCGTCCCGGTGTTCGACACGGATCAGATCGCGCGCGATGTCGTCGAGCCCGGCACCCCCGCGCTCGCGAGCATCGTCGCCGAATTCGGCGCCGACATTCTCGACCGGAGCGGCCGGCTCGATCGCAAGCTGATGCGCGAGCTCGTGTTCGCGGATGCTCACAAGCGCAAGACGCTGGAGGCCATCACGCATCCGGCGATCCGCGAGGAGCTGGCGCGTCGCTCGCAGGCGGCGGCCGATGCGCTCTATCAGATTCATGTGATCCCGCTGCTCGTCGAGTCCGGGCGCGCCGGAGCTTACGAGCGCGTGCTGGTCGTCGATGTGCCGCAGGCCGAGCAACTGCGCCGCCTGCAAGCACGAGACGGCACCGATGCAACCACGGCAAAGAACATTCTCGCGGCGCAGGCGTCGCGCGATGCGCGACTGTCGGTCGCAGACGACGTCATCGTGAACACCGGCACGCTCGCCGATCTCGCCCGCTTCGTCGACACGCTGCACGAGAATTACGAGCTGCTCGCCGCTGCTCGTACGGTTACGGGCTAGCCTCGGAGCCTGTGCCTGCTTCACAATCCGGCGATGACTGCGCCAGACACACATTCCACTGCGCCGGACGCACCCGTCGTCTACGAGCAGCCGCTCAACGAGCGCATGCGCACGTTTTTGCGGCTGGATTTCCTGTACAGCCAGACGATGTATCACGAGGAACGGCCCGATCAGTGGTCGACTCGCGCAGCGATGAGCTCGCTGTTGGAGATTCTTGCCATCACGGCGCGAGGCGACATTCGCAGCGAAGTCTTGAAGGAGCTCGAGCGCCAGATGACCCTGATGCACGAGTTCGCGGCGCGCCCCGGCGTCGACGGCAGCCGGCTGAAGGCCGTCCTGTCGAACCTGGCCCGCCTCAGAACCGAGCTCAACTCCGCCGGCGCGCTGTTCATGCAGCGCCTGCGCGATTCGGAGTTCCTGAATTCGATCAAGCATCGCAGCGCGATTCCCGGCGGCACCTGTGAATTCGACCTGCCCGATTACCGCCACTGGCTGGATCAGCCATTCGAAAAACGCGCGGCCGATTTCGATGACTGGATGGTCACGATCCGCCCGCTGTGCGACGCCGTGACCGAGCTCTTGTGGCTCACCCGCGAAGCCGCGCGCCCGCGCCCCGAGACGGCGGCCGGGGGGACCTTCCAGATCGCGTTCGAGCGGGACAACCCCTGCCAGCTGTTGCGCATCACGCTGCCGCCGCGCACGACTCTCTTCCCCGAGATCAGCGGCAGCCACCACCGCTGCAGCATCCGCTTCATGACCTGGACGGACGTGAATGCCCGTCCGAGTCAGACGACGGAGGATGTGAAGTTTCTGCTGACGACGTGTACCTGAGAGGAAGAAGCGGATAGGCGCTGGCGGATCGACGATGGAAGATCGGCCTGCGCGACTGGCTCACTCCTATGCGCTGTCGCCTTCTAGTCTGATTCCCGTCTGACCATGCCCACCGTCCCCTGCCCGACCTGCAACCGACCCGTCGAATGGAACGAGAGCTCGCGCTGGCGTCCGTTCTGTAGCGAGCGCTGCAAGCTCATCGATCTGGGCGCATGGGCGTCGGAGCGGCACGCGATTCCGGGCGAGCCGCTGCCGACGGATGACGATCGGTCACCGCCGCACGATCGCGAGGGAGACTAGAACGTGCGTCCCTTCCCCCGCGGACGCGGGGGAAGGACAGGATGGGGGCTTCCTGCCGGGAATGGCTCCCCCTCCCTAACCCTACGGGGGAGGGATGGAAGAGAATCAGTGCATCTGGAGCGCATGCCACAAGAACGCCCACTGATCGGCGAAGTCCTCGATCTGCATCCACACCGGCTTGCCCGCCCCGTGCCCGGCGCGGGTTTCCACGCGCAGTAACACCGGATTCGCGCACGACTGCGCCGCCTGGAGCGCCGCGGTGAACTTGTAGCTGTGCCACGGCACGACGCGATCGTCGCTCTCGGCCGTCGTCACGAGCGTCGGCGGGTAGCACGTCCCAGGCTTCACGTTGTGAACCGGCGAGTACGCATACTGCGCTTTGAACTCGGCCGGATTCTCGCTGAGCCCGTAATCGGTCGACCATTGGCGCGCATTCGCGCTCGCCGTGTGATAGCGAAGCATGTCCAGCACGCCGACCGCGGGCAGGGTTGCCCCAAACAGATCAGGTCGCTGCGTGAGCACCGCACCCACGAGCAAGCCGCCGTTGCTGCGACCGCGCACCGCGAACTTCGGCTTCGACGTGTACTTCTGTGCGATCAGCCATTCGCCCGCAGCGATGAAGTCATCGAACACGTTCTGTTTGCGCAGCTTCGTGCCGGCGCTATGCCAGGCCTCGCCGTACTCACCGCCGCCGCGAATGTTCGCAACCGCATAAATGCCGCCCATCTCGAGCCACACGTAATTCGGCACCGAAAACTCCGGCTGCTCCGGAATGCTGAACCCGCCATAGCCCAAGAGCAGCAGCGGCGCCGATCCGTCCTTCACCAGATTGCGCTTGTGCGTGATGAACATCGGCACGCGAGTACCGTCCTTGCTCTTGAAGAACACCTGCTCCGTGACGAACGCGGACGGATCCGCATCGATCTTCGGCGCGCGATACGGCTCGACCTTGTTGGCGGCGATGTCGAAGCGGAAGATCGCCTTCGGCGTCAGGAAATCGGTGTAGGCGAAGAACGTCTCCGTATCCGAGGCGCTGCCGTAGAAGCCGCTCGCTTCGCCCAGGCCAGGCAGGGCGACTTCGCCCGCCGCCGATCCGTTCAGATTCACGACGCGTACGACCGAGATCGCATCGCGCAGGTACTGCACGATGATCTTCTTGCCGACGATCGTCGCCGTGACGAGCGCGTATTCCTGCTCGGGCACGACATCGCGCCACGCCCGATCCTTCGAATTCAGATCGATCGCGATGATCCGGCCGTTCGGCGCGCGCGCATTCGTGCGCAGATACATCACGTCATCGATCACATCGAGGAATTCGTATTCCGCATCGAAGGTATCGATCAGCTTGACGACCGGCCCGGTGACCTCGCCGTTGGCGTCGAGCTTCTGATAATGAATGCCCGTCGACTGGCGGCCGTCGTACACGTAATGCACGAGATAGCGGCCGTCGTCCGACACATAGGGATACGGGTAGCGCGTCGGATGATCGGTGATGCTGTAGATGTGACGGTCCTCGCTGACCGCCGTGCCGATGCGATGGTGATACACAGACATCTGCTTCGAATCATCTCCCGCCCCGTTCGGCTTCTGCGGGTAGCGCGCGTAATAGACGGAGCGCGAATCCGCCGTCCAATCGGGCTCGCGAAACTTGATGTAGCGCAGTGTGTCCGGCAGATCCTTCCCCGTCGCGACATCGCGGAAATGCCAGATGCGCCAATCGGTACCGCCGTCCGAGATCGAATACGCGAGGAGCTTGCCGTCCGGGCTGGGCACGAACTCGCCGAGCGCGACGGTGGCATCCTTGCTCATCGCATTCGGATCGAGCAGCACGCGCGGCGTCCCGTGCAGCGACTCCGTGACATACAGGACGCTTTGATTCTGGCGTCCGTCGTTGCGCAGATAGAAATAGCGCGAACCCGCCTTCACCGGCACATCGAAGCGCTCGTAATTCCATAACGCCGTCATGCGCGCTTTGAATTTCTCGCGCGCCGGGATCGACTCCAGAAACGGCTGCGACAATGCGTTCTGCGCCTGCACCCAGCGCTTCGTCGCGGGCGAATTCAGGTCCTCGAACGCTCGATACGGGTCGGCGACTTTCGTCCCGTGATAATCATCGATGCGGTCGCCGCGCGGCGGCGCCGGGTACGCAAACGTCCGCTGGCTCACGCTCGCATCGTTCGCGCTCGAGCCGGCGAACGCAGCAATGCACAGGCAAAAACCGATCAACGCTGAGCGACGCACTGACTTCTCCGATCGTGGGCCCGTAATATGGGCGACATTGTCACGTTCTTTCGGGTTCGACGAGCCATGCGACCTACGACCGCACTCCTCACGCTCTTGTTCGCCGTTGCCGCGCATTCCGAGCAGCTCACGGTCGAACGGCTCTTCGCCGCGCCCGACCTGAGCGGGCCCCGCCTGCGCTCGCCTCAGTCATCCCCTGACGGACGCTACATCACTTTTTTGCAAGGCAAAGCCACCAATCAGGAGCAGCTCGATCTGTGGGGGTTCGACACGCGCACCGGCGCGTCGCGGCTGCTGGTCGACTCGCAGGCGTTCGTTTCCGGACCGGAGCAATTGTCCGCCGAAGAAGCCGCGCGCCGCGAACGCCAGCGTACCGCTTCCTTGCGCGGGATCGTCGAATACAAGTTTTCGAGCGACGGTACCAAACTGCTCGTGCCCATCGGTGGAGATTTGTATGTATACGATCTGCGCGCACGCAAGGATCCCGTGCGCCGGCTGACGAACACGGACGCGTATGAGACGGATGCGCGCTTCTCGCCGCGCGGGCGCTACGTCAGCTTCATTCGCGATCAGAACCTGTTCCTCATCGATCTCACGAGCGGCGTGGAGCGCGCCGTCACGACGGACGGCGCGGGGCCGGTTCAAAACGGCGTCGCCGAATTCGTCGCGCAAGAAGAAATGGACCGCGACACCGGCTACTGGTGGTCCCCGGATGAAACGCGCATCGCCTTCACGCGCATCGACGACTCGCCGGTACAGGAAGTCGAGCGCTTCGAAATCAATGCCGACAATGCGCGCATGGTGCGCCAGCGCTATCCGGCCGCAGGCACGGCGAACACGAAGGTGGAACTCAAGATCATCACGCTTGCGTCCGCGCAGATCGCCTCCGCCGACCTGCCGAAGCAAGACGGCTATCTCGCACGCGTGAACTGGTTCCCCGATTCACGGCGACTCGCGGCGCAATGGCAGACGCGCGATCAGAAACGCCTCGAGCTGCTCAAGGTGGATGCGGCGACGGGCGCAGCAGCAACGCTCCTCACGGAGACGAGCGCAAGCTGGATCGAGCTGCACGACGATCTGCGATTCCTGAAGCAGCGCGACGCTTTCATCTGGAGCTCGCGCCGCACCGGCTACAAGCATCTCTACCTGTACGATTTCGACGGCCGGCTGATTCGTCCGCTGACGCAAGGCGCCTGGATGGTCGTGGGAGACGGCGTTGAATCCGGCGTCGTCGGGATCGATGAGAAACGCGGCCTCGTCTACTTCACGGCAACGGAAGTCTCGCCGCTCGAGCGCCACTTGTACTCGGCCTCTCTCGATACGAAAACGCCGGAACGCGTCACGCGCATCTCGAAGGAAACCGGCGTTCACGACGTGATGTTGCTGCCGAGCGGCGCGGAGTATCTCGATACCTGGTCCTCGCCGGAGCAACCGCCGTGCGTGAGCATTCGTACGCTCGAGGGCAAGGTGAAGCGCTGGGTCGTCCGCAACGCGCTGGATGACTCGCATCCGTATCACGCCTTCGCCTCCGCGCATGTGCCCGAGGAATACGGCTCGATCAAAGCGAGCGACGGGCAGGATCTCTATTACCGCCTGATCAAGCCCGCGAATTTCGTCGCGGGCAAGCGCTATCCGGTGATCGTCGACATCTACGGCGGTCCGCACGCGCAATACGTGCGCAAGGATTGGCTCGGCGGCTCACGTGCGACACAAGGGTATTTCCGAGAGCTGCTCGCTCAACGCGGCTTCGTCGTGTTCTCGCTCGACAATCGCGGCACGGGCTTTCGCGGCGTCGCCTTCGAATCGACGCTCCAGGGACGGCTGGGCAAGTTGGAGATCGACGATCAGATTCGCGGCGTCGAATTCCTGAAGACCTTGCCATATGTGGATCCCGCGCGCATCGGCATCACCGGCTGGAGCTACGGCGGCTACATGGCGCTCATGGCGCTCGCACGGCCTGAGTTCAAAGCCGCCGTCGCGGGCGCACCCGTCGTCGATTGGAGCTTGTACGACACGCACTACACCGAGCGCTATCTCGGTACGCCGCAAGCCAACAAGAGCGGCTACGAGCGCAGCTCCGTGCTGCCCTACACGCGTGACTTCAAAGGCAGGCTATTGCTCGTGCACGGCATGGCCGACGACAACGTGCTGTTCACGAACAGCACGATGCTGATGCGGAAGCTGCAGTCGGAAGGCCGTCAGTTCGACTTGATGACCTACCCGGGCGGCAAGCACGCGCTCGCCCGCGGCGCGGAGATGGGCAGCCACTACTACGAGCTCGTGCTGGAATTCTTCGAGCGGGAGCTGCAAGCAGCTCCGACGACGGAATGAGCGCCGCCGCCATGATTTCAATCAGACTCGTCGAACCAATGGAAGCTCATGGGAACGATCGGCCTCGTCTTGTCCATGCTCGCGGCGGTAGTCGCATCCGGCATCATCGTGCGGGCGATTCCGCTCGCGATTCCTACGCCCCTGATACAGATCGCGCTCGGCGCAGCGATCTCCGCCGCCGAATATCAGCACGTCGAGCTCGATCCGGAAATCTTCTTCCTGCTGTTCCTGCCGCCGCTCCTGTTCCTGGACGGCTGGCGTATCCCGAAAGAGGGATTGCTGCGCGACAAGGGCATGATCCTCGAGCTTGCGCTCGGGCTCGTCATTGTCACCGTCCTCGGCATGGGCCTGTTCATTCACTGGCTGATCCCGGCGGTGCCCTATCCCGTCGCGTTCGCGCTCGCCGCAATCGTCTCGCCCACTGATCCGATCGCCGTCTCGGCGATCAGCTCGCGATTCCCCATTCCGAAGCGCGTGCTGCACGTGCTCGAAGGCGAGTCGCTGCTCAATGACGCATCTGGCCTCGTCTGTTTTCGTTTCGCCGTCGCGGCAGCCGCGAGCGGTACTTTCTCGTTCGCCTCCGCCACGGTCACGTTCGTTGAGCTCGTCGTCGTGGGCGCGCTCGCGGGCGTCGCGCTGACGCTCGGCACGATGATCGCGAAAGGCTGGCTCACGCGCCGCTTCGGCGAGGACTCCGGCTCCCAGGTGCTCGTGAGCCTTCTGATCCCGTTCGGCGCCTACGAATTGGCCGAGCATCTCGGCGGCTCCGGCATTCTCGCCGCCGTGGCTGCCGGCATCACGATGAGCTACGTCGAGCTCACCGGTCGAGCGCTGGCGGGCACGCGCGTGCAGCGAACGGCCGTGTGGGACACGGTGCAGTTCGC
>Ga0164243_10007538_pt1 | contig 16235 bp, 11 predicted proteins | sample OricompcompostOP_FD_108781 | JGI IMG/M metagenome (GOLD analysis project Ga0164243, IMG submission 108781) | Organic Plus compost microbial communities from Emeryville, California, USA - Original compost - Organic plus compost (OP) | ecosystem: Engineered > Solid waste > Mixed feedstock >...
CGGCGGCTGGTCGTCGCGCTGGAGGTGTGGGTCGCGGCGATCGCCGGGCAGCCGGCGCCGCCGTCGGCCTACGGCGAGGACGACGACCGCGACCCGCCGGCGCTGCTGCGCCGGCTCGACCGCGCCGCCCCGGCGTTCGTCAAGCTCGTGCGCGCGATCGGCGCGCGCGGCGCGTGGGACGACGCCTTCGTCGACGCGCTCTGCGAGCCGCCGCAGTCGTTCACCTACGGCGGCGTCGTCGCGCACGTGCTGAGCGCGGGCGCGATCCGCCGCGAGATGCTCGCGAGCGTGCTCGCCGAACTCGGCGTCACCGGCCTCGCCAGCGGCGATCCGCTCGACTGGGAGCTGGTCAACCGCTGAAGGCGGCGACCGGCACCGGCTCGCAGCCGACCGCGACCGCGAACAGCGACCCGGCGAGCGGCTCGCGCGCGAGCGCCGCCGCGTCGAGCCCGGCGCGCGCCGAGGTCACGTAGAGCGTCCCGCCCGGCGCCAGCGCGCAGCTCGACGGCTGGCTGACCGGTGTCGCGATCCGCTCCAGCAGCCGGCCGTCGGCGGCGTGACGGCGCAGCTCGCCGCCGCCCCACAGCGCCACCCACAGGCAGCCGTCGGCGTCGACGCAGAGCCCGTCGGGGAGCCCGTCCGCGGCGGCGATCTCGACCAGCGGCCGGCGCGCTCCGGTCGCGCCGGTCGCGACGTCGAACGGCGCCGCCCAGATGACGCCCTGGCCGCTGTCGGCGACGTAGAGGGTCGTCCCGTCCGGGCTCCAGCCGAGCCCGTTCGGCAGCGTCATCCCGTCCCACACGGTGCGTGCGCGGCGGCCGTCCCAGCAGTGCAGCGCGCCGGCGCCGGCGGTCGGCTCCATCGCCGTGCTGCCGCCCCAGAAGCGCCCCGCGGGATCGCACTTGGCGTCGTTCATCCGCCGCTGCGGATCGGCGCTGACCGGCGCGAGCACGGTCGGCTCGCCGCTCGGCGCCAGCGCGGCGAAGCCGTCGGCGACCGCCGCGACCAGCCCGCCGCCCGCTCGCGGCGCGACGGCGCCGAGCAGCGTGCCCGTGGCGGTCGTCTCGTCGGCGCCGCTGCGCGGGTCGAAGCGGTGGAGCGTGCCGGCGGGGATGTCGACCCACAGCAGCCGCCGCGCGGCGGCGTCCCAGAGCGGCCCCTCGCCGACCTCGGCGGTGGCGGCGACCGCCAGCTCGACCTCTCTCCTCCGCGTGACTGTCATCGAAGCCTCTCTCGCGCTTGCAATACGGCGACCGGCACCATAGCGTAATGAAAACAGCGTTTCATCAAATGAAACGCTGAAACGATTCCCTCACAGAAGGTCAGGGATGCAGCGGATTCGCACGGTCGCGGCGCTCGTCGCCGCGACGGCCGCCTGCGCCGGCGCGGCGGCCCCGGCGCAGGCCGGCACGGTGCCGACGCAGTACATCGCGAAGGTCTACTCCGAGGGGCTCGGACGCGCGCCCGACGAGAGCGGCTGGGCCGCCTCGGTCAGACAGTTCGAGCTCGGCAGCTGCGACGCGACGTCGCTGGCGGTCTACGGCAAGACCGCGCTCACCTCGAGCGAGTTCACCGCGCTCGGCTACGACGACGTCTCGCGGGTGCTGGCCGCCTATCGCGCGATCCTCAACCGCGACCCGCTCGCCGGCGACCTGGCGAACGCCGTCAGAGCGCTCGGCAGCGGCGCGCTGACGTGGTCGCAGCTGCTCGACTCGATGTACGCGAGCGCCGAGTTCGCCGCGCTCGTGCCGGCGATCTGCTCGACGACGACGCCCGACTACGACTTCGGCACGACGCCGGCTCCCGATCTCCCCACCGGCGGCAGCGGCTTCACCGGCACGCAGGCGGCGCTGCAGGCGCTGCTCGACGCTACGCCGAGCGGCGGCGTCGTGACGCTCGCCAAGCGCGCCGTCGTGCGGATGAGCTCGCCGCTGACGATCCCGGCCGGCGTGACGCTGCGCACGAGCGGCGCGCCCGACCCGAGGCACTACGCGGATATGGCGCGGCTCGTGCGCGCCAACACGTGGCCGACGTACGCCGGCGCGGTGGTGACGCTGCAGCCGGGCGCGAGACTGACGAACGTCTGGGTCGACGGGCAGAAGGGCAGGTCGGAGGTCGGCGGCGTCAGACGGCATCTCGCCGCCGCGTTCAACGTGCGCGTGCTCGGCGGCACCGGCACGACCGTCAGCGCCAACCGCCTCGGCAACGCGGCCGGCGCGACGGCGCTGTCGGCCGGCGGCGGCGGAGACGCCGGCGTCGCGCCGTGCGTCGACAACGTCTACAGCGACAACTTCGTCGAGGGCTACGCCAGCGACCACGCCGACGGCAACTGGACCGACGGGATCTCGGTCGGCTGCGAGGACGCGCTCGTGAGCGGCAACGAGATCGTCGACACGACCGACGTCGGCCTGATCGTCTTCGGCCAGAGAGGGTTCGCGCAGGTCTCGCGGCTCGACGACAACGTCGTCGCCAACCCCGGGCAGGGCGCCTTCGCCTCGCTCGGTGTCGACGCCTGGAACAACTATCCGTCGGCCGGCGACCCGCCCGGCGTCGCGTCGCGCGACTTCACCGGCGCGACGATCGACCGCAACCTCTTCTGGAACACGATCCGCAGCACGAACGCGATGGGGATCGCCGTCGGCACCCGCGCCTGGACCGGCTCGTACAACTTCACCGGCAGAGGGATGGCCGTGCGCGACAACACGAAGGGCTCGCTCGCGCTCTACGCGAGAACGGGGATCGCGGTCGCCGGGATGCTGGACGCGACCGTGACCGGCAACTCGCTGCCGACCGCGCTCGTAGACGACAGCTCGAGCTGCGCGAGAGCGAACGTCGGCGCGGCGGTGAGCGCCGGCTACGCCTCGGGGACGATCCAAGGGCCGTACCTCGACACCGACTACAACGCCTGCATCGGCTGAGACGGCTGACCGGTGGGCGTGAGCTGTCTCGCGCCCACCGCGCTGCCGCTAACATGGCCATCTCGGATGGTGAAACGCGACGGGGGACAGCACGAGCAGGGGACGGAGGCGCCCGCGGCCGGCCGCTACTCCGTGCGCGCCGTCGAGCGGGTCGCCGACATCCTCGACACGCTCCAGCAGGCCGACGGCGGGACGTCGCTCGCGCAGCTGGCCGAGGTGACCGCGCTGCCGAAGAGCTCGGTCTTCCGCTATCTCGCGACGCTCGAGGCGCGCGGCTACGTCGAACGCGACGCCGCCAGCGGCGACTACGTCCTCGGCGTCGCGCTGCCGTCGCATCGGCGCCACTTCGACCTCCTGATCGCGCGCGCGCGACCGCTGCTCGAGCGCTTGCGCGACCGCTTCGGCGAGACCGTCAACTTCGCCGTGCTCGACGACGACAAGGTCAGATACCTCGAGATCGTCGAGAGCCCGAAGGCGATGCGGCTGGCCGCGCGGCGGGGAGAGCGCGACTACGTCCACTCGACGGCCGTCGGGCGGGCGATCGCGGCGCAGCTGCCGGAGCGCGACGTGCGGCGGATCCTCGCCAGCTCGGGGATGCCGGCGCTGACCCCGCGCACGATCACCTCGCCCGACGAGCTGATCGCGCGGCTCGACGACGTGCGCGCAGACGGCTACGCGATCGACGACGAGGAGAACGAGGAGGGCGCGCGCTGCGTCGCGGTCGCGCTGCCCGGCGCCCGCATCCCAGCGGGCATCAGCGTCAGCGCGCCGGCGGTGCGGCTGTCGCGCGACGAGGCCCGTCGGGTCGCCGCCGAGCTGGTCGACGACGTCTCCTTCCTCGGCCAGCGCATCGTCGCCGGCCCGGGCGCCGCCGCCTCCGGCTGACGCTCCGGCGCGGCCTCGCGCCGCGCATCGGCCGCACCCCAGCCCGCCTGCCCTGTCCACCCGCCTTCGTCGCGGGCCGTTCGTCGTGCCGCTGACGGCTACGCGCGGACCGCCTCATTGCCTGCGTGACGAGCTGCTGGTAGCGTGTTGGCACACACGTTTCAGCTATTGAAACTCACGACTGGGCTCCCGCATGACGCGGGGCAGGGATCGACTGGAGGGAACATGACCGCAGGTGCCTCGGGGCAGGACGGAGCGACGGCGGGCGTCGGAGGCGCCGAGCGGTTCGACGAGCTCGCGGGCGCGCTCTACTCCGCGGTCGTCTCCGACATCCTCGACTCGCTCGGGCACACCGAGCAGGTCGTGCGCGGCGGTCTGCGGCCGGCGATCAGCGGCCACTGGACGCTCGTCGGCCGCGCCCGCACGGCGCGCGCCGTCGCGGTGCAGGAGCGGCCCGAGCAGCCGTACGCGCAGCTGCTGAGACTGATCGACGCGCTGCGCACCGGCGACGTGCTCGTGATCGACGCCGGCGGGCGCGACACCTCCGGCATCTTCGGCGGCCTGCTCGCGACGGCGGTCAAGGCGGCCGGCGGTCGCGGCGCGATCATCGACGGCGACACGCGCGACCTGCGCGAGCTCGAGCGGCTCGCCTTCCCGACGCTCGCGCGCGGCGGCTGCCCGGCCGACTCGCTCGGCCGCGACGAGGTCGTCGAGACCGACGCGCCGATCGTCTGCGGCGGGGTCCGGATCGACTCCGGCGACCTCGTCGTCGCCGACGCCGACGGGATCGTGATCGTCCCGAGCGCGGTCGAGGACGAGGTCGTGCGGCTGGCGCTGGAGAAGGTCAGCGGCGAGGACCACGTCCGCCGCGAGCTCGCCAACGGGATGTCGGCGTCGGTCGCGTTCGAGCGCTACGGGATCCTCTAGGAGCGGCAGCCGATGGCCGCGCGCCGCCGCATCGCCCTCGTCGGGATGTGGCAGGAGACCAACACCTACTCGCCGCGCCCGACGACGCTCGCCGACTTCGAGGCGTTCGAGCTGAGCGAGGGCGCCACGCTGATCGACGGCCACCGCGGCACCGGCTCGGTCCTCGGCGGCTTCCTCGACGGGATCGATCGGATCGCCGGCGCCGAGCCGGTCGGCGTGCTGTTCGCCGGCGCCTGGCCCAGCGGCGCGCCCGACGCGGCGACGGCTGCGGCGCTGCTGCGCCGGCTCGACGCCGCGCTCGCGGCCGCGCCCGACGTCGACGGCGTGCTCGTCGACCTCCACGGCGCGATGGTCGCCGCCGGCCACGACGACATGGAGCGCGAGACGCTCGAGCGCATCCGCGCGCGCTTCGGCGACGTCCCGCTCGCCGCCGTGCTCGACCTCCACGGCAACCCCTCGCCGGAGGCGGTCGCCTGCTGCGACGCGCTCGTCGGCTATCGCACCTACCCGCACGTCGACATGCGCGACTGCGGCACGGAGGCGGCGGCGCTGCTCGGCCGCGCGCTCGACGGCGAGCGGTTGCGGATCGTGCTCGGCAAGCTGCCGGCGCTGACCTCGCCGGTCGCCCAGGCGACGGCGGACGAGCCGATGCGCGGCCTGCTCGAGCGCGCCGAGCGGCGCGCCGCGGCGGCCGGCGCGCTGCGGATCTCGCTGCTGCCCGGCTTCCCCTACAGCGACGTCGCGCGGGCCGGCTTCAGCGTCGTCGCGGTCGCTCCCGACGCGGCGGTCGCGGCGGCGCGCGACGCGGTCGCCGAGACGCTCGCGGACGTCGAGCGTCAGCTGCCGCGCTTCAGCACCGAGCGCGACGGTCCGCGCGCCGCCGTCGAGCGGGCGCTGGCGCTCGCGGAGCGGCCGGTCGTGCTCGCCGACCTCGCCGACAACATCGGCGGCGGCGGGCCGGGCGACGGCACCGCGCTGCTGGCGGAGCTGGTCGCGCGCGGGGTCGACGGCGCGGTCGTGCCGCTCGTCGACGCGCCGGCGGTCGCCGCGGCGCGCGCGGCCGGCGTCGGCGCGGAGCTGGAGCTCGAGCTGGGCGCGCGCAGCGACGAGCTGCACGGGCGGCCCGTGCCGGTGCGGGCGGTCGTCCGCTCGCTCGGCGATGGCCGCTACGTCGCGCGCGGCTCGTACATGACCGGTCGCGCCTTCTCGATGGGGGCGACGGCGGTGCTCGACGTCGACGGCGTCACGGTGCTGGCGATGGAGCGGGCGACGCCGCCGTTCCACGTCGAGCAGCTGACCGCGAACGGGATCGACCCGGCGAGCGCCTCGCTGATCGCGCTCAAGGGAGCGATCGCGTGGCGCGCGCCGTACCGCGAGGTCGCGCGCGCCGCGATCGAGGTCGACACGCCGGGCTGCTGCCCGGCCGACCCGAGCCGGCTGCCGCGACGGACCGCTCCGCAGCGGTTCGACGCCGCGGTCGTCTGACTTGACTTCACCCAACATCCCGCCATACTGTGTCGAAGAGTGAATTTGCAGTTTCACCAAGTGAAACTGCATCTGAGGGAGAGCATGTGTCGCTGCGAGTAGCCATCTGCCAGGTCCGCGACGTCGACGACGCGATCGGCGCCTATGCGCGTCAGCTCGGCGTCACGAGCGTCAACGTCACCACGCCGCTGATCGCCGGAGACAAGCCCTACTGGGACGTCGACGACGTCGTCGCCCTGCGTCGCCGCTGCGAGCTGCAGGGCCTGACGCTCGAGGTGATCGAGAACACGCCGCACGAGTTCTACGACAAGATCATGTTCGGCCACGACGGCCGCGACGAGCAGATCGAGAACTACTGCCGCACGATCCGCTCCGTCGCCGCCGCCGGCGTGCCGATGCTCGGCTTCCACTTCATGCTGACGAGCGTCTGGCGCACGTCGATGGCGCACCCCGTCCGCGGCGGCGCGCGCGCGACCGCCTACGACCACGCGCTCGCCGGCGCCGGCAACCAGGTCGAGTCGGGCGGCCGCCTCGCCGACCGCCGCTTCGACACCTCCGTCGAGATCGACGCCGAGCAGGTGTGGGCCAACTACGCCTACTTCCTCGACGCCGTGCTCCCGGTCGCCGACGAGGTCGGGCTCAAGCTCGCCCAACATCCCGACGATCCGCCGGTCGACTCGATCGACGGCGTAGCGCGCGTCTTCACCAGCACCGACGCCTTCGTCAGAGCGGAGCAGCTGGCGAGAGGCAGCCCGGCGTGGGGGATCGACCTCTGCGTCGGGACGCTCTCCGAGAAGGGCGGCGCCGCCGAGGTCGAGAAGGCGATCGCCACCTTCGGCCCCAGAGGCAAGATCCGCTACGTCCACTTCCGCGACGTGCTCGGCACCGTGCCGTCGTTCACCGAGGTCTTCCTCGGCGAGGGCAACTTCGACCCGCCGACGGTGATCCGGCAGCTGATCGACGTCGGCTTCGACGGCTGGCTGCAGGACGACCACGTGCCGTTCATCGACGACGACACGCGCTGGGGCCACCGCGCGCGGGCGCACGAGATCGGCTACATCCACGGCATCCTGGCGGCGCTGCGGTGAGCGAGCCGCACGGCACGGTCCTCGTGACCGGCGCGGCGGGCGGCATCGGCCGCGTCGTCACGCGTCACCTCGCCGACCGCGGCTGGACGGTGCGCGCGCTCGACCGCGTCCGCGACGACGACGCGCCGGCGTCGGTGCAGTGGCGCGTCGGCGACCTCGCCGACCGCGCCGTCGCGGCCGCCGCCGTCGAGGGCGTCGACGCGCTCGTCCACCTCGCCGCGATCCCCTCGCCGTGGAACGACCCCGACGACGTCGTCTACGTCGGCAACGTCGCGAGCACCTACGCCGTGCTCGACGCGGCCGGCCGCGCCGGCGTCGGCCGCGCGGTGATCGCGTCGAGCGTCTCGATCTACGGGCTCGTCTGGTCCGAGCGCGAGCGCGAGGCGCCGGAGATCCCGCTGTCGGAGACGAGCGAGCTGCGGATCGCCGATCCCTACGCGCTCTCCAAGCAGGCCGACGAGGCCTGCGCGGCGATGATGCACCGCCGCTGGGGGATCGACGTGCTCGCCTACCGCTTCCCCAACGTCAGCGACGGCGAGGACATCGCCGAGCGCTCGCGCAAGGTGCTGGCCGACCCGGCCCACGCCCACCGCGAGCTGTGGGCCTATCTCCACCTCGAGGACGCGGCACGGGCCGTCGAGCTCGGTCTCACGGCCGCCGTCAGCGGCGCCGTCGTCCTCAACGTCGTCGCGCCGGACGCGCTCGGCGGCGTCGACGTCGCCGCGCTCGCGCGGCAGTTCCATCCCGGAGCCGACTGCCGGCTCCCCGTCGGCGGCTCGGCCGCCGGCTACACGACCGACCGCGCCGAGCGGCTGCTCGGCTTCACCGCCGAGCACCGCTGGGACGGCCGTCGCATGCACGAACCCGCCAGCCAGTCAGGAGGACTCCGATCATGAGCGTCACACTTCGCCGCCTCGCGGCGCTCGCCGTCGCGGGCGTGCTCGCGACGGGCGCCGCAGCCTGCGGCAGCTCCGACTCCGACGACGGCGGCTCGACCGCCGCCGGCGACGGCGGCACGCCGCTGACGATGTGGACGTTCAAGCAGTCGCACGTCGCCGGCCTGAGAGCGGCCGCCGCGGCCTTCGAGAGAAGCACCGGCACGCCGGTGAAGATCGAGGTGACGACGCCGCAGGAGGCGTACATCACCAAGCTGCAGGCCGCCGCGCGCACGAGATCGCTGCCTGACCTGCTGACCGTCGGCAGCGCCGACGAGAGCTTCAGATACGCCGCCGCCGGCATCCTCACCGACGTCACCGACGACTTCGACCAGACGATGCAGGACGCGATGCTGCCCGGCATCGCGAGAGCGTCGCAGCTGAGCGAGCTGGCGATCGAGAACTCCAAGGGCGACCCGCAGAACTCGCTCGCGAGACTGACCGCCGGCCATTGGTACGGCATCCCGTACGTCGCCGGCGCCTCCGGCATCGTGCTCGGCCGCAGAGCGGCGCTCGACGCGGCCGGCGTCGACCTCGACAGCGCGAAGGGCTCGTGGGAGGGCTTCGTCAGAGCGGTCGCCGCGACGCAGGCGAGATCGGCGAGCAGAGGCGGCATCGTCACCGGCATGCAGATCCCGGAGACCGCCTACCAGTGGCTCTACCGCCCGCTGTCGTTCTACTACCTCGGCAAGGACGCCTTCCTCAGCCGTCAGGGCAGAACGCACGAGCCGGCGTGGAACTCGCCCGAGAGCGTCGAGACCTTCGAGCTCTACGACCAGATGTCGAGACTGTGGGCGCCGGGCGTCCTCTCGCTCGGCATCGACCAGGCCGACCAGGCGTTCGCGCAGGGCAAGGCGGCGTGGGACGTCGGCGGCACCTACACGCTGCCGTTCCTGCTGCAGCAGGGGATGAGAGCCGACGAGCTGGTGATGTTCCCGGTCCCCGCCTCCTCCAGAGGCAAGGTGACGAGAGCCGAGCTGGCGGCGACGCCGATCCTCTCGACCGGGATCACGACGCAGTCGAAGAACCCCGAGGCGGCGGCGGAGTTCGCCAGATACCTCGCCACCGGCGAGGGCGCGAGAATCTTCGCGCAGACGGCGAGCGAGGTCCCGGCCTCGAGCGAGGCGGCCGAGGCGCTGACCGCCGACCCGCTGCTCGCCCCCGTCATCGAGGCGCTGCAGAGCGGCTCCGAGGAGGCCTTCAACGGCGACGACTTCTCCGCTGACCCGATCGGCAACCCGCCGATCAAGCACGACAGCGCCGTCGAGCTGGCGAAGCTGGTCTCCGGCTCGAGCACCCCGCAGCAGGTCGCCGACGCCTTCGTCGGCATCTACGACCGGGCGTGGGAGAAGGTCGGCGGCTGATGATCCGCCGGGAGCGCGCCGGTGATCGCCGCGAGGCGATCACCGGCTACCTCTTCATCGCGCCCGCGCTCGCGCTGTTCGCGCTCATGGGCGTCTACACGGTCGCGTACGGCCTGCAGCTCAGCTTCGTCGAGTGGAACGGCTTCTCGCCGACGAGAACGTTCGTCGGGCTCGACAACTTCAAGGACCTGCTGTGGGCGGACGAGGCGCTCTCCAGATCGGTCCACGCCGCCGTCGGCCGCACGCTCGTCGTGATGGTCGCCGCCGTCGTGCCGACGGTGCTGATCAGCCTGCCGCTGGCGATCGCGCTCAACTCGGTCGGTCGCATCCGCGGCTTCCTGCAGACGCTCTACTTCCTGCCGTACGTCACGACCGGCATCGCGGTCTTCTTCGCCTGGCGCTTCATCCTGCTGCCCGACGGCGGCCTCAACGCGATCCTCGAGACGATCGGGCTCGGCTCGCTGGCGCAGTCGGAGGGCTGGCTCGGCAACCCCGGCACCGCGCTGTGGGCGACGACCGCGGTGCTTGTCTGGAGCACGGTGCCGCTCGGGATCCTGCTCTACCTCTCCGGCCTGCAGTCGATCGACGACGGGCTGCTGGAGGCGGCGCGGCTCGACGGCGCCTCCTCGTGGCGGATCGCGACCTCGATCCTGTGGCCGCTGCTGCGGCCGATCACGGCGCTGCTCGTCGCGCTCGTGCTGCGCGCCGTGCTGCAGGAGTTCCAGGTCTTCCTGCTGATGACCAACGGCGGACCGCTCGACAAGACGACGACCGTCTCGCTGCTGACGTACAGACTGGCCTTCAGCGACAACCCGGCCTACGGCTACGCCGCCGCGCTCGGCTGGCTGCTGTTCCTCTTCAGCGTCCTGCTCGCCGGCGCCTCGTTCCTCGTGCTGCGGAGAAAGGCATGACGCGGGTGCGCCGCTGGTCACCGCTGCGCGGAGCGGCCGGACTGCTGCTGGTCGTCTACGGGCTGATCAGCATCTACCCGTTCCTGTGGATGGTCTCGGGCGCCTTCAAGGACGAGCGCGAGGTGATCTCCTCCGGCTCGCTGATCCCCAAGCACCCGACGCTCGACACGCTCAGCGACACGTTCGGCAAGCTCGACTTCGGGACCTACGCGCTCAACAGCGTCATCGTCACCGGCGTCTCGCTGCTGATGATCCTCGCGATCTACCCGCTCGCCGGCTACGCCTTCTCGGTGCTGCGCTTCCCGGGTCGGCTGCCGCTCTACTACCTGTTCGTCGCGATCTTCTTCGTGCCCGGCGTGACGACGCTGCTGCCGCTGATCCTGGTCCAGAGCGAGCTCGGCGTGCTCGGCTCGCACCTCGGCCTCGAGCTCGCCTTCGCCAACGGCGCCGCGCCGCTGGCGATCATGGTCTTCAAGACCTTCTACGACACGATCCCGCGCGAGCTGCGCGAGGCCGCCCGGATCGACGGCTGCAGCGAGCTGGGGATCCACTTCCGCATCTACCTGCCGCTGGCCAAGCCGGCGGTCGCGACCGTCGCGGTGATCTTCTTCGTGTCGGTCTGGAACGAGTACATCGTCTCCGGCGTCTCGTTGACCGACCCCTCCCGCTTCACGCTGCCGCTCGGCCTCCAGCAGCTGCTGAGCGACAACGTCGTGCAGTGGAACCAGGTGATGGCGGGCTCGCTGCTCGTCGTCGTCCCGGTGATCGCGGTCTTCGTCGTGCTGCGCCGGTTCTTCGTCTCCGGCATCCAGGGGGCGGTCAAGGGATGAGCAACGACGACGAAAGGAAGTCGATGCGATCACGCATCCGTTGGTCCGTGGGCGCCGCCGCCGCGGCGGCGCTCGCGGCGGGCACGCTGCCGGCGGCGGCAGCCGCGGTCGTCCCGACGCAGTTCATCGCCAAGACCTACACGGAGGCGCTCGGACGCGCCCCCTCGCCGAGCGACTGGAGCAACTCGGTCGCCTACTTCGACACCAACGGCTGCTCGGCCGCGACGTTGAAGTCCTACGGCAAGAGCACGCTGCTGTCGGCCGAGTTCGCGAGCTTCGGCTACGACAACGTCTCGCGCGTGATCGCCGGCTATCGCGCGGCGCTCAACCGCGACGCCGACGCGAGCGGCCTGACGAATCTCGTGTCGGAGCTCGACAGCAGAACGACGAGCTGGTCGGGAGCGGTCGACAAGCTGTTCGACAACAGCGAGTTCGACGCGCTCGCGACGCGCATCTGCAGCACGACCTCGCCCGACTACGACTTCGGCGTCGGCGCGGCGGTCGACGCGCCGACGATCGGCAGCGGCTTCAGCGGGACGCAGAGCGCCCTCCAGGCGGCGCTTGACGCCGCAAGCCCCGGCTCGACGGTGACGCTCGCCGGGCGAGCGGTGATTCGCCTCTCCTCGTCGTTGCGCGTCCCCGCCGGCGTGACGCTGGCGACGAGCGGCACGCCGGGCCCGACCCGCTACGCGAACATGGCGCGTCTCGTTCGCGCCGACAGCTGGCCGACCTTCGCGGCGCCGGCCGTGATCCTGGCGCCGGGCGCGAAGCTGCGCAGCGTCTGGGTCGACGGCCAGCTGTCCGACCCGGCGCGGCGCAAGGAGTCGGCGTTCAACGTGCGCGCGCTCTCCGGCAGCGGCACCGAGGTGCGCGACTCGCGCCTCTCCAACCCCGCCGGCTCGACCAACCTCGCGCTCGCCGGCAGAGCGGAGACGGGCACCGCCTGCGTCGACGCGGTCGTGACCGGCAATCTGCTCGACAGCTACGCGGCCGACCACGCCGACGGCAGATGGACGAACGGGATCGCGGTCGGCTGCGAGGACGCCGACGTCAGCGGCAACACCGTCGTCGACGCCAGCGACAGCGGCATCGCGCTGCGCGGCCAGGCCGGCACGGCGCAGAGCTCGCAGGTGACCGGCAACACGGTGCTCAACGCCGGCGACGGCGCCTTCGCCGCGCTCGCGCTCGATCCCGGCCGCAACGTCGGCGGCGCCGGTGACGCCGGCGGGACGTCGTCGCGCAGCTTCACGGGCGCGCTCGTCAGCGGCAACACGCTCTTCAACAGCGCTCGCGCCCCGTTGGCGACGGGCATCGCGGTCGGCACTCGCGCCTGGTACGGCACCCGCGCCTACAACGGCAGCGGCGCCAGCGTGAGAGCGAACGGCAGCGGCGTCGCGGGCCTGTGGGCGCGGGACGGGATCGTCGTCAGCGGGATGCTGTCGGCGACGGTCAGCGGCAACACGCTCGCGCCGACGCTCGTCAGCGGCGTCTCCCAGTGCACCGGCGCCGCGATCGGCGCCGACGTCTCCGGCAGATACGCGTCGGGCACGATCCAGACGCCGTACAGCGACAGCCCGTTCTCGGACTGCATCGGCGACCGCAAGCGCACGATCGTCGAGCGCTCCGGCTCGGCCCATCTCTTCGCCGTCTACGACTTCGGCACCGAGTGCTCGCTGACGGAGGGCGCGAGACGGCTGGCGTCGATGGGCACGCGGACGATCAAGGTCGCGCTCTACGACGCGGCGAGATACTACAAATTCGGCGATTGCGACTGGTCTGGCGTTCCGGCGACGGCGACGCCCGCCCAGATCGCGCAGACCGACGAGTACCGGACGCTGTTCTCGCTGCCGTTCAGCAGCTACGTGATGATGACCTACTCGTCGCTCGGCCTCGACTACTGGCTCGACGGCGTCAGCGACGCGCAGTGCGCGCTGGAGACGAGACAGATGCAGGACCTCGCCACCGAGCTGCTGCAGTCCTACAGAGGCAGCGGCAAGGAGTTCGTGATCCAGAACTGGGAGGGCGACTGGGCGATCCGGGGCCCGTCGCGCGACCCCGACACCCTGCCGACGGCGACCGCGATCGCCGGCATGACCCGCTGGCTCAACTGCCGGCAGGCCGGCATCGAGGCGGCGCGGACGTCGATCGCCAGCGACGTGAAGGTGCTGCAGGGCTGCGAGGTCAACCTCGTGCAGCGGGCGATCGCGGGACTGCCGGGGACGATCATCAACGAGGTGATCCCGAGAACCGACTGCGATCTCGTCTCGTACTCGGCGTGGGACTCGGTCGGCGCCGCGGCCGGCGACGACTTCGCCGGCCGCGCGGCGCTGACCGCCGCCCTCGACCTGATCGCGTCGAGAGCGCCGACACCGGACGCCTACACGAGAGCGGCGCTCGGCCGCGCCTTCCCACGCAACGTCTACGCCGGCGAGTACGGCTGGCCGGAGAACGTGACCTCGCCGACGGCGGTCGACCACGTCGTGCGCACGGCGACCGAGACCGCGCTCGACTGGGGCGTCCGCTGGGCCTTCTACTGGCAGCTGTACGACAACGAGCTGGTCGACCCGACGCTGACGACGCGGCCGAGAAACGACCAGGTCAACGGCTACTGGCTGATCAAGCCCGACGGCACCCGCTCGCTGGCCGGCGACTACCTCGTCGACGACGTCTGGAGACGCGTGAGCGGCTGAGGGCGGATATGAACACAAGCGGTTGCTTGTGTTCGATTGGGCACTTCGGTTAGGATCTTTCGCGCACATCCACGCGCGTAAGGCCCGCGCGCGTCAGCCAGTCCAGAGGAGAGAGACTGCATGACGTCCCCCCGACGCAGCCGCTGGCGGCTGCCGGCCGCGCTCGCCCTCGCGCTCGCGGCCGGCGCCTCCGCAACCACCTCCGCCCACGCCGCCGACGTGAGCCCGACGACCCTGCGCACGCAGGACATGCGCGCGCCGGTCGGCATCGACGTGACGAGACCGACGCTCAGCTGGCGGCTCGACGGCGGCGCCCGCGGCGCCGCCCAGAGCGCCTACGAGATCCGCGCCGCCTCCAGCGCCGAGAAGCTCGCCGCCGGCGAGGCCGACCTGTGGGCCAGCGGCCGCGTCGCCTCGACGCGCACCAGCGACATCCCGTGGGAGGGCGCGCCGCTCGGCTCCCGCGCGCGGGTGCACTGGCAGGTCCGCACCTGGGACCAGCACGGCGCCGTCTCCGACTGGAGCGCGCCGACCCACTTCGAGCTCGGCCTGCTCGACCGCGACGACTGGGCCGGCCGCTGGATCGGCAACAGACGGTTCGACCAGGGCGTCACCAGCGAGCCGCTCGTGATCGACGTCGGCGCGCAGAGCGCCCGCTACGTCAGACTCGACGTGACGCGGCTCGGCCTCGGCGCCGACGACGCACCCGACAGACCGCACCTGCAGCTCGCCGAGCTGGAGGCGATCGACTCGGCCGCCGGCGACGTCAACCGCGCCAGAGGGGCGGCCGTCACCGGCCTCAACGTGCTCAACTGCTGCGGCTGGACCCCGAGCGCGCTGACCGACGGGGTGCTCAACACCAACGGCAACCCGAAGGGCTACACCTCCAACGCGTACGACAGACAGGACGAGTCCGTCTGGATCCGCGTCGACCTCGGCGCCGCCAGAAGCTTCGACACGATCCGCCTCTGGCCGCGGACCGACGCCCGCACCCCCGGCGGCCTCGTGCCGAACTTCCCCGAGGACCTCTCGATCTCCGTCAGCGGCGACGGCGCCACCTACACGCAGGTCGGCCCGAGACTGACCGGCCAGAGAGCGGCGCTGCCGCAGGGTCCCGAGGCGCTGCCGCTGTTCGCGAAGGAGTTCGCGACCGAGCCCGGCAAGCAGATCGCCAGAGCGCGCCTCTACATCGCCGGGCAGGGCGTCCAGCACACGACGCTCAACGGCAGCGAGGTGACCGACGCCGTCCTGCAGCCCGGCTACACGATCTACGAGAGACGGGCCGAGTACGCCACCTACGACGTCACGCGGCTGCTGCGCGACGGCGCCAACGTCGTCGGCGTCGAGCTGGCGTCGGGGATGTGGGACGCGCAGAACCCGACCGACGGCCGCTACGCGAAGCTGACCCGCAGCGGCGGCGGCCCGCGCCTGATCGGCCAGCTCGAGATCGACTACGCCGACGGCAGCCGCCAGACGGTCGCCACCGGCACCGACTGGCTGACGAAGCTCGGCCACACGACCGCGAGCTGGTGGTGGGGCGGCGAGTCGTTCGACGCCCGCCGCGTCCAGCACGGCTGGGACGAGCCCGGCGCCGACCGCAGCGGCTGGGTCGCCGCCGCCGACCGCGACGCCGGCGCCGCCGGCGTGCAGCTCAGCGGCCTCGACGCGCCGCCGATCGAGCAGACCGAGACGCTCGTGCCGAGAACGATCAGAGCGCTCGGCGGCGGCAGATGGGTCGTCGACCTCGGCGTCAACTTCGCCGGCTGGCCGCAGATCTCGCTCGACCTGCCGGCCGGGACGACGGTCAGACTGCGCCCCGCCGAGAAGGTCAACGGCGACGGCTCGGTCAACCAGCAGTCGGTCCGCACCGGCATGTGGAGCAGCTGGACCTCCGACGGCTCCGGCCGCCAGACGTGGCACCCGCGCTTCATGTACCACGGCTTCCGCTACCTCCAGCTCGAAGGCGTGCCGGACGGCGTCGAGATCGGCCGCGACGACGTCCGCGGGCTCGTGCTGCGCACCGCCAACGAGGCGGTCGGCAGCTTCCGCTCCTGCATGCCGATGCTCGACGACATCCATCGCATCATCGACCGCGCGACGCAGTCGAACATGTACTCGGTGATGACCGACTGCCCGCACCGCGAGAAGCTCGGCTGGCTCGGCGACCACCAGCTCAACCTGCGCGGCGTCGAGCTGACCTAC
>Ga0164243_10007539_pt1 | contig 16235 bp, 12 predicted proteins | sample OricompcompostOP_FD_108781 | JGI IMG/M metagenome (GOLD analysis project Ga0164243, IMG submission 108781) | Organic Plus compost microbial communities from Emeryville, California, USA - Original compost - Organic plus compost (OP) | ecosystem: Engineered > Solid waste > Mixed feedstock >...
CCCGGCGACGTGCGGCGACACCGAGGGCCGGACCGCGGGGTCGAGCGCGTCGTCGAGCGTCGCGACGGGTCCGCCGGGCACCGTGAACTCGTCGACGAGGCGCGGCAGCGCGTCGAGCGTCCACGACGGCGCACGCGGTGCGGGCTGGGGGTCCGTGGGGCCGTCGGGGTCGCCCGCGGGGCGGCCCGCCACCGGGCCCCCACCCGGCCCCGCGCCCCGTGGCGCCGGTCCGCCCGCGGACGTGCCGTCGTCGGCCCGGACGATCCCCAGCACCGCGCGGACCTCACCGAGCGCCTCGCTGCTGGTCGCGCGGATCTGGGTGAGCGCGGAGCGCGCCTGCTCGACGTCGCGGTCCAGCAGGTGCAGACCCACGCCCGCCTGCACGGAGATCGCGGAGAGCGAGTGCGCGAGGACGTCGTGGAGCTCGCGGGCGATGCGGAGGCGTTCGGCGGTGACGGCGTCGTGCTCGCGACGGTCGGCGGCCTCGCGGGCCTGCGCGCGGCGCTCGGCCAGGCGGTCGTAGCGGCCGCGGACCGCACCCGCGAGCAGCAGCAGCACGCACGACCACGCCAGGCCGCCCGCGATGACCGCCGGCGAGGGCGTCGCCTGCTCGCGGGCCACGAACGCGAGGGGCACCGTGACCGCGAGCGCCGCGAGACCGGACCAGGCGGCGACCCGCCCGGACCTCGCCGGGCCGCTCAGCACGAGCCCGACGAGCACGCCCAGGGTGGACCCGAACACCGGGCCCAGCGGGTAGCCCGCGAGCACGTACGCGGTGAGGGCCGCGACGGTCAGCACGACGGCGGTCACGCGTCTGCGGAGCGTGAAGCCCACCACGAGCGGCGCGACGGCGAGCAGGAGGGTCGCGCCGACGTCGAGGCCGCGCGCCTCGTGCGGGAACCGGTGCGACGCGCCGACCGTCCCGACGAAGGCCACGAACGCCAGGAAGATCGCGAGGAAGACGCGGGGGCGGCGACGGTCGAGCGGGCCGGACGTCGCCGGCGCGCCCGGGCTCGTCGCGCCCGCCACGGTCATGCCCTCCACGGTAGGCGCGGGCGGTGCGCGGCGCGTCGGACCACGGGCCCACCCGGGCCGGTACCGGGGTGCCGGGCGTCGGTGGACCGGCGGGTCGTGGTGTCGGTACCCACCGGGCAGGATGGGGCCCATGTCCTCGACGACCGGCCGGCTGCTCCTCCTCGACACCGCGAGCCTGTACTTCCGCGCGTACTTCGGCGTCCCGGACTCCGTACGCGCTCCCGACGGCACGCCCGTCAACGCGGTGCGCGGCCTGCTCGACATGATCGCGACGCTCGTCACCGACCACCGCCCGACGCGCCTCGTCGCGTGCTGGGACGACGCGTGGCGGCCCGCGTTCCGCGTCGCCGCGATCCCCTCGTACAAGGCGCACCGGGTGCAGGCGGAGGTCGTCGGGCCGGACGGCGACGCGCACTGGGTCGAGGAGGTCCCGCCCGGGCTCGTCGCCCAGGTGCCGGTGATCGTCGAGGCGCTCGCCGCGCTCGGCGTCGCCCGGGTCGGGGCGCCCGGGTACGAGGCCGACGACGTGATCGGGACGCTGTCCGCACGGGAGGTCGCGCGGCCCCCCGCGGAGCGCGACCTGGTCGACGTGGTGACGGGCGACCGCGACCTGTTCCAGCTCGTCGACGACGACGCCGGTGTCCGCGTCCTCTACCCCGTCAAGGGCGTCAAGGACCTGCTCGCCGTCGACCAGACGGTGCTCCGCGAGAAGTACGGCGTGCCGAGCGGTGCCGCGTACGCGGACATGGCGATCCTGCGCGGCGACCCGTCCGACGGGCTGCCCGGGGTCCCGGGGATCGGCGAGAAGACCGCCGCGACGCTCATCGGCCGGTACGGCACGCTCGACGGCATCCTCGCCGCGCGCGACTCCACCGACCCCGGGCTGACCGCCACCCAGCGGCGCCGGCTCACCGAGGCGTCCGACTACCTCGACGTCGCCCCCGGCGTCGTGCGCGTGGTGCGGACCGCGCCCGTGGCGCTGCCCGCCCCCACAGCCGGCCGCCCCGTGCCCGACGACGTCCCGCACGTCCCCGCGGACCCGGACGCGCTCGCGGCGCTCGTCGAGCGGTGGGGGCTGGCGTCGAGCGTGCGGCGCGTCACCGAGGCGTTCGCCGCGCGCGCCTGAGCCCGCCCGGCACGCAAGGCGCCGCCCGAGACGGGCGTCAGCGCTCCCGCTGGGCCAGGACCCGGTCGAGCGCGGCGCGTCCCGCCGGGCCCCACGCGGGCTTGCCGCCGGGCAGGCCGCGCTCCCCGTTCTGCCCCATGAGCAGGAGGAACAGGCTCTTCACGACGGCGTGCCCGCGGGCGCGCCGGAGCGTCGCCTCGTCGACGTCCCCGTACGCGGCGACGAAGCGCTCGGCGGCGTCCGCGGGCAGCAGCACCCACGCCGCCGCGAGGTCGACCGCAGGGTCGCCGGCGAACAGGTCGCCGAAGTCGACGACGCCCGCGAGCGTTCCGTCCGCGACGACGACGTTCGCGGGGTGGAGGTCGCCGTGGACCCACACGGGCGGCCGTTCCCAGGCGGGCGCCGCCGCGGCGTCGTCCCAGACCTCCCGGACGGCCGCCGCGTCCGGGCCGATGGCCGCGGCGTCGAGCGAGCCGAGGAAGTGCTCGAAGCCCTCCCGGCCCTCGCGAGGGTGCGCGCCGCGGCCGGTGTCCGCGGGGGCGTCGGCCGGCGCCTCGACGTGCAGCGCGCGGAGGAAGGTCGCCAGTGCGTCGGCCGCGTCGTCGGCGCGGGTGATCGTGGCGTGGTCCAGCGGGCGGCCGGGCACCCACGTCATGACGGTCCACGTCTTGGGAAAGCGCCCGGACGGCGCGCCGTCGCGGACCGGGACGGGGACCGGCAACGGTAGCCGCGGCGCGAGCACCGGCAGCCACCGACGCTCCTTGAGCTGGGCGGCGGGCCAGGGATCCATGCGCTGGACCCGCACCGCCAGCTCGTCACCGAGCCGCCACATCTGGTTCCCCCAGCCGCCGTCGACCTCCTGCAGCGGCAGCTCGGCGAGGTCGGGGTGCTGGTCGCGCAGCAGGTCGCGGACGAGCGCCTCGGTGACCGCGGTGTCCGTGTCCGTCATGCGCAGCAACCTACGGGACGGCCCTGGCGGGCGGGAACCCGGCGAACTGACGGAGATCGCCCTCCTCGTCCGGTCACGACGACGATCTGGGTCGGTTCGGCGCGGCCGCCGAGCGCCCTCAGCCGACGAACACGCAGAACGGGTGCCCGTCGGGGTCCGCGTAGACGCGCAGCGGCTCGTCGGGGTCGTCGGTGCGGTCGAGCAGCAGGGTCGCGCCGAGCGCGAGCGCCCGCTCGTGCTGCGCGTCGAGCGTCGCGACGTCGGGGACGGTCGTGTCGAGGTGCAGCTGCTGCGGCACGGTCGCGTCCGGCCACGTCGACCGCGGCAGCGACTCGACCTGCTGGAACGCCAGCCCGAAGTCCTCCCCCGGCCGGTGCAGGACCAGCCAGTCGGCGCCGTTCGGGTCGGGCTCGCCGGGCGCGGGCGGCTCGTCGCCCCGCCGGTATTCGAGGTCGAAGAACTGCCGGTAGAACTCGGCCAGCCGCCGCGCGTCGGTCGTGTCGAGGACGACCTGCCGGATCCGCGGGACGGGTGCGTCCGGCGTCGTCGGGGAGCTCCCCATCGGTCACCTCCAGGCTCTCCCCGAGCCTCCCACCGACGCGCGATGAGTTCCACGCGGGGGGACAGTCGATACAGGCACAACCCCATCGACACACCCCAGGAGAGATCATGCCTGCACGTGGAGCGGTGCCCGCGGGCGCCCCGATCTGGAACGACCTCATGACGGACGACCTCGACGCGACCGTCGCGTTCTACTCCGGACTGTTCGGCTGGACCCACGAGGGCCACGGCGAGGAGTACGCGAACTACGGCACGTTCTCGCTCGACGGCAAGCCGGTCGCGGGCGTCATGCCGCGCATGAGCCCCGAGCAGCCGACCGTGTGGACCGTGCACCTGCACGCGCCGGACATCACGGCGGCGGTCGACGCCGCCCGCGGTGCCGGCGGCACCGTCCTCGTCGACGCGCTGGACGTCATGGACCTCGGCAAGCAGGCCGTCGTGGTCGACCCGGCGGGCGCGGCGTTCTCGCTGTGGCAGCCGGGCACGCACGACGGGTTTGCCGTGGTCGCCGAGCACGGCGCGCCCGGCTGGCACGAGCTCCACACGCAGGGGTTCGACACGGTGCTGCCGTTCTACGACGCGCTCGGCTGGACGACCCACCTCATGGCCGACGAGCCCCAGTTCCGGTACGCCGTCGACGAGGTCGACGACCACCAGTTCGCCGGCATCATGGACGACCCGCGCTCGGGCATCCCCGGCGCCTCGTACTGGCTCACGTACTTCGGCACCGACGACGCCGACGCGACCGCCGCGCGCATCACCGAGCTCGGCGGGACGGTCGTCCGCGGGCCCGAGGACACCCCGTACGGGCGCCTCGTGAACGCGAAGGACCCGCGCGGGTCGGAGTTCTCCGCGATCGGCCCGAACATCGGCGAGCCGCAGCAGGGCTGATCCCGACGCGTCACCCGACGCCCGCACCGAGAGCCACGCTCGGGTGCGGGCGTCGGCGCGTCCGGCCAGCTCTTGCGTGGCGCCGCCCGGCTCGATACGGTTTAGCGCAGAGGTTTAGCGTTAAATGTTGCTCAGGCCCTGACAGGCGACGACGTCGTCGACCTCCCCGGCAGCACCAGCCGGGACCTCGAGCCGCCAACGACGGCGGCTCCGGACGAAACGGATGACCGTGTCACCAACACCGCGCACCTTCACCACCCCACGCCCGCACAGCGGCCGGCTCCGACGGACCACGGCCGCACTCACGGTCCTGGGGACCGCGCTCACCACGGCCGCCGTCCTGGCCGTCGGCACGGCGCCGGCCCACGCCTCGACGGCCCGCTACGAGGCGGAGAGCGCGACGCTCTCCGGCGGCGCGGACGTCGAGCACGACCACACCGGCTACAGCGGGTCCGGCTTCGTGGGCGGCTTCACCGACCAGAACCAGGGCACGGCACGAGTCACCTTCCAGGTCACCGTGCCCGACGACGGCCCCTACGACCTCGCCCTCGGCTACTCCGACGGCACCTCGACCGCCCGCACGGTCTCGCTCGCCGTGGACGGCGGTAGCCCGCAGCAGGTCAGGCTGCCCGCCACGGACGACTGGGACGCCTGGGCGACCGTCACGATCCGTGTGACGCTGACCGCAGGCAGCCACAGCGTCGCGTACTCGTACGGGACGGGCGACAACGGCAATGCCAACCTCGACTACCTCGACGTGAGCGGCGCCGACGGTGGCACCGGGACGAACGAGCCCTCGACGGGCCCGCTCTTCGAGGCCGAGGACGCGACGTTCGCCGGAGGCGCGGTGGTCCAGAACGACCACACGGGCTTCACGGGCTCGGGCTTCGTCGGAGGCTTCACGGACGGCTTCAAGGGCAACGCGGCCGTCTCGTTCGGGGTCGCGGTCGCCACGGCCGGCGACCACGACCTGGCACTGCGGTACGCGAACGGGACGGGATCCACCCGGACGTTCACCCTCACCGTCGACGGGGCGTCCCGCCAGGTCAGCCTCCCCGCGACCGCGGGCTGGGACTCCTGGGCCACCGTGACCCAGAGCGTCTTCCTCGACGCCGGCGACCACACCGTGACGTACGCGTACGGCGTCGCGGACAACGGCAACGCGAACCTCGACAGCCTCACCGTCACGGCGACCGACCCGACCGACCCCGGCGACCCCGGGGACCCGCCGGCAGCAGGCAGCGGCGAGGCCGAGGACGCGTTCCTCTCGGGCGGCACCGAGGTCGCCACTACGATTGGGGGCTTCGCCGGCACCGGGTACGTGCACGGCTTCCAGTCCGACGGCGCACGCGTGGTCCGCACGCTCGCCGCAGACACCACCGGCGCTCAGGACCTCACGGTCCGGTTCGCCAACACGTCCGGCGCAACGCGCGACCTCGCCGTCCTCGTGAACGGGCGCAACACGGGTACCCTCGCGCTGGCGAACGGCTCGGGCTGGCAAGACGCCACGGTCACCGTCGCGCTGCGCGCCGGGCTGAACACCGTCCAGCTACGGGCCGCCGCGGCCGGCAGCGACGTCGCCATCGACTCCCTGACCGCCGATGACGAGGGGACGCTCGCGTCCCGGGGCGCCACGCTCCCCTACACCGAGTACGAGGCCGAGAACGGCGCGCTCGTCGGCGGTGCCACGGTCCTCGGGCCGGACCGGACGTACGGCACCGTGGCGGCCGAGGCGAGCGGGCGCGAGGCCGTGCACCTCGGCGCGACCGGGCAAGGCGTGAGCGTGACCCTCACCGAGCCCGCGAACGCCATCACCGTGCGCTACTCGATCCCGGACACGGGCGACGGGGCCGGGCGGACCGCCCCGCTCGCGGTCTACGCCGACGGGACCAAGGTGGCCGACCTGTCCACCACGTCGGTGTACTCCTGGGTCTACGGTGCCTACCCGTACACGAACGTCCCGTCCCAGGGCTCCCCGCACCACTACTTCGACGAGGCCCGGGTGCGCGTGGGCGACCTCGCGGCGGGCACGGTGCTCACGCTCCGCAAGGACTCCGACGACACCGCCGGGTCGTACGACATCGACCTGGTGGACGCCGAGATCGTGCCGGCGGCGGCCATCGCGCCGACGGGCGCCGTGTCGATCACGTCGTACGGTGCCGCCACCGACGGCTCCGACTCCGCTTCCGCGATCGACGCCGCGATCAGCGCGGCGAAGGCGCAGGGGTCGCCTGTCTGGATCCCGCAGGGGACGTTCACGGTCTCGCGGCGCATCGACGTCGCCGGCGTGACGATCCTCGGCGCGGGCCCCTGGTACACGGCGATCCGCGGAAAGGACGGCAAGGGCGGCTTCTTCGCCACCGGCAGCGACGTGACGCTCGCCGACTTCGCAATCCTCGGGGACGTCCGGTACCGCGACGACCAGAACTTCGACGCCGCGCTCGAGGGGAACTTCGGCTCGGGCTCGCTCGTCCAGAACCTCTGGATCGAGCACACAAAGGTCGGTGCCTGGGTCGACTCGGGGACGCGCGGCCTGCTCATGACCGGCCTGCGCATCCGCGACACCTTCGCGGACGGCGTCAATCTGCATGGCGACGTCCAGGACACCCGGGTCGAGCAGTCCACCGTGCGCAACACGGGCGATGACGGGCTCGCGATGTTCTCCGAGGGCTCGCCGGTGACCCGCTCGGCCTTCGTGTCCGACACCATCCAGGCGCCGATGCTGGCCAACGGCGTCGGCATCTACGGCGGGGCGTCGAACGCCGTGACCGACACCCTCGTCGCGGACACCGTGACGGCGTCCGCGGGCATCGCCGTGAGCACGCGGTTCTCGCCGGTCCCGTTCAGCGGGACGACGACCGTCGCCCGCGACACCCTGACCCGGACGGGCGGCTACGAGCCGAACTGGGCCAGCCAGCTCGGCGCGCTATGGATCTACGCGGACACGGCCGACATCACGACGCCAGTCCGGGTGACCGACGTCCGGATCGACGACAGCACCTACCAGGGCGTGCTCATCAGCTACGCGCGGACCGTCACCGGGGCCGCGTTCGACGGTGTCACGATCGATGGCTCCGGCACGTACGGGATCGAGCTGAACGCCCAGGGCAGCTCGTCGTTCACGGACGTCACGGTGTCGGGCAGCGGCTCCGGGGGTCTCGACAACCTCACCGGCTACACGCTGGTGCGGGGCTCGGGCAACTCCGGCTTCTGAGACGGGCCGTGCGTCGCGGGTCAGGGCCCCACGGCGCACGGTCGCACCGAGCGGCGGGGCGGCGGACACTCTCGGGTCCGTCGCCCTGCTGTGCTCTGCGGCGACTCAGCCCTGGTCGAGGATCCGGGCCAGGAACTGGCGAGTCCGCGCCTCCACCGGGTCGACGAGCACCTGCTCGGGCGGTCCCGACTCGAGCACGCGCCCGCCGTCGAGGAAGACGACCCGGTGCGCGACGGCGCGCGCGAACGCCATCTCGTGCGTCGCCATGACGATCGTGCGGCCCTGCTCGACGAGCTCGCGCACGAGGTGCAGCACCTCGCCGACGAGCTCGGGGTCGAGCGCGGACGTGATCTCGTCGAGGAGGAGCAGCCGCGGGTCGTACGCGAGCGAGCGCGCGATCGCGACGCGCTGCTGCTGGCCGCCCGAGAGGCGGTCGGGGTACTCGTCGGCCTTGGCGCCGAGCCCCACCCGGTCGAGGAGCTCGCGCGCGCGTGCCTCGGCCTCGGCGCGGGGCACCCGGTGGACGCGGCGCGGCGCGAGCGTCACGTTGTCGAGCACCGACAGGTGCGGGAACAGGTTGTACGCCTGGAAGACGACGCCGATCCGCCGTCGGACGGCGTCCTCGTCGACGCGCGGGTCGGTGATGTCCTGGCCGTCGAGCCGGATCACGCCGTCGTCGACGACCTCGAGGAGGTTCACGCAGCGCAGCAGCGTCGACTTGCCCGAGCCGGACGCCCCGATGAGGGCCACGACCTCGTGCTCGCCGACCTCGAGGTCGATGCCGCGGAGCACCTCGACGTCCCCGAACCGCTTGACGACGTCGGTGCACTCGAGGACGGGTGTCGGCGCGCTCACAGCACGGCCCCCGCCCGCTCGCGGCTCTCGCGCCGTCGCGCGACCCGGTCGGCGAGCCGCGCCGTCGGCACCGCGAGGCACACGAAGAGGAGCCCCGCGACGACGTACGGCGTGAAGCTCGCCGCCTGGGCCGACTCGATCTGGGCCGCGCGGACCGCGTCCACCGCGCCGAGCACGGAGATGAGGCCGACGTCCTTCTGCAGCGCGACGAAGTCGTTGAGGAGCGGCGGCAGGACCCGCCGGACCGCCTGCGGCAGCACGACGACGCGCATCGACTGCGCGTACGACAGCCCGAGCGAGCGGGCCGCGGCGCGCTGCGACGGGTGCACCCCCTCGATCCCCGCCCGGAACACCTCGGCGACGTAGGCCCCGTAGCAGAGCACGAGCGCGATGGTCCCGAGCACGACCGGCGACGTGGGGACGCCGCTCAGGCGCAGGCCCGGCAGCCCGAAGCCCACGATGTACAGCAGGATGATGAGCGGCATCCCCCGGAAGAAGTCCGTGTAGGCGGTCGCGAGCAGGCGCAGCGGGAAGAACACCGGAGCCCGCAGCGTCCGCGCGAACGCGACGAGCAGCCCCACGGCGAGGATGCAGAGCTCGCTCACCACGAGCACCCGGATGTTGAGCCACAGCCCCTCGAGCACCGGGACGAAGGACTCCTTCGCGACCGGCCAGCTCAGGAACGACTGCTTGACCCGCGGCCAGCCGGGCGAGTGCGTGATCCCGAACCACACCACGACCGCGAACACGACCGTGCTCGCGAGCGCGACCGCCGTCGAACGGCGCGAGCGCGAGCGCCGGTAGCCCTCGCGCTCGAGCTGGAGCGCGCTGGGCTCGTGCGCGAGCCGCGGCCCGCCGGGGGGCGCGGCCGACGACGCGGCGCTCACGACAGCTCGGGCGCGTTGCCCTCGCTGCTCAGCCACTGCTTCTCGAGGTCGGCCAGCGTGCCGTCCTCGCGCAGGGCGTCGACGGCGGCGCTCAGGCAGGCGGTGAAGGCGCTGCCCTTGTCGAGGACGAGCCCGAACTGCTCGGGCGTCCCGCCCGACTGCGGGAGCTGCCCGACGATCACGCCGTCGTCGAGCTGCGCGGACGTCATGTAGAACGCGGTCGGCAGGTCGACCACGAGCCCGTCGATCTGCCCATTCTTGAGCGCCGCGAGGGCGTCGTCGTTGCTGTTGTAGACGCGCGGCTTCTTGCTGGGGTCGAGCGCGGTCGCGGCGTCGTACGACGTCGTACCGACCTGGGCGCCGAGCTGGACGTCCTTGAGCGCCGCGAGGCTCGTCGCGGACGCCGCCTTGTTCCCCTTGAGCGCGATCACGGTCTGGCGCACGTCGTAGTACGGCGACGAGAAGTCGATGTTCTGACGGCGCTCGTCGCTGATCGAGAACTCGTTGATGTCGGCGTCGAAGGTCTTGGGGCCGGGCGCGATGGCGTTGTTGAACGTGACGCGCTTCCACACGACGTCGGCGGGGGCGAGCCCGAGCTTCGTCGCGATGGCCGCGGCCACGGCACCCTCGAAGCCCTTGCCGTTCTCGGGCTTGTCGTCGACGAACCACGGCTCGTACACGGGCTGGTCCGTCGCGAACGTCAGCTTGCCGTCGGTCAGGGTCTTGCCCGCCGCGCACGTGGCGGGGTCGATCGCCGCGGCAGAGGCGCCGGACGCCGTGGAGCCGCCGGTCGAGGACGCGCCCCCGTCGTCCTCGGGCGAACACGCCGCGACGGCCAGGGCGAGCGCAGGGGCGAGGACGGCGACCGCGAGTGCGGGACGCATGCGCATGATGACTCCTGTTCGTCGGGTTCCCCTGCGGGGCCCGGGGCGACGCGCGGGACTCGCGGCGGCGCTCGTGGGCGCGGATGGCTTATCGTCGCCGGTCGCGCGGCCGGCTGTCCATGCCGGGCCGGACGGTCTCAGCCCGCGGACTCGAGCGTCGCGAGCGCCAGCAGCACGGTGGCGCTCGTCCACACGAGCGGCGCGGTCCCGGCGGGGCTGCCGTCGTGCAGGACCTTCTCGGGGAACGACCCGGCGACGGTGCGGTGGTCGTCGAGCCAGTCGAGCAGGCGCGTCGCGAGCCCCCGGTCGGCCGCGTCGCCCGACGCCGCCCCGAGCGCGACGAGCGCCGTCTCCGGGGTCCAGCTCACGCCGTCCTGCGGCCAGTGCGCTCCGGGCGCGAGCCCCCCGCCGGGCCGGGCCATCTGCTGGGCCGCCGCGTGCAGCGCGGTCCGCACCTCGGCCTCGTCGACGTCGACGCCGCCGTAGCTCCCGGCGAGCGCCTCGCTCGCCGGGACGAACGGCGGCAGGAGGAAGGCGACGGCCGCGTCGCGCGCGCCGCTGCCCGGGTACCGCCCGTACGACGGCGCGAAGCCGGCCTCGATCGCGGCGTCGAGCCGCCGGGCGGACGCGCTCGCGGCGGCGACCCCGCCGTCGTCGCCGAGGAGCCCGTACAGGTGCGCGGACGCGCGCAGCCCCGCGAGGAGCGGCGCGGCGGTGCCGAGCGTGACGGTGCTCTCGCGCTTCTCCCAGTAGTCCGGCGACGGCGCGGGCAGGCCCGTGGGGCCGACGGCGCGGACGGCGGCGTTCGTGGCCCGGTCCAGCAGCGGCTGGAACTGCGCGAGGACGGCCGGACGCTCGGCGGCCGGGGCCGCGTCGACGGTCTGGCCGAGCGCCCACAGGAGCCAGCCGATGCCGTCGGTCTGGGGCGCGCGGTCGTCCGGCGGACCGCTGCCGTCGGGCAGGTAGCGGGCCTCGACGGTGCCGTCCGCGGCCTGGGCACGCTGGTAGAACGCGAGCACGCGGCGGGCGTCGTCGAGGTGGCCCGTCCGGGCGTACGCGACGGCGACGAACGCGCCGTCCCGCGGCCACGCGTAGCGCCAGGGGCCGGAGCCGGCCGCGAGGACGGCGCCGTCGGCGAGGGTCATGGTGCGCAGGTCGAGGAGCGCGTCGCGGGCCATGCCCTCCCAGCGCGTCCCGGCCCCGGGGATCTGCCCCGACGCGACCCAGGCCGACTGCGCCGCGGCCTGCGCCGCGGCGCCGGCGACGGCGCGGCTGCCGGGCAGGAGGCTGAGGTCGTCGACGTCGCCGTCGACGTCGACCCGGACGAGGTTCCCCCGGGCGTCGAGGGCCATGGTCGCGAGGTAGAGCGGCCTGTCGGAGTACGGCGTGCGGCCCAGGTGGTTGGTGCCCGCCACGCCGAGCGTCACGACGAGCGCGGCGCCGGCGACGAGCGCGAGCTCGCGGCGCCACCACCGCCGTTCACCCGCTCGACGCGTCCTGGCCACCGAGGCACCCTACGCCCGTCGGAGGTCCCCTCCGGAGCCTGGACGCAGGGACGCATACGAATTCGCCTCCGACTATCGTCGAACCGTGACCGAGAACTCCTCCCCCGCAGCTCCCGTGGACGCCACGACCACCGCGTCGTGGGCGGCCCTGACCGGCCTCCGCGACGGCTTCGCCCCCGACCTGCGCGGCTGGTTCGCCGCCGACCCGGGCCGTGCCGAGCGCCTCACCCTCCAGGCCGCCGACCTCACGGTCGACCTGTCGAAGAACCTCGTGACCGACGACGTCCTGGCCCAGCTCGTGGCGCTCGCCCGCGACGTCGACGTGCCCGGCCGGTACGCCGCGATGCTCCGGGGCGACCACATCAACGTGACCGAGGACCGCGCCGTCCTGCACACCGCGCTGCGCCGGCCCGACGGCGCGGAGCCCGAGCTCGTCGTGGACGGCCAGCACGTCGACGACGACGTCCACGAGGTCCTGGGCCGCGTCTACGACTTCGCGGACAAGGTCCGCTCGGGCGAGTGGACCGGCGTCACGGGCAAGCGCGTCGAGACGGTCGTGAACATCGGCATCGGCGGCTCCGACCTCGGGCCGGTCATGGTCTACGAGGCGCTCAAGCCCTACGTCCAGCCGGGCCTGGAGGTGCGGTTCGTCTCCAACATCGACCCGTCGGACGTGTACGAGAAGACCGCGGACCTCGACCCCGAGACGACGCTCTTCATCGTCGCGTCGAAGACCTTCGGCACGCTCGAGACCCTGACGAACGCTCGCCTCGCGCGCCAGTGGCTGTGGGACGGGCTGGTCGCGAACGGCGCCATCAGCGACACCGACGAGGCCCGCACCGCGGCCGTCGGGAAGCACTTCGTCGCCGTCTCGACGGCGCTCGACAAGGTCGCGGCCTTCGGCATCGACCCCGCGAACGCGTTCGGCTTCTGGGACTGGGTCGGCGGCCGCTACTCGGTCGACTCGGCGATCGGCACGTCCGTCGCGATCGCCGTCGGGCCGGACCGCTTCGAGGAGCTCCTCGCGGGCTTCCACGCGATCGACGAGCACGTCCGCACCACCCCGCTCGAGCAGAACGTGCCTGTCCTCATGGGCCTGCTCAACGTCTGGTACACGAACTTCCTCGACGCGCACACCCACGCCGTGCTGCCGTACGCGCAGTACCTGCACCGGTTCCCGGCGTACCTGCAGCAGCTCACCATGGAGTCGAACGGCAAGTCGGTCCGCTGGGACGGCACGCCCGTCACGACGGAGACCGGCGAGGTCTTCTGGGGCGAGCCCGGGACGAACGGCCAGCACGCGTTCTATCAGCTCATCCACCAGGGCACGCGCCTCATCCCGGCGGACTTCATCGCCGTCGCGAACCCGGCGCGGCCGCTCAAGGACGACACGGGCGACGGTGGCGCCGTCGCCGCGGGCGCGGACGTCCACGCCCTGTTCCTCGCGAACTTCTTCGCGCAGACCAAGGCGCTCGCGTTCGGCAAGACCGCCGACGAGGTCCGCGCCGAGGGCACGGCCGAGGCCATCGTCCCGGCCCGCGTGTTCTCCGGGAACCGGCCGACGACGTCGATCCTCGCCCCCGCGCTCACGCCGTCCGTCGTCGGGCAGCTCATCGCGCTGTACGAGCACATCACGTTCGTCGAGGGCACCGTCTGGGGCATCGACTCGTTCGACCAGTGGGGCGTCGAGCTGGGCAAGAAGCTCGCGCTCGAGATCGCGCCCGCGGTCGAGGGCGACGCGTCGGCGCTCGAGGCGCAGGACCCGTCGACGAAGGCGCTCATCGCGAAGTACCTGGAGCTGCGCGAGTCCTGAGCCGGCGAGCCGGACGGCGCAAGGGCGCGGAGAGGGCCTCGGTCCTCTCCGCGCCCCGGACCCAGCCACGGCTCAGGGTGAGCACGTAGAGTCCGGGTGATCCGCACCACGAGCGTCCGCTCAACTCCAGGCTGGGAAGTCGACCCGAGCACCTGCGAGGCAGCGTGACCGCACTCACCCCCACCGTCCCTGCCCCGGCGTCCGCGCGAGAGGCCGCGACCGGCACGTACGCGGCGCTCCTCCGGACGGTCCGCGACGCAGGCCTCCTGCGTCGCACGCTCGGGTTCTACGGGACGACGGCGGGCGTCCTCGGGACGGTGTTCCTCGGGGTCTTCGTGGGGATGGTCCTCCTCGGCGACACGTGGTGGCAGCTCGCGCTCGCGGGCGTGCTGGGCGTCGTCCTGACCCAGTTCGCGTTCCTGGGCCACGAGGCGTCGCACCGACAGATCTTCACGTCGGGCCCGGTCAACGACCGGGTGGGCCGGTGGCTCGCGAACGGCGTCGTCGGGATCTCGTACTCGTGGTGGATGAACAAGCACACGCGCCACCACGCCAACCCGAACAAGGTCGGCAAGGACCCCGACATCGACCTCGAGGCCATCGCGTTCACCGAGGAGCAGGCGGCGGCCAAGCGCGGCTGGCGCGCGGCGATGGCGCGCCGCCAGGGCTGGCTCTTCTTCCCGCTGCTCACGCTCGAGGGGCTGAGCCTCCACGTCAGCTCGGTCCGCAGCCTCGTCGTGGACCGCCGCGAGGGCTGGGTGCGCGAGCTCGTCACGATCGGGGTGCGGCTCGCCGTGTACCTCGGTCTGGTCTTCTGGCTGCTCCCGCCGGGAATCGCGGCCGCGTTCGTGGGCGTGCACCTCGCGGTCTTCGGCGTCTACATGGGGGCGTCGTTCGCCCCGAACCACAAGGGCATGGCGATCATCCCTCACGACTCGAAGCTCGACTTCCTGTCGCGCCAGGTCCTCACGTCGCGCAACGTCGTCGGCGGGCGCGTCGTCACCGACCGGGGGCTGACCCAGATCTTCGGCGGCCTCAACTTCCAGGTCGAGCACCACCTGTTCCCGAGCATGCCGCGCCCGCACCTGGCGAAGGCACGTGAGATCGTCCGCGAGCACTGCGCCCGGATCGGCGTCCCGTACACGGAGACGACGACGCTGCGGTCGTACGGGATGGTCGTGCGGTACCTCAACCGCGTGGGTCTCGCCGCCCGCGACCCGTTCGACTGCCCCACGTTCCGCACCCTGCGCCGGCAGTGAGCGGCCGGTCCGGACGCCGCGTGCGAGTGCAGACCTCGCCCCCGTGACGGACCATCGTGCCAGGAGACCGCGGAGGGCAGGCGAGACGTGATGAAGTTCCGGGCGACGCTCGAGCTCAACGGGAGGACGGCCACCGGGATCGAGGTGCCGCCCGACGTCGTCGAGGCGCTGGGCGGCGGCAGGCGGCCCGCGGTCACCGTGACGATCGGCGGGCACTCCTACCGGTCGACGATCGGCACCATGGGCGGCCGCACCCTCGTCCCGGTGAGCGCGGAGAACCGGGTGCGCTCCGGGATCGCCGCGGGCGACGTCGTCGACGTGGAGATCGAGCGCGACGACGCGCCACGCGAGATCGAGGTCCCGGACGACTTCGCGCGGGCGCTCGACGCCGCACCCGGCGCACGGGCCGCGTTCGACGCGCTGTCGTTCAGCGGGAAGCGGCGCTACGTCGACCCGGTCGAGCAGGCCAAGGCGCCCGAGACCCGCGAGCGCCGGATCGCCAAGGCGGTCGCGGACCTCTCGCCCCGCTGACCGGGCCGCGCGCGCGTCAGTCGCGGGTCGCCACCACGAACGTCCGCCGGAACGGGAGCACGGTCCCGGAGGCGCGCTCGGGGTACGCCTCCCTCAGCCGCGCCTTGTACTCCTCGACGAACGCCGGCCGGACGTCGTCGGGCAGGGCGGCGAGGACGGGGCGCGCGCCGGTCGCGGAGATCCAGGTGAAGACCGCGTCCGGGCCCGGGAGAACGTGGAGGTACGTGGTCTCCCAGGCGTCCACGGTCCAGCCGGGCCCGGCGAGGACCTCGAGGTACTCCTCGGCGCGGTGCACGTGCACGCGCGCGGTGCCCCGCGTCCAGCGGGCGTAGGGCTCGGTGGCCGCGAGCTCGTTCAGCAGCGTGTGGCTGGGCGCGTCCTGGTTGGCGGGGACCTGCACCGCGAGAGACCGGCCCCCGCCCGGCTCGCGCTCCAGGAGGTCGCGCCAGCGCGCGAGCACGGCGAGGTGCCCCGGCACCCACTGCAGGGCGGCGTTGCTCGCCGCGAGGTCGGGCACGGCGTCGGGCACGTACTCCGCGAGGTCGGCGAGGACGAAGGCCGCCTCGTCACCGTGCTCGGCCCGTGCCTGCTCGACCATCGCGGGCGACGAGTCGACGCCCGTCACGACGGCGTCCGGCCAGCGGGCGTGGATCGCGGCGACGAGGTGCCCGGGGCCGACGCCGAGGTCGAGCACCGTGCGCGGGGTCCCGGGGACGCGCGCGAGC
>Ga0164243_10007540_pt1 | contig 16234 bp, 28 predicted proteins | sample OricompcompostOP_FD_108781 | JGI IMG/M metagenome (GOLD analysis project Ga0164243, IMG submission 108781) | Organic Plus compost microbial communities from Emeryville, California, USA - Original compost - Organic plus compost (OP) | ecosystem: Engineered > Solid waste > Mixed feedstock >...
CATGGCGGGACAGAAGATCCGCATCCGGCTCAAGGCCTACGACCACGAGGTCATCGACAGCTCGGCGCGGAAGATCGTCGAGACGGTCACGCGGACCGGGGCGCAGGTCGCTGGCCCGGTGCCGCTGCCGACCGAGAAGAACGTGTACTGCGTCATCCGCTCGCCGCACAAGTACAAGGACTCGCGCGAGCACTTCGAGATGCGCACGCACAAGCGGCTGATCGACATCATCGACCCGACGCCGAAGACGGTCGACTCGCTGATGCGGCTCGACCTTCCGGCCGGCGTCGACATCGAGATCAAGCTCTAAGGACGCACAGGGACATGGCGAAGAACATCAAAGGAGTCCTGGGCGAGAAGCTCGGCATGACCCAGGTCTTCGACGACGAGGGCCGCATCGTGCCCGTGACCGTCGTCAAGGCCGGTCCGTGCGTCGTCACCCGGGTCCGCACCCCCGACACCGATGGCTACAACGCCGTCCAGATCGGCTTCGGGCAGATCGACCCGCGCAAGGTGAACAAGCCGCTCGGGGACTACCTCCGGAAGCACAGCATCACGCCGCGGCGGTACTTCGCCGAGGTGCGCACCGACGACGCGTCGGAGTACACCCTCGGTCAGGAGCTCACCGCCGAGACGTTCGAGGCGGGCCAGAAGGTCGACGTCACGGGCACCAGCAAGGGCAAGGGCACCGCGGGTGTCATGAAGCGGCACGGCTTCAAGGGCCTGTCGGCGACGCACGGCACTCAGCGCAAGCACCGCTCGCCGGGCTCGATCGGCGGCTGCGCCACGCCGGGCCGCGTGTTCAAGGGCCTGCGGATGGCGGGCCGTGCCGGCAACGAGCGGGTGACCGTGCAGGGTCTGACCGTGCACGCGGTGGACGCCGAGAAGGGTCTCATCCTGGTCAAGGGTGCGATCCCCGGCCCGAACCGCGGCCTGGTCATGATCCGCAGCTCGGTGAAGACCCTGGCGGGGGTGAAGTGACGTGACCGCGACCATCAAGGTGACCACGCCGTCCGGTGAGGACGCCGGCCGTACGGTCGAGCTGCCCGAGGAGATCTTCAACGCCAAGATCAGCATCCCGCTGATCCACCAGGTGGTGAACGCTCAGCTCGCGGCGGCCCGGCAGGGCACCCACAAGGCCAAGACCCGCGGCGAGGTCAGCGGCGGTGGCAAGAAGCCGTACCGGCAGAAGGGCACCGGCCGGGCCCGTCAGGGCTCGATCCGGGCGCCGCAGTTCACCGGCGGCGGCACCGTCCACGGCCCCGTGCCGCGTGACTACTCGCAGCGGACGCCCAAGAAGATGAAGGCGGCCGCGCTGCGCGGTGCGCTCACCGACCGGGCGAACAACGAGCGGATCCACGTGATCACGAACTTCGTGGACGCCGACGAGCAGCGGCTGACGCGGACCGCCGCGAAGGCCGTGAAGGCGATCAGCGAGCGCAAGCACGTCCTGGTGGTCACCGACCGCGAGGACGAGCGCTCCTGGCTGGCGCTGCGCAACCTCCCCGAGGTGCACCTGATGCACCCGGACCAGCTGAACACCTATGACGTGATGCTGTCCGACGACGTGATCTTCACCGAGCAGGGGTTCGCGGACTTCGTCGCCTTCGCCACCAAGAGCGAGAGCGAGAAGGAGGCCGCGAAGTGAGCAAGGTCTACGACCCGCGGGACATCATCCTGAAGCCGGTTGTCTCCGAGAAGAGCTACGGGCTGCTGGACCAGAACAAGTACACGTTCATCGTGCGACCGGACGCCAACAAGGTGCAGATCCGCCAGGCGGTGGAGCAGATCTTCTCGGTGAAGGTCCTCTCGGTGAACACGCTGAACCGGCCAGGTAAGCGCAAGCGCACCCGGTTCGGCTACGGCAAGCGGGCCGACAGCAAGCGGGCCATCGTCACCCTCGCCGAGGGCGAGCGGATCGACATCTTCGGGCCGCAGGGCTGACCGGGTACGCGATAGCAAAGGGAATGCACGAATAAGATGGGCATTCGTAGGTACAAGCCGACGACGCCGGGGCGTCGTGGCGCGAGCGTCTCCGACTTCGTCGAGGTAACGCGCGACCACCCCGAGAAGTCGCTGGTGAAGCCGCTGCCGAAGAAGGGCGGGCGGAACACCCACGGCCGGATCACGGCCCGGCACCAGGGCGGCGGGCACAAGCGCGCCTACCGGGTGATCGACTTTCGTCGCGATGACAAGGACGGCGTGCCGGCCAAGGTCGCGCACATCGAGTACGACCCGAACCGCACCGCGCGCATCGCGCTGCTGCACTACGCGGACGGGGAGAAGCGCTACATCCTGGCGCCCAGCGGCCTGACGCAGGGCGCCACCGTGGAGAACGGGCCCTCGGCGGACATCAAGCCGGGCAACAACCTCCCGCTGCGCAACATCCCCACCGGTACGTACCTGCACGCGATCGAGCTGCGGCCGGGCGGCGGCGCCAAGATCGGCCGCTCCGCCGGCGCGGCCGTGCAGCTGCTCGCCAAGGAGGGCATCTACGCCACGCTGCGTATGCCGTCCGGTGAGATGCGCATGGTGGACGTCCGTTGCCGCGCGACGGTCGGCTCGGTCGGCAACGCCGAGCAGAGCAACATCAACCTCGGCAAGGCCGGCCGCAACCGCTGGAAGGGCAAGCGCCCGACCGTCCGCGGTGTCGCGATGAACCCGGTCGACCACCCGCTCGGCGGTGGTGAGGGCAAGAGCTCCGGCGGCCGCCACCCGGTCAGCCCCTGGGGCCAGCCCGAGGGCCGGACCCGCCGGGCGAACAAGCCCAGCGACCGGCTGATCGTCCGGCGTCGCAGCAAGCGGAAGAAGCGGTAGGGAGCCCGTCATGCCACGTAGCCTTAAGAAGGGGCCCTTCGTCGACGACCACCTGATCAAGAAGGTGGACGCGCAGAACGAGAAGGGCACCAAGAACGTCATCAAGACGTGGTCGCGGCGCTCGATGATCGTGCCCGACATGCTCGGTCACACGATCGCGGTGCACGACGGCCGTAAGCACGTCCCGGTGTTCATCACCGAGGCCATGGTCGGCCACAAGCTCGGGGAGTTCGCGCCCACGCGGACGTTCCGCAGCCACGTCAAGGAAGACCGCCGCAGCCGGCGGTAGCCGAAGGGGAATCGATGGAAACCAGGGCACGGGCGCGGTACATCCGTGTTACCCCCCGGAAGGCGCGTCGCGTGGTCGACCTGATCCGGGGTCTTCCCGCGGGCGAGGCACAGGCCGTTCTTCGGTTCGCGCCGCAGGCTGCGAGTGACCCGGTGGGCAAGGTGCTGGCGAGCGCGATCGCGAACGCCGAGCACAACGACCGGGTCGACCCGGAGACCCTGTGGGTCAGCCGGGCCTGGGTGGACGAGGGCCCGACCCTCAAGCGCTTCCAGCCCCGGGCCTATGGCCGCGCCTACCGGGTGAACAAGCGGACCAGCCACATCACGGTCGTCGTGGAGTCCCGGCCGGACGCGCAGGCGTCCGCCGGTCGCCGGACCGGCAAGAAGGCGAAGGGAAGGACCCGCTAGTGGGTCAGAAGATCAACCCGCACGGGTTCCGGCTGGGGATCACCACCGACTTCAAGAGCCGGTGGTACGCCGACAAGCTGTACAAGGACTACGTCAAGGAAGACGTCGCCATCCGGCGCATGCTGCAGCGGGGCATGGAGCGCGCGGGCATCTCCAAGGTGGAGATCGAGCGCACCCGTGACCGTGTGCGCGTCGACATCCACACCGCGCGTCCCGGCATCGTGATCGGGCGGCGCGGCGCGGAGGCCGACCGCATTCGCGGCAACCTCGAGAAGCTGACCGGCAAGCAGGTTCAGCTGAACATCCTCGAGGTGAAGAACCCGGAGATCGACGCGCAGCTCGTTGCGCAGGGCGTGGCCGAGCAGCTGTCGAGCCGGGTCTCCTTCCGCCGGGCCATGCGCAAGGCGATTCAGAGCGCGATGAAGAGCGGTGCCAAGGGCATCCGCGTGCAGTGCGGTGGCCGCCTGGGCGGCACCGAGATGTCGCGGTCGGAGTTCTACCGCGAGGGCCGGGTGCCGCTGCACACGCTCCGCGCGGACATCGACTACGGCTTCTTCGAGGCGCGGACGACGTTCGGCCGTATCGGCGTGAAGGTGTGGATCTACAAGGGCGACGCCGCCCAGACCCGTGCCGAGCGCGAGCAGCAGGCCGCGGCGCAGCGTGCCGGGGCCGGCGCCGGTGGCGGTGGCGGCGGTGGCCGCGGCCGTGGTGAGCGCGGCGAGCGGCGCGGCGGTGCCGGGCGTCCGCGGCGCGGTGGCGCCGGCGGCGGTGCCGGGCGCGGCGGCGAAGCCAAGGCAGAGCAGGCGCAGCAGCCGGCGGCGGCGGAGTCCGCACCGCAGGCCGCTGCGAACGAGGGGAGCTGACCGCCGTGCTGATTCCGCGCAAGGTCAAGCACCGCAAGCAGCACCACCCGAAGCGGTCCGGCATGGCCAAGGGCGGCACCCGGGTGAACTTCGGTGAGTACGGCATCCAGGCGCTTGAGCACGCGTACGTGACCAACCGTCAGATCGAGGCGGCCCGTATCGCCATGACGCGGCACATCCGTCGTGGCGGGAAGGTGTGGATCAACATCTTCCCGGACCGTCCGCTGACGAAGAAGCCCGCGGAGACCCGCATGGGTTCCGGTAAGGGCTCGCCCGAGTGGTGGATCGCGAACGTGAAGCCGGGCCGGGTCATGTTCGAGCTGTCCGGTGTGCCGGAGCCGGTGGCACGCGAGGCCATGCGCCGCGCGATCCACAAGCTTCCTATGAAGTGCAAGTTCGTGAAGCGTGAAGTGGGTGAGGCGTGATGGCGAAGGGCCTGACCGCCGAGGAACTGCGTACGCAGGGCCCGGACGAGCTCGGCACCAAGCTGCGCGAGGCGAAGGAGGAGCTGTTCAACCTTCGCTTCCAGGCCGCGACGGGCCAGCTCGAGAGCCACGGCCGGCTGCGTGCCGTACGTCGGGAGATCGCCCGCATCTACACGGTGATGCGCGAGCGCGAGCTCGGGATCATCACCGTTGTCGACGAGCCGGAGGAGTCGGGCGATGAGTGAGACGACCGCTGAGCAGAAGCGGAACTACCGCAAGACCCGCGAGGGTCTGGTGGTGAGCGACAAGATGGACAAAACCGTCGTCGTCGCCGTTGAGGACCGCGTTAAGCACCCGCTGTACGGCAAGGTCATCCGCCGTACCAAGAAGTACAAGGCTCACGACGAGCAGAACGCCTGCGGCGTCGGCGACCGCGTTCTCCTGATGGAGACCCGCCCGCTGTCCGCGACCAAGCGCTGGCGCGTCGTGAACATCCTCGAAAAGGCCAAGTAACCACCGGCGTATCGGACCGGCCGGCGTGACGCAGTAGGAGTTTTGACGTGATCCAGCAGGAGTCGCGACTCAGGGTCGCCGACAACACGGGTGCCAAGGAGATCTTGTGCATCCGTGTGCTCGGCGGCTCGGGTCGGCGCTACGCGGGAATCGGCGACATCATCGTCGCGACGGTGAAGGATGCCCTTCCCGGCGCCGGCGTCAAGAAGGGTGACGTCGTCAAGGCCGTGATCGTGCGCACCCGTAAGGAGCGCCGCCGTCCCGATGGCTCCTACATTCGTTTCGACGAGAACGCGGCCGTTCTCATCCGGGACGGGGGAGACCCGCGGGGTACGCGCATCTTCGGGCCGGTCGGCCGGGAGCTGCGCGACAAGAGGTTCATGCGCATCATCTCGCTGGCACCGGAGGTGCTCTAACACCATGCCGTCGATGAAGGTGAAGAAGGGCGATCAGGTCCGCGTCATCAGCGGCAAGGACAAGGGCAGCGAGGGCAAGGTCATCGACGTCGACCCGCGTAGCCGCAAGGTCCGTGTCGAGGGTGTCAACCTGATCAAGAAGCACAAGAAGGAGACGCACACCGGGCCGCGCGGCGCCAAGGAAGGCGGCGTGGTGACCGAGGAGGCGTACTTCGACGCGAGCAACGTTCAGCTGCTCGACCCCGAAGACAGCAAGCCCACCCGGGTCGGCTACCGCTTCGACGAGGACGGCAAGAAGATCCGGATCTCGCGTCGTACCGGTAAGGACATCTGATGACCGTGACCACGCAGGAGCGGGTAGCCCCCCGCCTGAAGACGCGCTACGCCGACGAGGTCGCGCCGGCGCTCCGCGAGGAGTTCGGTTACGCCAACGTCATGCAGACCCCCGGTCTGGTCAAGATCGTGGTGAACATGGGCGTCGGCGAGGCCGCGCGTGACGCCAAGCTGATCGAGGGCGCCGTCAAGGACCTGTCCGCGATCACCGGCCAGAAGCCGAAGATCAACCGGGCCCGGAAGTCCATCGCGCAGTTCAAGCTGCGCGAGGGCATGCCGATCGGCGCCAGCGTGACGCTGCGCGGCGACCGCATGTGGGAGTTCCTCGACCGGCTGCTGTCGCTGGCGCTGCCGCGCATCCGTGACTTCCGCGGCCTGTCGCCGAAGCAGTTCGACGGCAAGGGCAACTACACCTTCGGGCTGACCGAGCAGGTCATGTTCCACGAGGTGAACCCGGACCAGACGGACCGGCAGCGCGGCATGGACATCACGGTCGTGACCACCGCGACCACCGACGAGGAAGGCCGTTCGCTGCTCCGGCGGCTGGGCTTCCCGTACAAGGAAGCCTGAGAGAGGAGGAGCGATGGCGAAGAAGGCGCTGATCGCCAAGGCCGCGCGTAAGCCGAAGTACAAGGTTCGCGGGTACACTCGGTGTTCGCGTTGCGGCCGTCCGCGCGCCGTGTTCCGGAAGTTCGGCCTCTGCCGTATCTGCTTCCGCGAGATGGCACACCGCGGCGAGCTGCCCGGCATCACCAAGTCGAGCTGGTAATTCCAGCTGTACGGATAATCCACCACCGGACCGGTGCGCATTCGCCCCGGTCCATGACCACGCCGTAGGTCGCGGAGCGAAACCGCGGCGAGGAGGGCCAGAGCCCATGACGATGACCGACCCGATCGCAGACATGCTGACACGGGTGCGCAACGCCAACTCGGCGTACCACGATGACGTCGCCATGCCGTACTCCAAGATCAAGGCGCACATCGCCGAGATCCTGAAGCAGGAGGGGTACGTCGCGAGCTGGGACGTCACGGACGCCAAGGTCGGCAAGAACCTGGTGATCTCGCTCAAGTTCGGGCCGAACCGGGAGCGGTCGATCGCCGGCCTGCGTCGCGTGTCCAAGCCCGGTCTGCGGGTCTACGCGAAGAAGGACAACCTGCCGAGGGTCCTCGGCGGGCTCGGGATCGCGATCATCTCGACGTCGTCCGGTCTGATGACCGACAAGCAGGCCAACCGCAGCGGCGTGGGCGGCGAAGTCCTCGCCTACGTCTGGTAAGAGGGGGAACTGAGCATGTCGCGTATCGGCAGGCGGCCGATCACGGTTCCCAGCGGCGTCGAGGTGAAGATCGACGGGCGGGACATCACGGTCAAGGGCCCGAAGGGCGAGCTGCACCACACGGTGGCCGAGCCCATCGAGGTCACCCTTGAGGACGGCCAGATCGAGGTCACCCGTCCGAACGACCTCGGCCCCGTCCGTGGTCTGCACGGTCTGACCCGGACGCTGGTCAACAACATGGTCGTCGGCGTGACCGATGGTTACGCCAAGACGCTCGAGATCGTCGGCGTCGGCTACCGGGTGCAGCAGAAGGGCCAGAACCTCGAGTTCGCCCTCGGCTACAGCCACCCGATCGTCGTGGAGCCGCCGGAGGGCATCACCTTCCGCGTCGAGAAGCCGACGCAGCTGGTCGTCGAGGGCATCGACAAGCAGCGCGTCGGCCAGGTCGCCGCGAACATCCGCTGGCTGCGCCGGCCCGACCCGTACAAGGGCAAGGGCGTGCGTTACCAGGGCGAGAGGATCCGCCGCAAGGTCGGAAAGGCTGGGAAGTAAGAGATGGCTGGCAAGAGGACGATCGCCGGCAAGTACGTCGGCAAGCGCACGTCCGCGCGCACCGTCTCCCGCGCCCGGCGGCAGTACCGCGTTCGCAAGAACATCAGCGGCACCGCGCAGCGGCCGCGCTTGGTCGTCACCCGCTCGAACAACAACATGTTCGTGCAGGTCATCGACGACACGGTGGGGCACACGCTGGCGTCGGCGTCCACGCTGGACGGTGCGATCCGCGGCGCGGACGGCGACAAGACCGCGAAGGCGCGCCAGGTCGGCGAGCTGATCGCCGCGCGGGCCAAGGAGGCCGGAATCGGCTCCGTCGTGTTCGACCGGGCCGGGTTCAAGTACCACGGGAGGGTCGCCGCGCTGGCGGACGCCGCCCGGGAAGGCGGGCTGGAGTTCTGATGGCCCGCACGCAGGCAAGTGATGAGATGAGGAACCACTGATGGCGGCAGCTCCGCGGCGCGGCGGCGGCGAGCGGCGTGATCGCCGTGACGACCGCCGCGGCGGCGACAAGGGCGTTTCGTACATCGAGCGCGTCGTGAAGATCAACCGTGTCGCGAAGGTCGTCAAGGGCGGTCGTCGCTTCAGCTTCACCGCGCTCGTGGTGGTCGGCGACGGCAACGGCATGGTCGGCGTCGGCTACGGCAAGGCCAAGGAGGTGCCCGCGGCGATCGCCAAGGGCGTCGAGGAGGCCAAGAAGCACTTCTTCAAGGTGCCGCGGATCGCCGGCACCATCCCGCACACGGTGCAGGGCGAGGACGCGGCCGGTGTCGTACTGCTGAAGCCCGCCTCCCCCGGTACCGGGGTCATCGCGGGTGGGCCGGTGCGCGCCGTGCTGGAGTGCGCCGGGATCCACGACGTGCTGTCGAAGTCGCTCGGCTCGTCGAACCCGCTGAACATCGTGCACGCGACCGTCACCGCGCTCCGGGAGCTCAACCGCCCCGAGGAGATCGCGGCGCGGCGTGACCTGCCGATCGAGGACGTCGCCCCGGCCGCCATGCTGCGGGCGCGTGCCGCCGCGGCGACGGGGAGCTGATCATGGCACAGCTGAAGATCACGCAGATCCGGTCGAAGATCGGCGGCAAGCAGAACCAGCGTGACACGCTGCGCGCCCTCGGGTTGAAGCGGATCGGGCACTCGGTCGTCAAGGACGACCGTCCGGAGTTCCGCGGCATGATCCGCACGGTGTCGCACCTCGTTACCGTCGAGGAGGTCGACTGACGATGGCCCCTGAAGCACAGGACGGGCCGCTCAAGCTGCACCACCTGAGCCCCGCGCCCGGCTCGAACAAGCGCAAGCAGCGCGTGGGCCGCGGCGAGGCGTCCAAGGGCAAGACGGCCGGCCGCGGTACCAAGGGCACGAAGGCCCGGTCGACCGTGCCGGCCGGCTTCGAGGGCGGCCAGATGCCGCTCATCCGCCGGGTACCGAAGCACAAGGGCTTCAGTAACGCGAAGTTCAAGACCGAGTACCAGGTCGTCAACCTGGACCGGCTCGCGGAGCTGTACCCCTCCGGTGGCGAGGTGACCCCGGAGGACCTGGTGGCCAAGGGCGCGGTCCGCAAGAACGAGCTCGTCAAGGTCCTCGGATCCGGCGAGATCTCCGTGGCGCTGCAGGTGAAGGCGCACGCCTTCTCCGGCTCGGCCAAGGAGAAGATCAGCGCGGCCGGTGGCGAGACCACCGAGCTGTGAGGCATGAGGCGGGCTGGAATGCGCTCCGTTCGCGCGGGGCGCGTTCCAGCCCGTCTGCTGTTAGTGTTCGTCGGACCGCCGGTGTCGTGGCACCGACGGTCTTGTCCATGACTTCGACCCAGAACTCGGCCCGAGTTGGCGAGGCGCCGTGCGTACGGCCGCCGAGTTGGCCTGAAGCCGCGCAGGAGGAACCGTGCTGACCGCGTTCGCCCGGGCGTTCCGTACGCCGGACCTGCGGAAGAAGCTGCTGTTCACGCTCTTCATCGTCATTCTGTTCCGCATCGGCTCGGCGTTGCCGACCCCCGGTGTCTCCACCGCGGGCGTGAACCAGTGTGTGAAGACCGTGACATCGGGTTCGCAGGCCAACGTCTACGCCCTGGTCAATCTCTTCAGCGGCGGCGCGCTGCTGAAGCTGTCGGTGTTCGCGCTCGGCATCATGCCGTACATCACCGCGAGCATCATCCTTCAGCTGCTGACGGTCGTGATCCCACGACTCGAGGACCTGAAGAAGGAAGGCCAGGCGGGCCAGGGCAAGATCACACAGTACACCCGGTACCTGACGATCGGTCTGGGGGTCCTGCAGGCCACCGGCATCGTCGCCATGGCGCGGACCGGCAACCTCTTCCAGAACGCCTGTGACCCGTCGACGATCATCCCGAACACGTCGATCTTCACGGTCGTCACCATGGTGATCACCATGGTCGCCGGCACCGCGGTGATCATGTGGCTGGGCGAGCTGATCACCGACCGCGGCGTCGGCAACGGCATGTCGCTGCTGATCTTCACGCAGATCATCGCGGTGTTCCCGAGCGAGTTCGGCAACATCATGCGCCAGAAGGGCGGCTTCATCTTCGCGATCGTGATCGTCGTGGGGCTGGCCATCGTCGCGGGCGTCATCTTCGTGGAGCAGGCCCAGCGCCGCATTCCGGTGCAGTACGCCAAGCGCATGGTGGGCCGCCGGATGTACGGCGGCACGTCGACCTACATCCCGCTGAAGGTCAACCAGGCGGGTGTGATTCCCGTCATCTTCGCGTCCTCGCTGCTGTACATCCCGTCGCTCGTGGCGCAGATGCTCGGCAGTGGGAACCCGTTCGCCGACTGGGTGAACCGTTACCTGGTCAGGGGCGATCACCCGATCTACATGGGCCTGTACTTCGTCCTGATCATCGGCTTCACGTACTTCTATGTGGCCATCACCTTCAACCCCACTGAAGTGGCCGACAACATGAAGAAGTACGGTGGGTTCATTCCGGGTATTCGCCCGGGGCGGCCGACCGCCGAGTACCTGGACTACGTGCTCACGCGGATCACCACCCCGGGTGCTCTTTACCTGGGACTGATTGCTCTGATTCCGATGGTGGCGCTCGCCATGGTGAGTGCGACGCAGAACTTCCCATTCGGGGGAACGAGCATTCTGATCATGGTCGGTGTCGGGCTGGACACGGTGAAGCAGATCGAGAGCCAACTCCAGCAACGCAACTATGAGGGTTTCCTGCGATAGTGCGCGTAGTTCTGGTCGGGCCCCCCGGTGCGGGCAAGGGGACACAGGCCCAAATCATCGCCGCTCGCCTGTCGATCCCGAAGATCTCGACGGGTGACATCTTCCGTGCCAACGTCAAGGGTGGGACCGAGCTCGGCCGTAAGGCCAGGGAGTACATGGATCGCGGTGACCTCGTCCCGGACGAGATCACCAACGCGATGGTGCGCGATCGTCTCGCCGAGGACGACGCGCGCGAGGGCTTCCTGCTCGATGGGTTCCCCCGTAACGTCCCCCAGGCCGAGGTGCTGGACGAGATGCTCGCCGACCTCGGGGCGAAGCTCGACGTGGTGCTCGAGCTGATGGTGGACGACAACGAGGTGGTACGCCGCCTCGCCGGCCGCCGGACCTGTCCCAACTGCGGGCGGATCTGGCACGTCGAGTTCGACCCTCCGCAGAAGGAGGGCGTCTGCGACGACTGCGGCGGCGAGCTGTACCAGCGCGACGACGACCGTGAGGAGACGGTCCGCCATCGGCTCGACGTCTACCAGGAACAGACGGCACCGCTGACTTCGTTCTACAAGCGACAGGGGATTCTGGTGGGCGTTGAGGCCACCGGGCCCGTCGACGAGGTCACCAAGCGCGCGATGGACGCCCTCAAGCCGTTCATTCCCTGACGGCCACGGTGGCCGCCGGCGACGGGACTTCCCTCGGGGTCGGCTCCTGAGGGAGGATCTGTTGAGGAGGAGACGCGGCCGTGGGTTGGAATAGGCGGAGGCCCGTGATCCATATTCGCAGTGACGGCCAGATCGCGAAGATGCGGGCCGCGGGGCTGGTCGTCCAGCGCACGCTGGACGCGCTGTGCGCGGCCGTCGCGCCCGGCGTCAGCACGGCGGATCTGGACGCCATCGCGGAGAAGTCGATCCGCGACGCCGGTGCCGTCCCGTCGTTCAAGGGCTACCACGGCTTCCCGGCGTCCATCTGCGCGTCGGTCAACGACCAGGTGGTGCACGGCATCCCCAGCGAGCGCCAGGTGCTCGGGCCGGGTGACGTCATCTCCATCGACTGCGGCGCGATCCTCGACGGCTGGCACGGCGACTCCGCCGTGACGGTCCCCGTCGGTGACGTCCCGCCCGAGACGAAGAAGCTCCTCGACGACTGCGAGGAGTCGATGTGGCGGGGGCTGGCCGCGGTGCGCGACGGCGGCCGGCTCTCCGACATCGGGCACGCGATCGAGTCCTACGTCCGGGAGGCCGGCGCGTACGGCCTGGTGGAGGAGTACGGCGGCCACGGCATCGGCACCGAGATGCACATGGAGCCGTTCATTCCGAACTACGGCCGCCCCGGAAAGGGCGCGCGGATGCGCCCGGGCATGTGCTTCGCGATCGAGCCGATGATCAACCTCGGCTCGGCGCACACCGATCTGCTCGACGACGGCTGGACGGTGGAGACCAAGGACGGTTCGCTGTCGGCGCACTTCGAGCACACCGTGGCGCTCACGGACGACGGCCCATGGGTGCTGACGGCGGCCGACGGCGGCCGGGCCGCCTTCGATCGGCTGGGCATCCCCCATGCCGCGGACCGTGATCCAGGACGGTGACCATGGCGCGCAACCCCGACATGCGAGCGTCGGACAACGATCGTGACCGTGTGGCGGCCGCGTTGCGCGAGCACCACGCCCAGGGCCGGCTGGACGTCGACGAGTTCAAGGACCGCATCGAGCGGGCGTACGCCGCGAAGACGCTCGGCGACCTGGACTCCCTGATGCACGACCTGCCCGAGCAGGACCTGTACCAGCTGCCGGTGCCCGCGGACCAGCGCGCGGTGAACCAGCCGCCGATCACCACGGGCGCGCGCGTCGGACGGGTGATGTGGAAGGGCGTGTGGGCCGCGTGGGCGGCGATCAGCCTGCTGAACGTGGTGATCTGGCTGCTGGTCTCGGTCACCTCGGCGGAGTTCGTGTACCCGTGGTGGATCTGGGTGGCCGGGCCGTGGGGCGCGGTCCTGCTCGCCGGCCAGTTCATGGGGGCGCCGCCGCCGATCGAGCGGCGCCGGCAGCGGGAGCTGCGCCGGCAGGCCCGCCGGGAGATCCGCGACCGCCGCCACGGGCACTACTGAGCCGGGTGTCCTCGCTCGATTTCGCATCACCCGCGCGTGTCGCGTAGACTCAGGTGTTGGTCCGTCTTCTCACCCCCATCTTCAGGTGTGATGTGCTCATCCGCGGCGGGCCGCAACCAGACGATCTAATGCGAAGCGCGGAGGACATGCCCAAAAAAGACGGTGCCATCGAGATCGAGGGCTCCGTTATCGAGTCCCTTCCGAACGCCATGTTCCGGGTGGAGCTCGACAACGGGCACAAGGTCCTTGCCCACATCAGCGGGAAGATGCGGATGCACTACATCCGGATCCTTCCCGACGACCGTGTGGTCGTAGAGCTGAGCCCCTACGACCTGAGTCGTGGGCGGATCGTTTACCGCTACAAGTAGGAGTCGGGCCCTCACAGATGAAGGTCAAGCCGAGCGTCAAGAAGATCTGCGTCCGGTGCCGCGTCATCCGCCGGCACGGCCGGGTCATGGTCATCTGCTCCGACCCGCGGCACAAGCAGCGCCAGGGCTGAGCGAGACCAGAGTAAGTAGCGCGTTCCGCGACTCCCGGAAACGGGAGCACCCCCGGTCGGAGGCCGGGGCCCCGCTCGTACGGGCGGGGATGCGGCGCGTAGGACCTCCGGACACGAAGGAGAGCTGCCTGAATGGCACGCCTCGTTGGAGTCGATCTCCCGCGTGAGAAGCGCCTCGAGGTCGCACTCACCTACATCTACGGTCTTGGCCGTAGCCGCGCGCTGGAGACGCTGAAGGAAACCGGCGTCAGCGGCGACCTGCGGGTGCACGAGCTGAGCGACGACGATCTGATCAAGCTGCGCGATTGGATCGAGGGCAACTACCGGATCGAGGGCGACCTGCGCCGCGAGGTGCAGGCCGACATCCGGCGCAAGGTCGAGATCGGGTGCTACCAGGGGATCCGGCACCGCCGCGGGCTCCCGGTGCACGGCCAGCGCACCCAGACCAACGCCCGCACCCGCAAGGGCAAGAAGAAGACCGTGGCCGGCAAGAAGAAGGCCGGTCGCAAGTAGTCCGCGCAAGTACGGTCCTGACGCGGACCGACGACCTCCACGGGAGTTCAGAGGTATATGCCTCCTAAGAGCCGCCAGGCGACCACCAAGAAGGTGCGTCGCAAGGAAAAGAAGAACGTCGCTCATGGCCACGCGCACATCAAGAGCACGTTCAACAACACCATCGTCTCGATCACCGACCCCAACGGCGCCGTGATCTCCTGGGCCAGCTCGGGCCAGGTCGGCTTCAAGGGTTCGCGCAAGTCCACCCCCTTCGCCGCGCAGATGGCCGCCGAGGCCGCCGCGCGCCGCGCCATGGAACACGGCATGCGCAAGGTCGACGTGTTCGTGAAGGGGCCCGGCTCCGGCCGGGAGACCGCCATCCGCTCGTTGCAGGCGACGGGCCTCGAGGTCGGGTCCATCCAGGATGTGACCCCGGTCCCGCACAACGGCTGCCGTCCGCCCAAGCGCCGGCGGGTCTGAGGGACTAGGGGAGTAAGACAAAGATGGCTCGTTACACCGGACCCGACTGCAAGCGGTGCCGCCGCGAGAAGACGAAGCTCTTCCTCAAGGGCGCGAAGTGCGACTCGCCGAAGTGCCCCATCGAGATCCGTCCGTACCCGCCGGGTGAGCACGGCCGCGGCCGCACCAAGGAGAGCGAGTACCTGCTCCAGCACCGTGAGAAGCAGAAGTGCGTGCGGATCTACGGTGTCCTGGAGCGTCAGTTCGCCCGTTACTTCGACGAGGCGAACCGCCGCTCCGGCAAGACCGGCGACAACCTGCTCACCATTCTGGAGAGCCGGCTGGACAACGTCGTGTACCGCGCGGGCTTCGCGAAGAGCCGCGACATGGCGCGGCAGCTGGTGCGCCACGGGCACCTCATGGTCAACGGCCAGAAGGTGAACATCCCGTCGTACCGCGTCAGCGAGCACGACATCGTCGAGGTGCGCACCAAGTCGCTGGAGATGACGCCGTTCGTCGTCGCCCGCGCCGAGGCCGGCGAGCGCCCGATCCCGGCGTGGCTCGCCGCGCAGACCGAGGGCAAGATGCGCATCCTCGTGCACTCGCTGCCGTCGCGTCAGCAGATCGACACGCAGGTCCAGGAGCAGCTGATCGTCGAGCTCTACTCGAAGTAGTTCGAGGCGGGCTCCTTCCCCGCCCCTCACCCGGTGGTGAGGGGCGGGACCGCCCCTTTGGGGCATAACGAAATCGCGACCGTCAAATAGCGGGCGTCGCGAGAACTCAAGGAGTGAAGTCACGTGCTGATCGCTCAGCGTCCATCCCTCACCGAAGAGCAGATCGACGAATACCGTTCGCGGTTCGTCATCGAGCCGCTCGAGCCGGGCTTCGGGTACACCATCGGCAACTCGCTGCGCCGTACCCTGCTCTCGTCGATCCCCGGCGCCTCGGTCACCAGCATCCGCATCGAGGGTGTCCTGCACGAGTTCTCCACCGTGCCGGGCGTCAAGGAGGATGTCACCGACATCATCCTGAACCTCAAGGGCCTGGTCGTGTCCTCCGAGCACGACGAGCCGGTCGTGATGTACCTGCGCAAGCAGGGCCCGGGCGAGGTCACCGCCGCGGACATCGCGCCGCCGGCCGGTGTCGAGGTGCACACCCCGGACCTGCACATCGCCACGCTGAACAGCAAGGGCAAGCTGGAGATGGAGCTGACCGTCGAGCGCGGTCGCGGCTACATCTCCGCGGTGCAGAACAAGCAGCCGGGCCAGGAGATCGGCCGCATCCCGGTCGACTCCATCTACTCCCCGGTGCTGCGGGTCACGTACAAGGTCGAGGCCACCCGAGTCGAGCAGCGCACGGACTTCGACCGGCTCATCCTGGACATCGAGACCAAGCCGTGCATGCGGCCGCGGGACGCGATGGCCAGCGCCGGCAAGACGCTGGTCGAGCTGTTCGGCCTGGCGCGCGAGCTGAACGTGGACGCCGAGGGCATCGACATGGGCCCGTCGCCGACGGACGCCGCGCTGGCCGCGGACCTGGCCCTGCCGATCGAGGACCTCAACCTCACCGTCCGCTCGTACAACTGCCTCAAGCGCGAGGGCATCCACTC
>Ga0164243_10007541_pt1 | contig 16233 bp, 11 predicted proteins | sample OricompcompostOP_FD_108781 | JGI IMG/M metagenome (GOLD analysis project Ga0164243, IMG submission 108781) | Organic Plus compost microbial communities from Emeryville, California, USA - Original compost - Organic plus compost (OP) | ecosystem: Engineered > Solid waste > Mixed feedstock >...
CGCGGCGTTGACGATGCGGACGCCGGGCTTGACGAGGGCCAGCTCCTTCTCGCCGATGAGGCCGACCGTCTCGGGCGTCTTCGGCAGGTGGATCGAGATGAAGTCGCTCTCCCGCAGCAGCTCTTCGAGCCCGACCAGCCGGACGCCGAGCTGCGCGGCACGGGCCGGCTGCACGTACGGGTCGTAGGCGATCAGGCGCGTGCCGAAGGCGGCGATCCGCTGCGCGAAGAGCACGCCGATGCGGCCGAGGCCCACCACGCCGACGGTCTTGCCCTGGATCTCGACGCCCGTGTATTTCGACCGCTTCCACTCCCCCGCCTTGAGCGCCGCGCTGGCGCTCGCCGTGTTGCGGGCGACCGCGAGGAGCAGCGCCACCGCCTGCTCGGCCGCGGAGACGATGTTGGACGTCGGCGCGTTGACGACCATGACCCCGCGCGCCGTGGCGGCCGCCACCTCGACGTTGTCGAGGCCCACACCGGCGCGCGCGATGACCTTGAGCCGCGGCGCGGCGGCGATCGCGGCGGCGTCGATCTGGGTGGCGCTGCGGACGATCACCGCGTCCGCCTCGGCCAGCGCGGGCAGCAGCGCGTCCCGGTCGGCGCCGTCGACATGACGGACGTCGAAGTCGTGCGCGAGCACGTCGATCGCGGCCGGGGCCAGTTCTTCGGCGACTAGTACGACGGGAGTCATGGGTCCTCGTAAATGGGGAAGGGGCGCCGGACGCCGGCTGCCTACCCGTTGAATGGTAGGCGCCGGCCCGACGCCCCGCGTTCTCCCGCCGGCGTGTCCGGCCTCACAATGGCCGAAGCGAAAGGAAGGGCCCCTTCCTAACGGCTAGCCGTTAGGAAGGGGCCCTTCCTTTCGCTTCGGCTCAGGCGGTCTCGGTGATCGGGCGGTCCACCCAGCTCATCATCCCGCGCAGCTTGGCGCCGGTCTCCTCGATCGGGTGGGCCGCGCCTTCCTGGCGCCACTTCGAGAAGTTCGGCCGGCCGTTGTCGTCCTCGGCGATCCACTCGCGGGCGAACTCGCCGTTCTGCACCTCGGTGAGGATGCGGCGCATCTCCTCCTTGACGCGCGCGTCGATCACGCGCGGGCCGCGGGAGTAGTCACCGTACTCGGCGGTGTCCGAGACGCTGTAGCGCATCCGGGCGATGCCGCCCTCGTACATGAGGTCGACGATGAGCTTGAGCTCGTGCAGGCACTCGAAGTACGCCACCTCCGGCGCGTAGCCCGCCTCGGTCAGCACCTCGAAGCCGGTCTGCACCAGCGCCGACGCGCCTCCACAGAGGACGGCCTGCTCGCCGAAGAGGTCGGTCTCCGTCTCCTCCTTGAAGGTGGTCTTGATGCCGCCGGCGCGCAGGCCGCCGATCGCCTTCGCGTACGAGAGGGCGAGCGGCAGGGCCTGGCCGGACGCGTCCTGCTCGACGGCGACGAGCACCGGCACGCCCTTGCCGTCGACGTACTGCCGGCGGACCAGGTGGCCCGGGCCCTTCGGCGCGACCATCGCGACGTCCACGTTGTCCGGCGGCGTGATGAAGCCGTACCGGATGTTGAAGCCGTGCCCGAAGAAGAGCGCCTTGCCCGCGGTGAGGTTCGGCGCGATCGCCTCGGCGTAGAGCTTGCGCTGCACGGTGTCAGGCGCGAGCACCATGATGACGTCGGCCTCGGCGGAGGCCTCCGCCGGCGTCGCCACCCGCAGCCCCTGCTCCTCCGCCTTCGGGCGGCTCTTCGAGCCCTCCGGCAGGCCGATCACGACGTCGACACCCGAGTCCCGCAGCGAGAGCGCGTGCGCGTGCCCCTGGCTGCCGTACCCCAGGACGGCGACCTTCTTGCCCTGGATGATCGACAGATCGGCGTCGTCGTCGTAGAAAACCTCTGCGGACATGACTTGACTTCCCTCTCGTGCTGTTGTCGGACGGCGCTCCGCGCCGGCCCTGTTGGTCACGCGCGGCGCGGAGCGCCGGCCCTGGTGGTCACGCGGCGCGAAGCGCCGGCCCTGGTGGTCACGCGGCGCGAAGCGCCGGCCCGGTCGTGATGGAACGGGAGCCGCGCCCGATCGCGACCATCCCCGATTGGACCATCTCCTTGATCCCGTACGGTTCGAGGTCGCGCAGGAGCGCGTCGAGCTTGTCGGCGGTGCCCGTCGCCTCGATCGTCAGCGTGTCCGAGGCGACGTCGATGACCCGGGCACGGAACAGGTTGACCGTCTCCAGCACCTGCGAGCGGATCGCCCGGTCGGCGCGGACCTTGACCAGGACCAGCTCCCGCTGCACCGACTGCACCGGGTCCAGCTCCACGATCTTGAGGACGTTGACCAGCTTGTTGAGCTGCTTGGTCACCTGTTCGAGCGGCGACTCGTCGGCGTTGACCACGATCGTGATGCGGGAGATCTCGGGGTGCTCGGTCTCCCCGACCGCCAGCGAGTCGATGTTGAAGCCGCGCCGGGAGAAGAGCCCGGACACCCGGGCCAGGACACCGGGCTTGTTCTCCACGAGAACCGAGAGCGTGTGCTTGGACATCAGAGGTCATCCTCATCGAAGGCCGGGCGGACGCCGCGGGCGAACATGATCTCGTCGTTGCTGGTGCCGGCGGCGACCATGGGCCACACCATGGCGTCCTTGCCGACCACGAAGTCGATGACGACCGGCGCGTCGTTGATCTCCATGGCGGCCTGGATCGTCTTGTCGACGTCGGCCTTGTTCTCGCAGCGCAGCCCGATGCAGCCCAGCGCCTCCGCGAGCTTCACGAAGTCGGGGATGCGGTGCTTGTGCGTGCCGAGGTCCGTGTTGGAGTAGCGCTCGCCGTAGAACAGCGTCTGCCACTGCCGGACCATGCCGAGGTTGCCGTTGTTGATGACGGCGACCTTGATCGGGATGCCCTCCAGCGCGCAGGTGGCCAGCTCCTGGTTGGTCATCTGGAAGCAGCCGTCGCCGTCGATGGCCCAGACCACCGTGTCGGGCATGCCGACCTTGGCACCCATCGCGGCCGGGACCGCGTACCCCATGGTGCCGGCGCCGCCGGAGTTGAGCCAGGTGTACGGCTTCTCGTACTTGATGAACTGCGACGCCCACATCTGGTGCTGGCCCACGCCGGCGCAGTAGATCGCGTCCGGCCCGGCGATCTCGCCGAGCCGCTCGATCACGTACTGCGGAGCGAGCGTGCCGTCCGAGGGCTCGTCGTAGCCGAGCGGGTAGCGCTGGCGCAGGTCGTCGAGCTGGGCCCACCAGGCGGTACGGTCGCCGGCCCGGCCGTTGGCCTGCTCGGCGGTGATCGCGTTGATCAGCTCCTCGATCACGTACCGCGCGTCGCCCACGATCGGGACATCGGCCGCGCGGTTCTTGCCGATCTCGGCCGGGTCGATGTCGGCGTGAACGACCAGCGCGTCGGGAGCGAACGAGTCGATCTTCCCGGTCACGCGGTCGTCGAAGCGGGCCCCGAGCGCGACGAGCACGTCGGCCTTCTGCAGCGCGTAGACCGCCGCGACGGTGCCGTGCATGCCCGGCATGCCGAGGTGCTGCGGATGCGAGTCGGGGAACGCGCCGCGCGCCATCAGCGTGGTGACGACCGGGATGCCGGTCAGCTCGGCGAGCTTGCGCAGGCCCTCGGTGGCGCCGGCCTTGAGCACGCCGCCGCCGACGTACAGGACGGGTCGCTTGGCGCCGTTCATCAGGCGCGCGGCCTCACGGATCTGCTTGCCGTGCGGGTGCAGCGTCGGCCGGTAGCCGGGCAGGTCCATCGTCGGCGGCCAGGTGAACGTCGTCTGCGCCTGCAGCACGTCCTTCGGCACGTCGACCAGGACCGGGCCGGGGCGGCCGGTGCTCGCCAGGTGGAACGCCTCGGCGAGGATCTGCGGGATCTCCTCCGCCGTCTGCACCAGGTAGTTGTGCTTGGTGATCGGCAGCGTGATGCCCTGGATGTCGGCTTCCTGGAACGCGTCGGTGCCGATCGACGGGCGGGCCACCTGGCCGGTGATCGCGACGACCGGGACGGAGTCCATGTACGCGTCCGCGATCGGCGTGACGAGGTTGGTCGCGCCGGGGCCGGACGTGGCGATGCAGACACCGACCTTGCCCGTGGCCTGCGCGTACCCGGTCGCGGCGTGCCCGGCGCCCTGCTCGTGCCGGACGAGGATGTGCCGCACGGACGAGTCGTAGATCGGGTCGTACGCGGGGAGGATCGCGCCGCCCGGGATGCCGAAGGCGACCTCGACGCCGAGCGACTCGAGCGACTTGACGAGAGCCTGGGCACCGGTGATCTTTACCGGGGCCGGGGCAGGCGCCGGCGGGTGGGCGTGTGCGGCCGTGGCGGCGGCGACCGTCGCCGGCGTGGCATGGATCCGGTGGGCGATGGTCTCGGGTGTGGGTCTCGTCATGGCGGTGCCTTCGCTGGGTGGTGTGTCGAGGTTCGCGGCGGTGTGTCGACCCTTCGGGGGACCCTTGCGGTGACCCGGGTCACGTGTGTCTGGGCACAAAAATGGCCCTCGTGCGGATGCACGGGGCCAGCGCACTCTCGCAGGCGAGAGTGCGCTCAGGTAAGTACTCGAGACGACCAGTTCGGCGACATGGGGCTAACTCTGACGTATCTCGCGGGATGAGTCAACTGATCCCACATCTTGAGCGGGTGGTGTCGACGACACCTGCCGCTGCGCAGGTGGGGCCAGCTCACCGCAGGTCGGCCGCGCCAGCGGCGGGACGGGCTTCGGCGGGACGACCGGGCGGGCGGCGGGTGAGGTGGCCGCCTCCAGCATCGCCTCCAGGTGCTCGGCGGGGACGGCCCAGCCGAACGCCTGGCCCTGGCCGAAGCGGCAGCCGGCCTCGACGACGGCGGCCAGCTCGCGCTGGTTGGTGACCCCCTCGGCGATCACCTCGAGGCCGAGCTGGTGGCCGAGCCGGACGACGACGTCGACCAGCGGCCCGCCCTTGGCCGCCGACTTCTCCAGGTCGACGCCGCCGGCGAGGCTCAGCCCCGGCGTGCCCGCCGGCTCGGTCTCGGCCACCAGGCTGTGGTCGATCTTGAGTATGTCGATCGGCAGGCGGCGGAGCTGGCCGAGCGAGGAGTAGCCGGCCCCGAAGTCGTCGAGCGCGATGCGCACGCCGATCGCGCGCAAGGCACGCAACCGCTTGATCAGCTCGTCGAGGTCGGTGGCGACGGCGTGCTCGGTGACCTCCAGCACCAGCCGCTGCGGCGGGACCCGGTGCGCGCGCAGTGCCTCGGCGACCTGGTCGACATATTCCGGCGCGTGCAGCTCGCGCGGCGAGACGTTGACGCTCACCCAGACGTCATGGCCGTCGGCGAGCCACCGGGAGAGCTGGTGGCAGGCCTGGTGGAGGACGAACTCGCCGATCTTGGTGATCATCCCGCACTCCTCGGCGAGCGGGATGAACTCGTCGGGCCGGACCGCACCCAGCTCCGGGTGGTGCCAGCGGAGCAGGGCCTCGGCGCCGACCGGACGTACCGACGGCACGATCACCACGGGCTGGAAGACGAGATGCAGCTCGCCGCGCTCGATCGCGCCGCGCATCTCGTGCTCCAGCGTGGTGCGGCGGCGCAGCAGCTGGTCGTACGCCGGCTGGTAGCGCTCGACGCGGTTCTTCCCGCGCTGCTTGGCGTAGCGGAGGGCGAGGTCGGCGTGCTGGAGCAGGGTCGACTCGTTCGGGGCGGTGTCGGCCCCGGCCACGCCGATGCTCACGCTGAGGAAGATGCGGCCGGAGCTCTGCTCGTACGGCTTGTTGAGCACCCGGAGGAGGCGGTGCGCCGCGCCGTGCGCCTCGTGCGGCCGGGCCCACATGAGCACGGCGAACTCGTCGCCGCCGAGTCGGGCCGCGACGTCGCCGGGCCGCAGGTTCATCCGGAGACGCTGGCCGACCTCGATCAGCACGTCGTCGCCGACGTCGTGGCCGCGCATGTCGTTGACGTTCTTGAAGCCGTCGAGGTCGAGGGCGAGCAGCACGCAGGGCTTGTCCGGCTCGACCTCCTCGCGGAGCGCGCGGAGCAGCCCGCGGCGGTTGGCGAGGCCGGTGAGCGGGTCGGTGTGCGCCAGCTCCTTGAAGTGCGCCTCGCCGTCCTGCAGGCGGACGGCGTACGCGCGGACGTCGCGCAGGGCCACCATCTGCCGCACGACCAGCGCGAAGCCCTCCAGGCTGCCCAGCGCGATGCCCATCGTGGTGATCTGGCCGCCCGCCATCACGTGGATCATCCCGGAGACCGCCATCGCGAGCACCGGCACAAAGGCGTACGAGGTGCCGCGGCGGATCACGTCGAGCTCGGCGACGGCCTCCGTGTCGACGGCCCGGCCGCCGAGGGCGACCACCATCAGGGCAATCGGCGTGAGGACGCCGCTGACCGTCGCGAGGGCCGGGCCGGACTGGCAGAGCCCCACGGTCAGCCCGGCGCCGCAGGCGGCCACCGCCATCACGCCGGAGCCCATGAGCAGCAGTCGCAGCCGGGAGCCGGCCCCGCGCATCGCGACGATGACGACGATGCCCACGGCGAGGGCGGTCGCGCCGGCGGCAACGAAGATGGCGACGCAGGGCCGCGGCGTGGCGGGCCCCAGGATCTGGGCCGGCTCGGAGACCAGCACCCAGCCGACGAACCACAGGGCGAACGCGATGACCAGCGCGTCGAGGAGGTGCCGCCCCGCGATGCGCCGGGTGCCGGCGGCCCACGGCAGCCGCAGCAGCCCGGCGCACAGCACGCCGGCGCTGACCGCGGAGCCGACGGCGACCCCGAAGGCGAGCCGGGAGCGGCCGGCCTGGTGGTGCGACCAGTGCTCGGCGAAACTCAACAGCCCGACGAGGGCCACGGCCGTGGTCAGCGCGGCCAGCGCGCTGCCGACGGCGAGCATGAGGTGGGCCTGGCGCGCGGCACCCACCCGCGCGCGGGCCGACGAGATGAGCAGAACAGTGACCACCGCGGCCGCCAAGGTGCTCGCGGCGGCGGCCAGCGCCACACCCGTCCCGAAGTGCACGCATCAACTCTGCCGGATATGCAAGCCCCATGGGGGACTCGGTGTGCGACACGATCCCTGGTGGCGCGAACGGCGCATTCGGGCATATGCCGCTTAATTCACGTCGTCCCGGCTGGTGGACGGCAGGCTTACCTCACCCGGTCGTCGGTCGATTTCGGTGCAACACTTGACGCCATGCCTGAGCTGCGGTCCAAGACCTCGACACACGGACGGACGATGGCCGGCGCCCGAGCCCTCTGGCGGGCCACCGGGATGACCGACGACGACTTCGGCAAGCCGATCGTGGCCATCGCCAACAGCTTCACGCAGTTCGTTCCCGGGCATGTACACCTTCGGAACATGGGTGCGCTGGTCGCCGAGGCGGTGACCGAGGCCGGCGGCGTCGGCCGCGAGTTCAACACGATCGCCGTCGACGACGGCATCGCGATGGGCCACGGCGGCATGCTCTACTCCCTGCCGAGCCGCGAGCTGATCGCCGACGCCGTCGAGTACATGGTCAACGCGCACTGCGCGGACGCGCTGGTCTGCATCTCCAACTGCGACAAGATCACGCCCGGCATGCTGCTCGCGGCGCTCCGGCTCAACATCCCCACCGTCTTCGTCTCCGGCGGCCCGATGGAAGCCGGCAAGACGGTCGCGGTCGACGGGGTCGTGCGCTCCAAGCTCGACCTGATCGACGCGATGATCGCCGCCTCGAACGACGCGGTGACCGACGCGGAGCTGGGCGAGATCGAGCGTTCGGCCTGTCCCACCTGCGGTTCCTGCTCCGGCATGTTCACCGCCAACTCGATGAACTGCCTCACCGAGGCGATCGGGCTGGCGCTGCCCGGCAACGGCTCGACGCTGGCCACGCACGCCGCCCGGCGCGCGCTGTTCACGCAGGCGGGCCGGACCGTCGTCGACCTCGCGCGCCGCTACTACGACCAGGACGACGCGTCGGTGCTGCCGCGGGCCATCGCCAACCGGTCGGCGTTCGAGAACGCGGTCGCGCTCGACGTCGCGATGGGCGGGTCGACCAACACGGTGCTGCACCTGCTGGCCGCCGCCCGCGAGGCCGAGCTGGACTTCTCCGTCGGCGACATCGACGCGATCTCGCGCCGGGTGCCGTGCCTGGCGAAGGTGGCACCCAACTCGCAGAAGTACCACATGGAGGACGTCCACCGGGCCGGCGGCATCCCGGCGATCCTCGGCGAGCTGGCCCGCGGCGGCGTGCTCAACCGCGACGTCCACGCGGTCCACGCACCGAGCCTCGACGCGTGGCTGGCCGAGTGGGACATCCGCGGCGGCTCCCCGTCGGAGACGGCCGTCGAGCTGTTCCACGCCGCACCCGGCGGCGTGCGCACCACCGAGCCCTTCTCCACGGAGAACCGCTGGTCCACTCTGGACACCGACGCCGCCGAGGGTTGCATCCGGGACTTCGCGCACGCGTACACCGCGGACGGCGGCCTCGCGATCCTCTACGGCAACCTGGCCCCCGACGGCGCCGTGGTGAAGACGGCCGGTGTCGACGAGGAGCTGTGGCGGTTCCGCGGCCCGGCCCGCGTCTTCGAGTCGCAGGAGGCGGCCGTCGACGGCATCCTGGCCAAGGAGGTCACCGCGGGCGACGTCGTCGTCATCCGGTACGAGGGACCCAGGGGCGGCCCCGGCATGCAGGAGATGCTCTACCCGACGTCGTTCCTCAAGGGCCGCGGCCTCGGCAAGGCCTGCGCGCTGATCACCGACGGCCGCTTCTCCGGCGGCACCTCGGGCCTGTCGATCGGCCACGTCTCCCCCGAGGCGGCGGGCGGCGGCCTGATCGCGCTGGTGGAGGACGGTGACGAGATCGTCATCGACATTCCCGCGCGGACGCTGACGCTCAACGTGCCCGACGAGGTCCTCGACGCCCGCCGGGTGGCCCAGGACAAGCGCGACAAGCCGTACACTCCGGTCGACCGCGACCGCCCGGTGTCGGCGGCGCTGCGCGCGTACGCCTCGATGGCGACCTCGGCCAGCGACGGTGCCTACCGGAAGGTGCCGGAGTAGCCGGTGGGCTAGGATTCGGGGGTACTCGCGACTGGCGCAGCGAGGTGGAACTGACCACCGGGGAGCGACCGCACGCGACGACGCACCGCGCGCCTGGGTGCGCCGTTCGAGAGCCCCAGGAGGACTGTCCATGCACGTGCCCCCGATCCCCCACCTGACCGCCGAAGACCCCGAGCTGGCTCAGCTCGTCGAGGCGGAGGCCACGCGCCAGCACGACAAGCTGCGGATGATCGCCTCGGAGAACTACGTCTCCGAGGCGGTCCTCGAGGCCAGCGGCACGGTGCTGACCAACAAGTACAGCGAGGGCTACGCCGGCAAGCGCTACTACGAGGGCCAGCAGCTGATCGACCCGATCGAGAGGCTGGCGATCGAGCGCGCGAAGTCCGTGTTCGGCGTGGCGCACGCCAACGTCCAGCCGTACTCCGGCTCTCCCGCCAACCTCGCCGTCTACCTGGCGTTCCTGTCGCCGGGTGACACGGTGATGGGCATGTCGCTGCCGATGGGCGGCCACCTCACCCACGGCTGGTCGGTGTCGGCGACCGGCAAGTGGTTCAACCCCGTCCGCTACAACGTCTCGCGCGAGACCGGCCGCATCGACCTGGACGAGGTACGCGACCTGGCCCGCGCCGAGCGTCCCAAGGTCATCTTCTGTGGCGGCACGGCCGTACCGCGGATCATCGACTTCCCCGGTTTCGCGGAGATCGCCCGCGAGGTCGGCGCGGTCCTGGTCGCCGACATCGCCCACATCGCCGGCCTGATCGCCGGCGGTGCCCACCCCTCGCCCGTGGGCCACGCCGACGTCATCACCACCACCACCCACAAGACCCTCCGCGGCCCCCGCGGCGCCATGATCCTGACGACGGCCGAGCACGCGTCGGCCATCGACAAGGCCGTGTTCCCGGGCCTCCAGGGCGGCCCGCACAACCACACCACCGCCGCGATCGCGGTGGCGCTCAAGGAGGCGTCGACCGAGGACTTCCGGCGGTACGCCCACCAGGTGGTCGCCAACGCGAAGGCCCTCGCCGCCGCGCTGGTCGAGCGGGGCTTCACGCTCATCTCCGGCGGCACCGACAACCACCTGATCCTGGCCGACCTGACCGCCAAGGGCATCGCCGGCAAGCCGGCCGCCCAGGCGATGGACCGCGCGGGCATCGAGCTGAACTACAACACCGTGCCGTACGACCCGCGCAAGCCGTTCGACCCGTCCGGCATCCGGCTGGGCACGGCCGCGCTGACCACGCGGGGGCTGACGGAGGAGCACATGCCCCAGGTGGCCGCGTGGATGGACGAGGCCGTGGCCGCCGCGATCAAGGACGACGAGGCCACCATCGAGCGGATCGCCGGCGAGGTGCGCGACCTGCTGGCGGGCTTCCCGATGCACGGCTACCGCGCCGCCTAGGTTCTTCCCACGTCCGTCGGGGCAGCGACCGCTGCTGCCCCGACGGGCGGCCGCACGGCCGGAAGGGCCACTCCGTTGGAAGCATCGCCGGCCGGCGGCTTGGGCCAGGCCGTGGTCGTCATCTCGGGCATCCAGGCGGCCGGCAAGTCGACCGTCGCCCAGGCCCTGGCCGAGCGGCTACCCCGGTCGGTGCACGTACGCGGCGACGTGTTCCGGCGGATGGTGGTGGGCGGCCGGGCCGAGATGACGCCCTCTCCGTCCGACGACGCGGTCGCCCAACTCCGGCTGCGGCACCGCTTGGCCGCACAGGTGAGCGACGCGTACTTCGCCGCCGGCTTCACGGTCATCTGCCAGGACGTCATCCTCGGCGAGCACCTGGCGGAGATGCCGGGTCTGATCCGCAGCCGACCGCTCCTCGTCGTCGTCCTGGCCCCGCGACCGGAAGCCATCGCGGCCCGCGAGGCGGCCCGCGACAAGAAGGCCTATGGCAGGTTTGGGATCGCGCACCTGGACGAGGCACTCCGGCGGCACACCCCGCGCATCGGCCTCTGGCTCGACACCACGAACCAGACCCCGTCGCAGACGGTCGACGAAATCCTGGCGCGAGCCTGGGCCGAGGGCCGAATCCCCTAGCCCGGACCCACCCGACCACATCCACCCGCAGCGGAATCCCCCGCCCACCGCCGGCGGACGGGCGAATCCTCAAGCGGCACCCAATCACCGCGAACTGGGCGCCGGCGGGCCGATGGGCGGATCTGCCTGCCGGGGGCCGTCAGCCGGCGATGTCCATCAGCAGTTCGTGCGGGCCGGCCGGGAAACCGGGGCGGTATCCCGTGTCGATCTTCCAGCGGCCGAGTCGCACGCCGTGCTCGGTGGCCCAGGCGTACATCGCGCCGTAGGCGTCGGCGACGGCCTCCACCGGTCCCGAGAAGGTGTGCCGCAGGAACGTGCCGGCCGGGAGCGCGACCACCCGCATGCCGTCGGGCGGCGCCGCCGCCGACTCGGTCAGCACGCCGAGCACCTCGCGGTATCCGCCGCCGTCGAGCTCCGTGCTCACGTCGGCGAAGAGCCCGCCGGGTGCCGGAGGCAGGTCGCGGTGGCGCGCGAAGACCGTGCGCCAGGCGGGCGGGACGGCGTCGCGCAGTTCCGCGAAAGACCCCGTGACCACCTCGACACCCACCACGTGGCACTCCGGCCGCTGGACGATGTCCACGCTTTCCCTCCTCCCGGGGCCGCAGCCCGACCCACCGCGTCCGGCGCGAACGCTACAGGGACGGTGCGACACCTTTCCCGAGCCCGCGTGGCGGACGCAACGCACCACCCGTCGCCGTGGAGGCCGGCAGATGTCTCAAGACGCCTACGCCTCATAGGGCGTAGCCACACCTTTAGAGGCGTAGGCCGACGAGCCACAGTGCCGCCTCGTGGACTGGCGGCGGGGCTGGCCGGCTCCCCTGACCACAACCGCAACCGCCGCTGACATAGAGGCAGCGGATGCCCAGATCGCCAGGGCGGCGACCTGACCAGGCACGGTGTCAACCAGCAAGGCGGTGTGGACGGCGGCATCGAGGTCTGTCGGACGCGGCCTGGACCTCCAGAGCCATGCAGGACCAGGTCACAGGCGTTGAGATGCACAGATGGCCGGCTCCCGTGACCACAACCGCAACCGCCGCTGACATAGAGGCAGCGGATGCCCAGGTCGCCGGGGCGGCGACGGACCGGGCACGGTGTCGACCAGGAAGGCGGTGTGACGGCGGCGTCGAGGTCTGTCGGACGCGGCCTGGACTGGCCAGAGCCATGCAGGACCAGGCCACAGGCGTTGAGATGCACAGATGGCCGGCTCCCGTGACCACATGACATAGAGGCAGCGGATGCCCAGGTCGCCGGGGCGGCGACCTGACCAGGCACGGTGTCAACCAGCAAGGCGTGGTGACGGCGGCGTCGAGGTTTGTCGGACGCGGCCTGGACTGGCCAGAGCCATGCCGGGCGGCATGGGCCCGGAGCGTCGCGGACACGGCAGCCAACCGCCTGCAACCCCGGGCGAGACCTTCGCAGCATCCCGTCGATGACGATGACGGTTCCACCCGTCATAAGCCCGCGGCCCGGACACGGCAGCAGGCCGCCAGCAGACGCCGACGACGACCCCCAAGCGGCCCCTCAATCACGGAGTCGGCGGCTCGGCGTGGGTGGCGACTGGCCCGGCGAAGCGGCCGGCGGAGTGTGTGGAGGCCAGCCCGGCGGCTACGGCGGGGCCTGGGGTACATGGGAGTGCCGCGCGGCATACCGGATGTGGCGGCCGGTCGGTAGGTGTTGGCGGGGCTTCGGGGCGTCCTGTTGGTCAGGGGCGTGGCGGGGTCAGTTCTGAGGCCGCCTTCGCGTGCGGGTGGGTGTCGGCACCGCTCGCACGGTCGTCGCGGACCTGGCGATCATCCCGCCGGGCTGGCGGCTGGCTTGTGGGCGTGCGGATGCTGGCGCGGTGCGGGGCCGGCGTCGCTCCGCGGGATGCCTCAACGACCTGGGGTGGCGGTGGGTGTGGGGGTTGGGGTCGGCGTGGTCGTCGGGTCGCGGTGGGGGCGGTCGATGACCGTGCGGTTGAGCGTTACCTGGGCCTGGCCGGTGCCGCCGAGCTGGATGTCGTCGTACGCCTGCAGGGTCTTCGTGTCGTCGAAGTAGAGGACCGACATCATCAGCGGGGTGGGCTCCTCGCCCTCCAGGCCGCGCAGGCCCGCGCCGCCTGTGGAGCCTTCGACCATCAGGCGGCTGGGAGGCGTGGTGCCCGGGAGTTCGGGGAGCATACGGACCTCGCGGTGGTGGAGGTGGCCCGCGAGGATGGTCGGGCAGAGGCCGTTGAGGGCCGCCGCGGACTCCGGGTCGTGGACCAGGCACACGTCGGCCGGTTTGCCGGTGGCGCGGATCGTGGCGGCGAGGCGGGCCCCGACGTCGTACACCTGCTCGATCACCTGGCGTGAGCGGCCCGAGCCGGCCGGGGACGTCTCCTTGTCGGGGGTGAAGCGCGGGTCGCCGATGCCGGCGATCGTGAGGCCCGCGACCTGGGCGACCCGGTTCTCGAGGACGATGGCGCCCTTCTGCCGGCCCACCGCCGCCGCCGTCACGGCCGAGTCGTGGTTGCCGCGGATATAGACGTACGGCACGCCGAGCAGTGAGATCGACCCGACGTACGTGGCCTCGGGCTCGGAGCCCCAGTCGGTGATGTCGCCGGTGTCGATCACGGCGTCGATGTCGAACTGCTCGACCACCGTGCGGATCGTCGGCCACGCCGACGGGTTGAGGTGCAGGTCGGAGACGTGCAGGATGCGGGTGCCGCCGGCGGCGGGCTCGTAGATCGGCAGCTTGTTGACCGTCGTGTAGATGCGGCTCACGTTGGCGACGATGGTCTTGAGCTGCTCGGCGTACCTGCCGTAGTCGTCGGCGATCCGGCGCGCGTCGCCGACGATCGCCGGCGCGTTGACCAGCAGGCCCTCGTAGCGGGGCCGCTCGATCGAGTCCGGACGCATCGTGCCGGCCGCCAGGCCCAGGCTGCCGGCGACGACCGCGAACGCGACGCCGCCGCACCACGCGACCCGCCGCGTGTCGCGGAAGACGATCGCGCCGACGACGACAGCGCCGAGGATCGAGACCGCGACGGTACGGAACCCGAGGCGCAGGATCCCCTCGCGAAGGTCATCGACCACGGTCTGGCTCGCGCGGGTGATCCCGGACGGATCGTTGATCAGGGCCTCGGTGCGTTCCTGGTCGAGCGCGCCGAGCCGCACCGACAGCCGCAGCGGGCCGCTGTGGCTGTCGAGGTGGAGTGCTCCGAGCGGCGGCACCACGACCTCGGTCTCGCCGCTGGTGGCCGGCCGGATCGAGAGGTCGGCGCGGAACGGGCCGATGTCGGTCTGCGTGCGCGCGCCGAGCAGGAGCCCGACCACCACGCCGACGAGCGCGACCCCGGCGACCGCGAGCGCCACCCCGGCGCGGGCGACGAGACGCGAGCGTGCCGCGCGGCGTATCCGGGTCAGGACCCGGACCGGCCGCGGCGCCGGGCTGTCGTCACTCTCTGGCGTCACGTGATCCATCTTTACCCGTGGCGGGGGCCGTCAACTCTTTCCCGCGCCGCCGCCGGAGAAGACCAGCCGGAGCAGGCGGTCGTCGTCGGGCCCCGGTTCGCCGCGGCCGTCGTGGTTGGAGGTGCTGACCCACACCGACCCGTCCGGCGCGGCGACCGCCGCACGCAGGCGGCCGTATTCGCCCTGGAGGAGCGACCGTGGCTGGCCCAGGATCGAGCCGGACGCGGTCAGCTCCATCGCCCACAGCCGCTCGCCGCGCAGGCACGCCGCGACGAGGACGCGCTCGACGATGGCCGCCCCGGAGCAGGACGACTCGCTCGTCGGCCAGGTGACGAGGGGATCCACGAACCTGCCCCGGTCGCCTCCGTCGGCCTTGCCCTCGACGGTCGGCCAGCCGTAGTTCTTGCCGGGCTGGATCTGGTTGATCTCGTCCCAGGTGCTCTGGCCGAACTCGGTGGCCCACAGCCGCTCCCCCGCGTCCCAGGCGATGCCCTGCACGTTGCGGTGGCCGAGCGAGTAGACCAGCGAGTTGGGGAACGGGTTGCCCGGCGCCGGCTTGCCGTCGGTGGTCATGCGGAGGATCTTGCCGCCGAGGCTCTTCTGGTCCTGCGCGAGGCCGCGCTGCGACGCGTCGCCGGTCGTGGCGTAGAGGAAGCCGTCAGGGCCGAACGCCAGCCGGCCGCCGTTGTGGATGCCGGAGAGCGGGATGCCCGTGACGATCGGCGTCGGCTCGCCACCGAGCGTGAGCTTGGCGACCCGGTTGTCCTCGGGTGTCGAGTAGTAGACGAAGACGGTCTTGTCGGTCTCGTAGTCCGGCGAGACCGCGATGCCCATCAGGCCACCCTCGCCCTGCGCGTCGACCTCGTCGAGGGTCTGCACCGGGCTGACCCGCAACCCCGTGGCGTCGGACTCCGGGCCGACCTTCACGATCCGGGCACTGTCACGCTCCGTGACCAGGGCACCGCCGTCGGGCAGGAACGCGATGCCCCACGGGACGCGCAGCCCCTTGGCGATCACCGAGACCGCCGCCTGCTCGTCGAGGCCGCCCCCGGCGGACGACGACGGGTCGGTGGACGGCGTCGGCAGGTTGGGCGGGGCCCCTGCGGAGTCGGGCTCGGGTGGCCCGAAGGAGCAGCCGGCGACGGCGAGCAGCGCGGCGGCGAGCAGCGCGGCGGCGGCGGAGGCGCGGCGGCGGCGCAGGAGGTTGCCGGTCACGGGACGAAGCCTAGCGGGGGCACCTGACAGTTTCCGTTTCATGCAGCAGCGGAGCCCCCGCCGGGCATGGCGGTTCCGTCAGGCGGCCGGAATCGGCTCGGACACGATCCACAGGTGGCCGTACGGGTCGGCGAGGCGGCCGTCCTTCATCCCGTACCCGTGGTCGGCCACCGGGAAGACGACGGTCGCGCCGCCCCGCACCATCGCGGCGGCGACCGCGTCGGCGTCGGTCACACCAAGATGCATGATGACGGGCGTCCCGCCGAGGGAGGTCGGCGACGGGTCGCCGTCCCCCTCGTCCTTGAGGTGCACCCGGGAGCTGCCGATGGTCAGCTCCGTGTGCACGATGCGGCCGTCGTCGGCGGTGTAGCGCTCACCCTCGGTCGCGCCGAGGGCCCGTTCGTAGAAGGCGACGGCGGCCGGGCCGTCGTTGACCACCAGCCTCGGGATCAGTTCGGTGACGAGTTCCATGAGCCCATCCTGGCCGGCGCCGCCGGCTCGGTCTTGGAAAAATCGTCCGGTCCGGCCAGCGCGTCGCCGAGGGCGGTGCGCCGGTACAGCAC
>Ga0164243_10007544_pt1 | contig 16230 bp, 7 predicted proteins | sample OricompcompostOP_FD_108781 | JGI IMG/M metagenome (GOLD analysis project Ga0164243, IMG submission 108781) | Organic Plus compost microbial communities from Emeryville, California, USA - Original compost - Organic plus compost (OP) | ecosystem: Engineered > Solid waste > Mixed feedstock >...
AAATAAAAAACGCTATGCACGCTGTGAAATCCATTTTCCAAATGAAACTCGCTCGGAACTGGCAGGCGTGCGGTCCCCCTGCATTCCGGGACCGTCAGCGGCCAGGGATGGCCGCTGTCGAGCCTACCAGGGAAGTACTTGTGGCGTGTCCCGGAATACAGGCGGACCGCGCGCCCCTCTCCGAAGGTCCGGCTGATTCCGTGCCGGGAGCCGCGACCCTTCCCTCTCCGGGACACGCCAAACAGCACGCATCCCTGCGGGGCTCGGGAGCGGCCATCGTGGCCGCTCACGGTCCCGGAGAGGGAAGGGTCACGTCTCCTGCTTGTTTCGTGGTTCCCTCCATTACGCGCAGATCACATCGAACTTCGCGGTTTCGGCATAAATAAAAAACGCTATGCACGCTGTGAAATCCATTTTCCAAATGAAACTCGCTCGGAACTGGCAGGCGTGCGGTCCCCCTGCATTCCGGGACCGTCAGCGGCCAGGGATGGCCGCTGCCGAGCTTACAAGGAGGTACTTGCAGCGTGTCCCGGAATGCAGGGGGACCGTGCGCCCTCCTCCGCAGGTTCGGCTCATTCCATGCCGGGAGCCGTGCGTCAAGTTTCGAATTCTCGCCCGTCTTTCATACTGAAAAGCCGGGCGAAAAGCTGTTGCGAAAAACACGACCGCCCGTCAGGTGCTCGGCGCCGTCACCCTTTCGTTTTCCTCCGCCATGTCCGGGTCCTGCGCCGCCTCGAACAGGCCCATCAGTTCGTCGGAGACCTGCTTCGAGGTCTGGATCATGCGCGCCTCGTCCTGATAGAACGCGTGCTGCTGCAACAACAGCTTGTTGTCGAAGGCGCGGAACCCCGCCACCGTGCGCTCCACCTCGGACGCGTCCAGGCCCAGTTCGGTCAGCACGCCGCGCGACAGCTCCATGCTCGAATACAGCGTTTCCCGCACCACCTGGCGCACGCCCAGGTCCATCAACTTGTAGGCGTGAAAGCGGTTGCGGGCGCGCGCGTAGATCGGCAGATTCGGAAAATGCCGGCGCACCATTTCCGCCGTTTTGATCGACTTCTCCACATCCTCCACCGCCAGCACGAACAGCTTGGCCTCGCCGACCTTGGCGGCGTAGAGCAGATCGAGGTGGGCGCTGTCGCCGTAATACACCTTGTTGCCGAAACGGCGCACCACATCCACCGTCTCCGGGTCGTTGTCGAGCGCGGTGAAGGCGATGCGGCGCGAGTTCAGGATACGCGACACCACCTGGCCAAAGCGGCCGTAGCCGGCGATCACCACCGGCGTCGCCGGCTCGTCGATGGCGTCGTATTCCGGCGGCGGCTCGCGGTCGAGCCAGCGCGACAGCAGCTTGTCCTCGAACAGCAGCAACAGCGGCGATACCAGCATCGAGACCGTCACCACCACGGTCAGCAGATCGGCCTGTCCCTCGTTGAAAATGCGCGAGGATTGGGCCATGGCGAACAGCACGAAGGCGAATTCTCCGCCCTGGGCCAGCACCAGCGCCAGTTTGCGCGAACTCTGCGCCGGCACGCCGCGCAACCGGCGCAGGCAGTACAGCACCAGCGCCTTCACCGCGATCAGCAGCAGCACCAGCCCCAGCACCGTGCCGGGCTGGCTCAGCAGCAGGCCGACGTTGGTGGACATGCCCACCGCCATGAAGAACAGGCCCAGGAACAGCCCCTTGAACGGACCGATCGCCGCCTCCAGCTCGTGCCGGTATTCGGAATCGGCCAGCAGCACGCCGGCCAGAAACGCGCCCAGCGACATGGAAAGCCCCAGCGATTCCATCAACATCGCCATGGCGATCACCACCAGCAGCGCCATGGCGGTGAAGATTTCACGACCGCCGAAGCGGATCACGCTGCGAAACAGCGGCCGCAACAGGGTGCGGCTGGCGACGATGGTGGCGGCCACGATCAGCAGCGCCCGCAGTGCGCTCTGCCAGCCCGGCAGCGCGTTTCCACCGTTGCCGGCGAGCAGCGGCAGCAGCGCCAGCAGGGGAATCACCGCCAGATCCTGGAACAGCAGGATCGCAAACGCCTCGCGGCCGTGGCGGGTGGGCAGCTGGCCCTTTTCCGCCAGACTCTGCAGCACGAAGGCGGTGGAGGACATCGCCAATCCCAGCCCGGTCACCAGCGCCGCCTGCCAGGACAGGCCGAACCACAGCGCCAGACCCGCCAGCACCAGCCCGGTGAGCAGCACCTGCGCCAGCCCCAGGCCGAACACCTGGTGGCGCAGCACCCACAGCCGCGCCGGCTGCAATTCCAGGCCGATCACGAACAACAACAGCACCACGCCGAATTCGGAGACGTGCATGATGCCGTCGACGTCGGACACCAGCCCCAGTTCGGCCGGGCCGATCAGCACGCCGGCGATCAGATAACCGAGCACCGCGCCCAGCGCCAGCCGGCTGCACAACGGCACCAGCAGCACCGCCGCCAGCAGGAAAATCGCCGCTTGACCCAACATCGCTACATCCTCGGAACAGGTTCGAACCGCGCAGGGTTCTTCAGGTGTGACAACGCCGCCTCACACTTTGCGACGCGTCAGAGCGGCACCAGCACGAATTGGTTGCCCGATCGCACTTCGAATTGCAGCGGCCCGCCGCGCAGTTGGGCGTTGCTGCGCACCAGCAGGGAATCGAGCCGCACGCGTTCGCTCTCGGCCCGGACATGGACCGGACCGGCGCCGGTCAGGGTCAGGCTGACCACGACGCGGCCGGCGGGCGCCAACTCGGAAACCAGCACATCGCCGCTCAGACCCGCGCCGTAGAACAGCAGCTGCACCGGCTGGTCGCTGCGATTCAGCACCGGCAGCTGCACCTCGACCGGCCGCTGCAGATACCAGCGCGCGCCGGCGATAACCAGCGCGAACAAAACGAGCAGCAACCACCAGCGGCGTTTCATGCGATGGGCACTCCCAGGCGACGCAGTTGGCCGCTCAGATAACCGTCCAGGTCGGCCAGTTGTTCGGCGCGGACTTCGATGCAGGGCCACTGCCGGCGCCGGTAGATTTCCAGGCGCTCGAGGCTGGCGCCCAGCGCCGCGCCGTCGCGCTCGTCGCCGCAGCATTCGATATACAGCTGCGCCGTCGGCAGCCAGAAATCGGCGTGGTGTTCGCCCTCCCCGGCCAGCGGCAGCCGGCGGCCACATGCATGGGCGATACCGGCCAGATACAGCCAGTTGCAGACCAGCCATTCGCCGCGGGTGCGCAGGCAGTGCCCGTCCAGGCCGCGAAATTCGCTCACCGGCTGCAACAGGTCCGGCTGCAGTTCGTCGTCGGCGAGATGCAGGCGGGTGCCGTAGTCGAGCTGCTGCGCCACCAGCGCATCCTCCAACAGGCTCTGCGGCCAGTGGATGACGCGCTCGCCGTCCTCGCTGATTTCGATGCCGCCGGCGGCCTCGCCGCGCCGGGTCAGGGCCCAGCCGTTGTAGTCGCGGCGCAGCAGGCCCAGTTCGCCGAACAGGCGCCGCACCAGCGCCGCGCCGATCTGATACTGGCGCGCGATCTGCAGTTCGGTGACGAAGCGGTTGCTCTCGAGGCCGCGCAGCAGCGCGTGTTCGAGCAGGCTGTGCGGCCAGACGATATAACGCCCGTAGCGGCGGCTATGGATATATTCGCCGCCCTCGAACTCGCCCTTGGCGGTGAGCAGCCAGCCGTCATCCACCTTGCGGATCCAGCCGTAGTCGCGCAGCGTCACGAACAGCTGTTGCAGCGGAATCGCCAGCGCCTTGGCCAGCGCCGAGGTGGATAATTTCTGGCCCTCCGCCGGCGCGGTCACGGTTACGCCCCCGGATAACGTTCGAGCAGGCCGGCGTAGACGCGGTCGGCGTAATCGGCGCTGGCGCTGTCGAGCTGCCTGAGCAGTTCCGAAAGGTGCTCGTTGTCCTCGCGGCCGTGCCAGGTCTTCTGGTAGGTGCCGTCCTTGTAGCCGTGATCCTGGCGGAAGAAATTCAACACGTTCTTGCCCACGTAATGGCGGTGCAGAGCATCGAAATCGAGATCGACGGCATGCAGCAGGTCCCAGAACAGCGCCACCGAAAAATCGCGATGGGTGAGCGCGTGGGCGGCCAGCGCCTCGGTGGCCTCGCGCACGCCCTGGCCCTGGTAGTGATGCGAGGCGATGGCGGCGGCGATTTCGGTGGCGATGGTGTCGATGGCCTTGCCCTCGACGAACAACGCGGACAGGCCGAAGTGCCAGATGTCGATCACCTCGAGCCGCACCTGCTCCAGATCGGGCGTCTGCTTTTTCCACCACTTGTAGCCGTAGTGCTCCATCAACTCGCCGCATTCGATCCAGGTGGCGCGGAACCACTCGAAATTCTGCTCGATCCAGCGCGGATGCACCTTGCGGTTCATCCGGTCCTGCAAGGTCAGCATGGTGATCAATGCCTGCTTCATAACGCTCCTCGAACGTGCCCGGCCACGGCGGACAAGGGCGCGCGCCGGCACGGTTGAAAAGGGCTTAGTGTAAGGGGTTCGCGCACCGCGCGACCAGCGGTGCGGGGTTGGCAGCGGAGAGAGCGCGCGTGCTTCCCTGGAGAGAAGTGAGCACCCTGCTCCGAAAATCCGGCTGACTCTGTGCCGGGGCCGCGACCACTCCTTTTCCGGAACACGCCAGGCAGCACGCAGGAGCGGCCGGCCGGGCCGCTCACGGACTCCTGTCAATTGCGCGGTTCCCTCCATTGTGGAGGGTCCACGTTTCGAACCTTGCAGTACCGGCTCTACGTGAAATCCGTTGTCGTAATTGTTTTTGAATGAGCCCCGCTCAGGGCTTGGCAGGCGTGCGGTTCCCTGCATTCCGGGACCGTCGGCGGCCAGGGATGGCCGTTGCCCTGCCTACGGGGACGCACTTGCGGCGCGCTCCGGAATGCAGGGGGGACCACGCAGGCGTGCCCGACTACGGTGCCAGCAGATCGCCGAACACCGTCGCCCCCTCCGGCGCAGCCGACACCCGCGCGCGAAAATGGGCGAACAGGGCCCGGCCGCGATCGTTGGCCTCGTCGCCGCGCAGGCGCCGCGCGGGCGGCCGCTCGGCCAGCTCATCGGCGTCGATTTCCACCTCCACCAGGCCGGCGCGGGCGTCGATGCGGATCGGATCGCCGTCGCGCAGCCGCGCCAGCGCGCCGCCGGCCTCGGCCTCCGGCGCCAGGTGGATCGCCGCCGGCACCTTGCCCGAGGCGCCGGACATGCGCCCGTCGGTGAGCAGCGCCACCCGAAACCCCTGGTCGAGCAGCAGCCCCAGCGCCGGCGTCAGCTTGTGCAGCTCCGGCATGCCGTTGGCGCGCGGACCCTGGAAGCGGATCACCGCGACGAAATCCCGCGCCAGCGCGCCCGCCTCGAACGCCGCCAGAAACGATTCCTGATCGTCGAAGATCAACGCCGGCGCCCGCACCTGCCAGTATTCCGGTTTCACCGCCGACAGCTTCATCACCGCCTGGCCGAGATTGCCGCGCAGCAGCTTGATGCCGCTGTCGGGCTGGAACGGCTCGGTGAACGGCCGCAGCACGGAAAGATCGGCGCTGGCGGCGAACCCCGGCCGCCAGAGCAGGCGGCCGTCGCGCTCCTGCGGCACGCCCTCGTAGGCCGCCAGCGAGCCGTCCGGGGCCATGGTGGCGACATCCTCGTGCAGCAGCCCGGCGCGGCGCAGCTCGCGCACCAGGAAGGCGATGCCGCCGGCGGCCTCGAACTGATTCACATCGGCCAGCCCGTTGGGATAGATCCGCGCCAGCAGCGGCACCACCGCCGACAGCTCGGCGAAATCATCGCAGGTCAGATGCACGCCGGCCGCCGCCGCGATCACCGGCAGATGCAGCGTGACATTGGTGGAACCGCCGCTGGCGAGCAGCGCCACGGCGCCGTTGACGATGCTTTTTTCATTGACCAGCTCGCCGATCGGCCGGTGCCCGCCGCGCAGCCGGGTGGCGCCGACGATGGCGTGCGCGGCGGCCTCGGTGAGCGCCGCGCGCAGCGGCGCGCCGGGATTGACGAAGGACGAACCCGGCAATTGCAGGCCCATCACCTCGAACACCAGCTGGTTGGTGTTGGCGGTGCCGAAAAACGTGCAGGTGCCGGCGCCGTGGTAGGAGGCGCTTTCGGCCGCCAGCAGCGCCTCGCGCCCGACCCGGCCGGCGGCGAATTCCTGGCGCACCCGCGCCTTTTCCGCGTTGGGCAGGCCGCTCGGCATCGGCCCGCCGGGCACGAACAGCGCCGGCAGATGGCCGAAACCGAGCGCGCCGATCAGCATGCCCGGCGCGATCTTGTCGCAGATACCGAGCAGCAGCACGCCGTCGAACACGTCGTGGCACAACGCCAGCGCCGTGGCCATGGCGATCACATCGCGGCTGAACACGCCCAGCTCCATGCCGGGCCGCCCCTGGATCACGCCGTCGCACAGCGCCGGCACGCCGCCCGCCACCTGGGCGGTGCCGCCGAAACGATCGATGCAGGTTTTCAGATACTCGGGGTAGTCGCGATAGGTCACATGCGCCGACAACATATCGTTGTAGGCGCTGACGATGGCGATGTGCGGCAGCGCCGTGTTCGCCACCAGCGGCCGCTGCGCCTCGGGGCAGCCGGCCACCGCGTGAGCGAGATTGCCGCAGGCGATGCCCGCGCGCGGATTGTCGCGCCGGCCGGCGCGCTCGATGCGCTCCAGGTACAACGCGCGCGAGGCGGCGCTGCGGCGGGCGATGCGTTCGGTGATTTCCGCGATGCGCTCGTTCAAGGCCATGCTGCGCTCCTGTGATGACAGCGCGCTGCCCCGGCGCGGGCAGCGCGATCGCGCCTTAAACTATCCGTTAGTTTCGGACAGGCGATTGCTGCGGCGCGCTGAAAACGGTGCCCGTCAGCACGCCCGGCAACGACGTTGCGATGCACGCAAACTCGGCCCGGGCGGCGCGTTCAGTACACCAGCCAGTCGCGACCGTCGCGCCGCATCAGCGCATCGGCCTCGCCCGGCCCGCGGCTGCCGGCCGGATAATGGAACAGCGGCCGGCCGCCGCGCCGCCACAATTCGCGCAGCGAATCCACCCAGCGCCAGGACGCCTCGACCTCGTCCTGGCGCACGAACAGCGTCTGGTCGCCGCGCAGCGCATTGGCCAGCAGGCGTTCGTAGGCGCCGTAGGGGCGTTCGCTCTTGCGCCGGTCCAGGTGCAGGTCCAGCGAGGTCGATTCGAGCTGCATATCCTGGGCGGCGCGCGCCTTGGTGGCGATGGTGAGGCCGATCCATTCCTCCGGCTGCAATTTGATGATGAGGCGGTTGTGGGCCGGCGGCAGCAGGCGGCCGCTGCGGGAAAACATCGAATGCACCAGCTCCTTGAACTGGACCACGATGGTGGCGGTCTGCTCGCGCAGGCGCTTGCCGGTGCGCAGGTAAAACGGCACGCCGGCCCAGCGCTGGGTGCGCACGCCGGTGCGGATCGCGACGAAGGTTTCGGCCTGGCCGCCAGGCACCTCGTCGCCATAGGCGGGAACCAGCTGATCGCCGCAGATGCCGGCATCGTACTGGCCGGCGCTGATGCGGGTCTGTTCGTTGTCGGTGCAGGCGGGATACAACGCGCGCAGCACCCGCACCTTTTCATCGCGGATATCCTCCGCGCCCAGGCTGAACGGATGTTCCATGGCGATCAGCGCCAGCATTTGCAGCATGTGATTCTGCACCATGTCGCGCAGCGCGCCGGTCTCCTCGTAGAACCCGGCGCGATTGCCGACGCCGAGGGTTTCGGTGACGGAAATCTGCACATGGTCGATGAAATTGCCGTTCCACAGCTGTTCGAAAAAAGCGTTGCCGAAACGCAGCGCCAGCAGGTTCTGCACGGTGTCCTTGCCGAGGTAATGATCGACACGATAAATGCGCCGCTCGTCGAACACCGACAGCATGGTTTCGTTGATGTGCAGGCCCGAGAGGAAATCCACGCCGAGCGGTTTTTCCACGATCAGCCGCGACTCCGGCGTGGCCAGGCGGCAGGCGCCGAGTTTTTCCACGATCGACACGAACAGCGACGGCGGCGTCGCGATATAGAACAGGCGCAGGCGGGCGGCATCGGCCTCGAGTGATTCGCGCAGCATTTCCCAATCGGCGTCGGCGGTGAGATCGCAGAGCCGGTAATGCACCTGCGCCAGAAACCGCTCGAACAGGGTGGTGTCGGTGAACAGGCCGGCGCGCTCGAGCAGCGAGCGCTTGAGCCGTTCCCGGAACACCGCCTCCTCCTCGCCGGGGCGCGCCACCGCCACGATGCGATCGGCATCGGTCAGCAGGCCGCTCTGGAACAAACCCAGCAGCGCCGGATACAACTTGCGCTGCGCCAGATCGCCGGAACCGCCGAAAATCACGAAATCGCGCCGCTGCTGTTCCATATCCGGTGCCCCCGCTCAGCGTTCGCGCCGGCAAAACCGACGACGCGAGCGCTCGATGGTGCCGCACACGCGGCGCCGCCTCCGCGTATCGGCGCACAGACCGCGCCGCCGTTGCAATCGCTGGTTCCAGAGAAATAGCTGGGGCTGTCGAATCGGGCGGAAACTCCTCGCTGCCTTGCAGGCTTCCACGCGGAGCTTCAACACCACGCATCTGCGCGCGACACCGCTGCCTCAAAATCAATCAAAGTGAAACGGTGAATGGAAACACGGGCAAAACCCAGCCAACGAATTCGGCCATTGGCTGGCATTCCGCACGGTGGAGGCTGGACACAGCTTCGTGCCAGGAGCCGCGGCCATGCCCCTTCAAGCGCCGTGGTTCCCTCCATCACAGCTTTTTCAGCGCAATCGTTTTTGAATGGAATCCCCTCAGAATTTGCAGACGTGCGATCCCGGAAGGGATGGGGGACCGCACGCCCTGCTCCGAGGGTTGGCCCTGCCACACCGCAAACCACGTCACAACCCGGCGGGAACCCAACCCCATCGCGCGGAAGGATTCAAGCCGGCGCGGCACGGAAACGGATGAATTTTCGGTTCTCAATGCAGTCGATTATGCTGACAAGCCACGCGCGCGCGTGCCTTTGCGGAGATCGGACATGGCTGAGCAGAAAGAGTATGCGTTGCTGGCGGATATCGGCGGCACCAACGCCCGCCTGGGCATTTGCGCGCTGACCGGGCCCGACGCGCCGGTGGAACCCATCGCCGCCTTCAAGGTGGTGCGCTGCGCCGATTATCCCAATCTCGGCGCGCTGCTCGACGCCTATCTCAGCACACTGCCGCAGCCGCTGACGCCATCCACCGCGCAACACGCGTGCCTTGCCATCGCCGGGCCGATCCGCACCGAAGTGCGCGGCGAAACCGGCAGCATCACCAACTCCGGCTGGCAGGTCGACAGCGAGGCGCTGGCGCAGCGTTTCAACTGGCGCCATGTGCGCCTGCTCAACGACTTCGGCGCGCTCGCCTATTCGGTGCCGTATCTGCCGACGACCGACCTGGTGCGCATCCACGCCGGCCAGGCCGCCGAATACGGCCCGATCAGCGTGATCGGGCCCGGCACCGGTTTCGGCGTCGCGCTGCTGGTGCCGGAGCCGCAACGGGAACGGCGCTGGCAGGTGATCACCACCGAAGGCGGCCACAGCTCATTCGCGCCGACCACCCGGCGCGAGGCGCAGCTGTGCGATTATCTCGGCGGTTTCGAGCGCCATCTGGCGGTGGAAAACATCGTCTCCGGCGCCGGCATCGCCACCATCTACAACGCGCTCACCGCGTTGTCCGGCGATGCCAGCGGCGCCGACGCCGATGCGGAACACGCGCCGGTGCCGCATGAAATCAGCCAGCGCGCGCTGGCCGGCGACGATCCGCTGTGCGTGGAAACCATGACGCTGTTCTGCGAAATCCTCGGCAGCGTCGCCGGCAACATCGCCCTCACCCACGGCGCCACCGGCGGCGTTTATCTCGGCGGCGGCATTTTGCCGAAAATCCAGCCGCTGCTGCTGACCAGCCGCTTCGCCGAACGCTTCTCCCGCAAGGGCATGATGAGCGCCTACGTGGAGCGCCTGCCGGTGAGCCTGATCGACTCGCCCCACGCCGCCCTGCTCGGCGCCGCGCACTGGTACAACAACCAGCCACTGCCGGGGGTCGACCTCGTCTGAGCGGTCCGGCGCTCCGCTGCTCCGGCGATACGCGCAATCCGAATCGGCACCGCGACCGTCGCGTGGTAAGGCGATTTCATCCTTCTCTATCCCAGCCTCGCCGATGTACTTGATCTGGGATTATTATCCCGTGAAGGGTCAACAACCGGCCTCCCTCTCCCGATATGTAGTTGATGCGCATTACGTCATCGATAGATCCAATCGCATCTCTGGTGCATTTAACAAGTGGGATCATTGACAATGGACGCTGTAACGGAATACGCCAAGAATGAAATTTCACCAGCACTAATCAGCATTGATACAAGAATCAGAGGTCTGCCATGCCTACAACGGGTTTTTGGCATATTCTGATTTTGGATAAATTCTCTCGTCCTGAATGATGCCTACTCCTCGCCCTTTCCTAGATTGCACAAGCGAATGGACTGCAAATCTATTTGTTTCGATGTCAAGAAAAAGGTTCGGCATAGCTCACATAACTTTCAATCGGTAGTCAACTCTGATTTTGGCAGTCAATAGGCCCGAAAGCGTCACCCATTAGGTGGCTGGTCGCGAGTATTTGATCGAGGTCGCCTCACGACCCATTAATGAACTTGTGTGAAAAGAATAAGTAGAAAATTGTTTTGTTTTTGAACAGCCTCCTCTGGAGGTGAAGTTCTTTTTCTCCTCTCTGTTTTGAGTCAACGACTTTTGCTACAATAGCGTTTGCCAATTATTGATAATAAGAAGGCGTATGCTTGTCAGACAGCTGGGGCGGATCGAAAAGACGTTAATAACAATGCATGAAACTGCACCATCTGTTATCAATGTATAGAGTTTTCCTGCCGTGGCGCTTGTAGCTTTAGATATCTGTCAGTCGTACGCCCTCTTAGATTGAGGGATTGCAATGCGGGTTATCGAGGCGTGGTTTTTTTCTGCCATTTTTCTGCTTTTTTCTTTTCAGGCTCACGCCATCAGCTTCAACAGCAATTATTACGCGGTCTATGAAACCCTGCCATCAGCGGGAAATATCACTCTCTACATTGTTCCCAAGATATCAATTCTCATCGTTGCCAGCGATGTTGATATCCCGATAGCTTTTATGCCCGATACAGCGGGCATAAAAGCTACTCTAGCCGCGAATGGTACCCTTGGCTCCTTTTCTCTGATTAATAAAAATGCCAACGATATGGCTGCCTTGGGGGCATCGCCATCCAATTACAAACTGTTTGGTGGTGATTTTAACGGCGATGGGCAGCAGGATTTCTTGCTCCAAGGTAGCGGAACGCGCGAATCGCTTATTATTTATTCTGACCCCAGTGGAAATCCATCAAAGTACTACAGTTTCGGAACCAGTTTGAACTCTTCGCAGGTCACTGTGGTCGTAGCCGATTACGATGGAAATGGCCGCTCCGATGTCATGGCTACTACACCCGCCGGACAGATCGCGTATTTGAGCAGCGATTTAGGGCCTTGGTTCGAACAATACAACCCTTCGGGTAACAATAATGGGCTGGCTGGCTACAGTACCAACCTAGTCGGAAGTATTAACGGAAAATTCCGTGTGGACGAGCAAGGTGCTTCCAACTACAGCATCAATGTTATTTCCACACACGGTTCTGGCGGTGTCGCTCCACACATCAGCCTAAATTACTCGAGTCGGGATGGCGACAGTATTGCCGGTCTGGGATGGAGCATTGGTGGAATCTCTTCCATTAGTCGCTGCCGACAAACCATGGCTCAAGATCAGAATATGACGGCAATAACGCTGGGTGCCACGGATCGGTTTTGTCTGAGTGGTCAGCGCTTGATCCTCACAAGCGGAACCTATGGGGCCAACGGTGCTACTTATCGCACCGAAATCGATAGTTATGCTGTTATCACGTCGGTAGGCGGTTCGGTGGGCAACCCCGAGTACTTTACCGTACGTCGTAAGGATGGGTCGCTGAGTTACTACGGCTATGGGAATAATTCCGCTCAAAGCGCTATCCCTGGAAATGGCAATGTACCGAGGCTGTCCTGGGCAATCAGCAGATTTCAGGATAGTGTCGGAAATCCTATCAAATATACCTACATAGACGATGCTGGGGGCCATCGCATCAGCCGTATCGATTATACGTATGGCCCGAATAAGTCAGCTTCGGGAGATTCCAATACCTATATTGAGTTTACCTACGAGGATCGCCCGGATCCGCGCAAAGGCTATGTGGCTGGTTACCTGTTGCAAAGGAGCAAACGATTAACCGCGATTAAATCCGTCGGCGAAGGTGTGGAACTACGGAGCTATCGTTTGGGATATGACTCTTCTGTAGTGAGGTCAGCGCAAAGTTACGTTGTGAAATTGCTGGAGTGCGTTGGAACCAACTGCTTGGCTCCCACGCAATTTAGCTGGATTTCCAATTCGTCAGGGTACGACGGAGGGCATCTTGTCGCAACGCTCGGAGGGACGCTAGCAACCTCATTGGTGCCGATGGATATCAATGGCGATGGAAAAACGGATTTTGCTTATTCCGAGGTGAACGCCGCAGGGGATTGTACCATTGGCTATAAGTTATCGAACGGGGTTGCTTACACTGGCGGCAGTATTTTAGGTGCGAATAGTGGTGCTACTTGCAAAACCTCGAGCTGGATGGCCTCCAGCTGGATGCCTTTTGATATCAATAACGACGGAAATCAGGATCTGATTCTGCCCTCTTATAATCCAAACCCGAACACGGCCACTGCGTTTAATTTATACACATCATCTGCGGGAGAGCTTCTACCTTCTGGAACCATAGCGGAATTTCCGGGCTTTCCTGTGGGTGGCCCCATCTTAGGTTATCAGCTTAGTGACGGCCGACTCCTGGATGTAGACGGGGATGGGTTCCTTGATTTTGCCTATATCTCGACGACATTCGACTCGGCAGGCATTAGGACATGGCGCTACAGACCGCTGACACGACAAGCGGTTAATGGGAAGTGGACCTACCAATTTGGTGCGGAACAACCGTTTTCCATTCAGCAGAATGCCCAGCCACAGCGCGTTAGCCAGCAGTGGTTGCCTTCGGCCACCTATTCAGCTGATTTAAACGGCGATGGCCGCCTCGATGTGATCGGACACAAGGTTTTTTTCGTTGAGTTAGGCTGGACCACGATTCCTAACTGTGGAGGTAGAACGGGATACAAGCAACAACGCACGCATTACTGGGCGCCGATGTTCGCGGATACGGCAAAGGACTTTTCCGCCTCCATCTGGTTTGATGAAGGCTGGGAGTACGTATATGGAGGCGTGGAGTGTCCCGATAGATTGTGGAATGAGTTCGTTGGGCTCATCGATGCAAATGGCGATGGCCTCCCGGATCTGATTATTCAGAAATCTGGAATTGCCAGAACGGATGAATGGGTGCTCTATCTAAATACAGGAAATGGATTTTCGCCTATCTCAAGCCTTGGCGTGATTCCTAACTTGTCCAGCTCGCTTTTTGTTGATTACAACAATGATGGCTATCCGGATATTCTTATTCCATCAGGCAGCAGCCTTCAGGTTCGTTTTTACGACCCAAAAACATTCAGTTATACGGCGCCGGTTAGCACCAATATTCCTTTTAGCGGAAGCTCGTATGATCGTTACCTGAGCGTTGACTTTGATGGTGACGGAAAGGCGGACGTTGTACGACTGCATTATACGGGAAGCACAAACGAGGTATATGTTTACAAATCGAATAATGCTGACAAAGCGGTCAATCGCATCGTCGGAATCGATAATGGTTTCGGAAAGAAAACGGCCATAACGTACAAACCGCTCACCTCCGCGGATATCTATACTCGTGAAGCGGATGCAAATAACGTTGACTGGACGCTGCCTGCGGATCGGCAAGTGATGGGGAAGCCTTATCCCGTGACGGATGTGCGATCCACGGCCTATGTGGTTTCCAATGTGGCTATCAGTTCGCCGACCGCTGGTACTTCGCCGAATTCCGTTAACGTCAATGCGACCAATGAGACCGCCTACACGTATTCCGGAGAAAAATGGGAGGCTTCGGGGCGAGGAGTTCTGGGGTTTCATGTAATTACTGCGGTGGCAAATCCTAATGATTCAGCGAGGAAGATCACAACAACTACGGTGTACCGACAGGATTTCCCTTTTACAGGGCGAGTCTTGTCAACTTCGGTCCGCGCTCCCAATGGTTACATAGCCGAAAGCAAGGAGATTTTTGATCAGTTTACCCAGTTGACTGGCGCGAACGGAACAAAATATTTCCAGGTATATACAAGCAAACTGATCGAAACGGCCAGTGATCCTGCAACGGGAATTGAAACACGATATGTGGTTACAACTACCGATGCGCCCGACAGTTGGGGCAACGTTCCTTCGACATCCACCAGCACTTTTAATGCGGGAAGTCATGCAACGTTTTTGACCCAGACGGTAACCAACAATGTCTATGGAGGTTCCGACTACGAGAAACAGTTCGGGCGCCTGATCCGAACGCAAGTCGTCCATAAACGGAACTGTATCGACGGATGCCCTGATATTATCCGGACATCCTCCTTCACGTATTACAGCAGTAGTGATGGCGATAACCTACAGGGCTTGCTGAAGAGCGAAACTGCCGAGCCTGACTCTGTCGCGCTTACCACTACCTATGAATATGATGCATTTGGGAACAAGTCCAAGGTAATTCGCAGTGCGCCCGCAATGGTGGATCGTTACACGAGCTCGATCTATGACGCGAATGGCCAATACGTTTCAACTATCAGCAGCCCATTTAAAGCTGGCAATGGGTGGTCTGATCATATTACCGAACAAGTGTTAACTCGAAATGCGTACGGGCTGCCTATACAAGTGGTCGGTTTGAATGGGCGATCGACCTCGTTTGTTTACGACGTGCTTGGGCGAGAGTCCTCGCGCAGTGAAAGTACAGGGGTGACGGTAACCACGTCCTATGAAAAGGCGACCTCCCTGCCTGCATCGGCTTTTAAGATTGTCGTTAACGCGTCAACGGGCGAGCACGCGGAAGAGTATTTTGATGTCCTCGGTCGCAGTATCTCTAAAATCAGGCTCGGTTTTGATGGCAGCGCTATCAGCACTGAAACCGAATATGATAATTCAGGCTTGGTTAAGCGCGAATCGCAGCCACATTATGGTGGTGCATCAGCCGCTTGGATAGAGAATAGCTACGATGCATTTGGAAGGCTGACATCACAAGTGTCACCAGCCACGAACAATGGCTTCGCTTCCACGACTATTCTCTACGACGGTTTGCACACTGTTACTACCAATGCGGCGGGGCAAACCAGAGAGGAGTGGCGTAATGCCGCTGGCGAGTTGATCAAGGTTAAGGACAATCTTGGGGGGGGCATCAATTATCTTTACGATGCCATAGGGCGTTTGACAGCGACGGTCAGTACCGACCAGGATGGGGCTGCCCAGGTTTTGATATCAAGCTACCTTTCCTACGACCTGCTCGGCCATAAGGTCAAAATGGTTGATTCCGATAAAGGTACTTGGTTCTATCAATACAATGCGTTTGGTGATCTGACAGACCAATATAAGGCTATGTCAGTTCATAATTATGGCGGAGACCTTTCGCAAGCCGTTGCTGATAGCGTACAGCTGCAGCGTACCCACATGGATTATGATCGCCGCGGCCGCATGACAAGCCGCACGGACTATCGCGAAAACGGCAACATTGAAGATAATGCCGGCTGGATTTATGACACAGCGAGCAATGGTATTGGGCTGATAGCTCAGGAAAGTGGTGGCGGAATAATTCGAACATTTACCTATGACGGCCTGGGACGCCTCAGTGCCACCCTTCAGGATGATGGAAGTGGCGTTTATCTCGAGACCGTCAGTTACGACGCCAGCGGACGTGTTCAGATAAGAACAGATGCTCTAGGTACAGGGAGTGGTACAGAAAACCGCTACAACGCTTTCGGATATCTCGAATCCATCTCGGATTTAGCCACTGGCACAGTGGTCTACCAAGTCAATACCATGGACGCCCGTGGAAATGTGTCCGGTGCCGCCTTCGGCAACGGTGCGAACAGCACTTGGAATTATGAGGGCCGCACGGGATTGTTGTTGAATCAAACGACTCTTGCCGGCGCTCATACTCTGCAGAATCTCAGTTACAGCTGGGATGTATTGGGGAATCAGATGAGTCGGCATGATCAGGGATTGGTTTCGGTTGCTTCGAAT
>Ga0164243_10007545_pt1 | contig 16230 bp, 13 predicted proteins | sample OricompcompostOP_FD_108781 | JGI IMG/M metagenome (GOLD analysis project Ga0164243, IMG submission 108781) | Organic Plus compost microbial communities from Emeryville, California, USA - Original compost - Organic plus compost (OP) | ecosystem: Engineered > Solid waste > Mixed feedstock >...
GCTCGCCCGTAGCCTTTTTCAAAAGGTACGATAGCGAAGGCCCGTCTCATGTCCCGCGCGGTGCACTCCTGCTCGAAGCTCTCCCTCTGTCGTCTGCGCGGGGGGGGGTTGTGTTGTCAGGCACCGAGCGGGGCCGGCCCTCTCGCCTGCTGATCGGGTCGATCGATTCTCGAACAGTTGCTGTGCAAGAGCGCGGAGCAGGCCGGCACCCGACTTGTCCCCGCCCCTGATCGTGCGCGCTAGCCTTTGGAAAGACGAGGCGCATGCCTCCAACAAGAAACGACGAAGGGATGACGCCTTGGAGGCTGCTGGTCCAAGAAAGGTGTCAACATGATCGAACTCGTCCTTCTCGCTTGCCTCGTGGACAAGCCTGACAGTTGCCAGGACGTCGGACTTTTCTATTCGGCCGAGAACCTCACGCCGATGCAGTGCATGATGCAGGCTCCGCCATACATGGCGAAATGGGTCGGCGAGCATCCGGGCTGGAAGATCATGAAGTGGTCGTGCCGTCGCGCGGGTCGCTATGCGAAGACTTGATTCCTAGGTGACACGAGCTGAGAGAAGCTTGGCGTGCGGCTGTCGTTGCGCGAGCTGATGGCCGGCGCTCGCGTCGGGGCGCCTTGCGCCCTTGCCGCCTGCGGCGGCCCAGAGAGGTGCCGCCTGCGGCGGCGAAGAGAGCCTCTGCCTACGGCGGCCAAGAGAGGTGGTGTCCAAGGGGGCGCGCGACTCATAGACGGAATCTGTATTGCTTATTCTGGATTGTTTTGCAGATCATCTTCGTTCGCGATTGCCCGAGCCGATGTTCTCATTCTTCCCGCCGAGCAGAAAAAAGCTCGGAGAGGACGCAAGTCCGTAGTGGAGGAGAAACCCTAAATGCGAGCCGCACTATCTGGTGCGCTACTCGCCGCGATTGCCTTGAGCAGTCCGGTGATGGCCAACGACGACCTGTTGAAACTGCAAAGTGACCCGAACAACTGGGCCTCGCAAAGCGGCGACTACACGCTGCAGCGCTATTCCAAGCTCGACCAGATCAACACCAAGAACGTCAAGGACCTGAAGGTCGCCTGGACGTTCTCGACCGGCGTCCTGCGCGGCCACGAGGGCTCGCCGCTGGTCATCGGCGATGTGCTCTATGCGCACACGCCGTTCCCCAACATCGTCTATGCGCTGGATCTCAACGACGAGAACAAGATCATCTGGAAGTATGAGCCGAAGCAGGACCCGTCGGTGATCCCGATCATGTGCTGCGATACGGTCAACCGTGGCGTCGCCTACGCCGACGGCAAGATCTTCCTCTACCAGGCCGACACGACGCTGGTGGCGCTCGATGCCAAGACCGGCAAGGAAGTGTGGAAGTCGCTCAACGGTGACACCAAGCGCGGCGAGACGGGCACCAACGCCCCGGTTGTGATCAAGGACAAGGTCATCGTCGGCATCTCGGGCGCCGAGTTCGGCGTGCAAGGCTACATCACGGCCTACAATATCAAGGACGGATCGCGCGCCTGGCGGGCGTACAGCGTCGGGCCGGACGACCAGATCCTGTTCGATCCCGAGAAGACGAAGTCGCTCGGCAAGCCGGTCGGCAAGGATTCCTCGCTCAAGACGTGGAACGGCGAGCAGTGGAAGATCGGTGGCGGCTCTTCCTGGGGCTGGTACTCGTGGGATCCGAAGCTGAACCTCCTCTACTACGGCACGGCGAACCCCTCGACGTGGAACCCGGTGCAGCGCGCCGGACCGGACGGCAAGCCGATCGACCAGAAGTGGACGCTGTCGATCATCGCCCGCAGCCCGGATACCGGCGTCGCCTCGTGGGCCTATCAGCTCACGCCGTTCGACGAATGGGACTATGACGGCATCAACGAGTCGATCCTCGTCGACGATGCGGAGATCAAGGGCAAGAAGCACAACGTGCTCGTGCACTTCGATCGCAACGGCTTCGGCTACACCATCGACCGCGAGAGCGGCATTCCGCTGGTGGCGGAGAAGTTCGATCCGGCGGTCAACTGGTCTTCCGGCGTCGATCTCGATCCAGCGAGCCCGCGCTACGGTCGCCCGACGGTGGTGCCGCAGTACTCGACCTTCCTCAACGGCCAGGACGTCAACACGACGAACGTCGTGCCGGCGGCGCTCGGCACCAAGGACCAGCAGCCGGCAGCCTACTCGCCGCTGACCAAGCTATTCTATGTACCGACCAACCACGTCGCCATGGACTACGAGCCGTTCAAGGTGGAGTACACGGCGGGCCAACCGTACGTCGGCGCGACCCTGTCGATGTATCCGCCGAAGGGCGACAAGAACCTCGGCAACTTCATCGCCTGGGACCACACCAAGGGTAAGATCGTCTGGTCGATCCCGGAGAAGTTCTCGGTGTGGTCGGGTGCGCTCGCCACTGCTGGCGGCGTCGTCTTCTACGGCACGCTCGAGGGCTACCTGAAGGCCGTCGATCAGAAGGATGGCAAGGAGCTGTACCGGTTCCGCACGCCGTCCGGCATCATCGGCAACGTGTTCACCTACGCCCACAAGGGCAAGCAGTACGTCGGCGTCTACTCGGGTGTCGGCGGCTGGGCCGGCATCGGTCTCGCCGCGGGCCTTACCAACCCGACCGACGGCCTCGGTGCAGTCGGCGGCTACTCGGGGCTTTCCCAGTACACCGCGCTGGGCGGCTCGCTCACCGTCTTCTCGCTCCCTTAGCGCTTCCTCCAAGGGTTCTAAGACTGCGAGCAAACTTGGGGCCGGTGCAGGAAACTGCATCGGCCCCTTTTTATATCGATCGCGGGTGGTGATATGGGCGCCGGCCGCACCCGACTTGCGGCCAGCGCCCGCTCCCTCAGTTGCTGACGCGTCGGCCGCTGACGAGCTCGCGGGCTTTGGCGAAGGCATGCGTGAAATCGAGCATGAGCGTCTCGCGTGACGACAGCATGCTGCGGAACAGCGCCGACTGCGTCTTGTACTTGATGTCGCCGATGGCGAGCGGACCGATCGCGGCGATGTTGGTGCCATCGAGCACGCGACCGCGGTCGAACAGCTCCACGCCTTCGATGCCGGATGGTGGTACGGCGTTGACGTCGGCGACGGCGGCGAGCTGAGGAGCCTTGGCGAGCTGCTCGCGCGTCAGGACGCGAACGCCGGCAGCCGCCGCGCAGAGTACAATGTCGGCAGTCTCGACAAGGTGCTCTTTATCGGCGTCACGCGCGGCGGCCACCGGTTCGAGATCGACGCTGAAGCGCTCGCAGCCCGCCTGAATGAAGGGCTCGAGGGCTTTGACGCCGATGTGAGAGGCCATCATCACCTTCGCTCCGCACTGGGCGGCGATGATCGATGAGGCGAAGCCGACGACACCGGTCGAGCCGAAGACGGCGACGGTGGCGCCCTTCAGCGTGCGGCCGGTGTGCTTGCGATAGACATCCTCCACCAGCGCCACCATAGCGGCGGCGGTGGTGAAGGAGCCCCCCGGATCGGCCAGAGCAGAAAGCTGGAAGGGCGGCACCAGGGCTGCCTGGGCAGCGGCCAGCATGTCGAGGGCGAGAATGGCGTCCTTGCCGCCAATGAACAGGCCCGTGCGGCATCCGTACTCCGGGGGCCGCGAAAAGATGGCGTCCTGCACCAGCCCGGTCGTGTGCTCCAAGGCAGCGTTGGTGTGCGGGACGACGACCTTGAAGCCGGCGTCGACGGCCATGTTGACGTCGAAGGGACTGGCGAAGGCTTGCGTGGAGAGGAAATGCAGGATCGGCGTTGCCTGCGGTTGCTTACGCGCCCGGCGCGGCGCTGCCCGCCGCTGGCTGCTTTCCTCGGAGCTGCCAACTTGGACCGTGGTCGTCTCCGCGAGGAGGTCGGATTGGTCGTCCATACGCATACACACACTCCACTAGGGCACCGGCGTTGACCCAACGGGCCAGCGCGTAGCATCGGGCTGCTCGCCAGCCGCAACCGCGCCCACGACGAGGCACGTCGGCTGGTCAAAGCTTCGCTATCGGATTTTGCATGTCGCGTTCAGGCGACCGGGCAAATCATCGGCTTCATGCCGCGGAGGCGGAACAGCCCCCGGAATGCCCCAAGATGGCACCGAGTAAAGGCGCCCGGGGGTTAAGCAAATACGAATATCGATGCCTGGAGCGGGCTATAGAACCTCGCTCATGAGTTCAGCCTTGATGCTCCAATAACGGAATGTCTGTTTTGGCTCATCGGTGTCAGACTGAGGGGGCTCTTCGGGTCGCGAGGCGTCCGCGCCCCGGCATTCGCGGCCTGTTTACCCTGGCCTCTAAATTGCATGACCTCTTGATGACCGGGTTTATGTCGCTGGAGAGGTAGGATGTCCGACGATGCCTTGCGCTCAGTGATCGTGGCCAAGAAGACCATCGAGGCGCACAACATGGCCTCGTTCGAGCTGGTTCCTTCGGATGGCGGCGAGCTCCCCCCCTTCTCACCTGGGGCGCATATCGATGTGACACTGCCCGGCGGATTGGTCCGACAATATTCGCTGGCCAACAGCTCCGCGGAGCGCCACCGCTACCTCATCGGTGTCTGGAAGGACGGCAACAGCCGCGGCGGCTCCGTGGCGCTCCACCAGGTGGTCAATGAAGGCGACACCCTGCAGATCAGCCGGCCGCGCAACATCATTCGCGTGCCGAAGGAAACCAAGCGGGCCATCCTGATTGCTCGCGGTATTGGCGCGACGCCGATCCTGAGCATCGCCGACCATCTGAAGCGCAAGGAAATTCCCTTCGAGTTCCACTACGTCTTTGCGCTGATGTCGCCAGGCTCGTTCCGGCCGATGATCGACGCGTCGATCTTTGCCGGGGAGACGAAATACTACCTCGAGGCGACGCAGGACAATCAGCTCCTCAATCCGGCAGAGATCCTGAAAGACCGCCCCGAGGATACGGAACTCTTCATCTGCGGCGTCGATTGGTGGGCAGACCCCATCATCAAGCTGGCGAAGGAGAAGGGCTTTACCGAGGAGCGCATCCACATCGAGCGCTTCAATGGCAAGGCCGCGGCACCGCTGCTCGACAAGGTGTTCGACGTGAAGATCGCCAGCACCGGCGCCGTGTTCAAGATTCCGGGCGACAAGTCGGTTACGGCCTTCCTCGAGGAGAAGGGTGTCAAGATTCCGACGTCGTGCGAGCAGGGTGCGTGCGGAACCTGCAAGGTGAAGGTGCTCGAAGGCGAGGTCGATCATCGCGACAAGCGCCTGAAGCCCGAGCAGCGCGCCGAGGGGTGGTTCCTTCCGTGCGTGTCGCGGGGCAAGGGTGATCTGGTGCTGGATTTATGACAATGGCTTTCGACGGTGCAGACGTTCCAGAGAACAGGGGAGAGCCGATGCCGACAGAATCGGACGTCTGGCAGTCAGCGTGGATTATCGCTGAGCAGTACGGCACCGAGGGTGTCAGCTTTGCCGCGCAAATGGCGCAAAGCTTCGAGATTGGCGGCAAGGTCGACGCCCAGAAGGTGTGGCTGTCGATCATGCAGAAGGTGGAAGCGCTGACGGGCGAAGGCGCGCGGATCCAGTGACGGCGTAGCACCTCCTGTTGGTGTTGGCTCCTTTTCGCGCCCGACGGGCGAGTCCCTCACCGCACGCGCGCGACAGAACAGGCGCCATGAAAACTTTCCTCGACTGGTCGGCCTACGACACCTACGGCATAGGCGACGCCTATTCCGGCATCCCGGCGACGGGCGGCAACTATGCCAAGGCTGTCGCCGTGTGCATGCACAGCCGCGACTGCCAGAAGACGGCCAAGGGCGTGATGTGCCCGAGCTATCGGATCACTGGCGATCGCAAGCATTCGACCGAGGCGCGTGTCGCGGCCTTCAAGGCGGCGCTCAATGATGCGAGCGACGAGTGCGCCTTTGCCGATCCGCGTCTCGATGAGGCGATGGACCTCTGCGTCTCGTGCAAAGCCTGCAAGAAGGAATGCCCGAGCGCCGTCGACATGACGCTGATCAAGACCGAGTATCTCGCGCAGAGGCACGAGATTCTCGGCGTTCCCAATCGCATCCGGCTGTTCGGCGGCCTGCCGCAATGGGCGGGAAACTATCGCGGGCTTTTGAATTTCGTCATCTCGCTGCGCAACCGCTCGAAGCTCGTGGCGCGTATTGCCGAACGGTGGCTCGGCGTGACGTCGAAGCGGCCAATCCCGACGCTGGCCGCGAAGCCGCTCACCCAACTGGAGGATGCCGGCTCAGGCGAGCGGGGTGAGGTCATCCTCTTCGTCGATACCTTCTGCCATCATTTCGATCCGCATATCGGCGAGGCGGCCGCAGCGGTGCTGACGCATGCGGGCTACAAAGTGAGGCTCGCCAAGCCGGCAGACGACGATGCCGAGCCGGATCGCCCGCTGTGCTGCGGACGTACCTATCTCACGACCGGAATGGTCGAGAACGCTCGCCGCGAGGGAAAGCGTGTGCTCGCAGCGTTCCGCAAGGAGATCGCGGCACGCACGCCGATCATCGGGCTCGAGCCATCATGCCTCCTGTCGCTGCGTGACGAGCTCTACAGCCTTGGGCTCGGAGCGGAGATCGGCGAGCTTGGCAAGCAGCTCTTTCTCCTCGAGGAGTTCCTGGTGCGCGAGCACCAGCAGAACGGCTTGCGGCTGGATCTCAAGCCGCTCGGGCTCCCCAAGGCGCTGCTGCACGGGCACTGCCATCAAAAGGCGTTCGGCGTGATGAAGGCGACGCGCAAGGTGCTCGGCTGGATCCCGGGCTTTTCCTTCGACGTCGTCGAGACGAGCTGTTGCGGGATGGCGGGAAGCTTCGGCTTCGAGGCCGAGCACTACGAGGCTTCAATGAAGATGGCGGAAGTATCGCTGCTGCCGACGGTGCGTGGGGCCGCCTCCGATACGCCGATCATCGCCAACGGCTTCTCCTGCCGGCACCAGATCGAGCACGGCAGTGGGCGCGGCGCGCAGCACATCGCAGTTCTCTTGCGCGATGCGTTGGCGTTGCCCTGACCGTTTCCTCAGGGGCGCGCTTCCCTTAAGGGGGGCTTAAGCTAGGCCTGTTGCAGACTAGCTGCAGCTTGCGCCCGGCAACCCCAGAGGGAACATGGAGTCTCCGCGAATGTCGCCCATCCTCGCGATCATGCTGATCGCGGGCATCTCTGCGCCAGTGCTGACGCGTGCGCAGGACATCCCGGCGGATGCGCTGCCCAAGGATCGTAGCGCGCTCGATGCCTACATCCGCGAGTTCATCTTGAAGAATCCGCAAGTGGTGCGGGATGCTCTCGTGAAGCTCGATCGCGAGGAGCAAGTCGCGCAGACCAAGAAGGTTCTCAGCGGCTACAAGGACGACCTCTATCGCGCCGGCTCGCCGGAGATCGGCAATCCGTCGGCGAAGGTGAAGATCGTAGAGTTCTTCGACTACAACTGCCCCTACTGCCGCGCTTCATATCCAAAGCTCAAGGCGTTTCTCGCCGCCAATCCAGATACGGCCCTGGTCGTCAAGGATGTGGCAAGCCTCGGCGCGGATTCGGAGGCGGTCGCGCGCATCGCGCTGGCGGCCAATCTTCAGGGCAAGTTCGCAGTGCTGAATGATGCCCTCATGGCGCTGAAGGGCAAGACGACCGAGGCGCGGGCGCTCGAGACAGCGGCGAAGCTGGGGCTCGATGTGGCGCGGCTGAAGAAGGATGCGCAGTCCGCTAGCGTGAGCGAGTTGCTAGCGCGGACGCGGCAACTGGCAGACCGTCTCACCGTAAATACGACGCCGCTGTTCATTATCGGGCACAATGGGATATCCGGCGCCCCGGACGACCTCGATGCGCAGCTCGCCGAATACGTCGGTGAGATCCGCAAGTCGGGTTGCGAGGTCTGCTGAGGACGGCCGGCGCTGCTGCCTGCGCAAAGGCGGTCTAGAAAAACGCGTCGAGGAACGCTGCGGCGGCTTCGGAAATGCCAACGATCTTGTTCGTTGCCTGGCGATAGAACTTGAAATTGAGCTCCGTCTCAGGCCGGCCGTCATCCCAATCGTTGAAGGGTTTGAGCTCGGAGCGTCCCAGTGGTCGCTTGGCGATCCCGGTGCGCCTGACGGAGATGCTGACGCGCGGCGTTTGCCGTTCGATGCCGGGCCTTCTTGCGCGGGCTGCTGCGGAAGTGACAATGCCGCGTGCAATCAGTCCCGTGCCGCCCTCATTCTCGCTGGCGAATACGAAGATGGTGTCGCCTTCGGCAATGCGCTTGCCGCCGCACATCGTCTTCTGGGCGGCGAAGTCGAATGTCTTCGCGCGCGGATCGTGAACCTCGGCCTTGATGGCGAACGCCATGCCTCTCCTCGCGAGATGCTTCGTCGATGCGCATCGTACCTGAGGAATTTGATTTCCTGATAGGGTGCTTCTGGGACCGAGCCATCATTGCCCCCGTTCCGCGACGCCAATGGGGCTTCAGTCGATATGCCAGTTCTACTCGGCCAACTCTCTGATCTGAGGTACGCCGAGCTCAGGCTAAAGAGCAATATCGCTTGGCTACGCTGCCTGCGTGCTTTGAGGCGGTGCGTTCGGCTCGCAGCCAAGGCCGGCTTCAATCCCGACCAGCCGCGCGATGATCATGGCCGTTGGACTGACGCGGGCGGAGCAACCAGACTCGCGCAGGCTGAAGGATCACGGCGATACTCGGTCGTCTTGTCCGAAGAGGAAGCGCGCGGCGGCCACGCGATCCGGGTCCACGTTGGCAAGAGCGACGAGGAACTGCTCGCAACGTTGCGCGCGATGCGCGTCGACACCCCATTTGTTACTGTTGCGGCGCCAGCGCAAGGCTCGTTCGCATCGCTTGAAGCGGCCAATGACTTCGTGAATAGGGTTCTCGAATATCACGCGTCAACTGTTGACCTCGTGGCGAACGGCGCATTGGACGAAGCGTGGCTACCCCTGCGGTTCGGACATCCAACCGGTCGCGAAGCCTTTAGGCCGGACGCTTACGCCGAGCCTTATGTCCGCACCATGTACGATGTTGGGGTCTTCATCGAGCATGACCCCCGCTCCGAGCGGGGCTATACCGTCATTACCGCGTACCCTCGCAATGAACGTCCTAAATGATGGGAACCGCAATGTATGTGCCCGAGGAATTTGATTTCCTGATCGGCTGCTTCTGGGACGGGAGCTTGCAGAGGGCAACAAGCCTTGACGACTGGGTCTCGAAGGCTGTCCGGCTGCTGGATGCACAAAAGAAGGCCGTCGTGAAACCCTTTATCGACGAGCTCCTGATCAGCAACCTGTCGGACCAGGAGCTGCAACGCATTTGGAACGAGGGTGGCGCGTGTTACAGTTTCCCCGATGCCAACGAACTGCGCCGCGTGCTCGGCGTGATCCGGGACAAACTCGCTGCCGAATAGAAGGCCGGACGAGCCAGTCTCGGCCGTGCATGTTGCAATATTTCAACAGGTGCGGACTTAGTCGCTTTGCCTCGGCAGGACCTCTAAATGGTAGCCATTGCCGAGATCGATCTTTTCGCCAGGGCCAAGGCGAGCAGCTTCCACCCCTCCATCGGAAAGCGCTTCGACGCGGCGAAGGATCAAACGTCCTTGCCGGTAACACTCAACAGATGGAAACGGTGGCAACTCTCGACCTGGGTCGATGGGATTGGAGAGCAGTGCTGTCCGCACAAAGCGGCAGAAGGCAAAAATTGCGAGAGGACCCCCGTAATGTCGCCATTCAACAGTCTTGCCGTTCAATCCGGAAGTGTCCAGTTCGATAACTCTTTCGAGAGTGAACTTCTGATCCCGACAATCTTTGTCGATGCTCCAACGTGGTCTCACGAATGAGTGAGCGAAGGCGTTTCTCAGCAGGCGACTAATCTGGTACGCGTACCTGACGCGCTGATCCGAGCTGTTTTTCGGATCGGTGTACATCGCGAGAATCGCGTCTCGGATGGCACCCGAGACGACCAGAGTTGCAGTGAGTTCAAGTTGCGACGCAGCCAAGTCCGCTTGGTCGCTCCTAAGGCCGAAGTCCGCATAAGACACGCAATGTCGTCCGAATGTCCATTCGACGGGGACGTCCAAAGTCTGCACCCTATTGGTGACGGCCAAGTGGACAGTGCAAGCCAATCGGAACTGCTATTCCGCGAGTTTCAATCGGCTGACGTGTTCCGAGCGTGTATCCATGAACTCCTCAGAGTCATCGCTACACCGGAATTGCAAGCTATCATTTTGATAGCAAGATGGCGCACCCGGCAGGATTCGAACCTGCGACCTTCGCCTTCGGAGGGCGACACTCTATCCAGCTGAGCTACGGGTGCTTGACGCGGCCTTGATACCCCATTCGCTCCGGCACGGCAATTGACGCGCTGGAGACGGTGGAGAAGGCCCGAGACGCCCGGCCGCCTGTTTTACGCCAGCCTCCCAATCCCCATATGACTGGGGCAGGCGGGCTGACCGTATCGCCGCGACCTCCTATAGTCCCACGGAACCCGTGGGACATCAGACCCAATCCATGAGCGAAACCAAGAGCAAAGCCAGAAAGGCTGCGACGTCGACCGTGCCTGACGGCGAGGCGACGCCCATCATCAAAGGCAGCCACGTCTACCTCGTCGACGGCTCGGGCTACATCTTCCGGGCGTTCCACGCGCTTCCGCCGCTGACGCGTCCATCCGACGGCCTCCCGGTCGGTGCCGTGCATGGCTTCTGCGCCATGCTGTGGAAGCTGCTGCGGGAGACCAAGGCCTCCGAGGCGCCGACGCATTTCGCCGTTATCTTCGACGCCTCGGAGAAGACGTTCCGCAAGGACATCTACGAGGACTACAAGGCGCACCGGCCGCCGCCGCCGGAAGAGCTGGTGCCGCAGTTCTCGCTCATCCGCGATGCGGTGAAGGCATTCAATGTCGCCTGCCTCGAGAAGGATGGATACGAGGCGGACGACCTCATCGCCACCTACGCGCGCGAGGTGGTGGATGCAGGTGGCGACGTCACCATCGTCTCCTCCGACAAGGACCTGATGCAACTCGTGCGTCCGGGCGTTGTCATGCTCGACGCCATGAAGGCGAAGAAGCTCGGACGCGAGGAGGTGATGGAGAAGTTCGGCGTGCCGCCGGAGAAGGTGGTCGATGTCCAGTCGCTGGCCGGCGACTCCACCGACAACGTTCCGGGCGTGCCGGGCATCGGCGTCAAGACGGCGGCGGAGCTGATCAACGAGTATGGCGACCTCGATACGCTGCTGGCGCGGGCCAGCGAGATCAAGCAGCCGAAGCGGCGCGAGAAGCTGATCGAGTTCGCCGATCAGGCACGCATCTCGCGCGAGCTGGTACGGCTCAAGGAGGACGTGCCCGATCTCATTGCGGCCGATGCGCTGGGTGTGCACGATCCTGACCCCGAGGCGCTGCTCGGCTTCCTGCACAAGATGGAGTTCAACACGCTGACCCGGCGCATCGGCGAGGCGCTCGGCGCTGAGGTGCCGGCACCGGTCGCCGTCTCGGTCGGGTCGACCGTGCCGACGAAGGGGCGCAAGGCTGCGCTTCCTGCTCCGGCGACCGGGCCGGGGGCCGCAGCGGCTCCGGTTGCGGAATCTCCCGCTGCCGCTGCGGCGGAATGGGCGGCGCGCGCCAAAGCGCCGTTCGACCGCTCGAAGTACGAGACTGTGACGACGCGGGCGCAGCTCGAGGCGTGGATCGGCAAGGCCTACGATGCCGGGCACGTCGCCTTCGACACCGAGACGACGTCGATCGATCCGATGGTAGCGGAACTGGTCGGCTTCTCGATGGCCGTGGCGCCGGGAGAGGCCTGCTATGTGCCGCTGCGCCATCGCGCGGCTTCGGACAGCTTCGACTTCGGCAGCCACGACGGGATCGAGCAGATCGGCGATAGCGAGGCGCTGGCGCTGCTGAAGCCGCTGCTTGAGGAGCCATCGGTGCTCAAGATCGGGCAGAATATCAAGTTCGACCTCAACGTGCTGGCGCAGCACGGCATCCGTGTCTGCCCGATCGACGACACTATGCTCATGTCGTACGCGCTCGACGCGGGGCGGGGATCGCATGGGATGGACGATCTCGCCATGCGCCATCTCGGGCATACGTGCATCTCGTTCGAGCAGGTGATCGCGCACGTGCCGGGCAAGAAGAAGTCCGAGCGAACGTTTGCGCAGGCGCCGCTCGACAAGGCGACCGAGTATGCGGCCGAGGATGCCGACGTCACGCTGCGGTTGTGGCTGTTGCTCAAGCCGCGGCTTGCTGCGGAGCGGGTGACGACCGTCTATGAGACGCTGGAGCGCCCGCTTGTTCCGGTGATCGCCGAGATGGAGCGGGCCGGCATCCGTGTCGATGGTGCCATCCTCTCGCGCCTGTCGTCTACGTTTGCACAGGGCGTTGCACGCCTCGAGGAGGAGGTGAACAAGCTCGTCGGCCATAAGTTCAACCTCGGCTCGCCGCGCCAGCTCGGCGAGTTGCTTTTCGACCGGCTGCAGTTGCCCGGCGGCAAGCGCACCAAGAGCGGGCAGTGGGAGACGCGCGCCGGGTTGCTCGACGACCTCGCCGCGAACGAGGACCTGCCGGACGATGCGCGCAAGCTGATCAACGTGATGCTCGAGTGGCGACAGCTCACCAAGCTGCGCTCCACTTACACGGACGCGCTGCCGAGCTATGTGCACGGCGGAACGGGGCGCATCCACACCTGCTACTCGCTGGGCGCGACCACGACGGGGCGGCTCGCATCGTCGGAGCCGAACCTGCAGAACATCCCCGTCCGCACCAAGGAAGGGCGCGAGATCCGAACGGCCTTCATCGCCGAGCCGGGCAAGCAACTCATCTCGGCCGACTACAGCCAGATCGAGCTGCGCGTCCTGGCTCATATCGCCGACATCCCGCAGCTCAGGAAGGCGTTCGAGGATGGGCTCGACATCCACGCGATGACGGCGTCGGAGATGTTCAGCGTGCCGGTCGAAGGCATGCCGGGAGAGGTGCGGCGGCGCGCGAAGGCGATCAACTTCGGCATCATCTACGGCATCTCGGCCTTCGGCCTCGCCAACCAGCTCGGCATCTCGAAGGAGGAGGCTGGCGCCTACATCAAGACGTACTTCGAGCGCTTTCCCGGCATCCGCGCCTACATGGACGAGACGAAGCGGCGGGCGCATGAGCGCGGCTTCGTCGAGACGATTTTCGGGCGGCGCATCCACTACCCGGAGATCAACACCAAGAACCCGTCGATGCGTGGTTTCCTCGAACGTGCGGCGATCAACGCACCGATCCAGGGATCGGCTGCCGACATCATTCGCCGCGCTATGATCCGCATGCCCGGCGCGCTGGCCGAGTCCGGGCTGCGTACGGCTCGGATGCTGCTGCAGGTGCACGATGAGCTGGTGTTTGAAGTCGCTGAGGCCGAGGTGCCGAGCGCGCTCGCCATCGTGAAGCGGGTGATGGAGGGCGCCGCGCTGCCGGTGGTGAAGCTTGCAGTGCCGATCCACGTCGACGCCAAGGCCGCCGACAACTGGGAAGCGGCGCACTGAATTCTTGCGTGGCAGTGACCGACGCTCGCTTGGCCCGGGATGACAGTGAAGGGCGTGCTATACCGGCGAGACGGCGACGGCGGGGTGGTGGACGCGGCGCGCGGTGCGGCCGGTCGGCAGGTCGCCGCGCTCGTACTCGACGGTGCGGATGAACTCGCGGATGCGCGGCTGGATCTCGGTGCGCCAGCGCGTGCCGTTGAAGACGCCGTAGTGGCCGACGCCTTCCTGCATGTAGTGCACCTTGAGGTCGGCAGGGATGCCGGTGCACAGATCGTGTGCCGCCTGCGTCTGGCCGATGCCGCAAATGTCGTCGCGCTCGCCCTCGACCGTCATCAGAGCGGTGTCGTGGATCTGCGAGCAATCGACGGTGACGCCGCGGTGCTTCATCTGGCCTTTGGGCAGGGCGTGCTCCTGGAACACCGTCTTCACCGTCTGCAGGTAGAACTCGGCCGTGAGGTCCATGACGGCGAGGTACTCGTCGTAGAAGGTCTGGTGCTGCTTGACCGAGTCGCAGTCGCCCTTGACGAGGTTCTTGAACAGGTCGACGTGCGCCGTCATGTGCCGCTCGAGGTTCATGGTCATGAAGCCGGTGAGCTGCATGAAGCCCGGGTAGACCGGGCGCATGAAACCGGCATGCGGAAGCGGCACCGTCGAGATGACGTTGTTCTCGAACCAGGCGAGCGAGCGGCTTTCGGCGAGCTTGTTCACGGCGGTGGGATTGCAGCGCGTGTCGATCGGGCCGCCCATGAGGGTCATCGACGCCGGCTGGCAGGGATCATCGATCGTTGCCATGTGTGCCACAGCGGCCAGCACCGGCACCGCCGGCTGGCAGACGGCAAGCACGTGCGTATCGGGACCGAGCACGCGGATGAAGTCGATGACGTGGTCGATGAAGTCGTCGAGATCGAAGCGGCCCATGGCGAGCGGCACGTCGCGCGCGTCGGCCCAGTCGGTGATGTAGGTCTCGTGATCGGGCAGCATCGCCTTCACGGTGCCGCGCAGGAGTGTCGCGTAATGGCCCGACATCGGAGCGACGATCAGCACCTTGGGGTCCTGGCGCCTGCCAGTGAGCGCGGTCTCCTCGCGCTTGAAGTGGACGAGGCTACAGAACGGCGTCGAGGCGACGACCCGCTCGTGCACCGCCACCTCGACACCGCCCATGCGCGTTGTCTTGAGGCCGAACTCGGGCTTGGCGTAGCGGCGGGTGACGTTCTCGAACAGCTCGCAGGCGGCCGCGAGGTGGCGCCCATAGGGGGTGTTGGCAACAGGGTTAAACGGCCAGTCGAGGATGCTGCGCAGTCCACTGACGCCGACGCGCAGCGGCGAGAGAACCGTATGGGCAAGCTCATAGGCATAATAGTGCATCGTCGCGCCCTTCCGCTGCGGAGCAGCATCCAGTTCAGCCCGGGAAATGGTCCCTCTTTCGTCACATGGCTGTCAGAGCCATGCCCAACAATATAGGGTTTCTCCCGCCAAACTGTTCCTCTTCTGACACTTATTGCCATCCGTTGCAGCATAGTTGTCGCAACCTTAAATAGCTAAACGCCGCTCGCGGGCTTTGCGATGCACCACAATCGGCCATTTTTCCGCGTTTGCTGTAGCGTTCAGTAGACTTCGCGCCGCCAGCCGGCGGTTGCCGCCAAACAGGAGCCATTCGAGGCGCTCATGACCAACACGAGGCTGCCTGGCAGGGGCTCGCAACAGTTTTCCGGTCGTGATTCGCGCGGCGAGCAGCGCTATGGGGCCAACCTTCCCTACGGCTTTGCGGGCGAGCGCCGGCCGGCTGCGCCGCCGCCAAGGCAACGTTCGTCGCTCGTCGGCTCCCTGCTGCTTTACGGTGGCGTGGCGCTGCTGGCGCTCGGCGTCGGTGCGGCGACGTTCTTCGTCATGTCGACGCCGACAGATCTCATCCGGCGCGAGATCATTGCCCACGTGAAGGCCGAGACCGGGCGCGATCTGCGCATTGCGGGGCCGGCTTCGCTCACCTTCTTTCCTTCGCTCGGCCTGAAGCTCAGCGACGTCTCGTTATCGGCGCCGCAAGGCATGGGCGGAGAGCCGCTGGTGAAGGCCGCCAGCTTCGATGTCGGCGTAAGGCTGCTGCCGTTGCTGCGACAGCAGATCGTCGTTGACCGGCTGGTGCTCAACGAGCCGACGTTCGCGTTGCGCGTCGATAGCGAAGGACGCAGGAGCTGGGACATGGCCGTCGCCGGCCTGCCCTTCCGCTTCGCTGGTGCAGAGAAAAGCTGGCGCGGCCTCGGCGACCTCATCGTCGCGCCCGCTGCAGCGGCGCCGCGCGAGCTGTCCGACCTGGCGCTGTCCGACATCTCGATCGCCAACGGTGCGGTGCGCTACAACGACGAGCGCAGCGGCGCGTGGGGTCGCTTCGACGGCATCAATGCGCGCTTCTCGCTGCCGGCGCTGGACGAGCCGCTTTCGGGCAGCGGAAGCTTCCTCGCCGATGGAGAGACCTTCCAGTTCAAGAGCACGCTGACGACACCGGCGGATCTTACTCGGCGGCGGCCGGCGAAGATGGCGCTCAGCGTGTCCGGCATGCCGCTCTCCTTCACCTACGATGGCACGGTGGGCGAAGACGAAGCTGCTGGGACGATCAGGGCGAATGCGCCGTCGCTGTCGGCTCTCGCGCATTGGTGGGGCACCGAGGTGTCGCCTGAGGCAGGCGCCGGCGAGGTTGCCCTGTCGACGGTGCTCAACGCCACCAGCAAAGCTGTGAACCTGTCGAACATCGACCTCAAGGCCGGCCGCACCACGGCTTACGGTGCCGTCGGTTTTGAGGAGCGCGAGGGTGCGCGTCC
>Ga0164243_10007546_pt1 | contig 16224 bp, 14 predicted proteins | sample OricompcompostOP_FD_108781 | JGI IMG/M metagenome (GOLD analysis project Ga0164243, IMG submission 108781) | Organic Plus compost microbial communities from Emeryville, California, USA - Original compost - Organic plus compost (OP) | ecosystem: Engineered > Solid waste > Mixed feedstock >...
AACTGGCGAGATTGGCGGCAGTGACATTGCCTTGCGTGACGACAAACGTTGTTTGAGGAAATTCAGCCGCGACAAGCTTTGCAGCTTCGTTGTTTTGTCCGCCATGGGCGATCACCATCGCAGCGCCGCTCTTGGCGAGATCGCGCAGCGCGGCCGCCAAGAGATCGCGTTCAGGCTTGACCTGATCCTGCCAGACGATATCGACGCCGAGCTTGTCGCGCGCGGCAACAAGACCGCGATAGCCTGCTTCCATGAAGCCGGCATCGTCGATCTTGCCGGCGAATAAGGCTGCGACTTTCGGCTTGGTCTGCGCGTTCGTGGCGTGCGAGATCGCCGAACAGGCAAGGCCGCCCGAAAGAATGAGAAGATCGCGGCGGTTCAGTCTGAAGCGCATGGCTCATCGTCCGTATTGAAGATTTGGTGTCACGCAGAGAGTTGCGTGAAAGCAAATCCTATGCCGGTGGATGGAGCGACTGCGACCGCAAGGCGTCATTCCAGGGCGCACGAAGTGCGAGCCCGGAATCCAGTCTTCTCTTCGGCAGGCATTCCTGGATTCCGGGTTCGCGGGCGTGCAGTCAAGCGTACGCTGGCTGCGTACACTTGCCAGCGAGCCCGCGCCCCGGAATGACCGAAGTAAACTTACTCTTCGTCTTCCGGGCGCGTGCCGCCGATCTTTTTCAGCTTGGCGAATACGGCGCTGACGTCGTCGTCTTCGTCCTGCTTGCCGGCCGGGGCGTGATCGTCATCCGGCGATTGCGACGGCGCGGTGGTGACCGACGCCGGCAGCAGCGTGACGCGATCCTGATCGCTCGGCACCGGCTTTTCCTTGGCGGCCTTGGCCACCTGCATGTCGAGATCGATCTGCGAGCACAGGCCGAGCGTCACCGGGTCGAGCGGCTGCAGATTGGCCGCGTTCCAGTGCGTGCGCTCGCGGATGCCCTGAATGGTGGACTTGGTGGTGCCCACCAGCCGCATGATCTGGCTGTCCTTGAGTTCGGGATGATTGCGGATCAGCCAGAGAATGGCGTTGGGGCGATCCTGACGGCGCGACACCGGTGTGTAGCGCGGGCCGCGCTTGGTCTTCTGCTCGGGCACGCGCACCTTGCGGTCGGCCAGCTTCAGGCGGAGCTTGCCGTCCTTTTCGGCGCGCTCGATCTCGTCGCGGGTGAGCTGGCCGGTCTGGATCGGGTCCAGACCCTTGATGCCTTGCGCCGAATCGCCGTCGGCAATGGCGCGCACTTCCAGCGGATGCAGCTTGCAGAATTCCGCGATCTGGTCGAACGACAGCGCGGTATTCTCCACCAGCCACACGGCGGTGGCTTTGGGCATCAGCGGCGCGTCCTGCATGGCAAAAGCCTCCTTCACGCTTCGCTCGCCCATCGGGAGCGAAGCAGGGTCGTCATCGGGGATGACAGGAAATTAGAGCGAATATAGGCGTTGGCGCGGAGACCGGCAACCAACTCCTTCCGGAAGACCGGGCTTTTTGGGCCGGATGGGCGCCCTTTAGCTGCCGGAAGCGGATGGCTAGCAGCCTCGGCAAATCCGCAGCTTGTCGCGCAGGCGGGCGTCGGCGGCCTTTTCCCGTTCCAGCCAGTCGCCGGTGTCGGCCTTGTCGGCCTCGCCCTGGGCGGCCGGCCTTGGGGTGGTCGCGGCCGCGGAGGACAGGACATCGGATTGCGGAATGGGCGCGATCTGCGCAGTTTCGACGGCGCTGCGGGCGGGGACTCGCGCCGCCCGGGCCGGGCGGCGGCTTGAGGAGCCGGTCGCAGGGCCGGTGCCATCGAGATAAATCTCGTCGGCCAAAGCCTGCTGCGACAGCGGCCCATACGCGCGGGGCGCGGCGCCCGCGTCATAGTGCGCCGGAAGGCCGGCGCAGCCGCCCAAAATGGCGCACATCATGATGACCGGCAGGGTCAGAACAGGCCGGATCTGGCCCGGTAATAACGTCCGGTCGATGATTGTCACGTGTTCGCCCCGCTATGGCCATGAAAGCCATAGAACGTCACGATAACCCTTCCATTCCATTAAGTGCGCAGGTCTGGCCTGAAAGTCGAAACGTCAGCCTTGACTTCGCACCACTACGGCCCCCATGTCGGTCACACCGAGGCCGGAAGAACATGCGCCCATGATGGCATCTGCCGCCGCACCGGATGGTCAAAAACCATCCCTGAAAGTCATTCTCTGCTCCCCGCGCGGCTTTTGCGCCGGCGTGGTGCGGGCCATTGATTCTGTCGAGCGCGCCCTCGCGCTTTACGGAGCGCCGGTCTATGTCCGGCACGAGATCGTCCACAACCGCTATGTGGTTGAGAGCCTGAAGGCCAAGGGCGCAATTTTCGTCGAGGAACTGGAAGAAATTCCGGATACCCAGGCGCCGGTGGTGTTTTCCGCCCATGGCGTGGCCAAGACCGTGCCGATCGACGCCAAGGAACGCAATTTCCTGACCTTCGACGCCACCTGTCCGCTGGTGACCAAGGTGCATCGCGAGGCCGAGATCCATTATCGCCGCGGCAAGGAGATTCTGCTGATCGGTCACGCCGGCCATCCGGAAGTGGTCGGCACGCTGGGCCAGTTGCCCGAGGGCAGCATCACGCTGATCCAGAGCATGGACGATGCGCGCACCTATGTGCCGAAGAATGCCGACAATCTCGCCTATGTGACGCAGACGACGCTGTCGATCGACGACACCGCCGAGATCGCCGACATCCTGCGCGAGCGCTTTCCGACCATCACCGTCCCGCACAAGGAAGACATCTGCTACGCCACGACCAACCGCCAGGAAGCGGTGAAGAAGGTGGCGCCGCTGGTCGAGGCGATGATCGTGGTCGGCGCTCCCAATTCATCCAATTCGCAGCGGCTGAAGGAAGTGGCGGAGCGGTCCGGCTCGAAATTCGCGGCGCTCGTGCAGCGCGCCGCCGATATCGACTGGGACAAGTTCGGCGCCATCACCTCGCTCGGCGTCACGGCCGGCGCCTCGGCGCCTGAAGTGCTGGTCGAGGAAGTGCTGGACGCTTTCGCGGAGCGTTTCCATCTCGTGGTCGAGACGGTATCGGCCGCCGAGGAGGATGTGTTCTTCCCGCTGCCGCGCGCCTTGCGGCCGCCGCAGGCCGCGGAGTGATCCGTGGCGGTCTATACGGATGTCGGCGTCGAGGATCTGTCGGTCTTTCTCGACCGGTATGACGTCGGCAAGCTGCTCTCCTACAAGGGCATCGCCGAAGGCGTCGAAAATTCCAATTATCTCCTGCATGCCGAAGGCGGCCATTTCATCCTGACGCTTTACGAAAAGCGGGTGGATGCGGGCGACCTGCCATTCTTTCTCGGGCTGATGGAGCATCTCGCCAGCCGCGGCATCACCTGTCCGCAGCCGGTCAAAGGGCGCGATGGCGAGGCGCTCGGCACATTATGCGGACGGCCGGCGGCTTTGGTGACCTTTCTCGATGGCATGTGGATGCGCAAGGTCGAAGCGCGGCATTGCGCGGCGGTCGGCGAAGCTTTGGCCAAGCTGCATCTTGCCGGCAGCGACTTTCCGTTACGACGTGCCAATGCGCTGTCGGTGGCCGGATGGCGGCCATTGTTCAACGCCAGCGCCGGCCGTCTCGATAGCGTGCAGCCCGGCATGCATGACGTCATCGCCGCCGAACTCGATACGCTGGAAGCGTCCTGGCCGCGCGGGCTGCCGGAAGGCGTGATTCATGCTGATCTCTTTCCCGATAACGTGTTCTTTCTCGGCGACAAGCTGTCGGGCCTGATCGATTTCTATTTCGCCTGTAACGACATGCTGGCCTATGACGTCGCCATCTGCCTCAATGCCTGGTGCTTTGAGGCTGACGGCTCCTACAACGTCACCAAGGGGCGGGCGTTGCTGCAGGGCTATGCCAAGGAGCGGCCGCTGACCGGCGCCGAACTCGACGCCATTCCGCTGCTGGCGCGCGGCGCGGCGTTACGCTTTCTGCTGACGCGGCTGGTCGACTGGCTGAATGTGCCGCCCGGTGCCTTGGTGAAGCCGAAAAGCCCGCAGGAATATTTCCGCAAGCTGCGCTTTCATCAGAAGGCGCAAAGCGTGCAGGATTACGGCGTCGCGGCGCGCGAACTCGCGTGAGTCTGTCCCAGTTGAGCCTGCATCAGTGAGCCTGCCACACGTCATCATCCATACCGACGGCGCCTGTTCCGGCAATCCGGGACCGGGCGGCTGGGGCGCGATCCTGCAGTCGGGTGCTGTGACAAAGGAGCTGAAAGGCGGCGAGGCGCACACCACCAACAACCGCATGGAATTGATGGCGGCGATCGCGGCGTTGGAAGCGTTGAAGAAGCCCTGCCGCGTCGATCTTCACACCGACAGCCAATATCTGCGCAACGGCATCATGGGCTGGATTCACGGCTGGAAGAAAAACGGCTGGCGCACCGCCGACAAGAAGCCGGTGAAGAATTCGGATTTATGGCAGCGGCTCGACGCCGCCATCGGCCATCATCAGGTGACATGGCATTGGGTAAAGGGCCATGCCGGCCATGATCTCAACGAGCGCGCCGATGTGCTGGCGCGTTCGGCGATCGCGGAGTTGCGTGCGGGGAAGTAGCCGCCCTCACTACTGTCATGGCCGGGCTTGACCCGGCCATCCATCTTTTCGCTTGATGGATGCGCGGGTCGATGCCCGCGCATGACCAAGAATTACAGCGACTTCAGCAGCGCGTCGGCGCCGGACGCCTCAGCCTTGCCGGGCGAATCCTCGATCGACAGCGATTTGACGACGCCGTCATCCACCACCATGCAATAGCGCTTTGAGCGCACGCCAAGGCCCATGCCCGAGGCGTCGAGATCAAGGCCCGTCGCCTTGGCGAAATCGGCGCTGCCATCGGCGAGAAATTCGATATCGCCCGAGCCATTGGCCTTCTGCCATGCGCCCATCACGAACGGATCATTCACCGCGGTGACGGCGATGGTGTCGATGCCCTTGGCCTTGATGGCGGCGGCATTGGTGACGAAGCCCGGCAGGTGATTGTTGCTGCAGGTCGGGGTGAAAGCGCCGGGAACGGCGAACAGCACGACTTTCTTGCCGCCGAAGATCTCCTCGGTGGTCTTGGGCTTGGGCCCTTCCGCCGTCATCACGCGGAATGTCACGCTGGGCAGTTTTTCGCCGACCTTGATGGTCATCAGTTCAGTCCTCTTGCTTTTGTCCTGTAGCGCTGCCGCAAATCGGCCGCGTGAACGATGGCGAGAGGTTAGGATGGCGGCGGGCGTTAGTCGAGACGGAACGTCGCCTCGATCGCATCCTGGCCGGACACGGCGGTAAACCGAATGCGTGCCTGATCGGCGCTTTGTCCGGGCGGCATGCCATCCAGTGCGAAGGCAAAGCGTTGCTGGCCGACCGGCGCGCCGCTGATCTTCTCGGGCACGGGCAGGGCCCAGTCGCTCGCGGGACCTTCGGCGAATAGCGTCACATCACCCGGCGCTGCGACATCGACCAGCACCCGCGCGGGCTTGACGGTATCATCGCGGCGAACCGCTTTGATGGACAATGGCGCATCCGCGCCGATTGTGCTCGGGCGCGGCACTTTCTTTTCGGCTGCGACAATCAGGCTATCGGTGTCGGCCTTGCCGCGCGTGATGGTCAGTTCGGTCTCGGCCTGCGCGGGAATGCACAATTTTTCACAGACCGCGTAATCGAGCTTGAGCCGCAATGTGACAGGCTTCGCCGCATCCTTCGGCGCGATCCTGAGCGGAAAGATGACATCCGATTTATAGCCGATCGTCACGCCCTCCGAATCGGCGATCCGCTGCGGCGCCGGATAGGACACCGTCACATCCTTGACGTTGTCGGAGCGGGCGAAATCGAAATGCGGCGGCACACCGGAATCGCCAGGATAACGCCAGTAGGTTTTCCAGCCGCCCGCGAGGCGGATTTCGACGCCGGCGCGCAGAAGGAGGCTGCCTGCGTCATCCTTGCTGTCGCCTGCGATCAGCCGGACGGCGGAGGTGGCATCGCCATTCCAGGCCGATGCGCCGGCCGCGAGCGCGGGAGCAGCCGTCGCGGCGAGGATGGCAGACAGGGAAAGCGTCACTATCTGAGGGAACATGGGTCCCACTTAAGGTCTTCTGCTCCAGAGTGCCAATGATATCACTGTGAACATTTGGAAATCACCGTGAACTTTTCTTGCTGCAAGACCCCTTTCACACTGGAGCCAGAAGCGGTTAGGCTTGTCGCATGAAGATACCGAAATCCGGCAAGGCCCAATTAGGGACGGGCCAATTAGGTACGGGCAAACAATCCACCGCCTCCGGCGGCTATCTGGATGGCCAGATGCTGATCGCCTCGCCATCGATGAATGATGACCGCTTTGCAAAATCGCTGATTTATATCTGTGCGCATTCGCCGGAAGGCGCGATGGGCATTGTCGTCAATCAGCCGGCCAGCAATATCAATTTTCCCGATCTGCTGCTGCAGCTCAATGTCATCACCGAGGAGGATGGCATCATGGTGTCGCCGCATCATGACGACGTGAAGGTGATGAAGGGCGGACCGGTCGATACCGGCCGCGGCTTCGTGCTGCATTCGTCTGATTTCTTTATCGAGAATTCGACGCTGCCGATCGACGATGGCATCTGCCTCACTGCGACGATCGATATTCTCAAAGCCATTGCCAATGGCAGCGGCCCCAGCAACGCCATTCTGGCGCTGGGCTATGCCGGTTGGGCACCGGGCCAGCTGGAAACCGAAATCCAGAATAACGGCTGGCTGCATTGCAGCGCCGATGCCGAACTGGTGTTCGGTGCGCCCGAGCAGAAATACGAGCGGGCGATGCGCAAGCTCGGCATCGCGCCGGGCATGTTGTCGAGCAATGCCGGGCACGCCTGACGTGTCCCGCCTTTGACGGAAGCGCATGCTTCCAGCTCTTTGTCGCGTTTTCTTGACGTGAGCCGGTATCCACTTCGCTCGAAAACGCTCCGATAAACGGGCCGCCGGCAGGGCGCCGCCGACGGCCCTTGTCGCAACGTGACAAAGACTTTTGGTCAGAGCAATTCTCGCGACCCTGCCACGCTGCGGTATTACGCTGCGGGTCGCAATCGAAACGCTTTTTTAACCTAACCAGTTAGGCTTACCGGGCCGGTTGCAGCCAGCGCGAGCTTTCACATTGGAGCACGCTGTTGTCCGAAAACCGCTTCACATTTTTCGGCAGCGTGCTCTAACGCGCGGCTTCCATGCGGTCGTGCGAGGTGAGCAGCTTGGTCGCCGCTTCCGCCGTCATCGGCTGGCCAAAGGCGAAGCCCTGCGCGTATTCGCAGCCCATGTGATAAAGCTCGACCGCATCAGAATCGGTCTCGACGCCTTCCGCCACCGCTTCCATGCCAAGGTCATGCGCGAGCGCAATGATCGAGCGCAGGATCACCGGCCGCGTGCCCTTCGAACTCATGCGCACGAAGGACTGGTCGATCTTGATGGTGTCGAACGGGAAGCGCTGCAGATAGGACAGCGATGAATGTCCGGTGCCGAAATCATCGAGCGCAAGCCCGGCGCCCAGTTCGCGCAGCCGCGTCAGCAATTGCGCGGCATGTTCTGGATTTTCCATCACCATCGACTCGGTGAGTTCAAGCTTCAACGTGCCACGCGTGATCGACGAGCGCGACAGCACCGTGCGCAGATCCTGGATCAGGTCCTGCCGCAGCAATTGCCGTGACGACACATTGACGCTGGCGAACAGGCCCTGATGGCTGCGGCTCGAACGTTGCCAGATGCTCAATTGCCGCGCCGTGCGATCAAGCACGAAATTGCCGAGATCGACGATCAGGCCGATCTCCTCGGCAATGGTGATGAATTCGGCGGGCGACAGGCGACCGAGCTTGGGATGATCCCAGCGTGCCAAGGCCTCGAAGCCCGCGATCGTGCGATCCTCCAGACGGATGATCGGCTGGTAGAGGATCTTGATCTCTTCGCGTTCGATCGAGCGGCGCAATTCGGATTCCACCGTCAGCCGGTCGGATTTGCGCGCGCGCATCGCGGTCTTGAACACTTCGATGCGGTCGCCGCCGATGCGCTTGGAATGATACATCGCCAGCTCGGCGTCTTTCAGGATCTCGTCGCTCTTGGCCATCTGGCTGTCGGCGAGACAGAGTCCGATCGATGCGGTGACGAAGATTTCGCGATCGTTGAAGGAGATCGGCGAGCGGATCGCGCGGCGGATATTTTCCGCAAAGGCGATGATACGGCCGGGATCGCGCTCGGACAAAAGGATCAGCGCGAATTGATCGCCGGACAGACGCGCCAGCGTGTCCTGTGGCTTGAGCAGGCGGATCAGCCTGCGCGCCAGCGTCAGCAGGATGGAATCGCCAACCGCCATGCCGACGGAATCGTTGACCTGTTTGAAACGGTCGAGATCGATGACGATGACGGTCGGCCGCATCGCCGGATCGTTCTTGGCAAAGGCGAGCACGGCTTCGAAGCGATCGAGAAACAGCTGCCGGTTCGGCAGACCGGTGAGGTTGTCATGCACGGCATCGTGCATCAGCCGTTCTTCGGCGGTCTTGAATTCGGTCACATCTGTCAGCGTGCCGACGAGGCGCACCACTTCGCCATCGGAGCCGACCACGGGCCGCGCCTTCAGCGCGAACCACAGATAATGGCCATCCGGCGTACGCAGCCGGAAATCCTGCATCAAACGGCCGCGGCGCTGTTCGATCACGCCATCGAGCGCGGCGCGGAATCTATCGCGATCGAGCGGATGCAGCACTTCCAGCCAGCCGGCGGCTGAGCCTTCCAGCGCGCCGCGCTTGAGGCCGAGCATCTGTTCGGTTTCGGGGCTGGTATAGACCTTGTCCGAGGACACGTCCCAGTCCCAGATCATGTCACCGGCGCCGGTCAGCGCCAGCGCACGGCGCTCAACGTCGGAGACGATGCCGTGGGTGATCGAGCCGGCAAAGGCATGCTGCATCACCGTGAAGCCGATCAGCATCACGATCAGCACGAGGCCGCCGAGCAAGGCCGGGCCGACAATATCGTTGGTGACGAAACCACCGATGGTGAGGCCGGCGGCGATGGTCCACACGCACAGCAGGAACCAGGTCGGGATCAGCAGCACCGCGCGGTCGAAGCCCTGCATCGACAGCAGCACCACGACCGCAAAGCCCAAGAACGCGACCCCGGCAAAGGAGAAGCGGGCAATGCCCGAGGCGACCGCCGGATCATACAGCGCGACCGCGATCAGCGCGGCGAGGCCGCCGAGCCAGGCGAGGGTGATATGCGCATAGCGCACATGCCAGCGGTTGAGATTGAGATAGGCAAACAGGAACACCAGCAGCGTCGCCGCCAGCACGCATTCGCCGACCGCGCGCCAGATGCGTTCGGCGCCGGCCGACATGTCGAACACTTTACCCCAGAAGCCGAAATCGATGCCGATATAGACCAGCACCGCCCATCCGAGTGCGGCGGCGGCCGGAAACATCATCGAGCCCTTCACCACGAACAGGATGGTCAGGAACAGCGCCAGCAGACCGGCAATGCCGATGACGATGCCGTAATAGAGGGTGAAGGAGTTGATCTTGTCCTTGTAGGCGTCCGGCTCCCACAGATAGAGCTGCGGCAGGTTGTCAGAGCGCAATTCCAAGACGTAGGTGACGACGGCGCCGGGATCGAGCGTGATACGGAAGATATCGGCGGTGGCGCTATCCTGCCGCTCCGGCCGCTCGCCGGTCGAGGGCGTAACGGTGACGACCCGGGAGAGGCCAAGGTCCGGCCAGAACAGGCCGGAATCGACCATGCGATAATGCGGGACCACAATCAGCCGGTCGATCTGCTCGTCGCCTGTATTGGCGAGCGCGAACACCGCCCAGCTGTTGCCGAATTCGCGGCCCCGCACCTCGATGCGGCGGATGATGCCGTCCGGGCCGGGCGCGGTAGACACCTGCACGCGGTCGCCGTCGGTGCGCGGCCGTTCGGCGGCCTGGGTGAGATCGATGGCGGCCGCATCGGGCCGCACATTCACGGCCTCGACCGCATGGGCCGACCCAAGCGCGGAGAAAAGACCGGCGCAGACGAGCAAGGCCGCCGCCCAGACCCGCAGGAGGTGTGGCGCGCGCACGAAGCGTCGCGATGCGATGAGATATGCGCGAAGGTGCCGCAAAATTCCCCGTCCTCAACTTGCCTAACAGTCTGACATTTACGCCGATTTCGCGGCGCGGACCGGGCCAGACCGTCGAACTTATACGGTGTTCCGCCCGGCAAGGGGAGGGGAGATCAGGCGCTGCCCGCATTTCCCTCCGAAATCGTCGGATTTCGGCGCTAGCCGCCGCCCGGTGCGACCGGACCGGGCTTGAGGCGGAGCCTGGCCAGTCTTTGCTCGCTGAGGGCCAGTTGCTGCCGGTCGAGCCGCGCCTCGTCATCGGCGGCCAAGAGGGCCTGCAGCACCGGATAGACCTGATCGCCGTCATAGCTGACCAGGATCAGGTCGACCCCGGCATTGAGCGCCCGGACGGCCGCCTCGCCGATGCCGCCCTCGCTGCTATAGGCCGGGCTCATGTTGAAATCGTCGGTGACCAGCACGCCTTCGTGGCTCCATTCGCCGCGCAGCAATTCGGAGATCACGATCCGCGAGAACGAGGCCGGCGTCGTAGGGTCGATCGCGGTCAGGCGAGCATGGCCGAGCATGGTGAGGATGCCGGGCTCATTCATCATCGCGCGGAACGGCAGCCAGTCGCTTTGCTCCAGCGTCGCCACCGGATTGGTGAGGTCGGCATTGTTGAGATGGGTGTCCTCGACCACGCGGCCGAGGCCGGGAAAATGCTTCAGCGTGCAATGCACGCCGGTCGCCATCAGCGCTGCGCAATAATCCCTCGCCACCGCAGTGACGACTTGCGGATCGTCGGAAATGGCGCGCTGATAGATACGGGTATAGCGATCGCCCGCGTTGACGATGTGATGATTGAGATCGACGACCGGCGCGAAATTCAGATTAAAGCCGAGATCGGCGAGCCCGCGTCCTGTTTCGGTCGCATAGGCGCGCACCGCGTCGCGGCGCGCTGTTTCGTCAGTGGTGGTGCGGACGATGTCGCCGAGCGAGGCCTGTCGTGGCAAGGGCGGCGACATCCGCGAGATCGTGCCGCCCTCCTGATCGGTGGCAATAAGCAGTGGCGGCAGGCCTTGCGATCTGCGGAGGCTTTGCAGTGACGCAATCTCCCTGCGGATCGCATCGGACGTCTTGCCGCGTACATTATGCGCGGTGATGAAGATGCCGGCGATGGCGCGATGCTGCACGAGCGTTTGCAGTTCGGCGGGATCGCGATAGCCGACGATCAGGTGACGGCCGACATATTCGAGACGGGCAGCGTCGGCCTGCAGAACGTCATGGCGCTGCCATTGGAAAGTGGCTTCGTGGAAGAGCGTCAGTGCGAAGGCGCCGCCAGCCACCAGCAACACCGCAGCGGATGCAATTGTTTTGATACGCGCGCGCTGTCGGCGCAGCTTCCAGATTTCGAATGCAATCAGAGCAAGAGCAACAGCGATGAACGCAGCCAAGGCCGGCATGCGGATGCTGGCAAATATCGGCGAGCGCCAGTCCCATGCAAACACCGCAAGGCCGATGGCGACGCCAAGCCGAAGCGCGAACAACACGATTTGAAAGAGAAGCTTCACGACATGCGGCCGACGAAAAGCCGGTCTCGGCAGCGCCGCGACCGGCCATCGTAACCTAGACCGTCAGCACGATCTTGCCGATATGAGCGCTGCTTTCCATCCGCGCATGCGCATCGGCCGCCTTTTCCAGCGGAAAGGTGGAATCGATCACCGGCTTGATCTTGCCGGCTTCGACCAGCGGCCACACCCTGTCGCTGATACCCTTGGCGATCTCGGCCTTTTCGGCAACGGTGCGCGGACGCAAGGTCGAGCCGCTATGCGTCAACCGCTTCGCCATCAGCCGTCCGAAATTTGCGGTCGCTTTCGGGTTCGCTGCGAACGACACCTGCGCGATGCGCCCGCCATCGGCAGCGGCATCATAATTGCGATCGATATAATCGCCGCCGACAATATCGATGATGACATTGGCGCCCTTGCCGTCGGTGGCTTTCTTCGTCTCTTCGACGAAATCCTGCGTCTTGTAGTTCACTGCCACGTCAGCGCCGACCTTCTTGGCCGCTTCGCATTTGTCGTCGGAGCCGGCCGTGGTGATGACTTTGCCGCCGAACGCTTTCGCCAGCATGATCGCAGTCGTGCCGATGCCGGATGTGCCACCATGCACCAGCACCCAGTCGCCACTCTGCATCTGCGCACGCATCATCAGATGCTGCCACACCGTGAAGAAGGTTTCCGGCATTGCCGCGGCTTCCACCATCGTCAGTGACGGCGGCACCGGCAGCACATGATTTTCGTAGGCGAGGCAATATTGCGCATAGCCGCCGGCGACGACGAGCGCGCAGACCTTGTCCCCAACACGCCAGCGCGTGACGCCGTCACCAATGGCGACCACTTCGCCGGCAATCTCAAGGCCTGGGATATCGCCCGCGCCCTTCGGCGGCGGATAAGTGCCCTGGCGCTGGCGCACATCCGGACGATTGACGCCGGCGGCTGCGACCTTGACGAGGATCTCGCCCGAGCCGGGCCTGGGAACAGGGCGCTGCTCGGGGACCAGCATCTCCGGTCCGCCCGGTTCCTTGATGCCGATCACCGTCATGCTCGCCGGAAGTGCTGTCATGGTTAACGTCCGCATTTGTGAGCGCGCCAAGCGGCAGCGCGCGGGAGGAAAATTGGCAGGCCGCCTCTTTTCGTGAAGATGGCCAGCCGGGTCAAGCTGTCACCACCGCGCGGTCTGCCATGCATTGTCCATCATGTCCCGGCTTGTGACAGCATGATGGGTGATGGTTAATGGTAGCGCAGGTGCAAAGTGAAGATGGGATAACGATCATGGCGATGCATGACGATGACGGACGCGCAGTGAAAAAGGTTCAACACGAGATCGGACAGGATCTGTCGCTGGTATCTGTTGCGGAGCTGAATGAGCGCATTGCGCTGTTACGCCAGGAAATCGCGCGTCTAGAGGCCGATCTCGCAAAGAAACAAAACTCGCGCGCTGCTGCCGACCAGTTCTTCAAGAAATAATTTGCACTGCGCAAATGCCCTGCAACACCGGCGTGTTTCGCGCGTTGGCTTTACGAAACGTTTCTCATTTAACTCAAACTTAAGCTTTCCCGATTAACGTTCTGACTGTCCATCTTCTGTGGACGTGAGTGGCTCCTGTCCACTCTGTTTGACGCCTCCCTGTTATCCACTTCGAGCCGCCGGAAACGGCGGCTCTTTTTTGTGCCAGAGTGAAACAGCGCAGCATTGCGCGCGCGGTCTGGCAACTATGTAGTCAAATTATCATCTCATTCGCTTTACCCGCGACACCTCGCGCGACTATGCTGCGCGCCATTAAAGGGTGTGAAGGCGTAAACAATGATGACGGAATTTACCGCTGCCAATGCTGGCGGCGCGATTTCATTCCGCGAGAAGCTGGCGGGGTCTCAGGCCTTCTCGCATCTGTTCCGCGACGGCATGGCGCTGGTCGAGGAAACCGCGGCCTATCTCGATGGGCCGGGACGCCGGGAATCCAAGGCGCTGGCGCGCAATGGCGCGCTCACTTACGCCACCGAAAGCATGCGCCTGACCACGCGGCTGATGCAGCTCGCCTCATGGCTGCTGCTGCATCGCGCGGTGAAGGAAGGCGAGATGTCGCTCTCGCAGGTCAATCAGGAAAAGACCAAGGTCAAGCTGTCGCCGACCTTCTCGGCTGACGAGGAAACGCTGGCTTTGCTGCCGGACACGCTGGTCGATCTGATCCGCCGCTCGCTGGTGCTGGCCGATCAGGTGCGCCGGCTCGACGCCACCATCCATGCCCCGGCCGACGAAGGGCCGCAGGTCATGCATAATCCGGTGGAGCGCCAGCTGGGGCTGCTCAAGGCCGCGTTCGAAAGCTGAGGGCTTTCAAGCCGCATTCCGCCTCATCACAAACAAAAAACGCCGGGCCAAGGCCCGGCGTTTTCGTATTCTGATGGATGCCGCAGCGGGCGCGACAGGCGCGGCCCGCAGCCTCAGCAATCTTACTTTTAGCAAGTTTACTTGGCGTCTTCCTTGATGAAGCCGGCAAACTTCTTCTGGAAGCGAGACAGGCGGCCGCCGCGATCCAGCAGCTGCTGGGAACCGCCGGTCCAGGCCGGATGCGACTTCGGATCGATGTCCAGAGCCATCGTGTCGCCTTCCTTGCCCCAGGTGGAGCGGGTGACGAACTAGGAGCCGTCGGTCATCTTGATGGTGATGGTGTGGTAGTCCGGGTGGATATCGGTCTTCATGACAGGAACCCCGGCGGCTTCGTACCGCGCTGACGAGATTGACGGATTGATGAAATTCGCGGGGTCTATAGCCCAAGCGGCCCGGCGGGGCAAGTTTGGCGGCGGATTGAGCCGATCGCATCCGTCTTAGTCGCCCCCGCCGCAACCCTGTGGCGCATTCACCCTTGCCGGGACCCCGTTCGCGCGGCATTCAGGGCCGCAAATCCGGAGACGATGATGGCCCTGGCGGCAGAGACTACGAAAATCAGTGACAGAGACGGGGCGGCGCAGGTGGCGCCGGAGCGCCCGGGCCGGGTCTCCATGAAGCCGCTGCGGCTGCTCGTGCCCTATGTGCTGCGCTATCGCGGTCGGGCGCTGGCGGCTCTGTTCGCGCTGGTGATGGCGGCGCTGGCGACGCTGGCCGTGCCGCTCGCCATCCGCCGCATGATCGATTTCGGTTTCAGCGGCGACAAGTCGCTGATCGACACCTATTTCGCGGTGATGATCGCGGTGGTCTTCGTGCTCGCGATGGCCAGCGCCTCGCGCTACTACCTCGTCACCACCCTGGGCGAGCGCATCGTTTCCGATCTGCGCGAGCAGGTGTTCAAACATCTGATTGCCTTGTCGGCGGCGTTTTTCGATCGCGGCCAGACCGGCGAGATGTTGTCGCGGCTCACCGCCGATACCACACAGATCAAGGCCGCTGTCGGCGCGTCCGTGTCAGTCGCGCTCCGCAATCTCGTGCTGTTTCTCGGCGCTGGCGCGATGATGGTGGTGACCAGTCCGCGTCTGTCGATGTTCGTCATCGTGGCGATCCCGGTGATCGTGCTGCCGCTGGTGTCGTTCGGTCGTGCGGTGCGCAAGCGTTCGCGGCAGGCGCAGGATTCGCTGGCCGAGGCCTCTGCTTATGCGGCCGAGACCATCGGTGCTGTGCGCACCGTGCAGGCCTTCACCAGCGAAGGCTATGCGGCGCGGCGTTTCGGCAACGCGGTCGAGACCGCCTTTCAGGCTGCGCGGCAATCCACCTTGTCGCGCGCGATCCTCACCGCCATCGGCATCTTTCTCGTGTTTGCCAGCGTCGTCATCGTACTGTGGGTCGGCGCCAAGGATGTGCTGGCTGGTGACATGACGCCCGGCCGCCTCGGCCAGTTCGTGCTTTATGCGGTGTTCGCCGCCGGCGCGCTCGGCGAACTCAGCCAGGTCTGGGGCGAGGTGCAGCAGGCCTCCGGCGCGGCCGAGCGGTTGTTCGAAATCCTCGCCATCAAGCCGGAAGTAAAGGCGCCCGCCCATCCGGTGGCGCTGCCAAAGCCGGCGCGCGGCGACATCGTCTTCGACAATGTGCGCTTCCATTATCCGACGCGGCCGGAAAGCTCGGCGCTGGAAGGCGTGTCGTTCCGCGTCAAGCCAGGCGAGAAGGTGGCGATCGTCGGCCCATCGGGCTCCGGCAAGAGCACGATCTTCAACCTGATCCTGCGCTTCTACGATCCGAAGGACGGGCAGGTGACATTCGATGGCGTGCCGCTGGCCAAGGTCGATCCGCTTGATCTGCGCCAGCACATCGCGCTGGTGCCGCAGGAGGCGGCGATCTTTGCTGCGTCCATCCGCGACAACATCGCTTTCGGACGGCCGGACGCCACCGACGACGCCATCAAACGCGCGGCCGACATGGCGGCGGCGAGCGAATTCATTCAGCGGCTGCCGCAGGGCTTCGACACCATGATCGGCGAACGTGGCATCACGCTGTCCGGCGGCCAGCGCCAGCGCATTGCAATTGCGCGTGCCATTCTGCGCGACGCGCCGTTGCTGCTGCTGGATGAAGCGACATCGTCGCTCGATGCCGAAAGCGAAACGCTGGTGCAGGCCGCGCTCGAACAATCGATGACTGGCCGTTCGACATTGGTGATCGCGCATCGTCTGGCGACGGTGCTGTCATGCGATCGCAT
>Ga0164243_10007548_pt1 | contig 16222 bp, 18 predicted proteins | sample OricompcompostOP_FD_108781 | JGI IMG/M metagenome (GOLD analysis project Ga0164243, IMG submission 108781) | Organic Plus compost microbial communities from Emeryville, California, USA - Original compost - Organic plus compost (OP) | ecosystem: Engineered > Solid waste > Mixed feedstock >...
ATGATGGTCCTGGTCTGGTTCCTCTCGACGGTTCCGGGACCGCCCCCCGGAGCGACGGGCCCGGCGATCGACTACAGCTTCGCCGGCATGATCGGGCATGCGCTGGAGCCGATCCTGCGGCCGATCGGCTTCAACTGGCAGATCGGGGTCGCCCTGATCCCCGGCATGGCCGCGCGCGAGGTGGCGGTCGGGGCGCTTGGCACCGTCTACGCCGTTTCGGGCGTGGAAAGCGCCACCGGCGGACTCGAGGGCGTGCTGTCGCAGCAATGGTCGCTGGCCACCGCCCTGGCGTTCCTGGCCTGGTACGTCTTCGCGCCCCAGTGCGCTTCCACTTTGGCGGTGGTGAAGCGCGAGACCAACTCCTGGCGCTGGCCGGTGATCATGTTCGTCTACATGATCGTGCTGGCCTATGCGGCGGCCTTCGTCGTCTATCACCTCGCCTCGGCGCTCGGAGGCTGAGATGGCCCAGACGCTGATCGTCTACCTGGCGGTGGCGGTCGCGGCGGCCTGGATCGCCTGGTCGGTGCTGCTGCCGCGATCGGTCCGGCAGGGCCTGAAGCGTCGCCTGGCCCGCCAAGGCGCTTTTCGAGGCGGCTCCAAGCCGGACGGATGCAACTGCGGGGGCGGCTGTTCGGATTAGCGGGAACCGGGGGCGAGGGCGCGGGTTCCCGCCACACCGGCGGCGCAAGGCCGCCCCAGACCCGGAGACGCCTATGGCCACCCAGACCCACAGCGGTTCCAGCAGCGCCAAATCGAAGTCCGGCGCCAAGTCCGCATCGCGATCCGCCTCCCGATCCACCTCCAAGGCGGCCTCCGCCAAGAGTTCTACGACCAAGAGCGCAGCGGCGAAGAAGCCGGCCCCCCGCGTGCCGAAGGGCCAGGAGCGGGTGAAGAACTTCGAGGGCAAGGAGGGCAACCAGCCGCTGGCCCTCGCCTTCCTGATGAAGCAGCACCGCCAGGTGGAGAGCTGGTTCACCGCCTTCGAGCGGGCGAAGAGCGACGAGGAGAAGACCGAGCTCTGCGCCCAGATCTGCCAAGCCCTGAAGGTCCACACCCAGATCGAGGAAGAGCTGCTCTATCCCGACGCCCACGAGAAACTCGCCGACGAAGACCTGGTCGACGAGGCCATCGTCGAGCACCAGAGCGCCAAGGACCTGATCGCCCAGATCGAATCCATGTCGGTGCAGGAGCACCTGTACGACGCCAAGGTGAAGGTGCTGGGCGAGTACGTGAAGCACCACGTGCGCGAGGAAGAGAGCGAGATGTTCCCTCAGCTGCGCAAGAGCGACATCGACCTGGTCGAACTCGGCGAGCGGCTGCGGGCGCGTGCGGAGGAGTTGATGGGCCGGATGGAGGCCGAGGGCGGCCAGCGCCGCAGCGGCCTCATGGGCCTGTTCGGCCTGGGCGAGGCGCGGACCTGACGATCGGCCTCAGCGCGCAGGGCGGTCGGGCTTCAGCCAGCTGACCACGGCGGCCACGAAGGAGAAGGCCGCCGCGATCAGCAAGATCCTGGGGCTCGGCGCGCCGGTCGACAGGCGCAGGGTGAGGGCGACCAGCACCGCGCCTGTGGTCTGGCCCATCAGGCGGGCGGTGGCCAGCATGCCGCCGGCGCTGCCCGCCCGCTCCCGCGGCGCGCTCGACAGCATCGCCCGGTTGTTGGGCGACTGGAACAGGGCGAAGCCGACGCCCGCGAGCACCATCCGCCAGCTGATGTCCAGCGCGCCGGCTTCCGCCGGGAGCATCGCCAGGGCGATCAACCCCGCGCCCATGGCGACCAGCCCCGCCGCTGCGATGACGCCGCCGGGGTACCGGTCGGCCAGCCGGCCGGAGATGGGCGCGACCGCCGCCACCGCCAGCGACCAGGGGGTCATCAGGAGGCCGGTCTCCACCGGCGTGCGGCCCAGCGCGTATTCGATCAGGAAGGGCAGGGCCACGAAGGCGAAGTTCTGGGCCAGGAAGCTGGCGATCGAGGTGCCCATCGCCATGGCGAACAGGGGAATCCGCAACAGGTCCAGCGGCGCCAGCGGCTGCGGCTGGCTGAGCGAGCGCAGGACCAGCAAGGTCCCGGCGACGAGCCCGAAAGCCGTCATCGCGAGCGACCCGACCGGGTTCGAGCCTGCGGTCAGGCCGCCCAGCCCCATGAACAGGGGGCCGAAGGTCAGGGCGTTCAGCACGGCGGCGGCCAGGTCGAACGGCCGCGGCGCGGGCGGCGTCTTGGGCAGGGCGAAGCTGCCGATGGCGAGCGCCGCCGCGCCCAAGGGCACATTCACCGCGAACAGCCAGGGCCAGTCGGCCGCGCCCAGGATCGCCGCGGCGATGGACGGGCCGGCGGCCGAGGCGAGGGCCACCACGATGGCGTTGAAGCCTATGCCGCGCCCCAACATCGCATGCGGATAGCTGAAGCGGACCATGGCGCTGTTCATGCTCATGATCCCGGCTGCGCCCAGGCCCTGGACCACCCGCGCGGCGATCAGCACGGGCAGGCTGGTGGAGAGGGCGCAGGCCAGGGAGGCCACGGTGAAGACCGCCACCCCCGCCTGGTAGACGCGCCGGTAGCCCAGGATCTCGCCGAGCGTGGCCAGGGGCAGCAGGCTCGCGACGATGGCGATATTGTAGGCGTTCACCACCCAGATCGAGGCCGCGGGCGTGGCGCCGAGGGAGCGTGCAATGGTGGGCAGGGCGACGTTGGCGATCACGCCGTCGAGCACGGCCATGCCGATCACGAGGGTGACGGTCGCCATCGACCAGCGGCGCCGTGCGGGAGGAAGGCCGTCCGTCTCCATGGCGGCGGTCTCTATGAGCTTCGCCTTCGCTGCGCCAGCGCTTTGGCTTGGCCGACGGGTTTGCTAGTTTCGCAGCGCACAAGCACGAGGAGACCGCCGCGTGATCGCCCCCCTTCAACGCTGGCTGCGGCTCTTGATGCTGCTCGCCCTTCCGCTCGCCCTGTCCGCCTGCGGGATCAACACCATCCCGACCCGCGACGAGCAGGTGAAGGCCGCCTGGGCCGACGTGCAGAACCAGTACCAGCGCCGCTCCGACCTGATCCCGAACCTGGTCGCCACCGTACGGGGCTACGCCCAGCAGGAGCGCGAGGTGCTGACGGCGGTCACGGAGGCTAGAGCCCAGGCGACCCAGGTGCGCGTCGACGCCTCGACCATCACCGACCCCGCCGCCTTCCAGGCTTTCCAGGCCGCCCAGGACCGGCTGTCCGGCGTGCTGGGACGGCTCCTCGCGATCACCGAGAACTATCCCGACCTGAAGTCGAACCAGAACTTCCTGGCCCTGCAGTCCCAGCTCGAGGGCACGGAGAACCGGATCGCCGTCGCCCGACGCGACTTCAACGAGGCGGTGCGGGCCTACAACACCGAGCTGCGCACCTTCCCCGGCGTGCTCTGGGCCAACACCCTCTACCGCAGCATGAGGCCGGCCCAGCCCTTCGCCGCCACGTCCCAGGCGCAGAGCGCGCCCACCGTCAACTTCGACTTCGGCGGCGGCGCCGCGCCGCAGCCGGGGACCGCTGCGCCACCTGCGGCGGCGCCTCCCGCCGCAGCGCCCGCGCAATGATCGGAGGGGCCGCGGTCGTTCGCTTCGTCCTGGCGGCGGCCCTCGTCCTTTTCGCCGCCGCCCGCCCCGCCGCCGCCGCGACGCCGCAGTTCCCGGCGCTCACGGGGCGGGTGGTCGATGCGGCCCATGTGCTTCCGGCCCAGGTGGCGGCCGACCTGACCGCCAAGCTGGAGGCGCTGGAGGCCAAGACCAGCCGCCAGCTGGTGGTCGTCACCGTGCCCTCCCTGCAGGGCTACGAGATCGAGGAGTACGGCTACCAGCTCGGCCGGGCCTGGGGCATCGGCCAGAAGACGCTGAACAACGGGGCGCTGCTGATCGTGGCCCCCAACGAGCGGCGGGTGCGGGTGGAGGTCGGCTACGGGCTGGAGGGCGTGCTCACCGACGCCCTGTCCAGCGTCATCCTGCAGACCCAGGTGCTGCCGAAGTTCAGGGCCGGCGACCTGCCGGGCGGCGTGGTCGCCGGAACCGACGCCCTGATAGAACAGCTTTCGGCCGACCCCACGACCGCCGAACAGCGCGCCGCCGCAGCGGCCCAGTCGCAGCGGCAGGAGGAGAAGCCCGATCCGATCAGCCTGATCCTTCTCGTCTTGTTCGTCATCTTCGTGCTGCGGGCCATGCTCGGCCGGCGCCGGGGACTCGGGGCCGCCGGCGTGTTCATCCCGCCGATCATCTTCGGCGGCGGCTCGCGCCGCAGCGGCTGGGGCGGAGGCGGCGGGTTCGGAGGCGGCGGGTTCGGCGGGGGCGGCGGCTCGTTCGGCGGCGGCGGCTCTTCGGGGAGTTGGTGAGATGCTGAGCGAAGCCGACCAGGAGCGCATCGCCGCCGCCGTGGCCGAGGCGGAAGCGAAGACCTCGGGCGAGATCGTCTGCGCGCTGACGGAAGAGGTCTCGCATTACCGGGAGATCCCGATCGCCTGGGCGGCGGGAGCGGCGCTGCTGCTGCCGCCGGTCGCGGTGTTCGCGGGACTGCGGCTCGATCCCGGGGCGCTGTCGGGCGCGGGCTGGCGGGTGGCGCACGGGGCGGCCGAGGGTCTGGCCCTGGGCGGCTATGCGCTGCTCCAAGCCGCGGTGTTCGCCGCTGTCCTGGCGTTCGCGGCCGTTCCCGCCGCACGCCGGCGGCTGACCCCGCAGTTCCTGAAGGAGCGGCGGGTGCGGCAGGCGGCGGTGCAGCAGTTCGCGGGCCTCCAGGCCCATCTTCAGCCCGGACGGACCGCGGTCCTGATCTTCGCCTCGCTAACCGACCGCCAGATGGAGGTCGTCGCCCACCAGGCGGTGGCCGAGGTCGTCGAGCCCGGCGTGTGGGACAAGGTCGTCGCCGAAGCGCTGGCGGTCATCCGCACGGAAGGAACGGCGGCCGGGCTCGCGCGGGCGGCGACGCTGTGCGGCGAAATCCTGGCCCGCCACTTCCCCGACGATGGGGCGGCGGGCGAGGGCCTGCCCAACCGCCCGCTGCAGGTCTGAACGTCAGCCCGCCCGCTTGGCGACGAGGTTGATCGGAACCACGACCTCGTAGGGGATGGTGTCGGCGCCGGCGAACTGGCCCTGACCGACCTTGAACTGGCTGCGGTTGAGGGTGGCCTGGCCGGTCACGCGAGCGGTGGTCCCCTGGATGGCCAGGGTGAAGGGGAAGCTGACCGGGCGGGTGACGCCCTTGAGCGTCAGGTTGCCCGAGGCCTGGTAGCGACCGCCGCCCAGGTCGCGGAAGCTGGTGGAGGTGAAGGTCGCCTGGGGCGTCTTCTTCACGTCGAACCATTCGGCGGTCGGCAGGGTCTGGTCGCGGTCGGCGTCGCCGCTGTTGACCGAGGCCAGGTCGATGGTGACCACCGCGCGCGAGCCGGCGAGGTTCTTGGGATCGAAGTTGATCCGCGCGTCCCAGCGGCTGAAGCCGCCCTCGAAGCCCATCCCGGCGAAGCTGCTGCGGAAGCGGATGCGGGAATTGGCCTTGTCGACCGTCCAGGCGGTCGCGGCTGCGGCGGCCTGCGCCTTGGGCGGGGCGAGCCACAGGACGCCGGCCGCTACGGGAGCGGCGGCGATGCCGGAAAGGACGACGACGGCGGCGACGGAAGGACGCATACGGCCTCGCAGGTTCGGTTGGGCCCGCCTGGACGGGCCGGAGCAGGCGGTGGTGACGCTCACGCCCGGCCGCCCAGCCTCAGGAACGGCGCCATACGGTAGAGCACGCCATCCTTATTGACGAAATGGTGCTTCAATGCGGCGGCGACGTGAAGGACGATCATGGCGATCGTGATGAAGGCCAGGATCTCGTGCACCTCGGCCGTCCCGTCCTCGAGCGTGCGCCGCGTCGCCATGGGCAAGTCGTGCACGACGCCGATGTGGGGGAAGGGCACGGTCTTGTAGAGCAAAGTGGGGATGTTGGTCGGGCTCGCCGAGACGATGATCCAGCCGGTGAGCGGCAGGGCCAGCATCATGAAGTAGAAGCCCCAGTGCGTGGCGCTGGCGACCACCTTCTCCCAGGGCTTCATGCTGTCGGGATAGGCGGGCGGATGCCCGCCGAGCAGCCGGAAGCCGAGCCGCAGGATGCTCAGGCCGAGCACGGTGAAGCCGATCGACTTGTGGGTCTGCAGCAAGGTGAACTTGGCCAGTCCCGTGGCGTCTTCGTAGGTCAGCCCCAGGTAGAGGTTGTAGATCATCAGCCCGGCCACGAGCCAATGCAGGATGATCGCGGGCGTGGAAAAGCGGTCGCAGTCGCGGGGCATCAGAACTCTCTCGCCGTTATCGCCAAGCTTGAAGCGCCGCACAGACGCCAAGGGTGCGCGACATCGGGGATTGCCTCCGGTCAATGATTGCGGTCCGACGACAACATATCGGCCTTTGGCGTAGCGGCAAGTGCGTTGGCCGATTTTCGCCCGTTCATGGGCGATTTTCGCCCAATCTGTCGCTTCGGTTCGTGAGGGATGGCCTGCGCGGTCGCGTATCCCTTTCACAAAGACGGCGATTGGGCCGGGCTGCCTGGGGAACGAAACGTGTCGGGAGTCTATCGGCGGGGCCTGATCGCCGCTGCGAGTTGTCTGGCGCTGCACGCCGCAGCCACCGCCGCCTGGGCGCAAGAACCTGCGCCGGGCCAGCCGGCGCCCGCCCCTGCAGAGGCGGCTTCTGCGCCGGCGCCTCCGGCGGAGGCCGCCGGCGCCGACGCCGCAGCGCCGGCCAGCAACGTCGGGGAAGTCGTGGTGTTCGGCCGCGGCGTCGCCAAGATCGGCATCGCCAAGGCCGCCAGCGAGGGCACCGTCGGCGGCTCCGACCTGCTGGTGCGCCCCTTGTTGCGCGTGGCCGAGCTGCTTGAGGCGGTGCCGGGGCTGATCGCGGCCCAGCACTCGGGATCGGGCAAAGCGAACCAGTACTTCCTGCGCGGCTTCAACCTGGACCACGGGTCCGACTTCACGACCTACATCGACGACGTCCAGATGAACTTCCGCACCCATGGCCACGGCCAGGGCTATCTGGACCTCAACGGACTGATCCCCGAGGTGGTCGAGCGCGAGGACTTCCAGAAGGGCCCCTACCGCGCCAGCGGCGGCGACTTCGCCATGGCCGGGGCGGCCTACATGACGACCATCGAAGCGTTCGACCGCCCCTGGGCCGCAGCGGAGATCGGCTCCTACGGATGGCGCCGGATAGCGGGAGGCGGCAGCGCCGAGGGCGTCGGCAAGGGCACGCTGACCCTGGTGGGCCAGGCCAAGGTCTACGACGGACCGTGGGAGCAGCCGGAGAAGCTGCGCCACCTGTCCGGCTTCGTGAAGTACTCGACCCCGACCTCGCTCGGGGACCTGGAGCTGACCACCCACGCCTACCGCGGCACCTGGAAGCCGACCGAGCAGATCCCCGACCGGATCATAGGCTCGCCGGCCTGCGCCGACGTGTTCTGCTCGCCGGACCCGACCGCGACGGGGGAGACCACCCGCTTCGTCAGCAACGCGCGGCTCAGCGGCCCGGGGTGGCGCGGCAACGTCTACGCCCAGTACTACGACTGGACGATGTATTCGAACCCGACCTACTTCAACGCCGACGGGACCAGCGCCCAGATCAAGCAGTTCGACAAGCGTTGGGTCTTCGGGCTCAAGGGCGAGAAGATGTGGGAGGTCCTGCCCAGCCTGGACTTCACCCTAGGCACCGAGAACCGCTACGACGACATCGGCAAGGTCGGCGTCTATCACACCGACAAGCGCGAGTTCGTGGAATCGTTCGGCGCCTACAAGGTCAAGGAAGCCTCGGCCGCGCTCTATGGCGAAGCGACCTGGCGCCCGTTCGACGGCTTCCGCATCGTGGGCGGCCTGCGGGGCGACTACTACCACTGGAACGTCGCGGGCCTGGACGCCGCGGCGCGGGCGATCGGCGAGGGAACGGACCACGCCTCGATCCTGAACCCCAAGCTGGCGGCCGCCTACAAGGTCAACGACAACCTCGAATTCTACGCGAACTGGGGCCAGGGCTTCCATTCCAACGACATCCGCGGCGCGGTGGCGTTCGGCACGCCGGTTCCGGCCCTGGTGCGGGGCGCCGGCAAGGAGATCGGCGCACGGTGGCAGGTGGACCGCTTCACACTGACCACCACCTACTGGTGGCTCAGCCTGGGCAGCGAGCTGAAGTTCGTCGGCGATTCGAACGCGGTCGAACCCACCGGCGCCTCCAACCGCCACGGCTACGAGATCGTCGCCTTCTGGCGTCCGCTGCCGTGGCTCGCCATCGACGCCAACTACACCGCGAGCCACGCCCGGTACGACAACGGCGACTACATCCCCAACGCCTTCGAGAACGCCGCTTCGGTGGGGATTTCGGCGGTGAGCGACAAGTGGGAAGGCAGCCTTCGGCTGCGCCACCTCGGTCCCTATCCGCTGATCGAGGACAATTCGGAACGCGATCCGGGCAGCACGGTGGTCAACGCCCGCGCCGCGCGCAAGTTCGCCAACGTGGAGGTCTATGCGGAGCTGCTGAACATCTTCAACAGCCGGGACAAGGACATGACCTATTGGTACGAGTCCTACATCCCGAGCTTCGACGCGGCGCCGACGGAAGGAATGGTCAGCCGGGTGCTGGAGCCGCGCACCCTGCGTGTGGGGGCCAAGTACAAGTTCTGACCCTGCGACTTAGGCGGCCGGGGCGGCCTCGCCGGGGGGCGCGGCCTTGACAAGCCCCGACCGCTGACGGAAGTGGGGCCGCGACAACGATAAGGTCCTTCGGGCCGGCTCGCCGGGCATCGAGGACCAATAGGTCGAGGTGAAGGGGAGGTGCAGCGGCGGATCGTCTTGCGACGCTCCGTCTCCGCCGGTTCTGGCCGGCAGAAGGCTCACCGCCCGGGCGCCCGATCTCATGAGATCACTGTCGACGGCGAATACGTCGACTCGCTCGGAGGCGCTTGAATGCTCACGTCCCTAGGGGCTTTCTGCGAGTGGCTCGCCAACACGCAGTTCAGCCAAACGCTGCAGAACGTGTCTTGGATCATCCCGGCCGTTCAATCCGTCCACATCGTCTGCATCGCCATCGTCATGGGCTCGATCTTCCTGATCGACCTGCGGCTGCTCGGCGTCGCCGGCCACAGCCAGTCGGTGTCGAGCCTGACCAAGCGGCTGCTGCCGTGGGTGTGGTATGCGCTGGCGGTGCTGCTGGTCACCGGCTCGCTGCTGGCCATCGCCGAGCCGGTGCGCTCGCTGATGAACCCGGCCTTCCAGGCCAAGATGCTGATGGTGCTGACCGCCGGCTTCCTGACCTTCTACTTCCAGGACGTGGTCCGGGGAGACGAGGCTTTCTGGGAGATGACGCCTGCCCGGCGCGCGACCGCCAAGCTGACCGCGGTCGTCTCCCTGCTGCTGTGGGTGGGCATCGTCTTCGCCGGGCGGTGGATCGCCTACATGGACGTGGCGTTCGGCGGCGCCTGACGCCCCCTCCCGCCGCCCTGAAGCCCGTCAAGAATTCCCGGGGGAACCCACTCGATGCCCTTTGAAGCGTTTTTCCAGTCGATCGAGGACACGGCGATCGGCTCTTTCATGCGCGAGAACGTCCTGGCGTTCCCGCTGGTCGAATCCATCCACGTGCTCGCCTTGACGCTGGTGCTCGGCACCATCGGCATGGTCGACCTGCGGATCCTGGGCGTCTCCGCCCGCAACCACTCGGTCATCAAGCTGTCGAACGAGATCGTGCCGATCACCTGGGTCGCCTTCGTGGTGGCGGTGATCACCGGGGCGCTGATGTTCGTCAGCAAGGCGACGGACTACATGTCCAACTTCTTCTTCCTCGGAAAAATGATCCTGATGGTGCTGGCGGGCATCAACATGGCCGTGTTCGAGTTCTTCACCTGGAAGTCCGCCAAGGACTGGGAAGTGGACACCGTCGCTCCGGTGGCGGCCCGCATCGCCGCGGCCCTGTCGTTGATCCTGTGGATCAGCGTGGTGGTGTTCGGCCGCTGGATCGGCTTCACCATCGGCGGCGCTTTCTGAGCCGAGCCTTCGTTCCCGCGGGAACCTGAACCCGCGGGAACGGTTCTTCCGGAGCCATGGCGACCAAGGCCAAGCTCTCCCGGATCGAGACCTTCTACGTTCCGCCGCGCTGGCTGTTCGTCCGCATCGAGGCGGACGACGGCGCGACGGGCTGGGGCGAGGCGAGCCTCGAAGGCGGCGCCGAAGCCGTCGACGGCGCCTTCGCCGCCCTGCGCGACCGCTTCCTGGGCGCAGACCCCTCCCGCATCGAGGACATCTGGCAGATCGCCTACCGCGGCGGCTTCTACCGCGGGGGGCCGGTCCTGATGTCGGCCCTGTCGGGGCTCGACCAGGCGCTCTGGGACATGCTGGGCCGCAGGCTTGGCGCGCCCGCCTGGGCGCTGCTGGGCGGCCAGGTGCGCGACCGTATCGCGGTCTACGCCTGGATCGGCGGGGACCAGCCGCACGAGGCGGGCGAGGGCGCCCGGGTGCGCAAGGCCCAGGGCTTCAACGCCGTGAAGATGAACGCCACGCCCGAGCTGGGTTGGCTGGACCGCTTCACCGCCATCGACGCGGTGCTGGAGCGGGTCGAGGCGGTCCGCGCCGAGGGCATGGACTGCGGGCTCGACTTCCACGGCCGGGTCCACAAGCCGATGGCCAAGCAGCTCGCGCGGGCGCTGGAGCCGGCGAAGCCGCTGTTCATCGAGGAGCCCCTGCTGTCGGAGAACATCGAGGGGCTGGAGCAGCTCTCGAAGCTGACCACCCTGCCGATCGCCCTGGGCGAGCGCGTCTACGACCGATGGGGCTTCAAGCCGTTCCTCGAGCGGGGGATCGTCGACATCATCCAGCCGGACCTGAGCCACGCAGGCGGGCTGTCGGAGTGCCGCCGCATCGCCGCCATGGCCGAGGCCTACGACGTGGGCGTGGCTCCGCACTGTCCGCTCGGGCCGCTGGCGCTCGGCGCCTGCCTGCAGCTCGCCGCCACCACGCCGAACTTCGTGATCCAGGAGATGTCGCTCGGCATCCACTACAACACCGGCGGCCACGACCTTCTGACCTATTGCCGCGACCCTTCGGTGTTCGATGTGACAGACGGCTTCGTCGCCGTGCCGGAAGGCCCGGGCCTGGGGGTCGAGATCGACGAGGACAAGGTGCGCGAGGTCTCCAAGGCGGGCCACGCCTGGCGTAATCCCGTCTGGCGCACGCGTGACGGCGGCTTCGCGGAGTGGTGAGGGGCGCCGCGCTCAGCCGAGCAGCGCCTCCACCCAGGCTGGTACCGCCTCGGACGCGGGGCCGTAGCGGCGCTCGTCGAACATCCAGGCGTTGTCCGAGGGCTCCAGGTTGACCTCGCAGGTGGGGACGCCCATGGCGCGGGCCTCGGCCACGAAGCCGGCGGCGGGATAGACCGCGCCGGAGGTGCCGATGGAGACGAACAGGTCGGCCTGGGCCAGCGCCCCTTCGATCTCGTCCATGTGGAGCGGCATCTCGCCGAACCAGACCACGTGCGGGCGCTGCCGGCCCACAGCGCCGCAGGCGGGGCAGGCGGCGTCCAGCCCCATGTCGCCGCGCCAGTCGGCCACGGCCTCGCAGGCCTGGCAGCGCGCCTTGAAGAGCTCGCCGTGCATGTGGACGACACGGCTCGATCCGGCGCGCTCGTGCAGGTCGTCGACGTTCTGGGTGCAGAGGAACAACCGGCCGCGGCGGGCGGCCATTTCGCGCTCGAGCCGGGCGAGGGCGAAGTGCGCGGGGTTCGGCTGCGCGCCCGCGAGGTTGCGGCGCCGCGCGTCGTAGAAGCTGTGCACCAGGGCGGGGTTGCGCGCGAAGCCTTCGGGAGTGGCGACCTCGGACAGGTCGTAGCGGGTCCACAGCCCGTCCTTGTCGCGGAAGGTGCCGAGCCCGCTCTCCGCCGAGACGCCGGCGCCGGTGAGGACGAAGATGTCGCGCGGACGGGAACCGGCCATGCCTGCGGCGGTAGATCAGGAAACGCGGGAAGTCGATAGCCGAGGAGGGAGCGGGTGCGCCTGGCTTGCGACGAGATGCTCCGAGGGTTGGCCCGTTGGCTGAGGGCCGCCGGCTACGACACCCTGGCCGCCCAGGCCGGCATGTCCGACCGCGCCCTGCTCGCCCTCTGCGAGGCCGAGGGGCGCATCCTGATCAGCCGCGACCGCAAGCTGCTGCAGATCCGCCGGCGACCGCCGATCGTGATCCTGGTCGCGGACGATATCGAAGCCCAGGCGCGGGCGCTCTCCACGGCGCTGGGGTTGGACTGGCGGCTCGCGCCCTTCACCCGCTGCCTGGAGGACAATGCGCTGCTGCGTCCGGCGACCCCGGGCGAAATCGCGCGCACGCCGGTCTCGGCGCAGAGCCTGCCGGGCCCCTGGCGGGCCTGTCCGGTTTGCGGCCGCATCTACTGGCCGGGCAGCCACGTGCGACGGATGCAGGCGCGTCTCGACCGCTTCGCGCAGGCCGAGCCTCAGCTCACCGAAACGCCGGGCATGCGTACGTAGATGGTCCGGGCGCCGTAGCGGCTGGCCACCGCCTCGGCCTGACGCAGTGCGGAGGCGAGAGAGGCGTAGCTCTCCTCGGCCCAGGACCGGGCCTCGCCGATGGCGCGATTGGTCGCCGTGTGGACGTAGTAGTCCTCGCCGCGCACGCGGCCCAGGCGGGTGATCATGACGTAGGGGTCGCCGGACCTCGGCTCCTCCCCCCATTTCAGGTGCACGACGTTCGACATGCGATGTTGCATAGCACAAATTTTCCCGGGGGTGAGACGAAACGACGCGCGCCTTCGCCGCCAAGCTTCAGATTCTCGTCCACTTGCTGGTCCATTCCGCCGTCGCCTGATATAAGTGACCCAAGAGTCACTAACGGGACGTCCGATGACGGACCCTTCGCCCTCGGCCGCCCCCCGCTGGCGTCGTCGCAAGACGGCCCGCCCGGGCGAGATCGTGGCTGCGGCCTTGGCCGAGTTCGCCGACAAGGGCTATGCGGCCGCTCGGTTGGAGGACGTGGCCGCGAGGGCCGGGGTCTCCAAGGGCGCGCTCTACCGCTATTTCGAAACCAAGGCCGACCTGTTCCGCGCCGTCGCCGAGCACGTCGCCTCCGCCAACATCGAACGGCTGGAAGCGGCGGTGCTGGCGCGAGGCGTGCGCTTCGACCTGGCCGTGGCGACGATCCTGGGCCAGGCGGCTGAGATCGCCGAGGCGTCGCGCCTGGGCGGGGTGGCCAAGATGGTGATCGGCGAATCCCGCAACTTCCCGGACCTGGCCCGGGTCTGGCACGACGCGGTGGCCGCCCGCGCGCTGGGCGCCGTGGCCGAACTGGTCCGGCGGGCCCAGGATCGGGGCGAGGTGCGGCCGGGCGATCCGCGCCTGCACGCGCTTTCGATCATGGGGCCGATGGTCGTGGGGCTCTTGTGGCGCGAGGTGTTCACGCCGTCCGGCGGCGCCGTTCTCGACCTGCGCGCCCTCGCCGCCCAGCACGCCGCCACCGTCCTCAAGGGGCTCGCGGCCGAGCCGAAGGAAACCGCATGAGACCGCCGATCCGAGCCGTGGCGCTGGTCCTGTTCGCGGTGGCGGCCGCGGGCCTCCTGTGGCTGGCGTGGCGGCCCCGCAGCGAGGACGTGAATCGTCTGTCGGGCTACGTCGAAGGAGACGCCCTCTACCTGTCGGCGCCGGTCGCCGGGCCGGTGGAAAGGGTGCTGGTGGCGGAGGGGCAACGGGTCGCGGCGGGCGCCGCCCTGTTCGCTCTCGACGCCCGGCAGATCGCCGCCCAGGGCCGCCAGCGCCAGTCGGAGACGGCCCAGGCCCAGAAGCAGGCGCAAGCGGCCGAAGCGGCCTACGCCCAGGCGCGCGCCAACGTGGACGCCGCCCGCGCCCTGGCCGTCGACGCCCGCCGGGTGGCCGACCGCTACGCGCGGATGAAGGCTGCCGACCCGGGGACCGTGGCCACCCAGGACCTGGAGCGGGCGGAGGCCAACGCCCGCGCCTCGGCCGCCCAGTTGCAGGCCGCCGAGGCCCAGGCCGCCAACGCCGCCGCCCAGCTCGAGGCGGCGCGGGCCCGCATCGCCCAGGGACAGGCGGCGAGCGCCGAAGTGGACGTCCGCGCCGAGCAGCTTTCGCCCAAGGCTCCGTCGGCGGGGCGGATCGAAACGGTGTTCTTCCAGCCTGGCGAATGGGCCGCGGCCAACCAGCCCGTCGTCGCCCTGCTGCCGGATTCCCGCGTGAAGCTGCGCTTCTTCGCCCCCCAGCGGAGCGCCGCCCTCTACCGTCCGGGCCAGGTCGTCCGGTTCGGCTGCGACGCCTGCGGGGCCGAGCGGCGGGCGACCATCAGCTATCTCAGCCCCCGGCCGGAGTTCACGCCGCCGGTGATCTTCGCCCGCAGGACCCGCGACCGGCTGGTGTTCATGGTGGAGGCCCGGCCGGAGAACCCCGCCGACCTCGCTCCCGGGACCCCCGTGGACGTGGTCCCGCTGGAGCCGGGGCGATGACCGCGGCCATCGACGTCCGCGGCCTGAACAAGAGCTTCGGACGCAAGCACGTGGTCAAGGACGTCTCGCTGACCGTGGACGAGGGGCGGATCTGCGGCTTCCTCGGCCCCAACGGCTCGGGCAAGACCACCACGCTCCGGATGCTGTGCGGTCTCCTGAAGCCGGATTCCGGCCAGGGGAGCTGTCTCGGTCTCGACATCCGGACCGAGACCGCGGAGATCAAGCGCCGCACCGGCTACATGACCCAGAGGTTCTCGCTCTACGAGGACCTGACCATCGAGGAGAACCTCGCCTTCACCGCCCGCGTCTACGGGCTCGACCGACGACGGGCCCGGGTTTCGGCGGCGCTCGAGCGACTGGGGCTCGCCGACCGGCGGCGTCAGCTCGCGGGCGAGCTTTCGGGCGGCTGGAAGCAGCGGCTGGCCCTGGCCGCCTGCACCTTGCACGAGCCGGCGCTGCTGCTGCTGGACGAACCGACGGCGGGTGTGGACCCGAAGGCGCGGCGGGACTTCTGGGACGAGATCCACGCGCTCTCCGCCCAGGGACTGACCGTGCTGGTCTCCACTCATTACATGGACGAGGCCGAGCGCTGCCACGAGATCGGCTACATCCTCGACGGCCGGCTGATCGCGCGCGGCACGGCCGAGGAGATCGTGCGGGATTCGCGCCTGATCACCTTCGCGGTCGAAGGCCCTGGGGCGGACCGTCTGGCGCCCGAGCTGGAAGGGCGGCCGGGCGTGCTGAGCGCGACCCCGTTCGGCCAGACGCTGCACGTCAGCGGGACCGACCGCGCGGCCCTGGAGGCGGCCATCGCGCCTTACCGCCGCGCACCATTCGCGTGGCGCGAGGCGGCGTCGACCATCGAGGACGTCTTCATCCGCCTGATGGCCGAGCATCGGGACGAGGAGACCGCGGGCGGCGGGCCATGAACGGTTTCTCGCTCTCCCGAGTCATGGCCGTGCTGGTCAAGGAGTTCACCCAGCTCCGCCGAGACCGGCTGAGCTACGGCATGATCCTGGTCATGCCGATCGTGCAGCTCCTGCTGTTCGGCTACGCCATCAACAACGACCCTCGCCACCTGCCGATGGCGGCGCTGGTGCAGGACCAGGGCGGCTTCTCCCGCTCGGTGCTCGCCGCCCTCGACAACAGCGGCTACTTCGACCTGCGGCACGTGGCGCGCACGCCGGCCGAACTCGACGCCCTGATGGTCCGCGGCGAGGTCCAGTTCGCATTGACCATCCCAGCCGACTTCACCAGGCGCGTGATCCGGGGCGACAAGGCGCAGCTCCTGATGGAGGTGGACGCCTCGGACCCGGCCGCCACGGGCGGGGCGGTGGCGGCGTTGGAGGCGCTGCCGCGCCAGGCGCTGGCGCGCGACCTGATCGGCTCCGCCGGACGGGAAAGCCAAGCCGGCGCGCCGTTCGAGGTGGTGGTCCACAACCGTTACAACCCCGAGAGCATCACCGCCTACAACATCGTGCCGGGGCTGCTCGGCATCATCCTGTCGATCACGCTGGTGATGATGACCTCGCTCGCGGTCACGCGGGAGCGGGAACGCGGGACCATGGAGAGCCTCCTGGCCACCCCGGTGCAGCCGGTCGAGGTCATGGTGGGAAAGCTGGCGCCCTACGTCGCCGTGGGGCTGATCCAGGGGCTGGTGGTGCTCAGCCTCGCCCGCGGCCTGTTCCAGGTTCCGATGGCCGAGACCTGGCAGGCCTGGGGCGCGCTGGGCGCGGGGCTACTG
>Ga0164243_10007549_pt1 | contig 16222 bp, 15 predicted proteins | sample OricompcompostOP_FD_108781 | JGI IMG/M metagenome (GOLD analysis project Ga0164243, IMG submission 108781) | Organic Plus compost microbial communities from Emeryville, California, USA - Original compost - Organic plus compost (OP) | ecosystem: Engineered > Solid waste > Mixed feedstock >...
CGCCACTGGATGACGACGACGGCCAACAGCATCCCCTTCATGGGAGACCTGTAGCGCGCCGCGGTGCCGGTTCACCACCGAGCTCCCGCTGCCTCGCCCTCGGCCGTCCTCCCACCCGGATGTGGCGGCTGAGCTGCTCCCGCAGCGTCCGGCATCGCGCCACTCCGCGTCGCGGTGCCGGCTGTCACCGAGCACCCGCACGCTGTGGCTCAGCCGTCTTCCCGTGCCCGGATGTAGTGGCTCAGCTGCCTCGCTGCCTCGAGCATCGCGCCACTCCGCGGGCCGTCGGCCCCGTCTGCCGGGCCTCGGGCGCTCGCGCGTCGCGGTTCCGGGCCGTCACTGAGTCGCACGCCGTGGCTCAGCCGTTCTCCCGTGTCTGGAGGTATCGGCTCAGCTGCCTCTGGCATCGCGCCATTCCGCGGGCCGTCGGCCTCGCCTGCCGGGCCTCGGGCGCTCGCGCGTCGCGGGTCCGGCCGGTCACCGAGCACCCGCACGCTGTGCCTCAGCTGCCCTGCCGCACCTGGAGGTATCGGCTCAGCTGCCCTGCCGCCTCGAACATCGCCATTCCGCGGGTCGTCAGCCCCGCCTGCCGGGCCTCGGGCGCCCGCGCGCCGCGGTGCCGGCTCACCACCGAGCCCCGCCACCTCAGCCCTTCCGCAGCGCAGGTAGCTGCTCAGCAGCCCGGCCCCCACCATCGGGCCTCCGCTCGCCGCGCTTTCGCGCCGTCACCGAGCGCCCGGGCTGCAGCACCCCCGTGTCTGCAGCGCCGACAGGCGCCTCCGTGGGGCACCCCGCCGCACGCCGCTTCTCAGCCGTCCTGCCGTGCCCGGAGGTAGTGGCTCAGCTGCCGCTGCCTCCAGCATTGCGCCACTCGGCTGGCCGTCGGCCTCGCCTGCCGGGCCTCGGGCGCTTGGGCATCGCGGTCCCGGGCCGTCACCGAGCACCCGCACGCCGCGCCTCAGCCACCCTGCCGTACCCGCAGGTAGTGGCTCAGCTGCGCCGCCGCCTCGAGCATCGCCACTCCGCGGGCCGTCAGCCTCGCCTGCCAGGCCTCCAGCGCCTGCGCCAGCGCGTCCGTGCCGCCCGCCGTCCGGATCTGCGACACCACCTCCGCGATGTGCTCCAGCGGGTACCCACCGCGCCGCAGCAGGTGGGTCAGCTCCGCGTCGCGCACATCGGCCGGGCCGTAGCACCGGTAGCCGGTTCCGGGGGCGCGCGCCGGGGTGAGGATGCCCGCCCCCTCCCAGGTCCGCAGCGTCGCCGGCGTCACCCCTAGCCGCCGCGCCAGTTCGCCGATCGTGCGAGGCTGCGGGGCCGGCTCGGGCGGGGGTTGCGACGTCAGGTGCCCCACCGCGGCGCGCACCGAGTCGAGCGTCTCCCGGTCGCGCAGCAGCTGCGCGTGCCCGCGGTCCACCAGCGCCAGCGCCCGGTCGAGCGCGCCCTCGTTGACCGCGTGCATGATCCGCCCAGCCGCCGCGTGCCCGTGCGCCGCCACCAGCGCCAGGAACGCCCGCAGCGCCGCCGCGTGCACGTCCGTGAAGATCCGATACCCGCTGGCCGTGCGCCCGGCGGGTGGGAGGAAGCCGTCCCGCTCGTAGTTGCGGACCGCCTGGGTCGAGATGCCGTGCTCGCGCGCGAGGACAGCAGGCTTGAACCTCACCACGAGTTGGAGACTTTATCGCACCGGAACCCACGTCAATCGGAGAAAAGTCTCAACCGGTCTTTCAACGATACGATTGAGGCACATGGACATCCGAGAACTCCTCGCTCCGGCCCCTGATTTCCTCGCCCTGGGCGAACCCACCCACCTCGAACCCGCCTTCGCGCGGAGCCGCAACGAACTCCTCGCCCGGTTGGCCGGCTCGGTCTCCGCGATCGCGCTGGAAACCGATCGCGTTGCCGCCCTCACCGTGGACGACTTCGTCCGTCGCGGCACCGGGACGCTCGACGAGGTGATGCGCACCGGCTTCGCGCACCGCTTCGGTGAGCTCGACACCAACCGCGAACTCGTCGCCTGGCTGCGCGAGCACAACGACAGCGGCGAATCGCCGATCGCCTTCCACGGCTTCGACATCTCCACGGAGATGATGAACGCGCCCAGCCCGCGCACCTACCTCGAGCACGCCCGCGACTACCTCGGCCTCGACCACGACATCGCGAGCCTCACCCGTGACGACGAGCGGTGGAGCCGCACCGAAGCGGTCATGGACGCAGCCGCCTCACCCGGTGCGACACCGGAAGCCGACCGGCTGCGCGTGCTCGCCGACGACATGCTCGTCGCGCTGCACGCGAGCGCGCCGATGCTGATCGCCGCCACGTCGCTCACCGCGTGGCGACGCGCGAAGATCCACCTCACCGCCGGTCTCGGCCTGCTGCGCTACCACCGGCAGGCCGCGCACACCGACGAGGACAGCGCGCGCTGGACCCGCATGAGCGCGTTCCGCGACGCGATGATGGCCCAGAACCTGATGGACATCCGCGCCGACGAGCGCGGCCCCGTCCTGGTTTTCGCGCAGAACCGCCACCTGCAGCGCAACGAGAGCCACCTGAGTCTGGGGCCGATGGACCTGAACTGGTCCAGCGCGGGCGCCATCGTCTCCGCGCTCGTCGGCGAGCGGTACCGCCTCGTGGTCGGCAGCCTCGGCAGCAGCGCGGCCATCGAACTCGGCGAGCCGCCCGCGGACAGCTACGAGGGGCACCTGCAGCGCCGCGTGCACGGCTGGGGCCTGGTGCCGGCGCGGGACATCCCACCCGCGGCGACCCGCACCGACACCGACCCGATGCAGGGCTACTTCCCGCTCGACCAGGGTGCGGTCGACGGCGCCGACGCCGTGCTGCACGTCAGCGCGGGCACCGACCGGCAAGCCCTGGTGCTGCGCGGTTAGCGCGGGGCCATGCGCAGCGAACCGTCGAGCCGGATGACCTCGCCGTTCAGGTAGTCGTGCTCGACGATGTCCACCGCGAGCTGCGCGTACTCGTCCGGGCGGCCGAGGCGCTTCGGGAACGGCACGCCCGCGGCGAGACCGGCGCGGAACTCGTCGGAGACGGTCGCGAGCATCGGGGTGTCGATGATGCCCGGCGCGATCGTCATGACGCGGATGCCGTGCGAGGCCAGATCACGCGCCGCGGGCAGCGTCAGCCCGGCCACCCCGCCCTTCGACGCGGAGTAGGCCGCCTGCCCGATCTGCCCGTCGAAGGCGGCGACCGACGCGGTGTTGATGACGACACCGCGCGCGCCGTCTTCGAGGGGCTCGGTCGTCGCGATCGCCTCGGCCGCCAGGGTCGTCACGTTGAACGTGCCGATCAGGTTGACCTCGATGACCTTGCGGAACAGGTTCAGGTCGTGGGTGCCCTTCTTGGACAGGATCCGCGCGGACGGCCCGATGCCGGCGCAGTTCACCACGGTCCGCAGCGGGGCCGACGAGCCGGCGGCCTGCTCCACGGCCGCCGCCACCTGGTCGCCGTCGGTCACGTCGGCCTCGACGAAGATGACGCCCTCGACCTTCTCCGCCTTCTCGATCCCGGCCGCGAGGTCGAGCGCGAAGACGTGCGCGCCGCGCGCGGCCAGCGCCTTGGCCGTCGCACCGCCGAGGCCCGACGCGCCGCCGGTGACGATTGCCGCCGTGTCCTTGATCTGCATGGATGTCCTTCCGTGGCCGGCCACTCTGCTCTGCCACCGAGGTTAACGCTCGTTCGCGCGAGGGCGGAGTGGCTCTGCTCACGCGGAACCGTCAGGGCTGCCAGAGCCAGAACTCGATGCCCTGGTCGTCCACGCAGTCGGCGGTGAGGCCGTAGGGCTTGCGGTCCACCTCGGTGACCCGGCCACCCGCGGCGCGCACCCGCTCGACCGCGGCGTGCACGTCGTCGACGGCGTACATCAGCTTCCAGCCGACCTGGCGCGGTCCGCCCCACAGCCCGCCTTCCAACCCCGGCCCCTCGAAACGCCAGGCGTGCTCGACCGAACCGCGGGAGAACCGCCAACCCAGCACCGAGCCGTAGAACGCCTTCGCGGCCTCGTCGTCGGGCACCTGGAAGGTGAAGTACATGGCCTGGCCGTGCCGCGCGGTGTCCGCGCCGCTCGCGCGCACCGGTGCCTGGGTCACCAGCCACCGCTGCCCGAACGGGTCGCGGATCGAGCCCGAGCGGCCGTGGCCGCGGTCGGCCACCGGGTCGAGCACCTGTGCGCCCAGCTCCTCGGCGCGCACCACCGCACCCTCGGGATCGGACAGTTCGATGCGGACGGACGCGCCGCCGTCGGCCGCGGCGTGGCCGATCTCCGGGAATTCCTCGGCCAGCATGAGGACGCTGTCGCCGATGGCGAGCTCCGCGTGCCCGATCCGCCCGTCCGGCATGACGATCGGATCGCCGCGCCGCTGCGCGCCGAACACGTCGACGTAGAAGTCCAGGGCCCGCCGCGCGTCGGACACCGCGAGGTACGGGATCAGGGAGTGCAGGTCCGCCCGTGCGGGTGCTTCGGTACCGGTCATCTCTCCTCCGTTCAACACAGCGCGACGCAGGCGCTCGCGCAGTTCGGTGGCGAACCGCGGGTCGGGGTCGACGGGCTCGGCCGGCAGGCCGAGGGAGTCGAAGGGGTCGGTCCTCTCATCAGTCACCGCGCACCTCCTTCTCCCGGTAGACGGCCCGGAACGCGGCACGGGCCCGCACCAGCAGCGCCTCGGTGGCGTGCACGGAGCGGCCGAGCACGTGCGCGACCTCGGGGACGCGCAGCCCGTCGAGGTAGCGCAACGTGAGCGCGGCCCGGTGGTGGGCGCCCAGCTCGTCGAGCACCTGCCGGGTCAGCAGCGCGTCCAGCTCGGCCTCCCACGGGTCGACCGCCTCGGTCCCGGTCTCGTGCACCACCCGCAGACCGCGCTCCTCGCGTTCCCGGCGCCGCCAGTGGTCGACCAGCTTGTGCCGGGCGACCCCGATGAGCCACGGCGTGCTCACCGGTGCGGCGCCGTCGCGGCGGCACGCGTTGACGGCGCCGAGGAACGTTTCCGAGGTCAGCTCCTCGGCGACACCCCGGTCACCGCAGCGCGCGAGCAGGTAGCCGTACACCTCCGGCAGCGCCGTCTCGTAGAGGTCGAGCAGCGCGAATGCCGGGTCCGGACGTACCCGCGGTTCGCTCACATCCCCATCGTCGTCCGGGGAGCCGGTTCTCCGACGCCTTGCGGCGAACTTTCTGCACCGCGCGGGTCCGGCATCCGCCGCGCGGTGCACGCGATGCCGAGCGTCAGCGCCGCCTGCAAGCCGGTGACCAGCGCCAACGCGCCCGGCATGCCGAGCGGCGCGGACAGCGACACGAACAGCGTGCCCAGTGTCGCGACGCCGAGCGCGAGTGCGATCTGCTGCGTGGTGGTCAGCAGTCCGCTGCCCGCGCCCGCGCTGTCCGCGGGCACCCGGGACAGGATGACGCGGAACAGCGTGGTGGTGGTCAGGCCCTGCCCGCCGCCGGTGAGCAGCATGCCGGGGACGAGCGCGAGCACGGGAACGTCCGGACGGTTCAGCAGCACCGTGCCGACCAACGCGAGCAGCCCGACGGTCTGCACCACCGCGCCGATCACCACGACGCGGCTGCCGATGCGCGCCACCAGTGCACTGCTGACCAGCGACGCCACCAGGAACGCGACGGCGGCGGGGGTGACCGCGAGGCCCGAACCGAGCGGGCCGAGGTGCAGCCCGTCCTGCAGCGTGAGCGCGTAGACGAACAGGAAGCCACCGAAGCCGGCGAAGAGTGGCACCGCGACGCCGAGCCCGCGCCGCATGCTCGGCATCCGCACCACCGACGGCGGCACCACTGGGGTCCGGCCGCGCGCCTCCAATCGCCGTTCCACGGTCACGAAGGCCACCGCGGCGAGCGGGAACGCGGCCAGCAGCACCCAGCACCACGCGGGCCAGCCCAGCGCGCGACCTTCCATCAGGGGGACGAGCAGGGTGAGCAGCGTCAGCCCGAGCAGCCCCGTGCCCGGGACGTCGACGCCGAGCGGGCGAGCAGTGCGCGTCCGCGGGACCAGTCGGCGGGCGAGCACGACGCCGAGCAGCCCGATCGGCACGTTGACCAGGAAGATCGGCCGCCACCCGGTGCCCGCGACGTCGGCGGCGACCAGGACACCGCCGAGCAGCTGCCCGACGACCATCGAGAGGCCTCCGGCCGCGCCGTAGTACCCGAGCGTGCGCGATCGCCGCTCGCCGGTCGTGGTCGCCTGGATGATCGACAGGGCCTGCGGTGCCAGCAGCGCGGCCGCGGCCCCCTGCGCCACACGCGCGGCGACGAGCACGCCCGCGTTCGGCGCGCACCCGCACGCCAGCGAGGTCAGAGTGAAGGCGGCCAGCCCGGTGGTGAAGAGCGTGCGGTGGCCGAACGCGTCGCCGAGCCGTCCGCCGATGACGAGCAGGAGGGCGAACGCGACGCCGTAGCCTGCGACGATCCACTCCAGGGTCGCGGCGCTCGTGTGCAGGTCGGCGTTGATGGTGGGGAGCGCGACGTTGACGATGAACAGGTCGATGGGCGCGAGGGCCGCCCCGAGCAGGACGGTGGCGAGGCCCGCGCGGGTGAGTTCCGGCCGGGTCGCGGCCGGGGCGAGTGCGGTCGTCATGGTTCCCACCGTTCGCCGCGGCCCACGCGGGTACCAGAGCGTGCTCATCCGGGTATCCGCACTACCTGGTAACAGGACCGGCACGCTGGCAGGCTGGACGACGTGACCACCGCAGCGCCCGCGTCCGCCGACGTGATCCGCCGCCGTGAGCTGGCCGAGTTCCTGCGCAGCCGCCGGGAGCGGATCACCCCCGAACAGGTCGGGCTGCCCTCCACCGGCCGCCGCCGCACGCCGGGGTTGCGGCGCGAGGAGGTCGCGGGCCTGGCCGGGGTCGGGGTCACCTGGTACACGTGGCTCGAACAGGGCCGCGACATCCGTGCCTCCGAGCAGGTGCTCAACGCGATCGCCCGCACGCTGCAGCTCGACCCGCACGAGCGGGGCCACCTGTTCCGGCTGGCCGGGGCGCCGGAGCCGCCGCTGGACGCGGACAGCGAGGCGATCACCCCGGGCATCCGGGCGATGCTGACGCAGCTGGAGCCGTACCCCGCGGTGGTGCAGAACGCGCGCACCGACATCCTCGCCTGCAACAGCACCTACAACTGGCTGCTGGACGTGGACAGCGTGCCGTTCGCCGACCGCAACACGCTGCTGCAGTGCTTCACCAACCCCGAGTGGCGCAGCCGCATGCTCGACTGGGAGGCGGGCAAGGCGCGCGCGGTGGCGCAGCTGCGCGCCGCCATGGCCGGCCACATCGGCGAGCAGAGCTGGAAGGCACTGGTCAAGCGACTGCGGCAGGAGGCCCCGGACTTCGCCGCGCTGTGGAGCCAGCACGACGTTCAGCCGATGCGCAACCTCACGAAGCGCTTCCGGCACCCCGAGGCGGGCGAGATGGCGTTCGAGTACACGCATCTGTGGTTCGGCCGCCACTCCGAGCTCCGACTGACCACCTACGTCCCCGCCGACGCCTCGACCGCCGCGAAGATCGCGGAGCGCTGATCCGGCGGAGATGGCGCAGACGGTGGACGACGCGGAGTGGGCCGCAGCCAAGGAGCGTTTCCCGATCGGCGCCGCCGTGGAGACCGTGGTCGCGCAACACCTGCGGTTCGGGATGGTCGTCACGTTGCCCGGCGGGGTGCTGGCCCTGATCGACATGATCAGTTACCGACCAGCTGGTGAGGACGTCCACGACCATTCTCGTTGGCCCGCGGTGGGGGAGACGATCCACGGAGCGGTGGCCGATCACCAGGAGAGCAACCGGCAGATCCGGATCCGCGTGGGCCCGCCCATCTGGGAGAAGTTCCCGGCAGCGCGTCGGTGACCCGGTGGACCTCGCCGTACCGCACGAGTCGTAACCCGGGGGCCGCTTTCGGACGGACGCGCCGCGGCCCCTTCTGACGTAGCTTCGTTCCCGTGCGAGCTGCTGGCCGGTGGCCCTCTTCCGTGGACGTGGTGCTGACCCTCGTCCCGATGGCGTTCGTCGCCGGGGTGACCACGGCGGCGGGCCGGTACCAGGGCAATCCGCTCGACCTGGCCGGGTACCTGTGGATCGCCGGTGCGGCCTTGCCGCTGTTCGCCGCGCGGCGGGTGCCGTTGCCGGTTTTCGTCGTGACCGCCGCGCTGACCTGGGCCTACTACGCGACCGGCCAGCCGGGGGGTCCCGTGCTGGTGCTGCCGACCGTCGCGCTGTTCGTGCTCACCCGCCGACGGGGCCCGCTCGTCGCGGGGGTCACCGGCGTGGCCCTGCTGCTGCTCGCGCTGGTGCTGCACCTCGCGACCGGCGGCACCGTCGTGCTCGACGCCCGCGCCGGGCTGCTCGTGGTGTGGCTCGCCGCGGTGGTCGGCATCGCCACGGCCGTCCGCAACCGCGCCGACGCCCGGCGCGCGGTCGAACAGGAAGCGGCCGAACGGCAGTCCCGCCTCGCCGAGCAGGAGCGGCTGCGCATCGCCCGCGAGGTGCACGACGTCGTCGCCCACAGCCTGGCCATGATCAACGTGCAGGCCGGCGTCGCGGTGCACGTCGCGGACCGGCGACCGGAACAGGCCGTCGCCGCCTTGCGGTCCATCAAGGAGGCCAGTGCGACCGCGCTCGCCGACCTGCGCGCCACCGTCGCCGTCCTGCGGTCCGGGCAGGGTCTCGGCCCGGCGCCCAGCCTCCGGCAGCTCGACGAGCTGCTCGACCACACTCGCGCCACCGGCCTCACCGTCTGCGTGCACGGCTCACCGGGCACCCTGCCCGCGCCCGTGGACGCCGCGGCCTACCGGATCCTGCAGGAGTCGCTCACCAACGTGGTCCGCCACGCCAACCAGCCGCGCACCGTCGACATCCGCTTCGCCCGGCAGGGCGGCGTCCTCCGGCTCGTGGTGCGCGACGACGGCCGCGGTGCGGAGACCCCGGCGCCGGGCAACGGCCTGCGCGGCATGGCCGAACGCGCGGGTGCGCTCGGCGGCAGGGCGGAGGCCGCGGCGGTCGACGGCGGGTTCGAAGTCCGCGCCGAACTACCACTGGAGGAGACATGATCCGGGTCGTGCTCGCCGACGACCAGGCGCTCGTGCGCGCCGGGTTCCGCGTGCTGCTGGACACCGAGGACGGCTTCGAGGTGTGCGGCGAGGCCGCCGATGGCGCGCAGGCGGTCGAGCTGGCGCGGCAGCACCGCCCGGACGTCGTGGTCATGGACATCCGCATGCCCGGCACCGACGGGCTCACCGCGACCCGTGAGATCACCGGCGACCCCGCACTGGCCGGGGTGAAGGTGCTGGTCCTGACCACGTTCGACGTCGACGAGTACGTGTTCGAGGCGCTGCGGTCCGGCGCGAGCGGGTTCCTGCTCAAGGACACCGAACCGGTCGAGCTGCTGCGTGCGCTGCGGGTGGTCGCCGACGGCGAGGCGCTGCTCGCGCCGACGGTCACCCGTCGCCTGATCGGCGAGTTCGTCGGCCGCCCGGAGAACCGGCGCATCGACACCAGCGCGGTCCGCCGGATCACCGATCGCGAACGCGAGGTGCTGGCGCTGGTCGCGGGCGGGTTGTCCAACGACGAGATCGCCGCCCAGCTGGTCATCTCGACCGCCACCGCGCGCACGCACGTCAGCCGCATCCTGACCAAGCTCGGCGCGCGTGACCGGGCCCAACTCGTGGTGCTGGCCTACGAGTCCGGCCTCGTCACCCCACGCGGCCCCCGTCCCTGACGCAGCACCACCACGAGCCGCACCACGAACACCACGGCCAGCAGCCCGACGAGTCCGATCTGCACCCACATGCGGGCCTCCTTCCCGCCCTCGATGCTGTGTTGAAAGGGCGCGCGAGGGTGGGAGGAGGTTGCCTGACACGCCGAACTCACCCGATGGAGGAGACCGGTTCCCCCGCGAGGATGCGCGCGAGCTTCCACACCCGGTGCGGATCGAGGTCCACCGGCCGCGGGCCGGGATCGGGCCGCAGCCTGCTCAGCAGCACCTGTTGCACCAGCGCGGCGCGGTGGCCGCGGGTCGCCGAACGCCACCAGAAGACGTGGTCCTCCAGCCCGTCGACCAGCGGGTCGGTCGTCCAGCCGCCGAACGCGTCGAGCACGCTGCGGCGCACGAGGTACCCGCTGCCCAGGTACGGCAGCTCGGCCAGCCTGCGTTCCTCCGGCGGCAGCGCGCCGACGAGGCCCTCCACCGGATCAGTGACCGGGCCGTGCACCACGTCGGGGGCATCAGCGGTGCCGCCGGTGGTGGTGGCGGCGGTGAACCGCTCCAGCAGCCGCCGCGACGCCCGCATCCCGCCGTCGAGCACCAGCAGCCACTCCGCGTCCGACCGCTCCAGCAGCCGGTTGCGGGTGTAGCCGCGGCCCAGCGGCAGTTCGTGCCGCAGCAGGTCGGCGGGGCGCGTCGCGGGCCGCGGCGCCACGCCGTCCTCGCCGACGAGGATCCGGCGCGGTAGCACCGTGCCCGCCAGCAGGTCGCGCACCAGCGGGTCCGGATCGCCCTCACCGGGCCTGCGGACCACCAGCACGTCGACGTCGGCTCGGACGACCTCCGGGAACGGGGGCGGCACCGGCGAGGGCAGCCACTCGACACCGGAGGTGCCGCGCGCGTCGGTCACCTGCTGCGCGATCCGGGTGGCCTGCGGCGGGTTCGCCGACGGCGCGCCCAGCGACCGGGTGCCCGCGAACCGGACGTCCCAGGACGGGGTGTCGACCGCGAGCGGTTGCGGACCGGGCGGTGCGGTGCCTTCGGACGGGGGCGGACCAGCGGGTGTCCCCGGTGCGGAGTTCAGCACCCGGTCGGCCAGCTCGGCCAGTGTCGTGGCCGAGCCCAGCGGGTCCAGTTCGGTGCGGACGAACTCGTAGCCCGCCATCCGCAGGTCGCGTTCCCGCTGCGGGTCGGCGGCCAGCGCGGCGGCCGCGGCACCGAGCGATTCCGGCCGCGCCACCACCAGGTGCGTGCCGGACACCAGCGGAGCAAGGTCGGTGGACGGCTCGGTCAGCACGACGCAGCCGTTGCACAGCGCTTCCAGCACCCGCACCCACTCCAGAGCGCGGGACCGCTCACGGTGCAGGTTGAGCAGGAACCGCGAGTTCGCCAGGTGGGCGAATTTCGCCTGACCCGGCAGGAAGTCGACGCGCTTCGGCCCCATCGGCTCGTGCGGCGGGGTGAGCAGCCGGACCCGCAGGTCGGCCAGGTCGTCCGCGTAGGAGGCGAGCAGCTTCGAGCGGCGCCGCTCGGCGGTGCCGAGGTAGGTGACGTCGACGTCGCGGGCGCTGTCCGGATCACCGCCCCAGCCGTCCCACAGCGGGCTGTAGCCGAGCTGGAACTGTTCCACCGGGATACCCCGCCTGCGCAGCTCAGCGGTGGAGTCGGCGTTGATGTCCACCGCGCCCGCCAACCCGGGCAGCAGTGCGGCGCTGCGCTCGAACGTGGCCGTGCCCGGGTGCTCGACGCAGAACGCGATGGTGCGGCGGCGCTGCTCCTCGGTCGGCTGGTCGGCCTCCGGGGTGGCCACGAAGTACTCGTGCGGCACCACGACGTAGACGGTGTCCGCCTCGGCGTCCGGGTAACGGCCGGTGGCGGTGGTGGCGCGGAACCCGGCGCGGCGCACCGCGTCGGCGACCACGTCGAGCAGCTCGGCCATGAACCCGGACCCACCGGCCGCGGACACGAAGCACAGCTGGGCGGTCATGAAGTCCGCTTCCGCACGGCGCGCAGCGGTGCGGTGACCCGCCAGCTCACCGTCGCCCGCGTCGCCTCCAGTTCCCTTGCCAGCTCGGCGGCGCGCCGCTCGGCCGCCGCCGCGGCGTCATCGGGGGGCAGCGGCGCAGCAGCTGGTTCCGAAGAGGACAGTCGCAGCTCGGCGTCCAGCAGTCGCAACCGCAGACGGTCCCGCTCGGTGCGGGTCTCGGTCAGCTCGGTGCGCAGCGCGTCCCGCTCGGCGCGGGCGACGAGCACGTCGGCGGCCAGCGCATCGGCCCGTTCGGCGCGTTCGGCGACGCCGGACAACTCCTCCAGTTCGCGCACCAGGCGATCGCGGTGGTTGGTCAGCTCACGCACCTGCAATTCGGACTCGCGCAGCTCGGTACGCAGGCGTTCGCGTTCCTCGGCGAACGCCTCCCGCTCGGCCCGCAGCCGGGTCAGCTCGGCTCGCACCGCACCCGGCAGCTCGTCGGTCATCCCCGCTCCTTCACCAGCTCGGAGAGCACGTCCGCGTACTCGGCGGCGTAACCCGCCGGGTCCAGCCATCCGTGCAGCTTGTCGTAGGCGTTCGCCGCCACCGCGCGCCGCGCCTCGGCGGGGGCTTCCAACGCGCGCAGCAGCGCGACGGTCAGCGCGTCGGCGTCGTTGGGCTCGAACAACCACCCGCTGTGCCCGTCGGTGATCATCTCGCGGGCCCCGAACACGTCGCTGGCCACGACCGGCAGGCCGCAGCACACGGCTTCCAGGATGGACCGCGGCAGTGATTCCACGTCGGAGCTGTTCACGAACAGGTCGGCCGCCTCGAACCACGGCGCCGGATCGCGCTGGATCGGCACCAGGTCCACCCACTCCCGCAACCCGCTGCGCTCGGTGAACTCGGCCAGCGCCAGCCCGTACGGCGAAGGGTGGTGCCCGACGATGCTCAGCCTGGTGTCCGGGTGGCGTCGGCGCACCCGGTCCATCGCGCTGATCAGCAGACCTTGGCCCTTGCGCGGCTCGAGCACGCCGACGTTGAGCAGCAGCGTGGTGTCCTCCGGGACCCCCAGGTGCCGCCGCGCCGCGCGACGGTCGCGTTCGGACACCTGACCGCCGTAGGACACCATCGGGGTCCCGTAGCGGATGGTGCGGCAGCGCGCGGGCGAGGAGAACGGCAGGAACATCTCTCGCGTCGCGTCGGCCACGAACAACAGCCGGTCCGCCGTGCGCAGGGTGTCGACCCAGCGCTGCCGCACCGGCGGCACCAGGCCGGCAGGCCCCCAGTTCTGGAACGCGAAGTCGGCCAGGTCGAAGCTCTCGTGCAGCACCCACGCGGTGGGCAGTCCAGCCCGGATGGCCGCGTCCGCGGCCGGGAACGCGCCGAGGGTGTTGACCAGTGCGACCGAGGCGTCGGTGGCTCGCGCCAGGTGCGCCAGCTCGGCGATGTGCCCCTCGTAGGAGGCGACGTCGTGCACCCGGTACGGCGAGGTCAGGTGCACCTCGATGCCGTGCGCGGCGCAGTCGGCGCGCAATTCGCCGTCGAGCTGGGTGACCACCGTGACCCGCCAGCCGTGCCGGGTGGCGAGCCGGTTCAGCAGCTCCTGCAACCAGAGCTGCCCGCCGCCCACCGCGAGGCTGTGCGTGAACACCAGCAGGTGCCGCGGGTCGACGGCAGCGCGCGGGCGGGTCAGCGTGGTGCGGGTGCGCTCGGCGAGGTGCCCGGCCAGCGCCACGTCCTCGTCCTCGGCGGGCGGGTTGGACAGCACGATCTCGCGCGCCTCGGAGACCCATTCGCCGGGCAGCTCACCGCGGACCCGCACCCGCACGGACAGGGTGCGCCGCTCGCCCGCGGGCAGGTCCACCGGCACCCTGGCCTCGAACCCGCTCACCCCGGCGTCCGGGAAGTCCGGCAGGTGCTCGGCGACGTCCGGCCGCGGCAGCCGGGTGCGGGCGCGCACCGGTGCCGCGCCGTCCACCAACACCTCCACCACCGACGGCGCCCGCGAGTCGAGCAGCACCCAACCGTGGGCGAACACCACGTCACCTCGCGGGTGGTCGCCGTGCTTCGGGGTGTCGATCTCGTGGAGCCGCAGCGGCTCCTCGTCACCGAAGCGGCCGACCTCGACCGCCGCGCTGGTGAGCACCGCGCCGTCGGTCGTGCGCACCACGACCTCGTGCCTGCCCGTCGGCAGCGGCGCGGGGGTGCGGATCAGCAGACCCGTGGTGCCCGGCGGTTCGGTGCCCGTGTTCGCTTCCCGCACCTCGGCCGCACGGGTTCCGATGTGGACGGTCACCGGCGCGCCGGTGGTGATCCAGCCGCGCAGTTCGAACAGGTGCCCCACCGGTCGTTCCGGCCGCACCAAGCCGGCCGTTGCGTTCATCGTCCCGCCCTCAACGTCTCTGCGGCGTCCTTGACCAGGATCAGCACGTCCTGGTGTCCGTCCCACCCCGCTTCGAGGTACCCGGCCAGGCGCAGGCGCGGGGTGAGGACGTGCCCGGTCACCCACGCGGGCGTGCTCAGCGAGATGCCGTAACCGGGCTGGCCGGGGTAGTCGGCGTACCCGAAGCCGGAGTGGCGGTAGCCGCTCAGCACGCGCCGGTGGTCCTGCTCGGTCAGGCCGTAGTCGCCGCCGTGGTCCATCCGCCACGCGACGCGGCGGCCGTGCGTGGTGACCACGGCGACCCCGCCCGGCGCGAGCGCGCGTTCGAAGTAGCCGAGCAGCGCGTCCCACGCCGCGACGTCCAGGTGGGTCAGCACCGAACCGGACCAGATCAGGTCGATGTCGCTGACCTGGGGGATTTCCTCGATGCGCACCGAGGCGGGCAGCCCGGTGGCGCCGAAGAACCGCACGCAGTGGTCGACGCCGTCGAGTTCGATGTCGGAGGCGATCAGCTCGGCGGCGGGGAACGCGGCGCGGAAGGTGCGCAGCACGCGGCCGTAGCCGCAGCCGAAGTCCAGTACGCGGCGTGGGTCCGGCCGCCCGGCGGCCTGCAGCCCGTGCAGGCAGGCCCGCAACGCCTGTCCGGCCACGGCGAAGTAGTGCTCGGTGTTGCCGCGGAACATCGAATCGCCTGGCGCGATGACGCGGTCGACGCGGGCCATGGCGCGGGCGACCCGCTCGTCGAGTTCGGTCGGGCCCGCGGGGCCCCGCGCGGTCTCCTCCGCGAGGCGACGGCGCCACGCCAGCCGCATCGCGTCCCGCTCGGAGTCCAGACCGGGCCCGGAGGTCGCACCGCACCGGCGGATCGCCTGGAACTGCGCCTCGCGCTCGGCGGCGGCCTCGACGAAGCTCGTCGGCCTGCCCAGCAGGACCCCGAGCCACGCCGCCAGGTCCCGCACGCTCGTGCCGGGTTCGGCGCCCGCCCAACCCGCGCGGGCGAGCTCGTCGGCGAGCAGCAGCAGACCGCGGTCGATCACCTCGTCCGCGCCCGCGTCCGCGTGCTCCCACTCGAGGTCGATGGCGTGCAGCGCACTGCCGACCGGGGTGCCGACCAGCACGTTGGCGGGCACCAGGTCCCACGACGGGCCGGCGCGCACGAGATCCGCCCACGCGGGGAGCAGTTCCGCGGCCCGCCACGGCTGTTCGACGAGCACCTCGGGCAGCGCGGGGGCGTCGACCACGGTGTCCGTCCACTCGCGCACCACGACCGGGCCGGGTTCCTGCGGTAGCAGAGGAGTGCGCCGGATCTCGTCGCCGACGACGTCCGCGCGCGTGCACCACCGAGCGGCGCGGTCGGTGTTGAAGTAGGTGGCGAGCCGCCCGTCCGGCCACAGCTCGGCGGCGGGTTCGCCCTTGGCGGCCAGGATGAGCAGACCGTCGGCGGTGTCCAGGCCGAGGCCGCCCTCGACGAACTCGGCCCAGCGCTCGTCGCGGCCGGCCAGTTCGACCGCCAGCCGCGGGTGGCGCTCCGGCAGCTCGTCGGTGAACACGACCCGCGGGATCCGGTGGTCCGGCAGGCAGCCGAGGACCCGCTGCACGGTGAGCCCCGCGCCGCTCAACTCGCGGCGCCACGCCCGCGGCGGTTTGCCGCCCGGCCTGCTCCCGCCGAGCGGGTTCGGCACCGCGAGCACCAGCACCCCGCCGTTGCGCAAACGGTCGGCGTGCCGCGCGTCGGGCGCCACCACGATGTCGTAGGGGGCGGGGGTGTCGTGGGTGTCGTCCGGGACCTCGTCCAGCACCCGCACCCCGGGCAGGTCCGCGGTCCGCGCCCGCACCACATCGGCGTGGGTGGTCTCGACCGCGTCGACCCGCGCCACCCGTTCGCCGAGGTAACGCGTGACCGCACCGTGGCCCGCGCCGACCTCCAGCACGCGCGCGCCCGACGGCAACTCCAGTGCCCGCAGCGCGTTGGCTCGGCCGTGGTCGAGATGGACCCGTTCGGCCGGAGCCAGCGCCGCGAAGTGCAACTCGTCGGAGAGCGCGGTGTGATCGGCGGCGTGGCGGATGATCCCGGCGGCCAGGTCGGTCATGCCACGATCAGCCCACCGGGTACGGCAGCAACAGCGAGCGGACGGTCCGCTGGTAGGCGCCGGACAGCGCC
>Ga0164243_10007550_pt1 | contig 16218 bp, 12 predicted proteins | sample OricompcompostOP_FD_108781 | JGI IMG/M metagenome (GOLD analysis project Ga0164243, IMG submission 108781) | Organic Plus compost microbial communities from Emeryville, California, USA - Original compost - Organic plus compost (OP) | ecosystem: Engineered > Solid waste > Mixed feedstock >...
AGGTATTGACCAATGGCAATCAGCAATCGAGAACGCATCGGAACGGCAATCGACCTGCTTCGCGACGGTCTGTTGCCATTTGTGTCGCAGACGCTCGAGTCAAAATATGGACCGAGATGGTTCGAGCAAGTCAAACACGTCTTCAACATCTATGCCGATTCGCCAGACAAGATCGATGCCCAAGCGCTGCTTCGTCTGTTGCAGAATGGCTGGAATGATATTTTCGGCGTCATACTCGGCAAGACAGAGCGCAATTACGTTTTTGAGCTGACGAATGTTCGTAACGACTGGGCTCACCAGGAACCATTCAGCACCTCCGACACCGAACGAGCGCTCGATACCATCTCTCGCTTGCTCCTCGCGGTTTCGGCGCACGACCAGGCGGAAAAAGTGGAGGCGGATCGTCAACGCCTCCGCCGCGAGGAAATCGAAAACCAGGCCAGGAAGGCGGTGCGAAAGGCGACCACCGCCTCCGTTGCCACACAGACGATCACCGGACTACGCCCATGGCGGGCGATTGTCTCGCCCCACCGCGACGTCCAGAAGGGAACGTTTCAAAACGCCGAATTCGCGGCGGATCTCTCCCAGGTTGCCAATGGTCGTGGCACCGCCGAGTACGCTGACCCAATCGAGTTCTTCCGACGCACGTACATGACCAATGGTCTGCAACGGCTACTCACCAGCGCGATGCTCCGGCTCGGCGGTGTCGGCGGAGATCCCGTGATCGAGCTGCAGACGAACTTCGGCGGTGGCAAAACGCACTCGATGTTGGCGCTCTATCACATCACGTCAGATGTCGATCTTGAGAAACTCGACGGCTTCGGTCCAATCCTCGCCGCTGCGAAAGCCGCTGGTGTCGATACGGGCGCGATGCCACACCATGCCGTGCTCGTTGGTACCGCGCTCAGCCCGGGTCAGCCCTGGAAAAAGGATGATGGCACCGTCATCAACACCATGTGGGGCGAGCTTGCCTGGCAGCTCGGTCGCCGCAAGGGATACGCGCTGATCGCCGAATCCGACCGCGCAGGCACGAATCCCGGCTCCGAACTGCTGGTTCAGCTCTTCGAGGAATACAGTCCTTCACTGATTCTTATCGACGAATGGGTGACCTACATCCGTCAGCTCTATCAGCAGGATGGCAAGACCGGCGGAACGTTCGATGCGAACATATCCTTCGCACAATCGCTCACCGAGGCCGTACGGCAATCGCGTCGGACCATGCTCGTCGCAAGTATTCCGTCGTCCGATATCGAAGTCGGAGGTGAAGGAGGCCGCGCCGCCCTGGAGCGACTCCGCAACACCTTTGCTCGCATGCAGAGTCCGTGGCGGCCGGCATCGGCCGAAGAGAGCTTCGAGATTGTCCGTCGTCGGCTCTTCGAGCCGATCGATAGCGCTGATCTCATGGCGCAGCGCGATGCCGTGATTCGAGCATTCATAAAGATGTATACGGATGCGGGCGCGGCATTCCCACAGCGTGCGACGGAGGCGGCCTATCGCCAGCGCCTGGAAACCGCGTATCCGATTCATCCTGAGTTATTCGATCAGCTCTATGGCGCGTGGTCGACGCTCGATACATTCCAGCGCACGCGCGGCGTGCTGCGTCTCATGGCCGCAGTGATCAGCACGCTCTGGCAGCGACAGGACGCGAGCCTCCTGATCATGCCGTCATCGCTTCCGCTCGATCCGGGAAGCGTATTCGACGAAATCACCAAGTTTCTCGATAACCCGTGGAAACCCGTGATCGAACGGGATGTCGACGGCGATCGCTCGTTGCCGCTACGACTGGACACACAGAACACGAATTTCGGTCGTGTTTCTGCGACGAGGCGAGTCGCCCGTACGATCTTTCTCGGCTCAGCACCGATCCCGAACGCGAATAATCGCGGCATCGAGGGTCGCGACGTTCTGCTCGGCAGCGCGCAACCGGGCGAAAACAGCAGCACATTCGGCGACGCACTTCGGGAGCTTTCGGCACAGGCGACACATCTCTATTCGGACAATGGGCGCTACTGGTTCAGTACCCAACCGAGCGTGACGCGCACGGCTATCGACCGGGCCAAGGGCTTCTCCGAGCAGCAGGTATTCGACGAAGTCGCGCGACGGCTAAAGGATCAAAGAGAGCGCGGCGACTTTGTTCGCGTTCACGTATGCCCGTCTGGCAGCTCTGATGTTCGGGATGAGGTCGGTGCGGCGCTTGTCATTCTCGATCCCGAGCATCAGCACTCCAAGGGAAATGACCACTCCCCCGCGCGAGCTGAAGCGCTGAAGATTCTTGAGAGTCGCGGGGAATCTCCGCGCCTCTACAAGAATTCGCTGACGTTCGTGGCAGCCGACACCATCAAGTGGCGCGATCTCGAAAGCGCGGTACGGGAGTATCTCGCCTGGAAGTCGATCGTTGACGATACTAGCCTGCTGAATCTCGACGATCATCAGAAGAAGCAGTCCGAAAATCGAATGAGGGAAAAGGATGCAGTCGTAGGCGCTCGGCTCAACGACGCATATCCTTGGGTACTGTTACCTGTGCAGCCCGACGCGAAACAAGCCGGATATGAGTGGGACGAACTTCGCACGCAGGGCGATGGCGATATCGCCAAGCGCGTCTCGAATCGCCTCCGGAATGACGGTGCACTTTTCACCACCTGGAACGGCACTAGCCTGCGCCAGTATCTGGATCGGATTCCACTTTGGCGTGGCGAACATGTCGCCGTGAAGCAGCTCGTTGATGATTTCGGGCGCTACCTCTATTTGCCCAAGCTCAAGAACGAGCACGTGCTTTTCGACGCAATTGCACAGGGACTGAACAACGCGGTCTGGACTACCGAGACGTTCGCGCTGGCCGATTCCTTCGATGGAGAGAAGCAGCGCTATCTCGGACTCGTATACGGCCAGCACCGCATGCCCACGCTCAATCAGGTACTGGTGAAGCCGGACGTCGCGCTCGCACAGATTCGTGCCGACGAGGAAACCCGCACACCACCCGTTTCAGTGGCCGATCCATATCATCCGGAGGCATCGGCTACTGGGCTAGCGGCCACATCGCCGACGATCCGGCAAGTGGCGCAACCCGTGGTCGAGCCACCGAAGCCACGCCGATACACCGCACAGATTCAGATCGATCCGACAAAGCTCGCGACCGACGCCCAGAAAATCGCCCAGGAGGTCCTGAATCACCTGGTGATGGTGCCAGGATCGAAGGTGACGGTGAGCCTCGAAATCGACGCTCGCGCCGCCGACAGCTTCCCCGACGACGTACGCCGCGTAGTCGATGAAAACAGCCGCACCCTGAAATTCACCGCCCATGAATTCGAGGAGTCCTGACGACGCAACAGGAATTCGCAATTGAAGCTGGATGCAGCGTCTCGCGGGGGCACCATGGCATGACAAACGAAAAACCACCAGTTTCCCGTGAGAACAGGGGAGAACGATGGTAACTATTGACAGTCAAATTCGAAATTCCGCTCAAACCATATCAGACAACATTGAGGCCATGGTCAACAACCGGGCCTTGTTGGCACAGAACCTACTCGGCCAGCTCAGAAACCTGGTCGAGGCCGTTGCAGTTCGCCTTCATCGCAACAACGGCACTGCTGAATTTCGCTATGATGCAATTGGACCTGCAATTGCCTGGGCTGGATCGCAACGTAAAGACATCAACTTCTTACATCGTTTTCACAAACTACTGCAGATGAGCGCCTCCCACTATTCGCTGGATGGAGACGCTTCCGAACGATTGATGCTCAAATACTACGAGCTCCTGCTACGCAGTCGATCCCTGCTCAAGAGTGAGTGCGGCATCGACGTGCTGCAAAACCTTGAACACTTCCCTGTCGACCTCGATCCGTCATTGCGCGAGTACCATAAGAGAATCGCTGAGAGAATTGAAGAGGTGAAGGTCCAACCAAGCCAGCGAGCAAAGGAAAATCGCTACTACGTGCAAAAGATACGACCGTTCTTTACCGGAGATCGCGTGCTCTATGAAGTCACATTCACTGACGCCTCCGACAATCTCAGCAAATTCGATCGCCACATCGCGTTTACAGACCTCGAAATGACAGAGCAATACGCAGCGAATCTCCTCCTCGTAACCACTACTATCAGCGTCCTCAACAAGTCTATGCCTGTTACCATCATTCGAGACTGGGAAGTATCGATTCGCCCATGTGAAATCCAAAATTTTGCAAAGGTTCTGGGACAGACCATCAGCGTAAATGTGCACAGTCCCGAGTATCGCCGCTTGATGAGATTTCTCACTCGTTCCTCTGCAAATCTACTCGATCTCGTTGACTTGGAGGATTCCTTCTACATTCCGATAAGGGATTCAATCAGTCACACAGTCCAGAAACCCATGATTTGCCCTGCGCTGGACACAGCTCGAGAGATCATCCGATCGAAACATCCCGGAAGCAACGTGCTTCGCTACCTTATGCGATCGATGAACAACCGACTCATCAAGTTGCAGTACGATTCGGGCGGATGCTCGCATCTGTCAGGCCTATACCTGTCGTTTAGCTGCATCCCTTTTGATCAAATGCCGTTCTGCACGTCCCTCAAGGGGCACAATCCTCGCTTTGAAGACCTTATCGAATCCATCGATCCAGTGGGGAGAACGCACGAGCTTCTGGCACGGCAGGTAAAGAACAACGTCGAACTGCGTGGAATCCTCTATACACCGGTAGCTGACCTCGAAGATTTCGGGGAGGTTGTGAAGCTAATCTCCGTACATAACTCAAAGCTCTACTACAAGCACTCAGGGAGAACACTCGTGCACGACTTGGGACATGTGTTTCAGTGCGAGTACGAAGACAACACCATAGCCATCATCAAGGAATTACAAGGGTATGCCCAAACAGGTGTTGCGGGATATAGGACGGCGGTCGATCGATGGCTTGACGAGACTCCGCTCAGAATCGATGACGATGTCAAACGGTCGGCTATGCGCAATTTGTTCCAGACATCCCGTGTTGCGCTGATCTACGGAGCGGCAGGGACTGGCAAATCAACCTTGGTGAATTACATATCCAACTACTTCGGAGCCAACCGGAAGCTCTTTCTCGCTCACACTAATCCAGCGAAAGACAACCTCGAAAGGCGCGTTTCCGCGCAGAATGCAGAGTTCCGTACAGTAAGTAGTCATATACATCGTACTGGTCCTCAGTCGGAATATGACGTGCTTGTGATAGACGAGTGCAGCACGGTCAGCAATTCCGATTTTCTGAAAGTACTCCAGAACACTTCATTCAAGATCCTGGTTCTCGTTGGAGACGTGTACCAAATTGAGTCTATACAATTCGGAAATTGGTTTGAAATCATACGCTATTTCGTCCCACGCGGATCAGTTTTCGAGCTTACAAACCCATTTCGTACCCAGGACCAGGCACTCATAGACTTTTGGACGAAAGTTCGATTGCTTGAGGAAGGCATCGAAGAATCGATTTCCCAACACGGCTATTCTGCAGTGCTTGACGCTTCCTTGTTCCAGCCGCAGTCGAATGACGAGATCATCCTTTGTCTGAACTACGACGGTCTTTACGGAATAAACAATGTCAATCGATTTCTGCAAAATAACAACCCTGGAAAGTCCGTCGAATGGGGAGTGACAACCTACAAAGTCGGCGATCCGGTCTTGTTTAACGAAAGTGTCCGTTTCAGACCGCTGATATATAACAATCTCAAGGGAAGGATCGTAGATATTGTTTCGGATGATGAGCGGATACAGTTCGATGTATGGCTAGATCGCAGTGTATCGGCGCTCGATGTCACCAGTTTCGATCTGGAATACGTCGCGGACTCCACCGTTCGCTTTAGCGTCTTCAAGCGGCGAACCAGTGACGATGACGACGACTCGAATAACATGCTGGTGCCGTTTCAAGTGGCGTATGCAGTCTCTATTCACAAGGCGCAAGGGTTAGAATACGACTCAGTTAAAGTGGTTATCACCGATGCCAACGAAGGGAGCATTTCTCACAACATTTTCTACACGGCTATTACGCGTGCTCGAAAGCACCTCCGCATCTACTGGACACCTGAGACGCAACAGGCGATCCTAAGCCGCCTTGAACGTGACAACAACATCAAAGACGTGCAGCTCCTAAAGGCTAGGGCTAGGCGCAGTACAAGAGCCTTGGCGTGACCCGTCAGGAAGTTAAGGGAAATGAAGTCGGTATCGGTCATCTTTAGCGCCAACGCCACCGGACCAGATGCATGTTCGCCAGACCGTCTATTGGATTTACTGATACGAGGGATTTCACCCTATTGGGAGGAGGCAGTATTGGAACTCTCTAGTTTCGACTATTCGCTTCGCTGGCCAAAAAGCCTGTTCCTCTCAGAAGCAAGACGAATTTCAATGATGCGAAACGAACGCCAGTTGGTAGACATATTTTCGTATCTATTTTCGGAAGCTTTCGCGGATGGAGGTGTCACCGAACGTCTGGAGCAAATCGTCGAACAGATAGCCGTCGCAGGACACGGGGACACGACTAAAGAAGATGTCTCATTCCAGCTACTTGATACACTCCTCGCGAATCCCGAGAGCATGCACGAGGTCATGCCCGCTCGCTATACCCTCGGCACGAAGCAACCGGCATACACTGCTCCGCGAAATCCCAAATGCGTGGCTGAGTGCCGGGCTGCTTTCTCTCGCCTGGTAACGCCTGACCAACTCCGCAACATCTTCCGGGCTGAGCCTCCTCCCGATACGTCTCGAAGACGTCTTCCGTGTCGGCAACGAAGATGCTACTGCGGTGGCATTGAACTCCCGCGCCATGGCAGCGAGTCGTGCAAGTTCATCATGCGCGGGGGGAAGAAGCTGAGGCATAGGTATATGAAAGTATTTACTCTCAGTATACGCCCCCGCCCAACCAATCACGGCGAACACCACTACCTCCACTACCAACTATCCAGTACCGTTCCGCTGCTTCCACCTCCCAGCTCCTCGCATCACCACACCCCGCTCATGGAGCACCCGCCGGACCGTGCCAGCCGATCATCCCATCTGGGCTCCTACCTGCCTGATGGTCAGACCGCTCTTATAGAGCTTCGCAGCCCGGTCAATCTCCTCTGCCGACATTGACGGGTCCCGCAGCGTCACACCTTGCGCGAGCAGGAGCTGTCGCAGCCCACTCCGTGACACCCCGTATGCTCGACTCAGCGTCGGCGTCCCTTCGCCGTCGTTGTACCGCGCTACAAGCTCTGCGATCTGCTCGTCCGAGAGCCGCCTCGCCAGGCTTCGTTCCTGAGTAGGCTCCTTGACCGGGAGCACCTGATCGCCTGGCATTTCTCGGGCTAGACGGGCGAATTCGGCCAGTTCATGAGGCATAGGAGCAAGGAGGCGAGGGTTTCTTGACCGTGCGTCTACGGTGTGTACCAAATCAGTCTTGTTCAAACATAGGGCAAGAAAGTCGGGCATGTCGCCTACATCACGAGAAGCACCAAGCGAACGCTTGGTGCTTTTTGCACGTCTCGTGGTCTTCCGGGCAGACGTCTCGAGTTCCGCGACGATCTCCTGCTGCTCAAGATTGGGCATAATGCGATGTCCGTCGTCGTCGAGCCAGATGTGGGAGAAGAATGCCGTGATGAGCTTCCGCTTCACGACATCCTGCGCCGCCGCGTAGAACACGCCCGGTCGCTTCAGCACGTCCAGGTAGCCCAGCAGGGTATCGGTCTCCTGACGCAGGTAGCTGTCGGTCTCCTCGAGTCGCCTCGTGAGGGACGCGCGCTGCACGTGAAGCTTGCTCAGCCGCGCACACACCTTCGCCGAGGTCATGGTGCCGTCGGCCGCGACGTCGAGCAGCCGCTCCTCCTTCAGGTTCAGATCGGCGAGTTCTTTCTTGATGCGCGCATGCCCCTCGAGCTCGCCATCCAGGCGGCGGTCGAGGGAGATCATCACCTGCTCACGCATCGTGGTGACGACAATAGCAGCTTTCCCAACTGGAGAGGGAATGGCACTCCGAGCGCCCCGACCTTCACAGGATCAGCGTTGTAACAATTCGGATTCCCCTGGAGGGAGAGCTGAGAAAAGACGGGAGCTCACTGATCCACGCGAATCCCGCGATACCGATCGGGGAGACAGCCAGGAGCCCCGAATGGCCGCACGTCTTTCTGACCCGGACAACGGTAAACGCCATTCCATGCCGACGTTCTGAGTGCGAATGTCTGCGCGCTGGACGAATCCAGAAGTCGAGCTGGGAACACAAGCATCGCGCAGAATCAGATCCTATCCAGGTTGTAATTCGTGAGCGAGAGACATCCTTCCGGATAGGCCCCAAACCATGGCTATCCCCGAGCTCCAGGAGGCCAGGGATATATACCGCAACCTCCCGGATCTCGCCTTCATCAAGCTGCTGTGCGGATCATGCGAGAACGCTCAGTCACTGAGAATCCCAGCGATGACTCGACGGAAATTCCCGCCGATGATCGCCTTCACGTCGTTCTCACTGAATCCGCGGGCCAGGAGTTCCGAGGTGACGTTCGTGAATTCCTCCCAACGCTCCAGACCTGATATGCCATGCATGTGTTCATCCATGGCTCCACAGAGTTCAGGGTAGCGACGTTTGGTATTGGCGTTCCACCAAATCCCCGATGCACCATTTGTCTCCATAATGTCCGTACCAATACCAACGTGCTCGACGCCGATCCGGTCTGCGACGTAGACCACATGGTCGATCATGCGCTCGATCGACGGCTGACCGAGCGTGGTGTCATCCACAAAGTCGGCGAATCCGGCGATGCCAACCACGCCACCATTCTGCGCGAGCGCATCGAGTTGCTCATCATCCAGATTGCGCGGATTGTCCCGAATCGACTTCGCGTTCGAGTGCGAGAAGATCACCGGTGCAGATGAGACAGCGAGCGCGTCGAGACTCGTCTTCTTCCCGACGTGCGTGAGGTCGACCACCATGCCAAGCCGGTTCATCTCGCGAACGACCTGAATCCCGTAGTGCGTCAGGCCGGTATCGTTCGGCTCCAAGCAACCGCTCCCCAGCAGATTGGCATCGTTGTATGTCAGCTGGATGATCCGGACGCCGAGCTCGTGAAAGATCGAGACAATGTGAAACGAATGCTCGAGCGCCTCCGCCCCCTGGAATCCCATCAGCACACGAAGCTTGTCCGTGTCGTCATCCATCAGCTCGGTCGCCGTCTTGACAATGGTGACGTCATCCGGCAGCGCATCGCGCAGCCAGTAGAACGTGGCGATCTTCTTGAGTGCATCGTGCATGGAGTCGACATGCCCGGCAACAGTCCAGTTCGCCGCGTTGTAGCCGGTCTCCAGCAACCGCTTGACGGTCGAGGGACTCGGCGCACCGGTCACCAGACCGTCCATGACGAAGGTCCGCGCGTGAAGATCGCGGGCGTCCTGCAACGTATCAGTCATCGTGTTCCTTCCATAAGAAGAGGTAATTGGCGGGAGAGCCGCCAAGTGCGGCAGTGAATACGCAGGCACATGCTTGAAGTCGTTCTAGTTGCGCAGATGCGGATCCACGGCATCGCGCAGGCCATCTCCAACAAGGTTGAAGCAGACCGCCACGATCAGGATCGTGAGCCCAGGGAAGATCACGAGCTGTGGCGCATTCGTGATGAAGTCACGACCCTCCGAGAGCATGGATCCCCACTCCGGGGCCGGCGGTTGTGGGCCGAGCCCGAGGAAGCTCAGTCCCGACGCCGTCAGCATTGCAGCGGCAAGTTCGAGCGTCGTCTGCACGATCAGCGGAGGCACGATGTTCGGCAGGATGTGCCGCAGCAAGATGCGCGGAGTACTCGCACCCGATGCCCGGGCTGCTTCGACGTACTCCTGCTCGCGGACGGAGAGCGTCGATCCGCGGGAGATTCGTGCGAACGCGGGGACCGCGGCAATGCCCACGGCGAGCACGACATTTGCCGTGCCAACACCTAGCGCTGCCACGATGCCGATTGCCAGGAGGAATCCCGGCAAGGTCATCAGGATGTCGATGCAGCGCATGGCGATCGCGTCCACGATGCCCGCGTAATAGCCTGAGACGATACCGATGAACGTCCCCACCACCACCGCGAGCGCGACAGCGCCCGTCGTGATGAGGAGGCTCGTGCGTCCCCCGATGATGATGCGTTCAAGCGTGTCACGACCGAGGAGATCGGTCCCGAGCGGATGGTCCAGCGATGGAGAGAGCAAGCGATCGCGGAGATTCATCGCGTACTGATCCTGCGAGATGAACTCCGGTCCGATCGCCACGATCGCGATGATGAGCAGCAGGACACACGCGCCGAGCATCGCGATACGATTCCGGCGAAATTGTGTCAGAACGATTCTGAAGTAGCTCCGCACCTTTGGAGAGCCGAGGGTTTCCTGCGTTGTTCGCCGCGGCTGGGCGGATGCAAGCGCCGTCACGATGGATCTCCGATCTAGTGCGAGCCACGAATGCGCGGATCGAGATACGAGTACCCGATATCCACCAACAGATTCACCAGGACAAAGGCAAAGGCGAGCACGAGGAGCGTCCCCTGCACAACCGGAAAGTCGCGCGAAGTGATGCCGTCCACGAGCAGGCGTCCCAATCCGGGTCGCGCGAAGACGGTCTCCGTCACGACGGTGCCACCGAGGAGGCTTCCGAACTGGAGACCGACCACCGTCAGTACCGGGATGAGCGCATTGCGCAGGATGTGTCGCGACAGCACCTGTCGACCGGCGAGTCCTTTCGCGCGGGCGGTGCGGACGAACTCGCGACGATTCACATCCAGGACGCTCGAGCGCGTCATGCGCGCGATCACCGCCGTCGAGGATGCCGCCAGCGTGAGACCCGGCAGGATGATGGCTTCCGGCGTCCCTGCACCGCTGGTAGGTAACCAGCCGAGGCGGACCGCGAAGAGCATCACGAGCATGAGACCAAGCCAGAATGCCGGCATCGAGGCCCCGATGAGCGCCAGCACCATCGTCACGTAGTCGATCAGCGTGTTGTGCTTCTGCGCGGAGATGATCCCGACCGTTGTCCCGACGATGAGCGACACGACGATGGCGAACGCTGCGAGTTGGCTGGTCGGTCCGAGTCGACTCTGGATCTCGTCGAGCACGGGCCGACGCGTCGTCATGGACCGTCCGAGATCTCCCTGCACGACGTTGCCGAGCCAGGTCAGATATTGCACATATACAGGGTCATCGAGATTGTACTTCTCGCGGATGGCGAGGATGTCGGCTTCGGACGCGTCATCCCCTGCCAGTACAAGGGCCGGATCGCCCGGGGCGATCTGCATCATCGCGAAGACGATGATCGAGACCGCGAACATGACCGGAATGACCATGAAGATGCGGCGTCCGATATAGCGTCCCACGGTTCCTCCTCCCGCGCCCACACGCGGAGAGGGACTCAACGTCCCTCTCCGCGGTGGATTGGTCTCGCGGTCACGTTATGCGGGGAGTTCGACGTTCCCGAAGAACATGTCCGCATTCGGATGAATCTCGAGTCCGGTGATGCCCGTGCGATAGGCCACCGTGTTCGAGAGTACGAACACCCACACGAAGGCGGCATCGTCCCAGATGAGACGCTGCGCCTGCTCGTAGGCGGCAAGGCGGACTTCCTCGTCGAAGGTCGAGCGACCTTCGACGAGGAGGGCATCGACTTCCTCGTTCTTGTAACCGGAGCGCTGGGCACCCGCGGCGAACGTGGACTCGGAGTGGAACAGCCGGTAGAGGTGATAGTCGAGATAGGTACTGCTGCGGATCTGCTGCGTGGTCCAGCCGGCACGCTCATCCGGATCGACCCCGAGATACTCGCCCAGCGATCCGTTGTCGATTGTCTCGAGTTCGATCCTGATCCCGACCTGGGCCCAGTACGCCTGCAGTGCCTGCGACACCTGATCGTCACCGGCCCAGCGTCCGCTCACGTAGAACAGATGCCCCTCGAAGCCATCCGGATACCCTGCTGTCGCAAGGAGTTCCTTCGCCTTCTCAGGGTCGTACGCATACGGTTCGAGCGTAACGGCGCCCCAGACGTTCGGCGGCGCCGGAGAATCGCACACGCGACCGAGACCGTTCATGATCGTGTCGACGATTGCCTGCTTGTCGATCGCATAGTTCATGGCCTGACGCACTTCCTTGATAAGGAAGGGAGGCTGCGTCTGGCGCATCTCCGAGGTGACCTGCGAGAGTGAGTCGTAGACGACAACCTCGAGATCCGAATTGCCCTGCAACGATTCGAGACTCTCCGATGGCGGGCTCACCACGAGATCCGCTTCACCCGCCAGCAGCATCGCCTCGCGAGACGAGGCTTCCGGCACCACGCGCAGGATGAGCTCGTCGAGCTTCGCGACATCGCCGTGGTAGGCCTCGAATCGCTTCACGGTCACGTGGTCATTCGGAATCCACTCGACGAACTCGAACGGCCCCGTGCCAACCGGATGCAGACCGAAGTCATCGAAGCCGAGCTCCTCGGAGGCAGTTTCGCTCACCATGCTGGCGCTCTGATCCGCCAGGAGGAATGGAAGATCCGGGAACGGCCGAGTCGTCACGATCTCCGCCACGAGCGGTTCAGCAACGTTCACCGCCTCGATCACCGTAAAGATCGCTGCTCGTCCCGCACCAAAGTCAGGATTCTGAAGTCGCTCGAACGCGTACTTGACCGAGGTTGCCGTGAAGTCGGTCCCGTCGTGGAACGTGACACCCGGCTTGAGATTGATGGTCCAGGTAAGTTCGTCCTCTCCCACGGTCCAGTCGGTCGCGAGGCTCGGCAAGAGATTGCCTTCCGAATCGAGCTTCGTCAGCGACTCGAACATCGAGAGCACAATGTGCGAGAAGGTTCCGGTTCCGATCGGCGGATCGAGGCTGTTTGGCTCGGTACCGTCCACGAGGCGGAACGATCCGCCGGTCGCGCCATCCTGCTCGGTGGCGATGCGCGGTGCCGTGCCGGCCGGTGCAGCGAGGCCGTCGATGGCGACACCGGTCGCACCCGCGACGCTGAGTCCCAGCGCGGCTCCAGTCTTGACGACATCACGTCGATTGGTCTTGAACTTGCTCATCGTCGCCTTGCTCCAGGTGATATGTGGTGGAATCGCCGTGTATTCATGGGACCCATTCGACGGAGATGCGCGCTCCTTTCTGGACTCCCGCAGACGCCGTCCCGCGGGCAGATGGTGCATCGACGCGCTCGTGGTGAGCGCTCGCCCGCGGAACGACCCCGCGTGCCCTAGTTGCTGACCGTCGGATCGATGGTCTTGAACCACTCGGTGAAGGCGGTCAGGGCTTCAACCGAGCTTGCGAAGATGCGCTCGCCCTTGTCCGCCGATGCGTTCGTCGGGTCCGAGAGGCTCCCGGTCTCCGGGGTGATGTCCCCCATGTTGATGGCCATGCCGACCTGACGCCCCTCGAAGATGATGCCGTTGAGACCGGCCGTCTTCATGCCGAGGAATGGCTGCGTTCCCCACGTTCCCGCCAGATCCATACGCATGAGCTCGGGGTGGATGTAGGTCATGAGCGAGCCGATCGGTTCGCCGCCATGCCCGGTCGGGGTGTCGCCGTAGAGTTCCTTCTGGAGGGCACCGGTCAGGCCGAAGCCGAGCGGTGCGACGATCGGCAGCAGCACACCCCGCTCGCGGCGGATCTCGCGGACCAGTGGCATGAGGATCGGCTCATTACCCTTATGTCCATTGAAGAGAATCACCCGCTCGAATCCCTGATCCAGCAGGCTGTACACGGTGTCACGGATCAGGAGACGCAGCGTCTCTCCCTGCACCGTGATGGTGCCCGGATAGTGGCGGAAGTACTCCGAGTAACTGAACGGAATCGTCGGCGTCATCACGCTGTCCGTTGCGATGGCCACCTTCTCCGCGATGGCATCGGTGATGAGGTAGTCGCCTGTTGGCGAATGTGGTCCGTGCTCTTCGGTGGATCCCATCGGGACGAACGCGACGGCCCCACGATCACGCGCGTCGCGCACTTCGACCCATGACATTTCGGCGGTCTTGACTTTCCCCACGATGCACCGATCCTCTCTTCTGAACATTGTCGTGACAGCGCTTCCCGGCTGACTCGCCGGGCGTTGCGTCTAGATGAATTCACATCCTGCGTTGCGAATCGTGGTCTCCACCTCCTGCATCCCCGGAATCTCCCCGCGGTCATAGGCGGCATCTCCGCGCGCATGCGCCTGCTTGAGCGCCTTGATCGACTGAAGCACCCACTCCGCCTCTGTGGAGGGAACGACCGCGATGCCATCCTGATCCGCGACCACGATGTCACCGGGGTTGACCACCACATTCCCGCAGGCAATCGGGACATTCACTTCGCCCGGACCGTCGTGACCACCGACGATCATCGCGGTCCCCCGTGCGAAAATGGGCAATCCCTCGGCCTGCAGATCGCTGACGTCTCGGACGGCACCATCCACGATGATTCCGGCGATGCCACGCACCTTCAGGGCGTGACCGATGTGCCCGCCCAGCAGAGCGTGACTGACATCCCCATAGGCATTGAGCACGAGGACATCCCCCGGCTGGCACTGCTCCATCGCAAGCTTCGCCATGGAGAACGATCCCGTCGGGAGTGATGCCGTGACGGCAGGTCCGGCGAAGCGGGGCATCGGCGTGTAGAGCGGTGCGATCTCGCGCCGCATGGCGCCGGCTTTCTTCATGGCGTCGGCGAGATCGGCGGAGAAGCACTCCGCGAACTGCTGGACGATCGACGGATCCGGACGGGGAATCTCGCGGTAGACACGATAACCAAGGGACACGCAAGCCTCTTTTCTGCTGAGACGTGGACGACGCGGGTTACTCGGCGTTGGTGCTGACGTAGGTTCCTTCGACGAACACGCCTCCCCGCCCAGTCGCGCGAGCGGTGATGTTGTCAATGTCGGTGACCTCACCACGCAGAAGCGTCGGCTGCACCTTCACGTGCCGTTCGTGGAGGGCATGCGCGGCCTCAGCCACCTCCTTCACGCGAGCCGGCGGGATGACGACGATGCCGTCCTCGTCGGCAACCACGAGATCCCCCGGGTTAACGACGACACCACCGCATGCGATTGGGACGTTCACCTCGCCGCCCCCCTGGATCGCGCCCATCACGAGGGCGACGCCGCGCGACCAGACCGGGAAGTCATCCTCCTGGATCGTGCCGCGGTCACGGACGCAGCCATCGGCAACGAGCGCCTTGATGCCGCGTGCCTTCATACCGCGGCAGACGTTGTCGCCAAGCAACGCATGATTGACGTTTCCTCCGGCGTTGACGACGATGACATCGCCGGGCTTCGCGGTGTTGATGGCGAGCTTGATGACCTCGAAGGCGCCATCTGGCACGCTCACCGTGATGGCGGGACCAACAATCGAACGGATCGGGCGATAGAGCGGAGCGATTGCGGGAGTCACGGCGCCGCGCTTGAACATCACGTCGCCGAGATCGGCCGTCGGAACTCCCTCCAGCAAACCGATGAGTTCAGGATCAGGACGTTCGATATCCGTGTAGATCTCAAAACCGAGAGGCATTCATGATCCTTTCCGGGGTGAGGTGAGGGAGACCAAGCCATGGTGACGGCTGATATGGAGATCTCAAGGCGCCAGCCCTGAGGAGGCTGACCTGCGGTGATGTTCAATCCTATGGAACGATTTCCAAATTCGTCAATACACACGAAACGGCCATGATAAACGTTCATCATGGCCGTTTCGTGTGTATTGGTGGGATCGCCTAGACAAGGCTCCCTGCTCGTTGGTTGGCGAGTATAGGCAAAATCTGACAGATTAGTGGAGAAGTCTCCACGGCGCGCGGATCATCACGACCTGTCGGCCATTACCGCGAGCACCTGAGACAGCCCATCATGCACATTCTGCATCCGGTGAGGGATTCGCGCATTGAAGTAGAGGCAATCGCCCTCTTCGAGGATAACGTGCTCATCGCCGGCTTCGACCTCTATGCGCCCCGAGAGCACATAGACGCATTCTTCTCCATCGTGCATCGTTGGAGCGTCGGGAGAGCTGACCTGACCTGGCTCAAGCGTTGCGATGATGAGCGACATTCGACGATGAAGATCCGGGACCAGCAGTTCACGCTTGATCGGGGAGCCGGGGACATGCAGCAGTCGCCGTTGATCCCGGCGAACCAGATTCCCCTCCAACTGCCCCGAGACGAAAAGTTGAAAAAACGGGATTCCCAACACCGCAGCCACGGCGCGAAGCACCCCGATTGATGCGTTGCTGGATCCTCGCTCCACTTGACTGAGCAGACTTTTGCTGACGCCGACTTGCCGCGCCAACTCAGTCAGCGTCATGTTG
>Ga0164243_10007551_pt1 | contig 16217 bp, 16 predicted proteins | sample OricompcompostOP_FD_108781 | JGI IMG/M metagenome (GOLD analysis project Ga0164243, IMG submission 108781) | Organic Plus compost microbial communities from Emeryville, California, USA - Original compost - Organic plus compost (OP) | ecosystem: Engineered > Solid waste > Mixed feedstock >...
CCACGTCAGCCACGTCAGTCCACAAGGGACTCGTCGTCCCGCGCCGCGGCTCGCCGACGCCGGCGATTGCGGTCGTGCACGGCCATGAGGGCGCACCCGACCAGGCCGACCAGTGCGCCGGTGAAGCAGATCCCGATCCAGTTCTCGTTGCCGCCCTGTGCCAGCGTCGAGCGCAGCGGCAGCAGGACCAGGCCGAGCACCAGCCACAGCAATGTCCCGCCGACCGCGAACGGCAGCATCGGCGGGTCGGGTGGGGTGAGCTTCGCCAGTGGGCGCTGGGGGGTCACCAGCACAGGCTACGACCACGGGGACGCGGGCGCGGGATGAGGCGGGGATCACCGGAAACGGGTGGGCGGATGATGAGTAGTTAGCTACGCTAAGTATTTGTGGGTCAACTGCTGCGAGCGAAGGTCCGGACCACGTTCCAGTCGCTCGCGGAGCGCAACTACCGCCTCTTCGCCGCAGGTCAGCTCACCAAGCAACTCGGCGTGTGGATCCAGTTCGTCGCCCAGGACTGGCTGGTCCTGGACCTGACCGACAACTCGGCCAGCGCGCTCGGCCTCATCACGGGCATCCAGTTCCTGCCGGTCGTGCTGCTGTCCCTCTACGGCGGCAAGCTGGCCGACCGGTACGACAAGCGCCGGCTGCTGGTGTGGACCAACGCCTGCTACTTCGCGCTGGGCCTGGTGATGGGGGTGCTGGTCTCGACCGGCGTGATCACCCTGGCCCTCGTCTTCGTCGTGGCCGCCCTCATGGGCGTGGTCAACGCGATCGAGAACCCGCTACGCCAGTCGTTCATCTCCGAACTCGTCGAGCGCCCGCTGCTGCCCAACGCCCTCGGCCTCGCCTCGGCCGCCTTCAACACGGCCCGCATCGTCGGCCCGGCCCTGGCCGGCGTGGCGATCTGGGCGGTCGGACTCGGCCCGGTCTTCCTCGTCACCTCGGCGTTCTACCTGGCGCCGCTGGTGTTCCTGCTCCAGATGCGCCCGGCCGAGCTGCACGGGGTGCGTACGGTGGGGTCGCGCGAGCGTGACGGGGCCCGGATCCGCGACGGGCTGACCTACGTGTGGCAGCGCCCCGACCTTCGGCTGCCGCTGGCGCTGCTGCTGCTCGTGGGCATGTGTGGGTTCAACTTCCAGCTCACCCTCTCGGTGCTGGCGAAGAACGTCTACGGGACCGGCGCGGAGCAGTTCGGCCTGCTCACCACGGCGCTCGCCAGCGGCGCGCTGGCCGGGGCGCTGGTCAGCGGTGGCCGGCGCACCCGGCCCGGGGTCTACGCGGTGATCGGCTCGGCCGTGGTGTTCGGGACGCTGGAGATCCTCGTCGGTCTCGCGCCGACCTTCTGGGCCACGGCGCTCCTGCTGGTGCCCACCGGGTTCGCGATGGTCTTCTATGCGCAGGCCACCAACCAGCGGATGCAACTGGGGGTGACGGCGCGGTTCCGGGGCCGGGTCATGGCGCTGTTCACCCTGGTCTTCCTCGGCACCACACCGGTCGGCGGGCCGCTGGTCGGTTTCGTCAGCGAGCATGCCGGCCCGCGCGTGGGCGTCTGGGGTGGTGGGCTGGTGTGCCTGCTGGCCGCGCTCGGGGCCCTGGCCTGGCACCTGCACGAGTCGGGGGAGCGGCTGCGCGTCGCCCTGCACCCGTTGCCCCGCTTCGAGGTCATTCCGGCGGCCACCGACGAGGCACCGGCGCTCGTCAACGTCCGCTGAATGGGCTTTCTCCGCGGCTCCGCCTCTGGTCAGATGGGCGGAGGTGACTCGTCACGAGGGCGGGTCGACGACCGGGGGAGTCGCGGTTGAACGGCACGAGGCTGCGGGAATGCCTGGACTCGGACGCGGCACGGCTGCGCGAGGTCGTCGCCGTCGCCGACCTCGCCGCGCCGGTCCCAACTTGTCCAGAGTGGACAGTCGCGGACCTGGCCCAGCATGTGGGCGCCGTCTACCTGCACAAGGTCGAGTGCATCCGTACGGGCACCAACCCCGACCCCTGGCCACCACCCGGGCTGGCGGACGAGGAGCCGCGAGCGCTGCTCGACCGCGCGTGGGCCGCCCTGTCCGCCGAGCTGGCGCCGCGCGGTGCGGACTCACCCGCGTTCACCTGGTATGTGCCCGACCAGTCGGTGGGCTTCTGGATCCGGCGGATGGCGCACGAGACGGTGATCCACCGGGTGGACGCGGAGCTGGCGGCGGGTGCCGACCGGGCGGCCATACCGGCCGACCTCGCCGTGGACGGCGTGGACGAGTTTCTCTCCGTATTCATCGCCTACGGCTCGAAGGTGTGGCCGCAGGACTTCGAGACGGTGCTCACCGGCGACTCGGCCGACTCCGGCGAGTCTGGCGAGTCTGGCGTCTCTGGGGTTGACGGCGCTGACGGCCGGGCGGTTCGGCTGGTCACCGAGGGCGGGTCCTGGCTCGTGCGGCCGACGAAGGAGCTGGTCGAGGTCACCGCCGGTGGCACGGGCGAGGCGGCCCTCACCGTCACCGCGAACCCGGCCGACCTGCTGTTGTGGGTGTGGCAGCGGGCCGACGACTCCGCGGTGAGTCTCGACGGGGACGTGACCCTGTTGCCTCTGCTGCGGCAGATCTTCCGGGCCGGCTCCCAGTAGGCGGGCCGGCGTGACGGAGACCGTGCCGCCGGTGCGCCTGTTCGTCGCGATCCATCCACCACCGGCGGCGCTGACCGACCTGGCGACGGTGGTGGACGCGCTGCGGGTCAGCCTCGCCCACGCGCCCGGCCACTCGACCCGGCTGACCCGGCGCGAGGGTTGGCACGTGACGGTGGCGTTCCTCGGCGAGGTCGCCGCGGCGAAGGTGGACCGGGCGACCCGGGCGCTGCAGGCGGTCGCCGAGCGAACCGAGCCGATGCGGTTGCGGCTGGCCGGTGGCGGCACCTTCGGTGGCCGGCGCAACCCGATCCTGTGGGTCGGCCTGACCGGCGACGTGGCGGCGTTGAAGCTGCTCGGCACCGCCATGCGCCAGGCGCTGCGGCGGGCCCGGCTGCCCGTCGACGACCGGCCGTTGCGACCTCATCTGACCCTGGCCCGCCCAGGCTCCCGGGTCCCGCCCGAGGCGATCGCCAGCGACGTGACGACGCTGGCCGGCTATCAGGGTCCACAGTGGAGCGTCACGGAACTCAGCCTCATGCTCAGCGAGATCCACCAGACACCGGCCGGCCCCGTCCCGCGCTACACGGCTCTGGCCAGCGCCCCGCTCGGCACCTGACCGTGCCGTTGGTGCGGGGACCGTACGGGCCGGGTCTATGCCGGGCCGGGGTCCTTGGCGGGGGAGGGGCCGAAGAGGATGTCGTCCCAGTTGGGGCCGCGCTTGGCCGGGCGGTCACCGGCGGGCGAGTCGGGCGCCGTGCGCCGGGGGCGCAGCACCGCCAGCGACGGCACGGCCGGCGTGTCCAGCGGGGATTCCTCCTCGTAGAACTGGCGAGCGCTGCGCCGGACCGGCACGTCGCCGGTGGCCGCGGCCGCGGCGACCGCCGGCGTCGGGCCCAGCGGCGGCACCGTCGTGTCCAGGCCCCGGCCGAGGCTGCGCGTCGCCGGCACCTCGCGCTGCGGATCGTCCCCGACGTCGGCGGCCGGGTCGAGACTGCGGGTGGGCAGCAGGCTGCGGGTCGCCGGCGTGCCCAGCGGGCGTTCGAGCGAGGCGATGAGCGCGTCGCGACCGGCGCGGATGGGGTCGTGGACCGGCACGCCCCGGCTCGGGAACATCGGCTCGTGGCCGGAGTGGTCGGGCCGCGGCGGCGCGACGTCATGCCCGCTGCGCGCGGCCTCCTGGCTCGGGGTGCTGCAGAGGAACTGCGCCATGTCGTCGTGCGGCGAGATGAGCTGTCGCGCCTTGTCCATCTCCCACACGGCACGGGAACTCGTCTTGCCGGTGGGCCAGGTGGCCACGATCCGCCAGGTGCCGTCGTCGCGCCGGTAGGCGTCCCAGGAGATCTTCTCCAGCTCGACGCCGTGCTGGCTGAGCCGGGCGTCGACCACCTCGGCGAGCGTCTGGCCCTTGTCCGAACTCTTGAGCCGCGTGCGCCGTGCCTGCTGGGCGAGCATGGCCCGCTCCTGCAGCACCGGTCCGGCGTAACGGAGCACCCGGTCGACCGGCACCCCGGCGATGCGCGCCACGTCCTCGGCCGACTCGCCCGAGCGGATGCGGGCCTGGATGTCGCGGGGAGCCAGGTGGGGCGCGTCCTCCGGCGACGTCGGTTCGGGTCGGGGCGCCGGCCGGTCGGTGCGCAGCATGGCAGAGATGCGTTCGTCGATCGGCAGGCTGAGCAGATGGCCCACCTCGTCGGCGAGCACCATCGCCTTGCCGTCCTCGGAGAGGGCGACGAAGCGTACCGGCCGCATCCGCTCGCGCCTCCCTCCGCGCCGTCTGGCGACGCCCGATGTCGCTGCTGGCTATACGTCCCCGACACGGTACGCCTTGTGACCTGCGGGCCGGGTAGCGGCACGCCGACTATGTCTGATTGTTCGCACGGGCTCCCACCGGTACGGGCACCACGATCACACGCCGCGTGCGTTCAGCCGCCGTCGGCCGCCGGGCCGCTAGGGTGTTGCGTCGGACAGGAGGTGCGGCGTGATCGAGATTCGGCCGATGGAGAGCAGCGACGGTCCGAAGGTGCTGGCGGTCTTCGAGGAAGCGCTCAAGGGCGGCCACGCCACGTTCGAGACCAATGTGCCGACCTGGGGCGAGTGGCAGAAGATGCACCTGCCCTCGCACCGGTTCGTGGCGACCGAGACCTCGCGCACGATCCGCGGCTGGGCGGCCCTGTCGCGCATGTCCGACCGGCGCGAGTACGCGGGCGTCGTGGAGTGCTACACCTACGTGCGGGTGGACGCCCGTCGCACCGGCGTCGGCACCGCCCTGCTGCAGAAGCTCATCAGCACGACCGAAGCCCAGGAGCTGTGGACGCTGCAGGCGCACATCTTCCCGGAGAACGAGGCGGCGCTGGGGCTCTACCAGAAGTGCGGCTTCCGGATCGTCGGCACCCGCGAACGCATCGGCCGCCACCGCGGCGTCTGGCGCGACATGCTGCTCCTGGAACGCCGCTCGCCCATCGTCGGGTAGCCCCGCCCCCCTCGCGAGTGTGAACGGACACGCCGGGTGTTGACGGCGTGTCGGTTCACAGTGGACTCGCTGGCCGGGGAGTGTGAACAGTGGATCTTGTGTTGTCGCTGGTGGGCGGGCGGTGGGTGTTCACGGTCGCGGAAGTCGGGTGGGATCGGCTAGCCTCGCGGCCCATGGGTCGATTCGTGTACTGGATGAACGTCTCCCTCGATCTGCGCATCGAGCACCGGTCGGGCGAGGACGGTGGCGGTGACTGGTTGCGCATCGGGGAGTCGCTGCACCGCGAGTTCAACGCCCGAGCCCGCGCGATGTCGCTGATGGTGCAGGGTCGCCGGGTGTACGAGATCATGGACCCGTTCTGGCCCGACGCCCGCACCGACGAATCGCTGCCCGACTATATGCGCGAGTACGGCGAGATCTGGACCGCCAAGCCGAAGCTGCTCGTCTCCAACACCCGCACCAGCGCCGAGCACAACACCCGCGTGATCGGTGGCGAGGACGTGATCACGCAACTCGCCACGGTGCGCGCCACGACGCAGGGCGACATCGGCGTGGGCGGCGCGACGCTCGCCACCCAGCTGCTGCGCGCGAACCTGCTCGACGAGCTCCTGCTCTTCACGCACCCGGTGGTGCTGGGTAGCGGCCGGCCGCTGTTCGACGACGACGCCGGTCCGCTTCACCTCGACCTGCTGGAAACGGGTGCGTTCGAGGGTGGCGTGACGATGCACCGGTACGCGGTGCGCCACGCGTCGGAGTGACCCGGGTCAGCTGCGCTCCAGCACGTAGTCGATGCAGGCGGTCAGCGCCTGCACGTCAGCCGGATCGATCGTGGGAAATAGCGCGATGCGCAACTGGTTACGGCCGAGCCGCCGGTACGGCTCGGTGTCCACGATCCCGTTGGCGCGCAACGTCTTCGCGAGGGCCGCCGCATCCACCGTCGCATCGAAATCGATCGTCGCCACGGTCGTGGACCGTACCGTGGGGTCGGTCACGAAGGGTGACGCGACCGGGCAGCGTTCCGCCCACCCGTAGATGATCGCGGCGCTCTCGGCGCTGCGCTTGGCCGCCCAGGCCAGCCCGCCGTTGGCCAACATCCAGTCGACCTGCTCGGCGGCGAGGAAGACGGTGGCCAGTGCGGGTGTGTTGTAGGTCTGCTCCAGGCGGCTCTGCTCCACGGCGGTGCGCAGGTCGAAGAAGGCCGGGATCCACCGGCCGCCGGCGGCGATCTGCTCGATGCGGGCCACCGCGGCCGGCGACATGATCGCCAGCCACAGCCCGCCGTCGGAGCCCAGCGCCTTCTGGGGGGCGAAGTAGTAGGCGTCGGTTTCGCGCAGGTCGACCTCGACCGCACCGGCCGCCGACGTGGCATCGACAAGCATCAGGGCGTCGGGGTCCGCGCCGGCGACCCGCCGCACCGGCACCATCACGCCCGTGGAGGTCTCGTTCTGTGGCGTGGCATAGACGTCGATGCCGGCCTCGGCGACCAGGGACGCGGCCGACCCCGCGGGGGCGGCGTGCACCGTGGGTTCGCCGAGGAACGGCGCGAGCTTCGCCGCGGTCGCGAACTTCTCGCCGAACTCCCCGAACGTGGCGAACTGCGCCCGGTCGCGGATCAGGCCGAAGGTGGCGGCGTCCCAGAAGGCCGTGCTGCCACCGTTGCCGAGGATCACCTCGTAGCCGTCGGGTGCCGCGAAGAGTTCGGCGACGCCCCGACGCAGTCGGGCCACCTGGTCCTTGACCGTCGACTGCCGGTGGGAGGTGCCCAGGTAGCTGACCGCGCGCTGCGCCAGTGCCGCCACGGACTCCGGGCGCACCTTGCTCGGGCCGGAGCCGAACCGGCCGTCGGCTGGCTTGAGTGCGTCGGGGATCCGGATGGGGTCGGCCACGGGATGTCCTTTCACCAGCAGGGGCTCCGCGCGCAATCCTCGCACGCCCCGCATCCCCTTTCCCGCGCCGATCTTGGGGTTTTCCGCGTGATTGGAGATCAACTCACGCGGAAAACCCCAAGATCGCGGCGGAACGACTAGTTGCCGTGGGGGATGCGGTCCCAGCCCTCGACGTCCTCGGGCTTGCGCGCCTTCGGACCCACGTAGACCGCGGACGGGCGGACCAGGCGGCCGAGCTTCTTCTGCTCCAGGATGTGCGCGCTCCAACCGGCCACCCGGGCGCAGGTGAACATCGAGGTGAACATGTGCGCCGGCACCTCGGCGAAGTCGAGCACGACCGCCGACCAGAACTCCACGTTGGTCGCGAGCACCCGGTCGGGCTTGCGGGCGTGCAGCTCCTCCAGTGCCGCCTTCTCCAGCGCCTCGGCGACCTCGAAGCGTGGGGCGCCGAGTTCCCGGGCGGTGCGCCGCAGCACGCGCGCCCGCGGGTCCTCGGCCCGGTAGACGCGGTGGCCGAAGCCCATGAGCCGCTCGCCCCGGTCGAGCAGGCCCTTCACGTACGAGGTCGCGTCGCCACTGCGCTCGACTCCCTCGATCATGTGCAGCACCCGGGAGGGGGCACCGCCGTGCAGGGGGCCGGAGAGCGCGCCGATGCCCGACGAGATGCAGGCGGCGGCGTCGGCACCGGTGGAGGCGACGATCCGGGTGGTGAAGGTGGAGGCGTTCATGCCGTGCTCGGCGGCGGAGATGAAGTAGGCGTCGACGGCCTTGACGTGGCGCGGGTCGGGCTCGCCCCGCCAGCGCTTCATGAAGCGCTCCACGATCGTCGATGCCTTGTCGATCTCCTTCTGCGGCACCGCCGGCAGGCCGAGGCCACGCGCCGACTGGGCGACGAAGGAGAGTGCGGTGACCGACACGCGGGCCAGGTCCTCGCGGGCCTGCTCGTCGCTGATGTCGAGCAACTGCCCCAGACCCCAGTAGGGCGCGAGCATGGCGACGGCGGACTGCACGTCGACGCGGATGTCGCCCGAGTGCACGGGCACCGGGAACGGCTCGGCCGGCGGCAGGCCGGGGCCGAACTTGCCGTCGACGAGCAGCGCCCAGACGTTGCCGAAGGAGACCCGGCCGATGAGGTCCTCGATGTCCACGCCGCGGTAACGCAGCGAGCCACCGTCACGGTCCGGCTCGGCGATCTCGGTCTCGAAGGCGACCACGCCCTCCAACCCGGCCTTGAATGATTCGGACATCTCGCGCTCCTGAGGTCATCAAAGGTTGCGTGATCCACCGGGTGCCCGGAGTGACAACCGTGGGGTGTGGTGTGCCTTGGCCCCTCATCTTGCCTGTCGGAAATTCGTCGTGGCGAGTCTGTGTCGGTGTGCTACACGCGACATCTTCTCCCGATACCTGCCGGACATACCGGCCCAATGGCCATCTTTGGTCGACCTCCCACCGGCCCCGGTGCCCAGGCCGTGCTGCCCGCGAGCCCTCCCCGGGCGGCCGCCGCGCCGGCGCGGTTGAATGATCCGGTGAACGTGGATGGTCCTGCGCAGCCCCCGGATCCAGCCCAGATGCGCCGGGACTATCAGGTCCGCCTGCCGGGGGCGCCCCTTACCGGAGCGGAGGGCTGGCCGCCGCTGACCGAGGCGGGTCTCGCGCCCACCTGGTTGGAGCAGTTCCGGGTCTGGTTCGCCGACGCCGTGGCGGCCGAGACGATCGTCGAGCCGAACGCCATGATCGTCGCTACCGCCGGTGCCGAGGGCGTGCCGAGTGCCCGGACCGTGCTGCTCAAGGCGTTCGACGAGCGCGGCTTCGTCTTCTTCACCAACTACCGGTCCCGCAAGGCGACCCAGGTCTCGGAGAACCCGGTGGCCAGTCTGGTCTTCCCCTGGCACCCCATCAGCCGGCAGGTGATCGTCATCGGCGACGTGGAGCGGGTGCCGCGGGCCGAGACGGAGGCCTACTTCGCCAGCCGTCCGCGCGGTTCGCAGCTCGGGGCGTGGGCCAGTCCGCAGTCCACGGTGGTCGCCCCGGGCGAGGTCGAGGCGAACATGCGGGAACTCGAACGGCGCTTCCCGGACGGCTCGCCCGTCCCGGCCCCGGAGCACTGGGGTGGGCTGCTCGTCCGGCCGCGCAGCGTGGAGTTCTGGCAGGGCCGTCCCTCCCGCCTGCACGACCGGCTGGTCTACCGGATCGACCCCAGTGGAGATGTCGCCATCGAGCGACTGGCACCGTGACCACGACCGCGCGCCCCGGTCGGGCGCGCGAGGCGCCGCCGCCGTCGGCGGAGCCCGCGACCGACCCGGTCGAGAAGCCGGCGCGCTCCTCCCGCTCCGTCGCCGCCGTCGTGCGCCGGCTCGCCGTGGACACCCGGCCGTTGCGGCACCCCGCCTACCGGCGGATGTTCATCGGCCAGGCCGTGTCGAGCATGGGCCTGGCCTTCACCGCGGTCGCGGTGCCGATGCAGATGTACGCGTTGGCGCAGTCGTCGCTGTGGGTGGGCCTGCTGGGTGTGGCGAGCCTGGTCCCGTTGGTCGTCTTCGCCCTGTGGGGCGGGGCGCTGGCCGACACGCTGGACCGGCGGGTGTTGCTGCTGGGCGCCTCGGCGCTCATGTGGTCCTCGACGCTGCTGCTGCTGGTGACGGCGGCGTTGGACGCCACGGCGCCGTGGCTGCTGCTCGCGCTGACCGCCCTGCAGTCCACCGGCATGGGGGCGAGTTCGGCCTCGCGCGGTGCGATCATTCCCCGGCTCGTCCCGGAGGCGGAACTGCCGGCGGCGAACGCGTTGAGCTCGACGGCGATGACCCTGTCCATGACCGTGGGCCCGTTGCTCGCCGGCCTGCTGGTCGGCGACGGCCACTACGCGCTCGCGTACGCCTTCGACGCGGCGGCCTTCACCGTCGCGCTGTGGGCGGCGTTCCGGCTGCCGGCGCTGCTGCCGGGCGTCGGCACGCCCTCGGGTCGCCGCGCGAGGTCGCGACCGGGGACCGTACGGGCGAAGGCGAAGCGCCGGCGTGTGCCGGCCGGAGCGCGACGTGGCCACGCGACCACGCGGCCCGTACGGTCATCGCCACCGCGTGGCACGACGGGTTGGCGCGAGGTGGGCGCTGGTCTGTCCTACATCGCCTCGCAGCCCGTGTTGTGGCTGTCGTTCGCCATCGACATCGCGGCCATGGTGCTGGCGCTGCCGCGGGCGCTGTTCCCCGAGGTCGCCGACCAGCGGTTCGGGCTCGGTGCGATCGGCTGGCTCTTCGCGGCGATCTCGATCGGCTCGATGCTGGCGGGGCTGACCTCGGGCTGGATCGGCCGGGTCCGGCGGCAGGGCGTCGCGCTGGTCGCGGCCGTCGTGGTGTGGGGGCTGGCGGTCGCGGCGGCCGGGGTGGCGCCCTACCTCTGGCTCGCGGTGGCCCTGCTGGCACTGGGCGGCGCGGCCGACATGGTCTCGGCCATCTACCGACAGACGATCCTGCAGACCTACGCCCCTGACGAGATGCGCGGTCGCCTGCAGGGGGTCTTCTTCTCGGTGGTGGCGGGCGGTCCGCGGCTGGGTGACCTGCGTGCCGGTGGCATGGCGGCCGTGGTCGGCCCGACGGTCTCGTGGGTCGGCGGGGGCATCGCGGCGGCGGTCGTGGCGATGGTGCTGGCGGCGGCTTTCCCGGCTCTGCTGCGCTACCCGTCGGAGTCGGTCAAACGGTAGGGTCGTCGGCATGCGTGCGGCCTCCGGGGAACAGTGGACGATTGCGGCCTCTTCGCATGAGGCGGTGGTCGTCGAGGTCGGTGGCGGGCTGCGGACCTATACCGCTGACGGCGTGGACATTCTGGACGGCTACCAGGCCGACGAGATCTGCCCCGGCTACGCGGGCACCCTGCTGGCGCCGTGGCCCAATCGCATCCGCGACGGTAGATATTCCTTCGCCGGCAAGGAGTATCGGGTCCCGCTCAACGAGCCGGACAAGCACAACGCGCTGCATGGGCTGGCCGTGTGGGGCCGGTGGCGGGCGACGGCGCACTCGGCCGACTCGGTCACGGTGGAGTACGACCTGCCCCCGACGCCGGGCTACCCGTGGGCGTTGGCGCTCGCGGCGACGTACTCGGTCGGGGCCGACGGCCTGACCGCCACGCACGCGGTCACCAACGTGGACGCGACGGCGTGCCCGTTCGGCTTCTCGGTGCACCCCTATCTCTTCTCGGGCGCGCCGGTGGCCGACACGTTCCTGCAGATCCCGGCGCGGTCGCGGCTGCTGCTCGACGGCCGGCTGCTGCCGATCGGTGCGGCGAAGGTCGCCGGCACGGAGTACGACTTCACGGCGCCGCGCCGCATCGGGTCGCTGGAGATCGACTGCGCCTTCGGCGACGTGGTGCGCGACGCGCAGGACGGCACGACGGCCGTCACCGTGTCCACATCGGAGGGTACGGGCGCGCGGTTGTGGGCGGACGCGGCGTTCGGCTGGTGGCAGATCTACACCGGGGACACCCTGGCCGGCGAACGGTTCCGCCGCTCGGTGGCGGTGGAGCCGATGACCTGCCCGCCCGACTCGTTCCGCTCCGGTCGTGACCTCATCGTGCTCGAGCCGGGGCAGACCTGGCGTGGCACCTGGGGTGTGCAGCCGCTGCGCTGAAGCACCGGTACGGCTGACGGGACCCGCGGGGCGAGACGGGCGCCGGGCCTGCGACGCTGTCGGCATGGAGTTCGCTGACGTGGTGCGACGGCGCCGGATGGTGCGCAACTACGACCCGGACCGTCCGGTGCCGCCCGAGATCCGGGAACGGCTGCTGGAGCACGCGGTGCGCGCGCCGTCGGCCGGGTTCAGCCAGGGTTGGGGCTTCCTGGTGCTGGAGGAGCAGGCCGATCGCGACCGGTTCTGGGCCGCGGCCACCCCGCAGACCGGCGTGTGGGGGCAGTGGCTGACCAACATGCGGCGGGCACCGCTGATCATCGTGCCGCACTCGAACAAATCCAGCTATCTCGACCGGTACGCCGAGCAGGACAAGGGCTGGACCGATCGGGACGAGGCGCGCTGGCCGGTGCCGTACTGGGACATCGATGCCGGGTTCGCCTCGCTGCTCATGTTGCTGACCGCGGTCGACGAGGGCCTGGGTGCCTGCTTCTTCGGCATCCCCCCGGAACGGACCTCGGCCTACCGGGCCGAGTTCGGTGTGCCGGCGGAGTTCTCCCCCATCGGGGCGATCACGGTCGGGTACCGGGCACCGGACCACCGGTCGGGCTCGCTGCGGCGGGGTCGCCGGCCGCTGACCGAGGTCGTCCACCGGGGCCGGTGGGGGGCGTCCACAGTGGACTGAGGTGCCGCCGACGTCAAGCGGCGCGCCGGAAGCAGACGTCGGTGGACCAGCGGGCGAAGCCGAGGCGTTGATAGAGCGCGATGGCCGAGGTGTTCGTCTCATCGACGTAGAGCATCACCTGGTCGAGTTCACGGGCGCGCAGATGACGTAGCCCGGCGAGCGTCAGGGCCTTGCCCAACCCCAGCCCGTGGGCCGCCGGGTCGACGCCGAGCACGTAGACCTCGCCGATCGGGTCGTGGTCGTGCCCGTGCTCGTGGTGCTCGCCCAGCTCGTGGCTCTCGTTGGCGTGTCCACCGTGGACCTTCGTCCAGTGGAACCCCAGCATGGCGCCGTCGGCGACCCGTTCGGCCACCAGGAACCCGGCCGCGTCGAACCATGACTCGGCCAGCCGTGCCCGCAGGTCGTCGGCGGTCCAACCGCCCTGGTCGGGCAGGTGCGCGAAGGCTCGGCGGTTCAGCGCGAGCCAGGCCTCGTCGTCGAGGCCCGGCCGGAACGGGCGCAGGATCACGCCGTCGGGCAGCACCGGCGCGTCCACCGGGGCGAACAGTGAGCGGCGCATCTGCCACAGCAGGCGGCTGCGCACGAACCCCAGCGACAGGGCGAGGGCGTTGGCCGAGGGGTGGTCGCCGTGCGCCCACAGCCGCACCCGGCCCTGCGGATCGTGCTTCTCGGCCGCCGCGATGACGCCGAGCACCAGCTGCCGCCCCAGGCCGCGGCGGCGGTAGAGCGGATGCACGCACAGCTCGGCGGACGGCCCTTCGACGACGTCCGTGGGATCGACATGGGCGTAGCCCACGAGGAGTGGACCGGCATCGGTCTCGGCGTGGGCCAGCAGGTGCGTCGCCGGCCGGTCACCGCCGTGGCGCAGGTGCAGCATCACGTGCTCGGAGAGCGGGTAGGCGCCGTCGGCGTCGCCCGCCGCGTGAGTCAGCGCGAGGATCTGCGCGACGTCGACGGGATGGAGATGGGCGACCGTCTCGACCGGGAGTCCACCTGTGTCCGGACCGTGTTTCGCCACCCCCTCAGGTTAGTGGCCGCCACCGCCGGAGTGGACCAGAGTGGGTTCATCATGGTGATCACACATTGCTTGCCCGGAACGGACTTGCCCACAACGGCAGAGCCCCGGCACTCGGGAGAGCGCCGGGGCGAAAGCCGTACGGGCAGTGGGACTCAGGAGACGGAGGTCCGCTCGCGAGCGGGGGCCAGCGTGTCGGTCTCCGCGGGCAGGGCCCGGTTGGGCGGCGTGACGAACTTGTAGCCCACCTGCCGGACCGTGCCGATCATCGACTCGTACTCCGAGCCGAGCTTGGCGCGCAGTCGCCGCACGTGCACGTCGACCGTCCGGGTGCCGCCGAAGTAGTCGTAACCCCAGACCTCGCGCAGCAGCTGGTCGCGGGTGAAGACCCGGCCCGGGTGTTGCGCGAGGAACTTCAGCAACTCGAACTCCTTGTAGGTGAGGTCGAGCGGGCGGCCCTTCAGCTTGGCCGCGTAGGTGTCGGGGTCGATGGTCAGCTCGCCGGCGCGGATCATGCCGCCGGCGGCGGAGGCCGCGTTGGTGAGCCGGCCCAGGGCGAGCCGCAGGCGCGCCTCGGTCTCGGCCGGGCCCGCGGTGTTGAGCAGGACGTCGTCCAGGCCCCAGTCGGCGTTGAGCGCGACCAGGCCGGATTCGGTCACCACGGCGATCAGCGGGACACCGAGCCCGGTCGCGTGCAGCATGCGGCAGGTGGAGCGGGCCTCGGCGAGCTCCGAGCGAGCGTCGATCATGACCACGTCCGGGCTGGTGCCCGCGACGAGGGCACGCACGTCCCGAGGAGCGGTGCGCAGGGTGTGCGGCAGAAGATCGAGGGCCGGCAGCACGCCGGCGCTCGTGGCCGAGGTGAGAAGCAGAATCTCCAACGTCAACCTCCGTCTCACGGCCGGTCCGCTCTGGGGCATGAGCAACGACCAGCGATCAAGCGAGCCGAACGCGTGAACACGTCATCCTCGGTTCGGCATGGCCTCGCCGATCGAAACGTGCCGACTGCCCCGGCGACCTCGAACCGAGCCGGGCTGACCGGCGCGGTGACCCGGCCTCGCTGACGGGTGGATACGCCACACTAACCCTCGGCAACCGCACAAGTCAGCACCCTCATGTAAACGATGGCCGCACGGTGGGCGTGAGCTTTCCCACCGGGGGTCGCCTCGGCGACCACGGCGAGATCATCGCGAGACTCCGCCGTGATCCAGTCCCCGTCTCGCCCCGGGACGCATAGCCATGGCACGATTCTCGCGTGCTGCCAGGACCCGACGACCGTGCCCGCAGTGGCGTGCCCGATCCACGTGGACTGGGCGAGCCACGCCCCGGGCGGCCCCCGGGACCGGGCAAGGGTGTGGCGACCGGCGGGCCCGGCGGCAAGCCTCCCCGGGACAAGGCTCCCCGGGAGAAGGGCTCCCGCGGCCGCGGTGGCCGGCCGGCCCGCGACGGCGCGCGCCAGCGTTCCCGCAAGGAGGAAGAGGCGGCGGTACCGGTCCGGCGCATGCTCTCGCTGACCATCGCCGGGTTCTCGCTGCTGCTGGCGTTCGGTCTGGTGGTCAGCTCACAGGCCACCCAGGTCGGCTTCACGGTCGTGATCTTCGGCGCGCAGATTCTGTTCGTGCTCGCGTGGACGGTGGCCAGCCGGCCGCCGAGCCCGTGGGTCGTGATGATCGTCGGCGCGCTCACCGCGGCGGCGTCGTGCGTCGCCGTGAACCTGCCGGTGCAGGCGTCGCTGGCCCCGGTTGGCTACGTCATCGCCGGTGGCTTCGTGGCGGCGGTGGTCGGACAGCTGGCGCTGCGCGGCGGCCGGGCCGGCGTGACCGAATCCCTCGGCGTCACCATGGTCGTCGTCGTGGGCGTCGCCGCGTTCTCCGCGTTCGCCGTGCTCTCCCGACAACCCCTGGGCGATCAGGTGCTGTTCACGGCCCTCTCCGCGGTCGGCGTGGGGCTCGCCACCGCCCGCGCCTGTGACGTGGTCGCCGCCTCCCCGCGCATCTCGCCGCAGGTGCCGCGCGGCTCGACCGGTGTGATCGCGGGCGCGATGACGGGCACGGCCGCGGCGGCGGTCACGGGCGGGCTCGTCGAGGGCCTGGACACTCTGGAGGGCGCGCTCGTGGGTCTGGCCACGGTGATGGTGGCGGTGATCGTCGACCTCGGTACGGGCTACGCCGAGGCGGGTCGCAAGCTCGAAGGCGACGCCCCGTTCATGTGGCTGGCCCGGCACATGCAGGGCCCGCTCGGCGCCTTCGCCTTCGCCGCGCCCGCCTCCTACATGGCCGGCGTTCTCTTGCGTTGATGCCCGCGACCCACCCGCCGCCGCGAGGCTAGGGTCGGTGGGTCACCAGTGTCGTCCCTCGCCCGACCAGCCGCAGGAGTCCTCGTGGCAGCATCCACCCAGCCACACCCGTCGCCGGTGCCACAGGTGCGGGTCCGCCGGCGGCGTCGGCGCTGGCCGACCCTGCTCGTGGTGCTGCTCGTTCTCGCGGCGGTGCTCGTCGCGGCCGACCGGTTCGGCGCCCGGGCCGCCTCCGACGAGTTGCGCCAGCGCGTCTCCAGCGAGCTGACCGCCCGGCAGGTCAGCTACTCCTCGCTGGAGGTGGAGGTCGCGGGCCTGCCGTTTCTCACCCAGGTCGCGCGCAGCGAGTTCGAGCGCATCACCATCGACCTGACGCAGGTGCGGTTGCCGGCCGGGGAAGACCGCATTGCCCAGCTGCCGTCGCTGCACGTGGTGGCGACCGGTGTGCACGCGGACGCCATCGCCGCCTACCAGGGCACCGCCGCGGTCACCGCGGACAAGGTCACCGGCTCGGCGGTCGTGTCCTACCAGACGCTCTCCGATCTGCTGGACCTGTCGCAGTACGAGTTCGCGGGCGTTCACCTGACCGACATCGTGTTCACCGAAAGTGGCGGCGCGCTGCGGGCCCGGGTGCAGGTGCAGGC
>Ga0164243_10007553_pt1 | contig 16215 bp, 12 predicted proteins | sample OricompcompostOP_FD_108781 | JGI IMG/M metagenome (GOLD analysis project Ga0164243, IMG submission 108781) | Organic Plus compost microbial communities from Emeryville, California, USA - Original compost - Organic plus compost (OP) | ecosystem: Engineered > Solid waste > Mixed feedstock >...
CAGGTCCGCGGTGTCGACCGCCTCGATGAGCCCGGCTGCTGTCAACGACTTCAGCGCGGGGTACAGCGATCCGTACGACAGCGCGCGCACGGTCCCCAGCGTTGCGTTGAGCCGCTTGCGCAGCTCGTAGCCGTGCAGGGGTGCGTCTTGCAGCTGGCCCAGGATGGCCAGCTCGAGGACGTCCGATCGTGCGCGCATCGTCACCAGGTCGTTGGGCATGCCCGACCAGATGTCGAGCGGATATATCGAATTGATACATCGTCGACCCGACAAAGTCAACATATGTCAGGTCGAGCGGGCCGCGCCAGAACAACGGATGCGATCTCGGTCTAGGTGGTGCACCCAACGGGCATGTCAACGGTTTCCCGCGGGAGGGTTGGGAAGCGAGAGGCGGGTGGGAGGGGCGGGCGACTGCCGGGCAGAGGATGGATGCGCCGGCGGGTCACCACCGCGCGCTGCGCCGCGCGAGCGGCTCCTCAGGAGCGGGTGGTTGCGCGAGCCCTGAGGTCGGGGGAGAGCTCGAGGCTCGACCAGGCGCGGGTGGCGCCGCCGCGCATCCGGGACAGCACGCGCTGCAGGCACAGTTGTGCGCCTGCCTCGCCGACCTCGTACCGGGGTGGCGCGACGGCGGTCACCGGCGTCGAGCACAGCGCCGCCACCTCGTCGTCGTACGCCACGACCGCCAGGTCCTCGGGCACCCGCACACCGGCGTCCTCGGCGATGTCGACGAGACCGATGGCGACCTCGTCGGGAAGCACCACGACGCCGTCGACCTCGCCTACCGCGCTCCGTCGCACCAGCTCCTGCAGCAAGCGCTGCTGCACGCCCGGGTCGGCGTCGGCGGCGGGAAGCCCGAGCTCCTCGGCCTCCAGCCCCACGGCTCGGAGCGCGCGGGCGACACCGGCACGGACCAGCGGCGCCGTAGGCCCCGACCGGGTCGCCACCACGATCCGCGAGCAGCCGCCCTCCAGCAGGTGCTCGGCAGCCAGCACGCCCCCGACCTCGTGGTCGCAGCGCACCGTGTCGAGCGCACCGCGCCAGGGCGAGCCCTCGAGCGTGCGCTCGAGCACGACGACCGGCTGCGGCCCCTCGGCGAGCAGCTGATAGGTCGCGGGGTCGTCGGCCGCATGGGCCGACGGCGGCACCAGCAGCCCGTCGACCTCCCGCGCGAGCAGCCTCCTGATCTGCTCGCGCTCGCGCTCGGGCGAGTAGTCGGACACCGCGAGCACGAGCCGCGCCCCGGCCTCACCGAGGACCATGCGTGCACCCCGGATCACCTCCGGGAAGTAGTACGCGGCCGAGGGCACCACGATGCCGATCGTGGCCACCGGCGAGCTGGTCTGCGAGAGCGCACTACGCTCGCCGGGCGCGATCGCACCGCCGTGCACCCGGCGCAGCAGCCCGGCGCCCTCCAGATCGGCGAGGTCACGCCGGATCGTCATGCCCGAAGCGGCGACCCGAGCCGCGAACTCCTCGGTGCGCAGGGCGCCGTGCACCCGGAGCTCGCGCAGGAGTCGGGCGCGCCGCTCGGCCGGGAGCATGCGGACATTGTGCGCGACCGCGCCGCTCAGCGGACCTGCACGGTGATCGGTGCGGACTCGGTGGTCCCCGCGTCGTTGATCCACTCGACGCGGTAGACGTAGCGCCCGGGAGCCAGCGACTCGGCGCGGTAGGTCACGCGCTGGTGCGCGGGCGTCGCCGCAGTCAGGTCGCCCTCCGCCACCAGCTGCTCGCCCTGGAACAGCCGGTAGCGGTCGGCGTTCGTGCCCCACCACAGGTCGGCGGTCACCGTGAAGGAGCCGTCGCGGTCCCAGTTGTCGTGGCTCAGCACCGGCTGGCCCGGGGCGGCGTCCGTGATCGTGACCGTGAGCGGTGCCGTCGTCGTCCGGCCGGCGCCGTTGATCAGCTCGGCCGTGTAGACGTGGCTGCCGTTGGTCCGGCCGGTGATCGGGAACGCGACCGACTGCGCTGCCGGCGTGGCCGGCTGCAGGCGCTCGGACGCGATCAGCGTGCCGTCCTCGTACAGGTCCACGCGGCTGGCGTTGCTGCCCCACCAGAGGTTCATGGTGATCGTGTAGTCGCCGTCCCGCAGGCCCGTGTCCCAGCCGTTGTCGCTGCTCAGCAGGCCGACGGCGGGAGGCTCCGTGGCGCCGTCGTCGTCCCTCGGGAAGCCGTCGCCGACAGAGCCGAGATCGCCGAGGTCGATGACGCGACCGTCGAGCACGAGCGCGCCGTCGACGATCTCGCCCGCCAGCGGACCGCTGCTCGACGTCGCGAGCACGATGCCGAACTCCGCCGCGGTGCCCGTGCGCGTGAGCCGCAGCGTGTGGTCGATGACCTGCACGTCCAGGCCCTCGCGGTCCGGCACGAACCCGGACAGCGTGGTGCCGTCGACGCTCGTGAAGGTGAAGAGCGGCTCGCCGGGCGCGCTGCTCGGGAAGGTCGCGATCGTCACCGCGTCCTCGGGCCGCAGCTGCCAGTCCCAGCTGTGGGAGGCGTCGTCGGCGAACGTGTCGCTGATCGCGACCAGCGCGTCGGCGACACCGCCCGGGGCGAGGTCGACGACCTGCTCACGCTCCGCCGTCGAGACCTCGAAGTTCGCCGAGCCGTCGAGGTGGACGTAGCCACCGCCCTGGCCGGCGAACGGCCGGGACGCGATCGTGACGCCCTCGCCGCGCACGGTATCGTACTGGTTGACGTACGGCTCCAGCGCGCCGTCGACCAGCGGCTTGCTCCACAGCAGCGGGTCCTGGACCTTGCCGCCCTGCAACGCCCACGACGTGTCGTGGCTCATCCAGGACAGCGCGAACGTCTCGGCGGCCGACCAGCCCTTGTGCTGCAGGTTGCGGTTCGACGTCGAGATCAGCGTGTCATCGACATCGGCCAGCTCGGAGCGGAATGCGTAGAAGCCGGCCTCGTCGTCGAGCAGCGCGGTCCGGGCGGCCGCCACGGTGAGGTCGCGGGGTCGCCGCTGACGTCCTCGGGGTAGTAGAGGACCGCGAACATACTGTGCACGTCGTCGAAGGGTGCGCGAGCGGACTCGACGTCCTGGAGCTGGTCGTACAGGTGCACAAGACCCGGCAGCGCCTCCGCCGGCGCGGTCGGGACCAGCAGCGGGAAGGTGCCGCTGACCTGGTTGTTCGGACCGGAGACGCCGAACTGGAGCACGTCGCCGGCCGCTCGTGAGCTGACCACGTGCAGCGTGAGATTCCAGAAGTCCACGGCGGCGAGCGGGGCCTCGAGCGCCAGCACGCCGGCGTCGCGGGTCATGAACAGCGAGGGGAACAGGTAGAGCTGCGCGTAGTGGAAGTAGTCCCAGCCCTCCTGCGTCCAGCCGGTGTCGGTGTAGCCGTCCTGCAGGTGGCGTGCGACCTGGTTGATCAGGTAGGTGATCCGCTCGTCGTGGGTGCCGAAGTCGCCGTCGCCACGTGCGGCCAGCAGCAGCGCGAGCTCGGTGCCGTGCGTGACCGCCACCCAGTTGGAGGCGCGGTCGGCGCCGTCGAGCGTGTCGTGGTGGTAGGTCGAGAGCAGGTCCGTCGTCTTGGTCATGAGGTCGCGCACGTCGGCGCGCTGCTCCTCGGCCCAGCCCTCGTGGGCGAGGTCGTAGGCGGGCGCGAGGTTGAGCGCGCCGCGGCCCAGCTCCAGCCCCATGTTGGTCTCGCGCGCGACGACCCAGTCGGCTCCGGCCATCACGGCGTCGTAGGCCAGCTGCGCGTACGCGGCCTCCCCGGTGACCGCGTAGGCGAAGGCGGCGTCACGCGCCCGGTACAGCTCGGTCGCCGAGCCCGGGTAGCCGATGCCGGTGTCGAGGCGTGCGATCAGCGCCTCCCACGCGCCACCGACCGTCGGGGCGCCGGCGGCGAGGTCGGCCTGGATGCGGGCGGCTATGTCGGCGTCGACCAGCGTGCGTGGGTGCTGCTGGGCGCCGACGACGGCCCGCGCCAGCTCGGTGCCGCCCGAGCGGAGCACGACCTCGGAGCCGGGTGCCGCCGGCGGGGTCGCGATGCTGCCCTGGTACCCGGTCACCGGAACGGGTGCGAGGTCACCGACCTGGATCGTCAGGTCGGCGGTCGGGTCGTCCTGCGCCACCGCCCAGCTCACGTGGGTGCCGTCGTCCTGCTGGAGCGCGGTGACGAGGCTGAGGACGGTGCGGTCCTCGAACGTGCCCGCCGTCGTGGTGGTCGCGGGTGGGGTGGTCTCGAGCACCGACCCGTCGGCGGCGAGCGCCTGCACCAGGTAGGTGTAGGTCGTGGCCGGGGCGGTGGTGGCATCGGCGGTGGTCGGAGCGATCGCGTGCTTGAGCAGGGTGTCGGCGCTCGCGGCCGGCGCAGCGGACCCCTCGGCGCGGTAGACGGCGTACCGGTCGGCGGCGTCGTCCTCGAAGCTCCAGGCGAGCTCGACCGGGCCGCGGGCGCTCGGCGAGGCGGTGAGCGTCGCCGCGGCGGTCACGGTCTCGGTGATGCTGAGGTCGGCGAACCACACCGTGCCGCCAGCGCGGTCGAGCATCGGCTCGATCGAGATCCGGGCGGCGTTCTCCGGCAGCACGAGGTCGGTCGAGTAGGTGCGCCAGTCGAAGGTGCCGGTCACGTACGGCCCGGCCCGCACCGGCAGGACGACCTTGCCGGCGCTGTCGTAGGCCTGCACGCGCAGCATGCTGAAGCCGCCGGTGAGGCCGTCGCCGCGCACCCAGCCGGTGAGCGTCAGCTCGCGTGGGGTCGAGGCGTCGACGTCGATGCGTTGTGTGAGCGCGAGCCTGGCCGTGGCGCCGGAGGTCGAGGTGATCGCGACGGCCGGACCGCCGGTCGGGCCGGCAGTCGGGTCGACGCTCACGGTCGCCGAGCCCGCTGGGGCCCAGGTGCCCCACCCGGTGGGAACCCCGTTCGCGCCCACCTGCTCGAAGCTCGGGTTCGTGATGACGGGGACGGCCGCCCGCGCGGCCGGCGCCACCGCGGTGGCGACCGTGCCGATCAGCGCGGCCACGAGCACGCTTCCCATCACGGAGCGCACGCGCGGGTGCGCATCGACCTAAACCTCATCACGGACCTCCTTGCCGGCGACAGGTTCGATCGATGGTGGCACCCGCCTGCGCGGTCCGCACGGATCTGAACGGAACTGAACATCGTCTGATCGATCTACGCACGCAGGGGTCGTGGGCCGCGGGCTGGCGCCTGCTGCGCGCCGCTGCGACCGCGGCCGCTTTGACGACGCCCGTGTCGGAAGGCAAACTCGCAACTCGTCATCTGAACGGGCGTCGATCGCTGGCGCAGCACTACCCATGGAGCTGGCGTGGACTCACAGGTCGCAGTCGTCACGGGCGGTGCGCGCGGCATCGGCCGCGAGATCGCCCGGCGCCTCCTCGGCGACGGCCACCGCGTCGCCATCCTCGACGTGCTGGAGGAGACCGAGGACACGGCGCGCGCCCTCGAGCCAGAGCGGTGCCGCGGCCTGCGGGCGGACGTGTCCGACGCTGATGCCGTCGAGCGCGCCTTCGCCGAGGTCGCCGACGGGCTCGGCCCGGTCGGGATCGTTGTCAACAACGCCGCGCTGACCGGCGTGCACCGGCCGTGGGGCTCGCTCACGGTCGAGGACTGGGACCGCACGATGGCGGTCAACCTGCGCTCGGCGTTCCTGTGCTCACGCGCGGGTGTCGAGCAGATGCGCACGCTCGGCTGGGGCAGGGTCGTCAACATCTCCTCGGTAACCTTCCTCACCGGGCAGCGCCACCTGCTGGACTATGTGTCGTCCAAAGCGGCGATCGTCGGACTGACGCGCACGCTCGCGCGCGAGGTCGGGCCCGAGGGCATCACGGTCAACGCGATCTCGCCCGGCTCGATCCGGACCGAGGCCGATCTGGCGAACTTCCCCGACCAGACCGCCATCGACGCCCAGCAGGCCGCCGTCCAGGCCATCCCCCGTCGCGGTACGCCCGAGGACGTGGCCGGCGTCGTGTCGTTCCTGTGCGGCCCCGACGCCTCGTTCATGACCGGCCAGCTGCTCAACGTCGACGGCGGCTGGCAGATGCACTGATCCAGTCTGAGGAGATCACCAGATCGTGACATGCAACGTCTTGACCCATGGGCTCGTATGGTGAAGCCTGAGTGCACACTGTGAACCATCCCTCTGGAGGCCCCATGTCTCACACCACCTCTCGGCCGTGGCGTCGCGCGACGGCGCTCGCGGCCGCCGGCGCCGCAGCGGCCCTGGCGCTCGTGGCCTGCTCCGGCGGCTCCGACCCCGCTCCCGCGGATGACGGCGCCACGATCGACCCCGAGGAGGTCTCCGGCGAGATCACCGTCTGGTCGTGGTCGACCAACGCGAGCGACCTCGCCGACCTGTTCATGGAGGAGTACCCCAACATCGAGGTCGAGATGGTCGACCCCGGCGGCGGCACGACCACCATGGAGAAGCTGCTCACCGCGTTCCAGTCGGGAAGCGGCGCGCCCGACGTGGCGATGATGGAATACAACTTCATCCCGCAGTTCGCCCTGACCGGTGACATCATCCCGATCGACGACCTGGGCGGCGCGGCGATTCTCGACGACTACATCCCCAGCATCGCGAACCAGCTGACGGTCAACGACCAGATGTACGGTACGCCGATCGACGCCTCGCCCATGGCTTTCATCTACCGCGCGGACATCCTCGAGGCGGCCGGTGTGGAGCCACCGACGACGTGGGCGGAGTTCGCCGAGGCGGCGGCCGCGCTGCAGGAGGCTTCTCCGGGCACCTACCTGGCCAACAACCCGATCGCCGACGGCACGCTGCGGTACCTGCTGTGGCAGACCGGCGAGAGCCCGATCGAGATCGACGGCGAGAACATCACGATCGCGTACGACCGGCCCGAGTACCAGGAGGTGCTCGCCTACTGGCAGGACCTAGCGGAGCAGGACCTCACCGGTGACCTGCCCATCTGGTCACCCGAGTGGAACGCCGCCTTCGCCGACGGCACCCTCGCAGGCTGGATCGGCCCGGCCTGGGCGCCTGTCATCCTGGGGACCAGCGCCGAGTCGAGCGCTGGCCAGTGGCGGGTCTCCCAGATGCCGACCTGGGAGGCCGGGGAGCGCATGTCCGCCGAATGGGGCGGCAGCGCCTACACCGTGACCTCGCAGAGCGACAACCCCGAGGCAGCGGCCGCCTATGTGACGTGGGTCAACCACGCTCCCGAGGCCTACGAGCTGCTTTACGAGCTCACCGGCTCCTTCCCGGTGCTGACGTCCTACGTCGAGGACGAGGAGTTCCTCGCCGAGCCGTTCGAATTCTTCGGCGGCCAGGCGGTGAACCAGGTCTTCGCCGAGGAGCTCCAGGCCGTCCCGGGCAATTGGCAGTGGTCGCCGTTCAACTCCACGGTCAACCAGGTCACCGGCGAGGTCTTCACCGACCTCCGCGAGGGTTCGGTCACGCCGGAGGAGGCGACTGCCCAGATCCAGGAGCAGCTGGTGGACTACGCCGCCGAGCAGGGCTTCACCGTCAACGAGTAGGTGCGTCGGTGCGCCGGGCAACCGCCCGGCGCACCGTCCCCCTGCACTTGTCCACGCCGCGAAGAAGGATCGGACCTCGATGACCACCTCGGCCACGGTCGACACATCACCCCGACCGAGTGCTCGCGACGCCGGGCCGGACCGCCGACGCAAGCGTCGGGCCGGCTGGTGGCTGCCCTACGTGCTCATCGCGCCGTTCTTCACGGCGTTCCTGGTGTTCACGGTCGGACCGCTGCTGCTCGCCCTGTACAACTCGTTCTTCCGCACCCGCCTGATCGGCGGGACCAGTTTCGTGTGGTTCCAGAACTACGCCGACGTCTTCACCGACGAGAAGTTCTGGGAGGGCTTCCTCCGGATCCTTGGCTACGGCGCGATCTTCACACCGCTGACCATCGCGCTCTCGTTGTTCCTGGCACTCGTGGTCGACGCTGGCGTCGTGCGCCGCAGTGGCTTCTACCGCATGCTCTACTTCGTTCCGTACGCCATCCCCGCCGTCGTCGCGACGCTGATGTGGGGCTTCCTGTACGGACCGACGATCAGCCCGTTGACGGACATCGCCTCGGCGATCGGTCTACGCGGCTTTAACCTCCTCGACTCCTCCGTGGTGCTCTTCTCGATCGGCAACATCGGGATCTGGACGTTCACGGGGTACAACATCCTGGTCTTCTACGCGGCCCTGCGCTCGATCCCGCACGAGGTCTACGAGGCTGCCGTGCTCGACGGAGCCAACCGGTGGCGCATCGGCTGGAGCATCAAGATCCCGCTGATCAAGCCCGTGCTCACCATGGTGGCGATCTTCTCGATCATCGGCACCGTGCAGCTCTTCACCGAGCCGATGGTGCTGCAACCGCTGGCGCCGCGCTCGCTGCCGGCGAACTACACGCCCAACATGTACGCCTACTCCCTGACGGCGACCGGACAGCAGCTCAACTACGTGTCGGCGCTCTCGTTCGTGCTAGGCGCGATCGTGGTCGTGCTGTCCGTGATCTACCTACGGATCACCAACCGACGGGAGGCTGACTGACGTGAGGCCGAACACCTTGGGCGGCGCTCGTCCCAGCGTCCTCGCCACGGTGATGTTCATCGGGTTCGCCCTGTATGTGCTGATGCCGATCTACTGGCTGATCGTCAACGCGACGAAGTCGACCCCCGACCTGTTCGCCACGTTCGGGTTCTGGTTCTCGGACACCCCACAGCTCATCGACAACATCCGCGACGTCCTGACGCACGACGACGGCATCTTCCTGCGGTGGATGGGCAACACGGTCTGGTACTCCACGGCCTCCGCCGCTGGCGCGACGGTGCTGGCGTTCATCGCGGGGTACGCGTTCGCCAAGTGGCAGTTCCGGTTCAAGGACGCGTTGTTCTGGACCGTCCTGGCCGCGATCATGATCCCGGGTGCCGCGCTGGCGGTGCCCACGTTCCAGCTGCTGTCCTCGCTCGACCTGATCAACACCCCCTGGGCGATCATCCTGCCCTCGGTAGTCTCGCCGTTCGGCCTCTACCTGCTGCGCATCTACATCGACAGCTCGGTCCCCGACGAAATCATCGACGCCGCGCGGATCGACGGCGCGGGCGAGGGCCGCATCCTCGGCAGCGTCGTAGCGCGCATCGCGAGCCCGGGCCTGGCCACCGTCTTCCTACTCAGCTTCGTCGGTACCTGGAACAACTACCTGCTGCCGCTGCTGGTGCTCACCGAGACCCGCCTGCAGCCGGTCACGCTGGGCCTGACGAACTGGAACCGACAGTCGCTCTTCCCCACCACCGGCAGCGAGGTGCTGTACAGCCTGGTCGTGACCGGCTCGCTGCTCTCGATCATCCCCCTGGTCATCGCGTTCGTCTTCATGCAGCGCTACCTGCGCAGCGGTCTGACGATCGGCGCCGTCCGGTGAGTCCCGTACCGACGCCTGGCCGGCCCCATCTGGGCGGCCGAGCTCGAACGGTGACCCGGCGCACCGGTCGGACCGCAGCGCAGTACGGCCACCCCTGACTCCCATGTACAAGAGAGGTATCCCGTGAGCACCACGTCACAGAAGCTGTCCGCCGAGCTCGATCAACGAGCACGCCGCCGCCTGCCCGGCGGCGTCAACTCCAACGTCCGGCTCGCCGCACCGCGCGTGTACTTCGAGCGAGGCGCAGGCGCGCGACTGTTCGACGTCGACGGCAACGACTACGTGGACTACCTGCTCGGGCAGGGACCGAACATCCTCGGTCACGCGCCGCAGGCGGTGCAGTCGGCCGTCGCGGAGGCGGTCCAGCGCGGCATGGTGTACGGCGCCGAGCACCTGGAGGAGCTCGAGGCCGCGGAGCAGGTCTGCGACATCCTCGGCTGGCCCGAGATGGTCCGGTTCGGCGTGTCCGGGACAGAGAGCGTGCAGGCCGCGCTGCGGCTCGCGCGCGCCGCGACGGGTCGCCGCCGCGTGATCCGGTTCGAGGGCCACTACCACGGGTGGCTCGACAACACCCTGGCTGTCTTCCCGCCCGAGGGCGGCTGCGCACCGGCGTCGGCCGGTCAGATCGGTGACTACCTCGACGACCTCGTCATCACCCCCTGGAACGACCTCGACGTCGTCCGGCAGCAGTTGACCGCCCACGACGACATCGCGGCGATCATCACTGAGCCGGTGATGCTCAACGCAGGTGCGATCGAGCCGGCACCGGGCTACCTCGAGGGCCTGCGGGCGCTCGCCGACGAGTTCGGCGTCGTCCTCATCTTCGACGAGGTCATCACCGGTTTCCGTGTGGGTCTTGGCGGTGCCGCGCAGCGGTACGGGGTCACACCCGACCTGGCCGTGTACGGCAAGGCGCTCGCGGCGGGCTGGCCGGTGAGCATGCTGGCCGGGCGCGCCGACCTGATGGAGCGCTTCGGCACCGGCGAAGTCAACCACTCGGGCACCTTCAACGCTTCGGTGATGGCGGCCGCCGCCGTCCGCAGCACGACCGCCGCCCTGCGCGACCGCCAGCCGTACGAGCAGATGGAGGCGCACGGTACCCGCCTGCAGGCCGAGATCCGTGCCGCCTCCGACCGCCACGGGCTGGGCCTGCACGTGCAGGGGCTGGGCATGGCGTTCCACACGGCCTTCGGCGTCGAGCAGCCGATCACGGACTACCGGGGTCTCGCGCAGGTGGACAGCGACCGCTACGGCCGGTTGACGCGGATCCTGATCGAGGAGGGTCTCTGGGTAGCCGGGCGTGGCGTCTGGTACGTCAGCGCTGCGCACGACGAGCAGGATCTTTCCGATGCGGTGGCGCGCATCGACGTGGCCTTCGAGCGGTTCGCCCGCGACGCATCGTGACCCCGCGGGTAGCCCTGCTGGGTTTCTTCCACGAGTCAAACACGTTCGCGAGCACCCGGGCCACCGAGCAGCAGATCCGGTCGCTCGAGCGGTATGGGGACGAGATCCGGGCCGAGCACGCGGGTGCTGGCACGGTGATGGCGGGTTACCTTGACGCCGCCCCGCAGAGCTGGGAGACCGTGCCGCTCGCGTACACCGAGCTGGTGCCGTGCGGACCGCTCGAGCCGGCGGCGGCCGCACGCGTGCGCCAGGTGCTGCTCTCCCAGCTGCGCGAGCACGGGCCGTTCGACGCTATCCTGCTGTGCCTGCACGGTGCGGCGGTGAGCGTCGACGAGCACGATCTGGACGGGGCACTGCTGGCGGCCATCCGCGAGGAGGTCGGCCCTGATCCGCTGATCGGGGTCACGCTCGACCTGCACGCGAACGTGACCGACCGGATCGTCGACAACGCCGACGTCCTGGCCGGGTACCGGACCAACCCGCACGTCGACGCGCGCGACCGCGCGATGGAGGTCGCCCGCGCCGTTGCCGATGCCTTGCGTGACGGTGTGCGCCCGACGACGGTCGACGTCGCGGTCCCCACCACGATCACGATCCTCGCGCAGGGCACGGGGGTCGCCCCGATGGCACCGCTGATGGCAGCCGTCGAGGAGGCCGCGCAGGTCGAGGGCGTGCTCACGTCCTCGCTGTTCGAGGGCTTCCCCTGGGCCGACACCCCGGACATCGGGATGCGCGTGGTGATCACCACGCGCGGCGACGTCGCCCAGGCCGGTGAGCTCGCTTCTGACATCGCCCAGCGCTGCTGGGCGGCGAGGAAGGCGTTCGTCCAGCCGGCACTCGTACCCCGGGATGCCTTCCGCGATCTCGAGGAGGGCACGACGCTCGTGCTCGACGTCGGCGACAACATCGGCGGCGGCGCGACCGGTGACTCGACCTACCTGCTGTCCACCGCGATCGCGGTCGGCGAGACGTCGGCGGTCGCGATCGTCGTCGATCCGGCAGCGGCCTCGCTGGCCGCTGGCGTGTCCGTCGGCGAGACCGTCGAACTCGTGGTTGGGCAGCCCGCGCTGCAGGTCCGGGCCCGCCTGCTGGCCACCTCCGACGGGACCTACGAGGACATCGGCCCCACGCACGTGGGGCACCGATACTTCGACGCGGGCCTGACTGCGGCGCTCGAGCTCGAGACCGGGCAGCACCTGGTCGTCTGCTCCCGATCGATCATGCCGTCCTCCGCGCAGCAGCTGCGCTCGCTCGGACTGGACCCCCGCAGCTATCGCGTGGTGTGCGCCAAGGGTGTGCACTCGCCGCTCGCCGGCTACGGGGCGTACGTCGACCACGTCAGGTGGGCGGACACACCGGGCGTGACGAGCAACGACCTCTCCACACTGAGCTATCAGTACCGACCCGTCCCCCTGTTCCCGTTCGAGGACTCGAGCCCGAACCTTGCGCCGCGGAGGCCATCATGAAGATCACCGCCATCGAGACCATCTACCAGGGCCCGGAGTCGGCCATGCCTGCCCTGATCTTTGTCCGCGTACACACCGACGAGGGCATTCACGGCACGGGCGACACGTTCTATCTGCCGCAGACCTGCATCGCCGCGATCCACGAGCACATCGCCCCGGTCCTGCTCGGCCAGGACCCGCGTCACATCGAGCGGCACTGGCGGTTGCTGTACCAGGCCTACGCCCGCTTCGGTGGCCGCGGCGCCGAGATCCGCGCGCTGTCTGCCGTCGATGTCGCGCTCTGGGACCTCCTGGGCAAGTCGCTCGATGCCCCCGTGCACCGGCTGCTCGGCAGCGCGCACGAGTCGGTGCCGACCTACAACACGTGCGGCGGACCCCTGTATGCCTCGGTCCGGGGCGGCTCGCAGGCCGGCTACGGCAGCTCGCGCCGGTTTGGTCAGCTCGATGATTTCGATGCGTTCCTCAACGCACCCGGGGACCTCGCGCGCGAGCTCGTGGCCGAGGGTGCGAACGGGATGAAGATCTGGCCGTTCGATCGTTTCGCCCAGGAGAAGGGCGGACGGAGCATCTCCGCGTCCGACCTCAAGACCGGCGTCAAGGTCGTCCGGGACATCCGCGAAGCGGTCGGGGACGCGATCGAGATCATGATCGACGGTCACGGCCTGTGGGACCTGTCGCCCGCGATCCAGATCGTCCGGGCGCTCGAGCCTTACAACATCACCTGGGTCGAGGACCTCGTGCTCGCCGACAAGCCGAACGTGCTCGCCCGGCTGCGCGCTGCGAGCACTGTCCCGGTCTCGGTCTCGGAGTACCTCGTGACCCGTGACGCCTACCTGCCGATGATGCAGCAGGAGGCCGCGGACCTCATCATGATCGATCCGACGTGGGCCGGCGGTATCACCGAGAGCCGCAAGATCGCCGTCCTCGCCGATTCTTACGGCCTACCGGTCACCTACCACGACTGCACGGGCCCGTTTACGCTGCTGGCCGGTGTCCACCTCGCGGCCGCGACGCCGAACCTGCGCTACCAGGAGTCGGTGCGCGCCTACCTTCGGGTCGTCTACCCCGAGATGGTCACCGTGGTCCCGGACGTCGTCGACGGCATGATCGCTGCTCCGGAGACCCCGGGTTTGGGTACCGAGCTGCTCGAGGGACTTGGGTCGCGCCCCGGTGCCGAGGTCAGGACGACCGTCCTGTAAGGGGCGTCGACCCCTCACCACAACACGGAGGCGCCGGCCGCAGCTGCGGCCCGGCGCCTCTGTCGTCGTGGGTCTCAGTCGTCGGTGACGGTCGTGATCATCAGCACCGTGCCTGCCGGCAGCGTCGTCATGATCGCGAGGTCTGGACCGCACGCCGTGATCGTCTGGGTGCGCTCGAGGTCGTGCTCGTCGTCGACCCAGAACAGCTGGTAGCGGGTGGGCTGGTCACCGCCCGCGGCACGGATCGTCAGCTCCAGCGGAGAGGTGACGCCCTCGTAAGCGCTGATCACCCCGACGAACCCGTCGTCGCTGCGGCCGCCCACGGCCACGACGCCGGTGTCGGCCGACTGATGCACGCTTACCTGCACGCGCTCGTCGCGCGAGAACAGCTTGGCGCAGGCCAGCATGCCGAAGTAGTTCTTCTGCGGGTTGCCGAACTCGTCGAAGAGCCCGAACCACTGGGTGTCGCCGCTGAAGTAGTGCGCCTCGTCGACTCCGGCGTCCTGCAGCAGCATGAGCGTCGCCGCGACGAAGGCGCCGCCGCGAGCGCTGCGGTTGCGGTGGTGCATGGCGCGCGCCGACTGGCCGGCTGTGGTCCACTCGCCGGTCCAGTTCCACTCGGTCAGGTAGCTCTCGACGTGCTGCAGCCCGTTGCTGTCGAGCAGCGCGCGGATCTTCTTGGCCCGCTGCGCTACCGCCTCGGGGTCCACTCCGTAGTGGTGCCAGGAGAAGAAGTCAAGCGGGAGGTCGTGAGAGGTCACGTAGTCCACGAAGGCCGGCGCGAGATCGCCGTCGACGTGCGCAACGACTGGACCGCCGACCTTGAGATCGCGGTTGTAGGCCTTGATCGCGGTGGCGGCAGCCCCGTACAAGCGGAGGTAGTCCTCCTGCGAGCCGGACCACATCTGCGCACCGATGTCGGGCTCGTTCCAGATCTCGAAATGCTGGATGCCGAGCTCGTGACCGTTGGCCCATCCCTCGTTGAGGTGCCGGATGATCCCGATGCAGATCTGCGCCCAGTGGTCGTAGTCCGCCGGCGGCGCGGTGTCGTACTTGCGCTGGGTCCACTCGATGCTCGTGCCGAGGCGATAGACCACCTTGTCGGTTACGCCCACCACTGAGTGCAGGTAGTCGTCGGTCCGGTCAAACCGATAGTTCCGCTCGTCCGAGGGGTCGGCATCGAAGTTGGGGAAGATTGTCGGGATGTCGACGACGACCGGGCCGGGCCATCCGGAGTCGTGGAGCCGCACCGAGGGCAGCGCGAGCTGCTGGTGCCACGGCGTGAGGTCCACCAGCCCACCGAAGCAGATGGGGCCGTTGTTGACGCCTTGCAGCGGTGTGAGGTGACCGATCGGCTTCGACGCATCAATCTCGACGACGACCGGTGTGGGGGTGGTGCCAGCCATGTGGTGGTAGCTCCTGTCAGCGGGTTAGGGCGAGGGCTCAGGCGCTCCGGCGCGAGTCCACGTTGAACTCACGATGTGAACGGCCGGTTCGCATGGTGCAGCCATCGTGCCACTCCGCTCCAGGGCACGCAACGACCGGGGCACTTGCGCGCACGTCGTCACAGCTCCGGCAGCGCGCTGCTGGCAATCGTCCGCAACGCGTGGGCCGGGCCGGCGCCGATCCGTTGCGGCTCGCTCAGCTGCGTGCCCGGGGGAGCATCTGCGCGATGGTGCGGCAGTCCGCGACGAGCCTGGCTCCGATCCGCTCGACCATGGCCGCCGTCATGCGGGTCGCCGGGCCGGAGACGCTGATCGCGTGACGTGCGCTCGAGCCGTCGGGGACGATCGCGGCAGCCACGCACACGGCACCGAGCTCGTTCTCCTGGTCGTCGATCGCGTAGCCCCGCGCGCGCACACGTTCCAACTCGCGCTCGAGAGACTCAGTGTCGGTGATGGTGTGCTTCGTGCGAGGGCTGGCGGGGGTTGGGGTGAGCGGGATCTGTGCAGCGCCCGGTCCCAGCTGCGCCAGAATCGCCTTGCCGAGTGCGGTCGAGTTCGCCGGGTGGCGCACACCGACGTCCACAGCCATCCGGAGGCTGTGGGCACTCTCGACGATGTGCTGGTACCGGACCTCTTGGCCCACCAAAGTGCCAAGGTTGACCGTCTCGCCAAACTCGTCGCGCAGCGCCGTCATATGCGGTATCGCCAGCGACACGAGGTCGCTCGCCGTCTGCAGGGCACCGGCAGCCGCGTGGAGTCGCGGACCGGGTCCGTATGTCCGCGCCTCGTCGTCCTTGGCGGCGTAGCCGTGGTCGACGAACGTGTTGAGGATGCGGTACACGGCAGCCTTCTCGACCCCGGTCGCCTGAGCCAGCTCACCGATTGTCCGTGGGTCGCCCCAGATCAGCTCTTCGAGGACCTCGAGTGCCTTGGCCACCACGCCGACGGTGTGCTGGCGCACCTGCTGCCCGCCCTCGTTCTCCCCGGTTTGCATTGTGAAATGGTAACTCACGAGGAGCTTTGCGCACGCCGCCGTCGGGTCGCGGAGCGTGTCGCGTCCGTACTGCGCGAGTCATGCCTGCCGCAGCGGGGCCAGCGCCTCGGTGGTGCGCTCCAGCAGGTCGAGCAGGTTGCGCAGCTCCTGCGGGCGGCGGTCCAGCGGGGCGAAGGCGCCGTCGTCGTCCCAGTCGAGGAACTCGTACAGCGCCACCTGGTGCCGCACCACGGTGCCCATGACGTTGGCGAGGATGCCGCGCCACTGCTCGGTGGCGCGGGTGCCGCCGTCGGCGCCGTAGGAGACGATGCCGAACCCCTTGAAGCCCCACTCCGGG
>Ga0164243_10007554_pt1 | contig 16213 bp, 17 predicted proteins | sample OricompcompostOP_FD_108781 | JGI IMG/M metagenome (GOLD analysis project Ga0164243, IMG submission 108781) | Organic Plus compost microbial communities from Emeryville, California, USA - Original compost - Organic plus compost (OP) | ecosystem: Engineered > Solid waste > Mixed feedstock >...
GCCTTGCAATTGCCGGTTCCATTCAGTAGCTATGCCTCGCCGCGCCCGTAGCTCAGCTGGATAGAGCACCAGACTACGAATCTGGGGGTCAGGAGTTCGAATCTCTTCGGGCGCGCCAAATTTCATCAAAAAATCAAATAGATATATGGTTCACGGTTGGAGTTTGGCTGTGGCAGCGGAACTTGTCTAGCAGCGCTGCGCTGACCGTCCTGCGGTGTTTGCGAGGTGCGCGAAATTTTGGAATTGAGGTGTGCCGCCCGAACCTACCCCAACCATGATCGCATCGACATCGCCCTGAAGCCGCTGCCAGATTTCCGGTCCGGTAGTTGTCTCATGAGCCGATGGATTGGCTAGGTTCGCGAACTGATGGTGCCACCCGGGCTCAGGCGGCCGTAATTCTCGGCATCCTCGATCATGGAGAGCGCAATGCGGTCCTTGATCGAGCCGCCGGGATTCTGGCTCTCCAGCTTGATGAAAAGCCGGCATGTACCTGTGTCGAAGCTGTCGAGTTCGATGATTGGCGTCTCGCCGATCAGGTCGAGAACGGAGCGATAAGGCAGCCGCAGGCAGCTGCCGTCCCCAATTGGCCGGATTCGCTCTCCGGTCTGTTCGGAAAAATTGTCATTCCTGGGTCCCGGAGAGCATTGGCGTCTGTCCTCCTCGCTGGCGAGAATGGGGCGGTGGCCACGCCCTCTTTTCGCTGTTTGTCGATCGATAGCCGGCGCAAGCGCTCGAGCTTCCCGGGCATCTTCTAGATGCCGCTGCTTGTGCAGAAGGCAAGGCCGACCAAAACCGAAACGCCGGGCAGAATGGTTTGCTCAAAACTCAATGACGGATAGGGAGAGAACAAGTACGCCGCGTGATTGGCCATTGTGATTTCCCGACAAGCGTAAAACATGGTTTTCGATATGGAGGGCCTGTGAGGAATGTTGTGCCTTTCCTCCGGGCGCCCGGGGGAGATGATTCATGGTAAGAGCCATCGCCGCCTGTGGAAGCGTTCCATGACGAGTGACAGAAAGTTGCATCTCGGCGCCTTTATGCGGCCGGTGAGCATCCATACCGGCGCATGGCGCTACCCGGGCGCCTACCGGGATGCCAATTTCAACTTCGCGCATCTGAAGCATCTCGCGCAGAGGCTCGAAGCGGCCAAATTCGACGCTTTCTTTATGGCCGATCATCTCGCGGTGCTGAACATGCCCACGGAGGCTTTGAAACGAAGCCATACCGTGACCTCCTTCGAGCCTTTCACGCTTCTTTCGTCGCTCGCCGCCGTCACCGACCGTATCGGCCTCGTCGCGACTGCCTCGACGACATTCGACAGTCCGTTTCACGTCGCTCGACGTTTCGCCTCGCTCGATCATCTCAGCGGCGGGCGGGCGGGATGGAACATCGTCACCACCTCCAACCCGCAGGCGGCCCGGAATTTCGGTCTGGACGAGCATGTGGAGCATGGCGAGCGTTATCTTCGCGCCCGGGAGTTCTATGACGTCGTGACCGGCCTGTGGGACAGCTTTGCCGACGACGCCTTTGTACGCGACGCCGAAAGCGGTACTTATTTCGATCCCGCCAGGATGCATGTGCTCGACCACAAGGGACCGGAATTCTCGGTTCGGGGTCCGCTCAATATCGCCCGCCCGCCCCAGGGCTGGCCGGTAATCTTCCAGGCTGGCGCTTCCGAGGCGGGACGTCAGCTTGCGGCGGAGACCGCGGAAGTCATATTTGCCGCCCACATAGACCTTGAGGCGGGGCAGCGCTTCTATGCCGACGTCAAGGGAAGGGCGGAGAAGCTGGGCCGCTCACGCGACCATATCAAGATCCTTCCCGGCGCATTCGTTGTTGTCGGGGAGACGCTGGAGGAAGCCCGGGCCAAGCGCGCAACGCTCGACGGCCTGGTTCACTACGAGAGCGCCATCGCCTCGCTCTCCATCGCGCTCGGCCATGACGCATCCGGTTTCGATCCCGACGCGCCCCTGCCGCCGATTCCCGAAACCAATGACGGCAAAAGCGGGCGGGAGCGGGTCATTGCTCTGGCTCGGAAAGAAAATCTCACCGTTCGCCAATTGGCGCAGAGGCTCGGCGGCTATGCCGGCCTCGCCTTTATCGGCACGGCCCGGACGATTGCCGACGAGATGGAAGAATGGCTCGCCACGGAGGGCTCGGACGGCTTCAACCTCATGTTCCCGTTCCTGCCGGCTGGCCTTGAGGATTTCGTCGGGCAGGTTATGCCGGAGCTCCAGCGCCGCGGTCTCTTCCGGCGCGAATATGAAGGAACGACACTCCGGGAAAATCTGGGCCTTCCACGACCCGCGAATAGGTTCTTCAGCTAAACGGTGTGTCGGGGCTGGGAGGAAGGCGCGAGCGATAGGTTCACGGAAACCAACGGGATCATGATCCGTTGAAACAGCTGAACCCTCAGGCGAACCGGTGAATCAGGAGGATGCCAAGCCAGGCGCCCGCGGTGCAGAAGGTGAGAAAGACCCATCCGGCGAGCGCCCCGGCATGAATGCCTGACAGGAGCACGCCGACCGTGCATCCAAGGCCGATCATCGCGCCCCAGCCCATGAGCGCGCCGCCGAGGAGTCCGCGAAATACCTGCCCGGAGGTGGGACGGGTGGGGGTGAACTGGCCGGCGACGATGGCCGAGGCAAAGCTCGCGCCGACAAGTCCGATGACGAAGAGGCCGTTATTGGAGAAGAGCGCTTCCTTGACCATTGTGGCGCAGCCTCGGAGGCCGTCGAGCCCGTAGAGGGTCTCCGGAAGAATGCCGGTGGTATCCGCCGCGGTACGGGCGAGGCTGCCGAGTTCGGCGGTGACGCCAAGTGGGGCGACGCGGAAATAGCCGACCATGGAGATGATGCCGACAGCGATGCCGGCAATAGTTCCCGGCCATTGCTCGACGAAGATGCGGTGGAAGGCTCCGGAAAGGGTAGGTGTCTCGGCCGGCGCGGAAGGCTGGGGCTTTGCCAGGGCAAGGACGAGAAGCGCAAGGAGGGCGAGGGCTCCAAGGCTTGCGGCGAGCGTCCCGGTATAGCCGAAATGATGCGGCAGCCAGACTGCCGGCCATTCCGAGATGACGGAAAGGAAAAGCGGGTTCCAGGTGAGGAAGCCGAGGACGAAGCCGCACGCGGCCCCGACTAGCGCGAAGGGCGCGGTCGGGGAGCCCTCGCCGAGCCGATAAAGCTGCGCCGAAATGCAGGAACCAGCGATCGCCATGCCGAGGCCGAAAGCGAAGGCGGCAAGGGCAAGCACCGGGCTTGCCGGACCAATATGGGCAGTTGGCGGTAGGCGATCCGGTAGCGGCACAGGTACCCAAGCGAGAAAGACGACGTGATAGAGCAGTGTGCCAGCTGCGAGCGCGGTGAGGATCGACAGCACGCCGCGCGGATCACGCTTCTCAACGAAGTCGCGGAAATTGCAGAAGAAGCAGAAGCGACCACGTTGCAGGACGATGCCGAAGGCCATGCCGGTCAGAAGCGAGAAGGAAAGCGCACGGCTTGCCGCGTCGCTGGCATGGAGCGTATAGGCCCAAACGCCGAGGCCGACGAGGAGGATGAGCGCAACGGCAATCCGTAGTGGCGAGACGGCGGAATGCGAAGCGGAAGGGGAGGTCTCGGTCATCGTCTGGCCTACGAAAAAGGAGGAGGCGAGCGCGCTGCCCCGCGCCCGCCTCCTACCACTCATCCCTTCCCCATTGACGATACCGGGATAGCCATGAGAAGCGGATTACTTGCCGGTCCAGACCGTGCCGGCCAGGTTTGTTACGGGAACGCCAACGGCATTGCCGTATTCGGTCCACGAGCCGTCATAGTTCCTCACATCGTAACCGAGGATGTGCTTGAGCGCGAACCAGGTATGGCTCGATCGTTCGCCGATGCGGCAATAGGTGATGATGGGCTTGGAGCCGTCGATACCGATCTCGGCGAAGGCCGCCTTCAATTCTTCGGCGGATTTGTATGTGCCATCCTCATTCACTGCCTTGCCCCAGGGGAAGTTTTTGGCCCCGGGAATGTGGCCAGCGCGAACGGACAGTTCCTTCACGCCTTCGGGTGCGAAGATCTTGCCGCCATATTCGTCGGGCGAGCGGATGTCGACGATCTGCACATCGGAACCATTCTCGACGACATTGAGGACATCGCCGATACGGGCGCGTAGTGCGTTGTTGCGGTCAGCTATCTCCAGGGTGGAGGCTTCATGGGAGGGGGAGGCCGTATCGAGCGGCAGGCCCTTGGCCTCCCACAGCTTCCGTCCACCATCGAGCAGCTTCACCTGATCGCCGAGACCGTAGATGTCGAACACCCAGGCGCCCCAGGCGGCGAACCAGTTGTTGTTGTCGCCGTAGAGGACGACGGTGGTTTCCGGGGTGACACCGGCGGAGCGCAGGGTCTCTTGGAAGTCTTCCCTGGAGGCGATGTCGCGCTTCACCGGATCGACCAGATCGGTGTGCCAGTTAAGATGGACCGCACCAGGGATATGGCCGCGTTCGTAAACACCGACATCGACGCTCACCTCGAAAACGCGTACATCCGGATTCTCAAGATTTTCCTCGAGCCAATCGGCTGTGACGAGCGGCTCAGCCGATGCCGACGCCGTCAATCCAATCGCCAGAACAAGAGCTGAGGCGAAGCTTGCTGGTCTCATGACCATCTCCCCTTGGTTCAATCGAGTAAAACTGCGAACCTAAATTACAAAGGGAGGGAAGAAACTCTACGCACAACATTGCGGCTACGTCAGCGGAAGAGAAAATTTTTCGTAAAGACCAGAGATTATATAGAAGATATCGTTATTCCGTGAGCCTCTTCGCCATTGGACACAAACCGCTGCGGCATCTTTAGTAAAGGCTATGAGGATCGACTGGATCTCGACCCCGTCAGTCAAACTCCGGTCGTTGTTTCCCCGAGACTGCCATTGCAATGAGTTCACCCAGATGAGCGACAAGTTCCGGGTCGTCAGGAAGTCGACTGGTGGCGATACGCACATGCTGCTTGCGAGCCGGGGCTACCAGGCAGCGGCTTCCTGGGGCCACGGTCACGCCATGTGCAGCAAGATTGATTAGAGCGGATTGTTCATCGGGTACTTCCAGCCAGATGACGACGCCATCCTTGTTGTTGATCCTGGAGCCTTGGGTCTTGAGGACATTTGTAAGGGCGAGCCGTCTGTTGGCATAGCGCTTCCGCGCTTCCTGCAGGGTGCTTTGAGACTTTTCGTCGGTGAGCAGGTAGGCGACGGCATCCTGAAGAATTCGACTCGTCATTCCGACATTGTGGGAGCGAAGCAATTGGGCGCGCTCGACCAGATCTGCGGCGCCGGCAACGATGCTTGTATGGAGGTCGATCCCGAACGTCTTGCAGTATGACCGGATGTGGATCACCCGGTCGGGAAGCAGCCTTCCCATGCTGACATCAGGATTGAGTGCGATCGGACCGGTGTTGTCGTCTTCGACGACATTAAGTCGGTAGGGTGCGCGCCGAACAACTTCAGCAAGGTCCGCGATCCTCTGTTTGGTCAATGTGTGGCCAAGTGGAAGTTGCGCCCGGGTCTGGTACATGAAGGCTGCGGGTTTCTGCTTCAGCGCAGCTTGAAGCCTCTCGGGAAGAGGCCCTTCGGTGTCGCAGGGGATACCTATTGCCTGCAATCCCAGCAGTTGTAGCGAGTCGACGATCCGAGGGCTGGTTGGGTCCTCGAGCGCGATAAGGCTACCCCTTGGGGCCGCTGCTTCGAGAGCAAGCAATGCTCCTTCCGTTCCGCCTCCATGACTTGACCAAGATTGCGCCGGGAATGGCCATTCCTTCTTGATGGCATCGAGCAGCGCCTCGGTGATCGACTCCTTGTGGGGATCGTTCAGATTGCGATTCTTCAAGCCAGCGAGGAGCGCCTCCCGTACTGATGGCTGGAGAGCAGGGTCGGCTGTACCCTGCGCAAGATCGACCGACATCCATCCCCCAAGGGGAAGCCGCTGTGATCGGCCGGGCGCTTGTGTGACGACAAACGTACCCCCTCGTCTCCGCGTCTCGATGAAGCCGGCATCTCGAAGACCCTTCCATGCCTCCGCGACCGCGCCCGTACTGATCTTCAAATGGCGGGCGATGGTTCGCACTGAGGGGAGGCGCGATCCAGGAGGAATGGCCCCGGAGCGAATGAGCTCAACGATCCGCTGCTCGACCCCGGTTGCATTGGACTCTGTCAATGATGCGAGCAACCTCCCTTCGGCTCCGATCATTCTGCACTCCTAGAACGAAGGTGAACATAAAAGAATATCATTCTGACAAAGTGGCTGCTGAGGGTATGGCATGGCCCCTATTGGAGTATTTCTGGGTCGGAAACCTCAGCCTCGCAGTCAGAAAATACAATGAAATTCTGCTGTTATTCGCAGCTCTGCGCCTCGGGTTCGTCCGTAGAATCCCCAAGCAATTCCAAGGACTTTTTACCATTTCGTGAACATAAATCAACTACTGTTCCTTAATATGTCCATTCCAACAAGTTGACATGTTCAAAATCGAGCGTAATCGATAGTCGATCAAGTTTGTCGAGATTAGGCTCCGATGTCGATCCAAGCTCTCTCCAGCCCGCCGAGAATTACCCTGTCTGATCTAGGAGCGTCCGAAAGGCGTTCGCTCGTCGAGGCCGTACGAAACCTATTCGTTGCTGATGTCTTTCAGGCGAGCGGCCATGGCAACGCCAGCGTGCGTCTGCAGGCAGAGCCCGATAAATTCCTTCTCAGTGCCCCTTCCGTATTGCGCGATCTTACGGAAGAGAAATTTGCGCTGGTCAGCATTGAAGGCGAGATCCTTCGGGGAGAACTGCCGCCAGAGGTGGCCGCAATCATTCCCATGCACGCCGAGCCTTACCGTCTTCGACCGGATGTGAACTCCATCATCCATACTCATTCGCCTCATGCGACCGCCTTTGCGGTAGCGAGAAAGCCGCTGCCAATCGTCTATGAACCATTCTACGGGGCCGGGCAGAAGCACGCCGTGCCGGTCGCTCCCTATGGACGGCGAGGGGAACGAGCATCCATCGATGCCATAGTTTCCACTCTGGAGAGGCACCCGGAGACTCGAACGCTTCTCCTCGCCAATCACGGCCTTCTCTCTTTCGGCAAGGACGCGCGACACGCGGGAAGGCTGGTCGTGGCCCTTGAAGAAGCCGCGCAGATTGCTCTTGCGGCAGCACCGCTCGGAGGAGGCCTCGAGTTCCTCCACGACGAGAGCGTGGGGGCCTCGTCGTGACCGGAGCGGGGAAAGCCATTCTGGATCGTCCTGTCGAAGCGGCGGAACGGAGAGCGAGATATGAAGAAGGCTACCGACAGCTTTTCGGCAGTTTTCCGGAATCCGTCCGCACGCGGTGGAATCTCGCCGAGACTCATGAGCGCCTTTCCGTTCCAGAGGCCCTGGAGGAGATACGCGCGGCAGCGATCCTCGATAGCCCTCTTGGCCTAAAGGTCCAGCAGCTTGTTCACTTCGGACAATTGGTGGCTTTGGGCAGGCAGCACCCCGCCAGTATCCATGCGGGGGCGGCCCTGCGCGCCGGCGCCAGCATTGATGATCTTCTCGCAGTTGCCGAAACGGCGCTGATCACATCGGGAGTACCGGGATACGGGCTGGCCATCGAGATCATCGCGAAGCTGGCCGATGGCGAGCCGAAGATCTGAAAATGTCAGCTTTGCGTTCAAGCTTCCTTGAGGACAGCCTGCGCTTTCTCGGACCGGATCCGGAAAACTGGGTACCGGCACAAGACGGTGTGGACCATGACGTGGCCATTATCGGGGCTGGCCAGAGCGGCGTGTCTATGGCGTTCGCGCTGCGTCGTGCCGGAATTGGCAATGTCACCGTCATCGATGCCGCAGCGGAAGGGGACGAGGGCATATGGGTGAATCGTGCCCATATGAACGGCCTCAGGACGCCGAAGCTCAATCTTGGTCCGGAACTCGGCATCCCCACTCTGGCTTTTCAGGCCTGGTTCGAAGAGCGGTGGGGTCGGGATGCCTTTGAAGATCTGAAGTCGATCCGACGAACCGACTGGGCGGACTATCTGCGATGGCTTCGCCAGGTGCTGAATATCAGGCCGCGCTGGGAAACCTCTTTGATTGCTGTTGAGCCCGATGGCGAGCGGCTCCGTCTCGTACTGAGGCGCAACGGCGAAGAAACTGTCGAAGTGGTCAGGAAGCTTGTCCTTGCAACCGGAATAGTTGGAGCAGGCGCACGCAATATTCCTTCTCTCGTCAGTGATGCCCTCCCTTCTGATCGCTACGCACACTCCTATTCGACCCTGCCGCAGGAAAAGTTCTCCGGCGCCCGGATCGCTGTCCTTGGAGCGGCGTCGTCGGCCTTCGACGTTGCGGCTACGGCGCTTGAGGCCGGTGCGAAGGAGGTTCATCTCTTTTGTCGTCGCGAGGATCTGGCCCGTTCTTCGCCCTTGAAGAACTCTGGCTTCGCCGGTTTCGAGTTCTTCTTCCATCTGCCGGACGAATTGAAGTGGCGTTATGTCGGTGCGGCCCGGGCAAGAGGACCATTTCCAACCCCGCCGGTTGTAGCGCGCGCCACGAGATTCGAAAACTTCCATCTCCATCTCGCTTCACCATGGGACGCGGTCTCCTTCCAGGATGGAGAGATCCGGATACGCGCCGGAGGCCGGGACTTTAGTTTCGATTTCGTGCTGTTGGGCACGGGATTCATCACTGACTTATCGTTACGCCCGGAACTCTCAAGGGTCGCATCAGCTATCGCCACTTGGGGAGATAGATATCCTTCCTGGATCGAGTCGGATCCCGCCCTGTCGCGATTCCCGTATTTGTCGGCCGGGTACGAACTGACAGAGAAGCATCCCGGCAAGGCTCCCTGCCTTCGTAACATTTATTGCTTCAACCTCGCGGCGCAACTGAGCTTTGGCAGGCTCCACGGCGATGTCGCGAGCTTGCGGGCAGGGATACCGCGTGTCGTCCAGGCGATCGCATCGAGCTTCTTCACCGTCGATCAGGAACATCATCTCGCTCGCCTTTCGGCTCCGGTTGCCGCCGATCTCGATCGAGAGATTTACGCACGTTCGCTCCGCTCGGCCCCAATTCCCGCAAACGCCTAGAAGGTTCAAGACGGAGGCTGTCCCATGAAAATATTCTCTCTGACATTCAGCTTTCGGGATCTGATGCGTCTTTGCGCAGCGGGTGCGATGGTTCTCATTTCCTCCATGGCTCTCGCCGCGGACTGGCCGGAAAAGCCGATCAAGCTGGTCGTGCCGTGGCCTCCCGGTGGTCAGGTCGACAATTTCTCCAGGATCATCGCGGAAGAGTTGAGCAAGTCACTCGGCACGGCAGTTGTCGTCGACAACAGACCGGGCGCAAACGGTGCGCTGGGCACCGCCCATGTCGCGCGCTTAGACGCCGACGGCTACACACTGCTTGGCAACAATCTCAACGGTCAGCTCGCAACAGCGGTTTTCTCGCCCGATATCGTCACCTACGATCCGTTGAAGGACCTCGTGCCGATAGGGATCTACGCCGAGACTATCCCGGTCCTCTATGTGAACTCCGCGCTCGGCGTCCGCACGGCAGAGGAGTTCATTGCGCTCGCCAAGTCCAAAGACAAGCCGATCGCATTCGGCATGTCCGGAGATGCGTCGCTCTCGAAGCTCACCCTTCAGGAGTTCGCGCGCATACACGACCTCAATTTTCTCTATGTCAGCTACAAGGGGAGTGGCGAGCGCATCAATGCGCTGCTTGCGGGGGATATCCAGGCCAGCGTTATCCCTGTCCCGGTGGCCGACGGACACCGGGAAGCCGGCAACTTCGTGCCACTGATCGCATTCGGATCCGAACGACTGAAAGAATTTCCTGATCTTCCGGCACTGGGAGAGCTCGGTGTTGGCGGTCGTGAGTTCACGAGCTGGTTCGGTCTTTTTGCGCCATCCGGCATTCCGGACGAAGTCAGAGAAAAGTTGGGATCGGTCCTCCGGTCTGCCTCTTCAAGCGATGCACTTGCGCAAGCCGTAAAGGGCAAGGGAAGCCGGGCATTCTTTCAGGACGAAGTAGAGGCGCGCCGCCGTCTCGAAGACGAGTTTGCGAGCCTCCGCAAACTCGTCGCGGAAAGTCATTGATTCCTCAGGAGCAACACATGTCCTCATTCAACAGAATCAAACTGCTTGCCAGCCTCGGTTTGGCTGCCGCCTTCTCGTTGAGCGGCTTGGCAGAAAGTTCGACCGGCGCGCTCGCAGCGGAAGACTGGCCCACAAAGCCGATCAAGCTCGTTGTCCCATGGCCTCCCGGAGGCGGGGTGGACACCTACGGCAGGGCGATTGTCGATGATCTGTCCAAGGCTCTCGGACAGCCTGTCATCGTCGAAAATCGCGGTGGCGCCAATAGTGCAACCGGAACGGCGTATGTCGCGCACAGCGAGCCCGACGGCTACACAATCCTCACCAACAATAGCAACGGCGCATTGGCGACGCCGGCGTTCTCGCCGGAAATCCTGACCTTTGATCCGGTTAAGGATCTCAAGCCAATCGGCATATTCGCCGAGGGGTCGCCATCTCTGTTGTGGGTCAATTCGGAGCTTGGACCCAAAAACGCGGAAGAGCTGATTGCACTGGCGAAGTCGCAAGAAAACGCACTCTCGATCGGCATGTCCGGGGATACCTCGGCTGCCCTTCTTTCCTTGAAGGAAGTCGAGAAGCAGTTGGCCACTAGGTTTTTGTTCGTTCCTTACAAAGGCGGTGGAGACCGGATCAACGCGCTTCTGGCCGGCGATATCAAGGCGATATTGATAACCTATCCCCTGGTGCGGGGGCAGGTCGATGCAGGCCTTTTCCGACCTGTGCTGGCATTCTCAGAGAAGCGTCTTGAGCAATTTCCCGATGTACCGACGCTCGGTGATCTCGGCATCAAGATCGCGGATATCCAGAGCTGGAACCTGATCCAGGTTCCCGCCCAGGTCCCCGATGAGATCGTCAAGAAACTCGCTGCCGGACTCGAGGCGGCAAGCAGGGGTGAGGGGCTGGCGAAAGTCATCAGCGCCGGCGGCCGTGCGGTCTTCCAGGGACCTGAAGAGGCCGCCGCCCGGTTCGAGCGGGAATTCGCAGAGCTCAAGCGACTGGTTGAACTCTACAAGTCCGAAAACTGATCGATGGACCTCGCCCTCGCATCGTGGGCGAGGTCCATTTCACTAGCATGCAGCGAGCAAGTTATGAGCTTGATTCTTAGGAAGGATGCCGTAGCGGGTGCGTTCTTCACCGTCGTCAGCCTGTATTTCCTTTCAGGGTCGCTCCAATACGAGTTCGGAAGGCTCTCGAATATCGGGCCGGCGAATTTTCCGCTGGGGCTTTCCGTCATTCTCCTGGCGATCGGTGTCGTGACTCTGGCGAAGTCAGTCCGAAGTCCTGAACTGGTCAATTTTGCGGGTAGCGCCGTCAGGCCCATTCTCCTCGTGGTGGGCGCACTCGTATTCTTCTCGCTCGCGATCGAACGATTGGGAATCGTGATTGCGATATTTGCCACCGTTCTTGTCGCCAGCCGTAGCGATCGACTTCTGCCCTGGAATCGGTCTCTCTTGATCGCGATGGTCATGACCTTACTGGTCGTCGCGATCTTTCGATTCGGGCTGCGGATCTATGTTCCGCTCTGGCCCTGGTAGCGGGACGGAGACATGAGCTTCGTCGATAATCTCGCGCTGGGCTTTCAGGTCGCAGTCTCGATCGAAAATCTCTTGGCCTGTTTCGTAGGTTGTGTGCTCGGGACATTGATCGGCGTCCTGCCCGGACTCGGGCCACTCGCTGCGTTGGCGCTCCTCCTTCCTTTCACCTTCACGATGGAGCCGACGGGCGCACTCATCATGCTCGCCGGCATCTACTACGGAGCCCAGTATGGCGGCTCGACAACCGCCATCCTCGTCAATCTGCCGGGTGAGCCATCGTCGGCGATTACCGTTGTCGACGGCTACAAAATGGCGAAGGCCGGCAAAGGCGGTATTGCCCTTTCAGCCGCTGCGATCGGGTCTTTTTTTGCGGGCTGCATGGGAACCCTCTTTCTTGCGGCTTTCGCGGTTCCGATTTCAACTTTGGCGCTGAAAGTAGGGCCCGCCGATTATTTCTCCCTCATGCTTCTCGGACTTGTCGGCTCTGTGGCCCTTGGCTCCGGGTCACTGCTCAAGGCGGTGGGGCTTACCATTGTCGGAATTCTCCTCGGCCTTGTCGGCTCGGATGTGAATTCGGGCGTGCTGCGTTTCGGCTTCAACCGCCTGGAGCTGGCAGATGGCCTTTCGTTCCTTTGCATCGCGACCGGCTTGTTCGGGATCTCCGAGATCGTCACCAATCTCGAGCGTCCCGAAGAAGATCGGAAACTTATATCCAAAGCCGGGCGGATATGGCCGGACTGGTCCTACCTGAAACGCATGGTGGCGCCGATCCTGCGGGGAACGGGAACGGGACTTGTCCTGGGACCGCTGCCGGGTATCGGGTCCATGGTCGCCGCCTTTGCTGCCTATAGTGTGGAGAAGAAGTTTTCGCGTCACGCAGCAGAACTTGGGACAGGAGCCGTCGAAGGAGTGGCGGCGCCGGAGGCAGCGAACAACGCAGCTGCTCAGGCGAACTTCATTCCGCTTCTCTCGCTCGGGATTCCTGGGGGCGCCTCCACCGCTCTTCTTCTCGGGGCGATGATCGTTCATGACATTCAGCCAGGGCCGCTCGTCATCACGAAGCATCCCGATCTGTTCTGGGGGCTGATCGTTTCGATGTGGGTTGGCAATGCCATGTTGCTGATCCTCAACCTGCCGCTGGTCGGCATATGGGTGAGCTTCCTGCGACTACCCTATTTCGCAATCTTCTCGGCCATTGTCGCGTTTTGCTGCGTCGGTGTTTATGCGGTCAATTTCGCACCGACCGATATTATCCAGATGGCCGGCTTTGGCTTGCTCGGCTATCTCCTAGTCAAAATCGATCTGCCTCTGGTTCCTCTCGTCATGGGCTTCGTGCTCGGACCGCTGGTGGAAGAGAATTTCCGGCGAGCGCTCATTCTTAGTCAAGGAGACCTGCAGGTCTTTCTTGAGCGCCCGATTTCGCTCTGCGCGCTGACGTTGACCTTAGCACTATTGGCTGGAAGCAGCATTCTTCGGCGCCGTGGAAAACTTCGGAATTTGCAGCCTCAGGAATGAGGTCCCGAGCCAATCAAACGAGAGAGGGTGAGATGTCGAGAAAGGACAAGATCAAGCTGGGCCTTTTCGTCCGCGAGGACGGGCATCATGTCGCCGCTTGGCGTCATCCCGACGCAAACGGTCGTGTGATGGATTTCGGTCACTACAGACGGATTGCGCAGATAGCGGAACGCGGAAAGTTCGACTTTCTTTTCCTTGCCGATCATCCCAGCGTTCCGACAAGAGGCGGGATAGCGCATCGCTCCGGTGATGTGGTCAAGTTTGAGCCGCTGACCCTGCTGACTGCTCTCGCTGGACAGACACGCTCCATCGGTTTGGTTGGGAGTGCCTCGACAACTTTCAATGAACCTTACCATCTCGCCCGCCTTTTTTCGTCTCTCGACCACCTGAGCGGTGGGCGGGCAGGCTGGAATGTCGTGACTTCGGTCAGCACCGCCGAAGCTAACAATTTCAGCTTTGATGAGTTGATGCCGCATCACCTCCGGTACAAGCGGGCTGCTGAGGCGTTCGACGTTGTGACCGCACTTTGGGATGGCTGGGAAGACGATGCATTTGTCATCGATAAGGCATCCGGCCAGTATTACGATCCTGCCAAGGTTCATCCAACAAACCACAAGGGCGAGCATTTCTCGGTTACGGGGCCGCTGAACGTAGCGCGTCCGCTGAGCGGTTATCCCGTGATCGTTCAGGCAGGTTCATCGGATGATGGAAAGGCTTTCGCAGCGAAGGTTGCCGAGGTCGTGTTCACAGCACAATCGACATTCGATCTCGCTGCCACCTTTTATGCCGAACTCAAAGCCAAGGCACGCGAGGCCGGTCGCAATGAGGACTCGATCAAGATCATGCCCGGAGCTTTCGTGTTGGTCGCATCGACCAGACAGGAGGCGCAGGACCGGTTCGACGAACTTCAGGGGTTGATGGAAGAGAGGATCGGCCTGTCGATGCTCTCCATGTTACTCGGTGGAGTCGATCTGTCGAAAGAGGACCCGGACGGGCCTCTGCCGGAAATCCCGGAATCGAACGGACGCAAGGCGCGTTCGATTCATCTGGCGAGTTACGCCAAGGAGAATAATCTGACGATCCGTCAGCTTTATCTTTCCCTGGCGGCGTCTCGTTCGCATCTTTCGATCGTCGGAACTGCCGAGGACGTCGCGGATCAGTTTGAGCACTGGTTCATCGGCAGGGCGGCGGACGGGTTCAATATTCTGCCTGCGACTTTTCCCAAGGGGCTATCGGACTTTGTGGATCTGGTCGTACCCGAGCTTCAGAGGCGCGGGCTATTCCGCAAGGAGTACGAAGGGAATGATCTGCGGACGAATCTGGGGTTGGCGAGGCCCGCCAACCAGTTCGCCAAGGAGAAAGAACAGACGGGTTCCGTCACAAAGAACGAAGTGAAGGAGAGCGCCTGAGGATCTGATGTCTTGGGCGGGACTAGGCCTTCGCTATGCCTTACTTGCAACTCGATACGCCCTTCTCCTGTTCGCCGGAGACAAAACAGCGACTCGCAAAGCGTCTCGGGGAGATTTATGCGCGGCAGATGAATGCGGATGTTCGTCGCATCACCGTCGCCATACGCGAACTCGGGGAGGGAGGGCTTTGGAGGTGCGGTGAAGGAGCCCCGAGACCCGCTGCTTTGCTTATGTGTGATATTCGCGCTGGTCGGCCCGCCACCCAACGCGCGGAGCTTGCTCGGATGCTGATTGATGCTTGCAAAGAGATCGTTGGACTGCAGGACGACAATCTCAATGTGGAGTTCACACAGCATTCGGGTGATGAAATGTACCATACGCTATACGGCGGCCTTACCACGGATTGGCGCCCGGAAGAGTCAGATAAGCTTGAATGATGCCTTCTCTCAATCGCTTCGGCAATCGCTGGGCGCCGTCAGTCCCTTGAAGCGGTCGCTGATCCAGTTCACCGCGTCGGTTGCGACGTCGTGGGCAATGAGGCGATGAACAATTCCGGGCTTGACGATCATGCGGACCGAACTGCCCGAGCGGCAGAGGAGTTGCATGTAGCGGGCCGTTACCTGCGGCGGGATGGTGGTGTCGGCATCCCCCTGAGCGAGGAAACCGGAATATCCGCGAGGAGAGCTAACGTGAGGGAAACCCACCGTGCGCCGCCGAGAAAAAGACTCACCGCACGACCTCCCGCGCTCCGCACCGCCGATCATGCGCATCATAGGACGCCATCGAGAAAGGCGCGTCGCCCGCAACAAAGTTCCGCGGATGCTATTCCTCGGGCCGACCGGCGGCCCATTGCAACAGGGCGTCTAGCGCGGGGCAGAGCGACTGGCCCCATTCGGTCAGGCAATATTCCACCTTGGGCGGCACCTGATGATGGACGATGCGCCGGATGATCCCGTCCTTTTCCAGCTGGCGCAATTGCTGGATCAGCATTTTCTGGGAGATGGACGGTATCGCCCGCTCCAACTCGGAAAATCTGAGGGTCTTGCCGCCGAAGAGATGGAACAGGATCACCAGCTTCCAGCGGCCCTCGAGAATGCGGAGGACATTCTCCACCCCGACCGCAGCGGCGCCCGGTGTCGGATAGAGTTCCTTACTTTCGGGTAAGTACCTTACTTTTTCGTCCGTTCTTGTCATTCGATCAGGATAGGCCATCTTGGCTTCAGAACAAGATCGGCGGGGTCGCCGGTCGAACCTCCCGTCAGGATCCGACAATGACAGACGAACTGCCGCCTGCTTTGCGGCGCTTTTTCGCGGGCAAGAACGCCCGCGACTTCGACACCGCAATCTTAGCCTTTTCCGAAGCCTCAATCGTGAAGGATGAAGGGCAGACTCTCGAAGGTCACGCCGCCATCCGCGCCTGGATGGAAGAGACGAGCCGGAAATACAACGACACTGCCGAGGTCCGAGAGATCGCGACGAAGGGCGATGCCGTGGAAGTCGCTGCCCTCGTCTCCGGCACTTTCCCCGGCAGCCCGGCGACCCTCCGCTTCATGTTCACGCTCGACAGCGATCGGATTGCCCGGCTGGAGATCACAGCATGACTATCGCCGAACGCTTTGCTGTCGATTCCGCCGAATTCGCCGGCAAGCGCGTACTCGTAACCGGTGGAAC
>Ga0164243_10007555_pt1 | contig 16213 bp, 9 predicted proteins | sample OricompcompostOP_FD_108781 | JGI IMG/M metagenome (GOLD analysis project Ga0164243, IMG submission 108781) | Organic Plus compost microbial communities from Emeryville, California, USA - Original compost - Organic plus compost (OP) | ecosystem: Engineered > Solid waste > Mixed feedstock >...
CGCGGTCAGCTCCTCGCGGGCGATGGCGTCGGCCTCGCGCAGCAGGTCCAGGCGCTCCTTGGTGACCTCGCCGACGATGCGGATGCCGAGGCCGGGGCCCGGGAAGGGCTGGCGCTGGACGATCTCCTCCGGCAGGCCGAGCTCCTGGCCGACCATGCGGACCTCGTCCTTGAACAGCTGGCGCAGCGGCTCGACCAGTTCGAACTCGATGTCGTCCGGGAGCCCGCCCACGTTGTGGTGGGACTTGATGTTGGCGGTGCCCGTGCCGCCACCGGACTCGACGATGTCCGGGTAGAGCGTGCCCTGCACGAGGAACGCGACCTCGGGCCCGTCCTCCTGCATGATCTCCAGCTGCGCCTGCTCGAAGACGCGGATGAACTCGCGCCCGATGATCTTGCGCTTCTCCTCGGGGTCCGAGACCCCGGCGAGCGCCTTCAGGAACCGCTCCTCGGCGTCCACGACCTTCAGCTGCACGCCGGTCGCGGCGACGAAGTCCTTCTCGACCTGCTCGGTCTCGCCCTTGCGCATCAGACCGTGGTCGACGTAGACGCAGGTCAGCTGGGAGCCGATGGCCTTCTGGACCAGCGCCGCCGCCACGGCGGAGTCGACGCCGCCGGACAGCCCGCAGATGGCGCGCTTGTCGCCGACCTGCTCACGGATCGCGGCGACCTGCTCGTCGATGACGTTGCCGGTGGTCCAGTCGGGCTTCAGGCCGGCGCCCCGGTACAGGAAGTGCTCCAGCACCTGCTGGCCGTGCGTGGAGTGCATGACCTCGGGGTGGTACTGGACGCCGTAGAGCTTCTTCTCGTCGTTCTCGAAGGCGGCGACCGGGACGACGCCGGTGGAGGCCGTCACCGCGAAGCCCTCGGGGGCGGCGGAGCAGGCGTCGCCGTGGGACATCCACACGTGCTGCTCGGCGGGGGTGCCCTCGAACAGGGTGGAGGACGGCTTGGAGACCTGGAGGTCGGTACGGCCGTACTCACGGGCACCGGTGTTGTCCACGGTGCCGCCGAGGACCTGCGCCATCAGCTGGAAGCCGTAACACATGCCGAAGACGGGCACACCGGCCTCGAACAGCTCACGGTCGAGGCGGGGGGCGCCCTCCGCGTACACGGACGAGGGGCCGCCGGAGAGGATGATCGCCGCCGGGTTCTTCGCGAGCATCTCGGCGACCGGCATGGTGCTCGGCACGATCTCGCTGTAGACCCGGGCCTCGCGGACACGACGGGCGATGAGCTGGGCGTACTGCGCGCCGAAGTCGACGACCAGGACGGTGTCGGGCGCGGCGGCGGGGTTCGCTGATGACACGGGTTGCCTTCCGGCGGTGAGCGAGGTGTGTGTGGGGCCGAGTCTACCGGGCGTCGCGCGGCCGCCCCGGGGCCGAAGCCCGTCTCACGATGCGAACCGGCTTGGACACCCTCGGCGAGCGCGGCATACTGGCGGCATGCTCACGCACCCGACCTTCCTGTTTACCTATGGCATCCGGCCCGCCGGCTGCCATGGTCGTGCTGCTTGAGCAACTGACAAGCGACTTCCCAGGCGCCCCGGGCCGACAAGGCCCGGGGCGTCTGCCGTTTCCGGGTCCTGCCGCTCCGGGGCACCTCCCAAAGACATCACATCGACATCGACGAGGAGCCCCCGATGACCGCCACGCACGTGACCCCCGCCGAGGCGACCGGCGCCCGCACCCCCGAGGCCGCGGACGTGATCACCGGCGCCCGTGAACGCATCGACGCCCTGGACGACCGGATCATCGGGCTCATCCAGGAACGCATGGCCGTGTCGGCCGTCATCCAGGAGGCGCGGATCACCTCCGGCGGCCGGCGGGTGAACCTGTCCCGCGAGATGGAGATCCTCGGCCACTACAGCGAGGCGCTGGGCAAGCCGGGCACGGCCCTCGCGATGACGCTGCTCGAACTGTGTCGCGGTCGCATCTGAGTTCGGCTCCCCTCTCACCCGGTCGGAGCGTGACGCCGCCCGGACCGCTTCGTTGGTACCGGTGTCCGTGCCAGCCAGGGGCGGGCCCGAATGAACCACGCGTGGCTCGCCGGAGCGTTGTGGCGTACGGATCGCCGTACGCCGTGGGACCTCGCTCCGGGTAAGTGACCGGACGGCAGGGGACAGCAGCCCGGTCACCCAAGAGAACGGTCGGCTCCGGGGACGCCCGGGGCCGGCCGGCGGAAACACCGACGGAGTACGGGGCGGGCCCCAGCGGTTGCCGCGCCCCCACCCGTCCCGCACGATGCGAGAGACCCTTTCGGCGGCGCACTCCCCCGGCGCCGCTCCCCCAGGCACCGGCGCGCCCTGACGCTGGTGCTGACCACAGAAGGGCCCCGCGGCCCCGCACCGCGGGGCCCTTCTCATGCCCGAGGCCGGGGCGTCAGGTGCGGCTGACCACCCGGCACTCCTCGCGGCGGTCCTCGGCGATGCCCTTGCTGCGGTCGTACGGGTCGGTCGTCGGGCCGGTGGGGGCCGCGCCGACGGGCGGCCCCGAGTCGAACTGCGGGTGCAGATAGCCGTCGTAGGAGTCGCAGGCCGAGTTGCCGATCTCCTGGTCGAAGCGCACGACGGTGATCCTGCCCGGGGTGACCTGGTACCGGGCCGGATCGGAGACCCGGACCTCGAGGACGCGCCGGACGATGGTGCGGGCCACCTCGTCGGAGCCCTCGCGGACCAGCGGGTAGACGAAGGTGTAGTCGGCGTGCACGACGACGGAGGCGTGCTCGCCCTTCTCGAACGTCATGCGCCCGCGCGTCTTCACGACGTCCCCGGCGAGCCGCACCTCGTCGGGGTCGAAGCGGCTGAACATCCACAGCGGGTCGTGCTTCTTGTCCGGCTTGCGCAGCGCGGTGTTCAGCATGTCGAGCAGGTCGTCCTGGCGCGGCTCGATGACCCCGAGAGCGGTCTCGGGGCGCTCGCCGCGCAGGGTGGCCGGGTCGAGGTTGGCGTCGACGAGGAGCTTGCGGGTCTGGCGCAGGGCCTGCTCCACCTGGGCCTTCGACAGGTTGCCGACCGGGGTGGCCGCCGGTGTGGTGATGCCGGCCTCGCCGTCCGCCCAGCGCGCGGCGGGCGATCCGGCGAACGGCCGGGCCAGGGTCGGGGTGTCCGGGTCGGCCTCGGCGGGCGGGGCCGTCGGCGCGGCGGTCTCGGCGGGCAGCGGCGAGGGGGCGGCGGTGTCCTGGACCGGGGAGGCGGCGGTGCCGAAGGGGTCGCCGGGGATCAGGGAGGGCCGTACGGCCACGACGGCCACGGCGACGGCGAGCGGCACCCCGAGGATCGCCCATATCCGGCGGCGCCGGGCGGCGGTCCCGTTCATCTCCTGCCAGGCGGGGCCGGTGCGCCACCCGGGAGGCAGCTCACCGCGGGCGTCCTGCCGGCGCAGCCGCTCGGTGACCATCCGGGCCCGCGCGGACGGCTCCTTCGGGGCGGAGGAGCGGTCGCGCTCGGCGTCCTCGACGAACTTCTGCCATTCCTCGTCCGAGATGGGGGGCGTGGAGGGCTGTGCCTCGTCGTCGGATGCGGAGGAGGAGGGCCCGTCGGACGGTCTGCCGGCCATGGATGCGTCAACGCTTTCTCTCGAACTCCGGTACGGCGGCTGAGAGTACGGCAGGGGAACGGTTCACGTTCCAGCGTCTGTGACCCAGGCCACATAAATATTCTGTCAGGTCACGCACAACCATTCACGGCCCCCGATGATCAAAGTCTGCGAACCAAGGGCCACACCCGCGCCCCACACGCGGAGGCCTCCCGATACCCGTGCCGCGTCCGGCGGCACAACGGACTTTCGAGGTCTTCATGAAGCTTCGCCGTGCCCTGGCCGCCGCAGCGACGACGGCGGTCATAGCACCGATCGCCCTGCTGTCCGCGCCGGCCGCGTTCGCCACGGACGAGACCACCGCCCCGGCCACCACGGAGACCACGCCGGCCGCCGGCGACACGACGCCTCCGGCCGACGAGGAGACGACGACGCCGGCGGACGAGGAGACGACGGCCCCGGCCGACGACGAGACGACCGCTCCCGCCGACGACGAGACGACGGCTCCGGCCGACGAGGAGACCGAGCCCGCCGACGAGGAGACGACGCCGGCGCCCGACGACGAGACCACGGCTCCCACCGACGAGGAGACCACCCCCGGCGACGACGAGGAGCTCCCGTACTGCGAGGAGGTCGACGAGGACTTCGCCGAGGAGGCCCTCGCGGTCGAGGTCAGCGCCCTGCCCGGCAAGATCGTGGCCGGCAGCGGCTGGCACTCCTTCAACCTGAAGGTCACCAACACCTCCGACGTCACGCTCAAGGACGTCGCCTTCTACGCCGAGGTCGAGAGCACCAAGTTCTGGGACACCTGGGAGCCGACCCTCAGCCCGTACGTGGACCTGCAGTTCCGCAACCCGTCCACGAACTCCTGGGAGAGCATCAAGGGCGCGGGCGGCTTCGCCGGTGGCTACTTCTGGGGCACCGAGACGATGAAGCCGCAGGACTACAACAAGATCGACCTGCGGGTGAACATCCACAAGGGTGCTCCCGCCGGTGAGTCGTACCACTTCGGCACCGGTGCCTACATCGACAACATCAACGGTGAGGACTGCATCGCCGAGGGCTTCGGCGACGGCTGGTTCTTCGACGTCCTGCCCGCCGACAGCTCGAACGAGAACCCGGGCGAGGCCGAGCCGGGCGCCGAGAAGCCCCCGGCCGGCACGCCGGAGAAGCCGCAGGGCGGCGTCAGCGAGCAGCCCGTCACCGGCAGCCTCGCCGAGACCGGGTCCAGCTCCCAGCTGCCCGTCATCGGCACGGTCGGCGGTGTCGCGATCCTCGCCGGTGCCGGCGTGATGTTCGCGATGAAGCGTCGTCGGAGCGGTGCCGAGGCCTGAGCCTCCGCCGCCTGACGCACCACACGGAAGGACCTGCGCTCGGAGGGGGGCGCAGGTCCTTCCGCGTTTTCCGTGTCCGCGACGTGTCCGCTACTTCTTCGGCGGCACCGCCGGCATCCCCAGGAACGGCAGCTTCAGCGCGCCGAACGCCTCCGCCGGCACCACCGGCGCCTTGGGCTCGACGGGCTTCAGCCGCTCGTACGCCGCTCCCTGCGCGGGACGCGGGTCCGCCTCGCCCTTGTTGGGCCAGAAGGACATGGCCCGCTCGGCCTGCGCGGTGATCGTCAGCGACGGGTTCACGCCCAGGTTGGCGGAGACCGCCGCCCCGTCGACGACCGAGATCCCCGGGTGCCCGTACAGCCGGTGGTACGGGTCGATCACCCCGGTCTCAGGGGAGTCCCCGATCGGGCAGCCGCCGAGGAAGTGCGCGGTGAGCGGGGTACCCATCAGCTCGCCGACGTTGGAGCCGGGGAAGCCGTTGATGTCGGCGGCGATGACGGAGGCGGCCTCCGAAGCAGCCTTGATCTGCTTGGGGTTGGGGGCGCCGTGGCCCTGCCGCGCGGTCAGCAGCCCCTTGCCCACGCCGTCCGGCTTCAGATACGTCGTCAGCGAGTTGTCCAGCGACTGCATCACGAGCCCGATGATGGTCCGCTCCGACCAACGCCGGTTGGACAGCGAGCGCAGCACCAGCAGCGGGTGCCGGGCCGCGTTGGCGAGCCAGGCGCCGACGCGGGACCTGCCCTCGGCGTAGGGGACCTGGAGGATGGACAGGCCGCCCATCGAGTTGGAGCCCTTGCCGTAGCGGACGGGTTCTATGTGGGTGTTCTCGTCCGGGTGGATGGACGAGGTGATGGCGACACCGCGGGTGAAGTCGACCTTCGGGGCGCCCGTCAGCTTCCGGTAGCGCCGGCTGTCGGTCTGCGCGCCCACCAGCGCCTCGGAGTTGGTGCGGGTCAGCTCGCCCAGCTTGGCGGAGAGGTGCGGCAGCCGGCCGCCGGCCTTCATGCGGTGCAGCAGGGTCTGGGTGCCGTAGGTGCCGGCCGCGATGACGACCCGGCGGGCCTTGAACAGCCGCCCCTCGCCCTTCTTCCGCCGGTCGGTCGGCACGGTGGCGATCGCGTAGCCGCCCTGGGAGTCGTCGGTGACCGAGACGACCGTGGTCAGCGGGTGCACGACCGCGCCCGCCTTCTCGGCGAGGTAGAGGTAGTTCTCGTTGAGGGTGTTCTTCGCGCCGTGCCGGCAGCCCGTCATGCACTCGCCGCACTCGGTGCAGGCCCGCCGGGACGGCCCCTCCCCGCCGAAGTACGGGTCGGACACCTCCTCGCCGGGCCGGGCCTTCGCCGTGCCCTCGGCGTCCTTGCCGTCGCCGAAGAACACGCCGACCGGCGCCATGTGGAAGGTGTCGCCGACGCCCATCTTCTCGGCGGCCGCCTTGAGGTGCACGTCGGACGGGGTCATCGTCGGGTTCAGCCGGACGCCGAGCATGCGCTGGGCCTGGTCGTAGTACGGCTTCAGCTCCTGCTCCCAGTCCGTGATGTCACGCCACTGGGGGTCCTCGAAGAACGGCTTCGGCGGGACGTACAGCGTGTTGGCGTAGTTGAGGGAGCCGCCGCCGACACCCGCGCCCGCCAGCACCATGACGTTGCCGAGCAGATGGATGCGCTGGATGCCGTACATGCCGAGCTTGGGGGCCCAGAGGTAGTTCTTCAGGTCCCAGGAGTTCTTCGGCAGGGTCTGACGGGTCCAGCGGCGGCCGGCCTCCAGGACGCCGACGCGGTAGCCCTTCTCGGTCAGGCGCAGCGCCGTGACCGAGCCGCCGAACCCCGATCCGACGACGACGACGTCGTAGTCGTATCCGGAACCGTCGTCCTGCGCGGGGGCGGAGTTCTCCTGTGACACGTGCTCTCCTCGTCGAAAGCGGTGGTGCGGTGGCCTCGGAACGGGGCCCGGTACCTAGCGGAAACGGAACGCCTTCATCACCCGCAGGCTCCGGCTCATGAACTGCGCGTACGCCTCGTCGTCCATGCCCAGCGAGGGCGCCATCGGCAGCAGCCGCTGGTGGGCGACCGTCTGGGCCTCCGTGTACTTGAGGATGCCCTCGGAGCCGTGGCGGCGGCCGAGGCCGGAGTCCTTCATGCCGCCCATCGGCGACTGGACGCTGCCGTAGGCGGGGGCGTAGCCCTCGTTGACGTTCACGGTGCCGGTGCGCAGCCGGGCCGCGACCACCCGGCCCCGGCGCCCGTCCTTCGTCCACACGGAGGCGTTGAGGCCGTACGGCGTGGAGTTGGCCCGCTCGATCGCCTCGTCGTCGTCGGCGAAGCGGTAGACGGAGACGACCGGGCCGAACGTCTCCTCGGTGCAGACGGCCATGGGGGCCTCGACGCCGTCGAGGATGGTCGGCTCGAAGAAGTACGGGCCGATGTCGGGGCGGGCCACTCCGCCGGCGACGACCTTCGCGCCCTTGGCGACGGCCTCCTCCACGTGCCGGGTGACCGTCTCCAGCTGGCGCTCGCCGACCAGGGAGCCCATGTCGGCGCCGTAGGCGAGGGACCTGCCGAGCCGCATGGCCTTGGTGCGGGCGGCGAAGCGCTCCAGGAAGGCGTCGGCGACGGACTCGTGGACGTACAGCCGCTCGATGGAGATGCAGAGCTGGCCGGCGGAGGAGAAGCAGGCGCGGACGGCGCCCGCGGCGGCCTTCTCGATGTCGGCGTCGTCCAGGACCAGCATGGCGTTCTTGCCGCCGAGTTCGAGCGAGACGCCGACCAGGCGGGCGGCGGCGCTCTGCGCGACCTCGCGGCCGGTGCGGGTGGAGCCGGTGAAGGAGACGTAGTCGGCGTGCTTGACGACCTCCGGGCCGACGACGGGGCCCTCGCCGAGCACGACCTGGAAGACGTCGGCGGGCAGGCCGGCCTCGATCAGCAGGTCCCGTGCCCACAGCGCGGTCAGGCAGGTCTCGGTGTCCGGCTTCATGACGACCGCGTTGCCCGCCACGAACGCGGGGAGCGCGTCGCCGACGGACAGCTCAAGCGGGTAGTTCCAGGGGGCGATCTGGCCCACGACCCCACGCGCGTGGCGCAGTTCGGTGACGCGGGTGAGCGCGGGGATGGCGCCCGTGTGCCGCTTGGGCTTGAGGTAGGCGGGGGCCTTGCGGCCGTAGTGGCGGGCCGCGACGGCTACGGCCTGCACCTCCTCGTGCGCGTGCAGCCGGGCCTTGCCGGTCTCCAGCTGGATGAGGTCCAGCACCTCCGCCTGGCGTTCCAGCACCAGGTCGTGGAAGCGCAGCAGCACGTCGGCCCGCCGGCGCACCGGGACCTGCTCCCACACGGCCTGGGCCGCGCGGGCCGCCTCGAACGCCTCACGGACGTCCTCGGGCGTCGACTCGGGCAGGTCGGCCAGCTTCTCGCCGGTGAACGGCGTGTGGTTGGCGGTACGGCCGGAGCCGGCCACGCCCTTGGTGAGCTGGGCGACCAGCTCGGGCGTGACCACGTCCGCCGCGGTGCGGGCGCCCTCCGGGGCGGGGGCGAGGGGGTTCGTGCCGGTCTGGGCCGGGGCCTGCGCGTCCGTCATGAGGCGCAGGGTATGCCGCGCCGGGGCCTTTGTGTACCCGTCGGTAACGGGGATTCACCGACTGCTCACACACTGCCAGTGGACACTGGCAACGAATGCGCTGATCAGGGCGTTGCCGTGAACGCGCCGCGGCGCCCGGTCTCGAGTCGGTCACGGGCGCCGGCGCTTAGAGCTTGTCGATCTCCAGGTGGTCGATCGCGGTCTGCGCGACCTCGCGTCCACGCTTCGTGAAGTCGCCCCTGCCGGGGTAGGCGACGGACAGCTTGTACATGTCGCCGGCCGAGGTCCGGTAGTAGAAGAGGCGCAGTTCGCGCGGCCTGGGGTTCTGGCTGTCGGTGGTGTCGTAGGTGATCGTGTTCTCGGCGGACTGCCCGCCCTGGTACGTGGTCTCCCTGGGCTTCGTCTTCGGGTTCTGCGGCATGCTGATCTGGTAGTCGCCGCTCTGCCGGTAGTCGCCGTCCTCGTCGTACATCTGGGCGGCGGCGGACCCCTTGATGTCGTTGCCGGTGTCCTCGGCCTTCTTCTCCAGCTCCAGGCTGACCCAGACGGCACCGCTGGGGTCGGTGTACGTGACCCAGTGGTCGTCGTCCGTCTTCTCGGGCCCGGTCCGCTTGTACTCGTCCGGCACCAGCAGCGTCGCGCCGAGGGCCTTCTCCTCGCGCGTCTTCCAGCCGTCCGGCACCGACCCGGCGAACGGGTCGGCGATCACGAGGTACGCCGTCACCGCGGCCGCGACCGCCGCCGCCGCGATCCCGAGCAGCGTCTTCGGGCCCAGCACGACACCCCGCCGTACGCTCTCCGGGAGCCGTACGGGCTGGGTGGCGGCCGGCTCCGGCGGGTTGGCCGCCCTTTCCAGCAGGGCGCGGGTCCGCGCGGCGTCCGGGCGGCGCGAAGGGTCCTTCTGGAGCAGGCCGTTGATGGCCTCGGCGAGCGGGCCGCGCGCGGCGGCCGGTGCCGCGGGCTCGGCGTTGAGGACGGACTGGAGTGTCGCCGGGGTGTTGCTGCGGCGGAACGGCGAGACGCCCTCCGTCGCCGCGTACAGGACGACCCCGAGGGACCACAGGTCGCTGGCCGGCCCCGGGCGCTGGCCGAGGACCCGCTCGGGTGCGATGTACTCCGGCGAGCCGACGAAGCCGCCGGTGTCGGTCAGATTGGTCTCGCCCTCGATCTGGGCGATCCCGAAGTCGGTGAGCACGACGCGGTCGTGGCGCCCCAGCATGACGTTGTCCGGTTTGACGTCCCGGTGCAGGATGCCCGCCGCGTGCGCGGCCTCCAGGGCGCCCAGCACCTCCAGGCCGATCCGCGCGGCGTCCCGGGCGCCGAGGGTGCCCTCCTGCAACACGTCGCCGAGCGAGCGGCCTTGCACCAGCTCCATGACGATCCAGGGCCTGCCGTCCACGACGGCGACGTCGTGCACGTTCACGACGGCCGGGTGGTCGAGCCGGGCGGCGGCGCGGGCCTCGCGGCGCATCCGCTCGTAGGCGTTGGCGCGTTCCCGCTCGGGAAGGTGGTCGGGGACGCGGGGTTCCTTCACGGCGACCTCGCGGTCCACCGTCTCGTCCTTGGCGCGCCAGACGGTGCCCATGCCGCCGTGCCCGAGCTTGGAGAGCAGCCGGTAGCGGCCCGCGATCAGCCGTCCGGTGCCGGGGTCGGGCGGGGACGCGGCGGGCGGGGCCGGGGGTGCCGGCGCGGCGTTCGGGCCGGAGGGTGCCGGTGCGCCGGACGGGCCGGCCTGGGTGGCCGGGGCCGGCTGGTGCGGCACGGGTGCGGCGGGCACCGCGTACGGGTTGTCCGGGTGCGGCACACGGGCGAGCGGCGCCGGCTGCGGTGGTTGCAGTTCAAAGCTCGTCGGCTCGTCGGGCCGTTCTGGGAATCCCCCGTTGTTGCTCATGGATCCATCCATATCGCGCCGGGCGGCCGGGGAGCCAGGGGCGGTGCCCTCGGTCACAGAGCCGTGACGCGGGGTGCTCCTTATCTCCGGTTCGTCCCGGGCGGTGGCGCGTCACCCGACGGGGACGCGGGTGAGGGCGAGCCGCCGGACGCGGTGGGCTCTCCGGGCGGACCGCCGGACGCGGAGTGTCCTCCGGGCGGACCGCCGGACGCCGTGGGCCCGCCGGGCGGACCGCCGGACGCCGTGGGTTCTCCGGGCGGCGCGACCGTGCCGGTCGTCTCCGGCGGCGGGCTCGCCGAGCTGGTCGGCGCGTCGTGTCCGCCGCCGCCCCCGTCGGCCAGCAGCACGGCCGCCGACGCCCCGGCCACCGCCGCCACGGCGGCCAGCACCACGGCCGCCGCCACCTTGTGGGTCGTCCAGGGCCGCTCCACCCGCCTGCTGAACCGTTTCGGCACAAGGTCCTCGCCGGTCGCAAGGAACTCCCGCAGCATCCGCTCCGCCTCCGCCGCGTCCAGCCGGGCGGCGGGGTCCCGCTCCAGCAGACCCCGGACGACGGGCAGGATCGGCGCCGCCCGCTCGGGCGGCCGTACCTCCTCGGAGACCACGGCCAGCACGGTCCCGCTCAGCGAGTCCCGCCGGAACGGCGACTCACCGCTCAGCAGCGCGCACAGCAGCGCCCCCACCGACCACAAATCGGAGGCCGGACCGGTCCGCGCCCCCGACATCCGCTCGGGCGCGGTGTACTCGGGCGACCCCACGAACGACCCCGACTCGGTGAGCGTGCCGGTGCCGGGCACCCGGGCGATGCCGAAGTCGGTGAGGACGACCCGCTCGGTGCCGCGCTCCACCAGCACGTTGGCCGGGGTGATGTCCCGGTGCACGACCCCGGCGGCGTGCGCGGCGCGCAGCGCGTCCAGCAGGTCGGCGCCGACCCGGGCCGTCTCACGGGCGTCCAGCGGACCGTGCGCGGCGAGCCGGTCGGCCAGCGACTCGCCGTCGATCAGCTCCATGACGATGTACGGGCGTTCGCGCTCCTCGATCACGTCGTGGACGACGATCACGTGCGGGTGCCGCAGCTGCGCCACCGCCTGCGCCTCGCGCAGCCACAGCGCGCGCTGCCGCCGCGCCTCGGACGCGGTGAGCGTCTCGTCGACCGGGATCTCCTTCACGGCGACCCGTCGCCCGAGCAACTGGTCGGTCGCCTGCCAGACGACGCCCATGCCACCCCGTCCGACCTTCGCCTCGAGACGGTAACGCCCCGCGATGACACGGAAGTTGGCCCCCTCGGTCCCCATGCGACTCATCATGCCCCACCGGAGGCCCAGGCTCCGGGCACCGATCGGCCAACTGTGCACAGCAGCAAAGCACGTCAAAAGCCGCCGACCGCGCGGGGGTTCCGGAGGGTCAGCCGGTGCGCCAGCCCCGCAGCACCGCCGAGAACTGCGCGCGCGCCTCGGCCCAGTCCGCCTGCGGCGCCGACATGTAGATCGCGTACTCGGTGCCGTCCCGGTCGATGTACCCCTGGTCGATGGCGCGGCGCGGCCCGGGGTAAGGCGTGTCCTTGGGCTGCGCGTCCCAGGTGTACTCCCACACGGAGCCCGCGCGGTCGCGGTACTGGTTCTCCTTGAGCGCCAGGAACTTGTAGCCGATCAGCCGTTCCTTGACCTGCTCCTCCAGGTCGATGAAATGGTCGTGGGCGGTCGCGAAGTCGGGTGAGACGTCGACGGAGATCCGCACGAAGTGCTCGCCGCCGTCCGGCGAGTAGTCGACCTGCTGGAGCCCGTCGACCTCCTCGCCGACCACCTTCCGCTTCCAGCCCTCGGGCAGGTACAGGCTGAAGCCCAGGGGGTCGTCCACGCGCTTCCAGGAGGACGGCACACCGCTGACGTCCGCCTCCGCCTCCTCGGTGGCCGATTCCTTCGTGGCGGGCGTGGACGGGGGCGTGGACGAGACGGACGAACCGCCGTCTCCGGGGCCCCACTTCTGGAGGACCACGGCCGTCCCACCGCCGATGACGGCGGCGAGGGCGACGACCAGGGCGACCGAGCGCAGCCGGCGCCGCCGGGGCGCGGGGGCGGGCGGCACGGTTCCGACGGGGTGCCCGACGGGCGGGCCGTACGCCGTCGGCCCGGTCGTCGGGGGGTACGGCGTGGCGCTGTGGACGCCGGCCTGGTCGGGGGCGGAGCGCGCCTCCGGCTCGTACCGGTTCAGCTGGGTGGGCACGTAGGCCTGCGCCCCGCTGGGCCTTCGGCCCTCCGCCGCCTCGGCCAGCAGCTGCTCCGCCTCGGCGGCGTCGGGCCGGGTGTCCGGATCCTTGCGCAGCAGGGCGGTGATCACGGGGGCCAGCGGCCCGGCGTGCTCCGGCTCCCCCGCGTCCTCCTCGACGACGGCCTGCATGGTGCTCAGCGGAGAGGTGCGGCGGAAGGGCGAACGGCCCTCGACCGCCGTGAAGAGCGTGGCACCGAGCGCCCACAGGTCCGACGCGGGACCCGGATCGTGCCCGCGGATGCGCTCGGGGGCCAGATAGTCGACGGAGCCGACGACCTCCCCGGTGCGGGTGATCGTCGTGTCGCCCTCGATCTGGGCGATGCCGAAGTCGGTGAGCAGGACCCGGCCGTCCTCGGCGAGCAGGACGTTGCCGGGCTTGATGTCGCGGTGCAGGACGCCGGCGGTGTGCGCGGCACGCAGCGCCCGCAGCACCCACAGGCCGACCCGGGCGGCCTCCGCGGGCTCGACGCGCCCCTCCTCCTTGACCGCGTCGGCCAGCGAGCGGCCCTCGATCAGCTCCATCACGATCCACGGGCGCCCGTCGTGCTCCAGGACGTCGTGCACGGTGACCACGGCGGAGTGGTTGATGCGCGCGGCGGCCCGCGCCTCGGCCCGGGTCCGGGCGAGGAGGCGCTCCTGGTCGCTCTCGGAGACGTAGAGCGCGGCGGTGAGTTCCTTGATCGCCACGGCCCGGTGGAGCACTTCATCGTGCGCACGCCAGACGCGGCCCATACCGCCGCTGCCGATGGCCTCGGTGAGCCGGTAGCGGCCCGAGACGAGCTGGCCCTGCATCTTATTCACGTTGCCCCGCAATGTTCTTGACAGGGTCAGGTTAGGGACCGGGTCATGGGACCGGAACCGCGGGGGTGCCAAGGAGATCGCACTGTGACAGTTCTCGCCTTCCGTTCGTCGAAGCAACCCCAACGCCGTTGTCACACACGGTTTTCGGGCCGCCTCACCTGGTGATGCGGTACGTCGCCGACGCCTGCTCGAACAGGCGCGTGACCTCGTCCCGCTCGGCGTCCGGACCCCGCACCTGGACCACGTGGTACCGCCCGTCGGCGAGGATCGCCAGATTCCGCACGAACAGCTCGCGCCCCTGGCCGTCGGTCCAGGTGAACTGCCCCTCGGCCATCTTCCGTTCGCCGACCTGAATGGTCTTCAGCCCGCCCGAGGACGCCCAGCTGGAGTCCCGGTACGGCTGCAACTCCCTCTCGTGCTCCCGCTGGTAGACCATCGGGTCGCCGCCGTACTGCTGCGCGGTGTCCCGGCCGGGCACGACGATCAGGTCGAAGCCGCCGTGCGCGTAGACGACCTGGCCGCGTCCGCTGCCGCCGCTGCGGCTCCACCCGTTGGCGACGGCGACCTCGAAGCCGGACGGGTCCTTGCGGACGGTGAAGCCGTCGGGGACGTCGGGCCCGGTGGTCTGCGTCTCCTCGGAACCGGCCGACTCCGAGGAGCCGTCGCCGGGGGACGGCGAGGTCTGCTCGGGGCGCGGCTCGCTGCTGGCGTCGGCGGACCGCTCGGGCGGCGCCTGGCCCGCGGCGGGGGTGCGCCCGGGGTCCGCGCCGGTACCGGTGTCCCGTCCGTCCTTGGGCATGAACAGCATGGCGTACGCGATCGCCGCCGCCATGCCGAGCAGGACGAGGAGCAGCAGGGTGCGGCCGAGCCGGCGCGGTGAGCGCGTCTCCTGCCGGGCCCGTTTGTGCCGGCCCTGGTGGGCGGGGAGCCGGGCGGCCCGCCGTCTGCGCACCAGTTCGCCGCGCCGCCGCACGATGGGCAGGCGGTTCGGGTCGACCGGCGGTGCGGCGACGACGTGCGCGCCGGCCTCCGGTTCGGGCGCCGACCGCACGAGGGAGCGCAGCCAGCCGCGCAGCTCCTCGAAGTCGGGCCGCTCGGTGGGGTCCTGACGCAGCAGCGACTCCACGACGGGCCGCAGCGGACCGCACTCCTCGGCGAACGCGGGTGGTTCGGCGCACACCATCTGCACCAGCTCGGCCGTCGACTCCTCCGGGTAGGGCGCGTGTCCCTGCACGGCCCGGAAGAGCAGCGCGCCGAGCGCCCACAGGTCGGTCGCGGGCCCGATCGGCGCGGCCAGCTGCCAGTTCTCGTGCACGGGTCCGGCCTGCTCGGGCGCCCAGCGCTCGGTGACGGGCCCCACGACGGCCATCCGGGCCTGCCGCGCCCGCTCGGCGGCGAGCGCGGTGCTAGGCCCCTTGCGGGCGGCGGAACCGGACACCAGTTCGTTCCAGCGGGTCCCGGTACGCGCGGGTGGAACGGCGGCCGCCGGGCCGTTCGCGGCGGACGCGTCGTCCTCCCGTGGGGCGAAGCCCGGCTGGGAGCTCGCGGGCGGAAGGGCGGTACGGCCTCCGCCGGCGCCGGCGGAGGTGTCGGTGGGGGCGCGCCCGGTGCCGGGCCGGGGAACGGCACCCTGCCAGGACGCGGCCCGCACCCCGTACGGGTCGGCGATCTGCCCCGGCGGTGTGCCGCCCCCGCCGGACAGGTACGGCTGGGGCGTCCGGCCCTCCGGGGCGCTGCGGGCGCCGGGCAGGGCGGCACGTTCGCTCTGCTGCGCCTCCTGCACCCGGGCGGCGGCGCGGGCGCCCGCCCGGTAGGCGGCGATCGCCCCGGCCCGGGCGGCCCGGATGTCGGCGCCGGTCTCCAGGGCGCCGCCCGGCGCCGGGCCGGGGCCGTCGGTGCCGGGGACCTGCCGGGTTCCGCTTGTGCGCGCCTCTATGGCGGCCCGCCGGGCGGCCTCGGGGTCGGCGCCGGGACGGGGGGCGGCGGTGGGGCCGGCGCCCGCGGCGGGTGCCGGGCCCGGTTCGTCGCCGTCCTCGGCGGGCACGGGGTCGTAGCCGCACAGCGCCTCCTCGGCGGCGCCGACCGCGAGCCCGGTGAGCATCACCCGGCCGTCGTCGCAGACCAGGACCGTACGGGCGGTGATGTTGCGGTGCACCCAGCCGTGGGCGTGCAGGACGCGCAGCGCCATGAGGACGTCGGAGGCCACCTCGGCCGCCCGGTACGGCGACAGCGGCTGCTCGGCGAGCAGCGCGGCGAGCGGCCGGGCCGCCACCAGCTCGCCGACGATCCACAGCGAACCGCCCTCGGCGAACACGTCGAAGACCTGGTCCAGGCGGGGGTGGTCGGGGATGCGGGCCGCGGCCTGGGCGGCCTCGACCGCCCGGCGCACGGCGGGGTCTGCGGGCCGGCGGCCGGTGTCGCGGGCGCGCGTGTCGCGGGCGGTGAAGCCGTCGGGCAGCCCTTCGGCGTCGAGCACCTCGGCCTCGACGACCTCGGGCAACGGCACCTGCCGGACCAGGACTTCCTGCCCGCTGTAGGTGTCGAAGGCGCGGCTCTCGGTGAGTTCGTACGCGTCGGAGGGCGGCAGCGGCAGGCGGTAGCGGTCGGCGAGCACCCGGCCCGCGTAGTCGTCCACGTTGCCTCCCCCGGCCGCCCGGTCGGTCAATTCCGTTCGCCTCGTGTCGCGTTCCGGACGTCTGAGTGGATGCGTACGGTCCGCGAGCTTTCACGATACGTGCCGGAGGCAACTCGCAAAGAGAGGTTGCCGTATCTCACGGGGCAATCCCCGTGGGCTCCCCCCGGAGGGGAAGCCCCCGC
>Ga0164243_10007556_pt1 | contig 16210 bp, 12 predicted proteins | sample OricompcompostOP_FD_108781 | JGI IMG/M metagenome (GOLD analysis project Ga0164243, IMG submission 108781) | Organic Plus compost microbial communities from Emeryville, California, USA - Original compost - Organic plus compost (OP) | ecosystem: Engineered > Solid waste > Mixed feedstock >...
GTAGCGGTCCCGGTAGTTGTAGGACAAGCGGCCAAACAGCGACTGGATGGCCCACTGGTAGGCGTCCCCGTTAGTGCTCCATTGGTCCTTATTCGCCGAGCCTCCGTCAATCACATGAATATCGTTGTTCAGGAAATTCTGCCGGCCCAGCCCATAGCCTTCATAGAGATAACTTTCCTGGCTGTAGCCCAGCAACAGTTTAAACCCATGGTCGCGGAACTGATGCTGGTAGTTGGCAGTAGCAATGAAAGTCTGGTTGGTGGCGCTGTTGAAGTCGTCCCGGAGCGAATTCGGGGACTGCTGCGTCGTCACCAGCTTTTCCTCATCGTCATAGAGCTTATAGGTAGCCTGGAATAATTTATGCCGTACATCCCGCTGGTTATAGGAATACTGCCCCTTTACGCTGAGATCCTTCGTGATATTATATTCCAGGTTCATGTTGGTATTGAAGTAAGCGTCCTTATACCGTTCAAAACCACCGTCGTTAATAATGGCCACCGGCTGGGAACCGCCGCGGTAGCTGCGGTTGCGGCCCTGGGGCGTGTATGGCCATTCGGTAGGGTTGAGGATGTAGGCCCAGTGCATGGCGGTATTGAAAATACCCGCGCCCGCAAAGCTGCGTGGGCGGCTGGTGTACACGGTATTGATGCCGAACTTCAGGTTGTCGAGCAGCTGGGTGTTCAGGTTTATACGAGAGGTAAAGCGCTCATTCAGCACGCCATTCACAGAGCCTTCCTGTTTCAGGTAACCGAGTGAAATGAAATAGTCCGTTTGCTTGCTGCCACCGGTGATGCCGATGTTATGCTGCATCTGCAGGGCATTTTCCTTGAAGATGGCATCCACCCAATCAGTGCTGGGCAGCTCGCCGCTGGCATATTTTTGAATGGTTGCATCCGGAAAACGCGGCGTGGCGGAAGGATTATCGTTCAATTGCGAAGCGTTCCATTGCCGCATGAAATCCACGGCGTTGGCCAGCTTCGGCAGGTAGGTAGGCTGCTGGGTGCCGGCGTAGGCGTCGTAGGAAAGGGTAGGGCGCTGGTTGGTTTTACCGCGGCGCGTGGTAACGAGTATAACGCCACCGGATGCACGCGCCCCGTAAATAGCCGTGGCAGACGCGTCTTTCAGGACGCTGATATTCTCGATATCCTGCGGGTTCACCGTTTCCAGCTGCCCGGCAACGCCGTCAATCAGCACCAGCACGGGGTTGTTGGACAAGGTGCTGATGCCGCGGATCTGGATTTTATTATTACTGGTACCGGGCATGGCGTCGGTTTGCTGGATGAACAGGCCGGGGACTTGTCCCTGTAAAGCGTTGACGACATTGGGCACGGGGCGTTCGGCCACAGCGGCGCCTTTCACAGTGGACACGGCTGCCGTCAGGCTGGCTTTCGTTTGGGTGCCGTAGCCCACCACCACAATTTCTCCGAGCTTTTTCGGGTCCTCTGTGAGTACGATGTGCAGCTGGGTATCTTTCCCGGATGCAATTTCCCGGGTAGTGTACCCCATGAAGGACACCACCAGGATGGCGTTTTCAGGCACGCCTTTGAGCGTATAAGCGCCTTTGCTGTCCGTCATGGTAGCGATGGAACCGTCTTTAATGCGTACCGTTACTCCTGGCAACGGTTCGTCTTTTTCATTGACGACCACCCCGGATATATCCTTCAAAGCCACGGTCAGCGCGGGATCAGCGGTGATGTCATAATGCGGGTCCTCATGGCGGCGGATGAACACTTTTCCGTCGGCGGTAAAAAACTCCAGGGCGAAAGGAGAGAGCAGTTCTTTTAAAATATTGCCGGCTTGCTGCTGCCGGGCTTTTACGGTCACCACGCTGTTCAGGACGTCGGCATTCACGGCGTAGCTGAAGGAGAGATTGGCAGCGGCGCCGATTTCATTCAGCACATCATGCAGCTTCCCGTTTTCCTTGTTGATCGTGATTTTTTTCTGCAGCAGCTGGGCGTCTGTGGAACTGGCCAGGAGCGACAGTGCCAGGCTACATACAGCGATGGTCGTACACAACGATAATTTCATTAGCATGCGTATTACAGGTACACATTTTTTCATACTTTTAGGTAGATTAAGGTTGAGTAATAAGCCGGCTGCCAAAGGTTGTCCAGACTGATTTGGCAAACGGCGCTTAACTGATCGGGGCCTCTTCGGAGGCCTTTTTTATGTGGGCGTTTTTCGTTTAGGCATACTCGTTAGAATTCATGGTCAGCATCCGTTCATACGGATAAAATAGGTCGCGTTTTTATGTTCCATGGTGGCGTTCAGCGTGAGGCAGAGTTGTTTCAGCGCCTTTTCCAGCGGTTCGCGGGTATTGAATTCTCCCACGTAGAAGCAGTTGGCAGTGCTGCCGGTGATGGTAATTTTCACGTTATAATAGTATCCCAGTTGATCGGCCACGGCCTGCAGGTTGGCGCGGTCGTACCGGAGCAGGCCCTGTTGATGTTCCAGTATCCATTGCGTATCCACGCCGGTTTCCCGGAGCAGGTTTCCGTTTTGTTTGTTGTACACGGCGCGGTTCCCGGGCTGGCAGGCCACCGTTTCGCTGCCTTTGCTCACGGCCACTTTCCCCGTTAATACGGTAACGGCTATATCAGGCTGCGCGGCATATGCCTGCACATTGAAGCTGGTTCCCAGCACTTTAGCTGTCACGGCTCCACTATGTACTTTAAATGGTTGCCGGCTGTTTTCCCGGATCTCAAAAAAGGCTTCTCCTGTGAGGGTGACGGTTCTTTCCTGTTTGCCATAATCTTTTCCCTGCTCTAATGTTGAGTTGGGGCTGAGGAAAACGATAGTGCTGTCCGGCAAGGTCACACGTAGGTGCTGCGCCGTTGCTGTGCGGTATGCCATGGGAGCGGAGCTGCTGATATGCCCGCTGTCCGGTTTACGTCCGAACCAGGCAATCCCCCCGGCGATGATCAGCAGGCCTGCCACGGCGGCGGCTATACGTAACCATGGCCTCATGCGAATTATCTTATTGGTAGCCGGTGTCCGTATGGCTTGCAGCAGCTCCTGTTCGAGGCCGGCTTCCAGCGCTGCACGGTCGCCCATAGTGGCGTCATTCCATTCCTGCGCAGGAAAGCTGTGGTAGTAGTTCATTAATTGCCGCAGCTCCTCCTCGGAAGCTGTGCCGTTGGTCCATTTATCAATCAGGTGAAAAAAATCTTCCCTTTGCATAGGTGGGTGTTTGGAGTTATAGTGTCAATTTTTTTGACCAACCCCCAAAGCCCCGGAAAAATATTTGACGGAAAATTTTTAATGGAATAAAATTTCAGCGAAAGATAGCCCCAGGCAGGAGATGAGGCAGCACATGCAAGTCCCTGCCACGCGCCAACCTCCGCTCCGGACCCCTTCGCACCCAACCACCAACCGAATCCTTTGCGAGCAATCCTCGCCAGAATCCTTTGCGTTCTTTGCCACCTTACGCCTCTCTGCTAGCAACCCTCCGCCCAAATCCTTTGCGCTCTTTGCCACCTTACGCCTCTCTGCTAGCAACCCTCCGCCCAAATCCTTTGCGTTCTTTGCCACCTTACGCCCCTTTGCGAGCAACCCTCCGCCCGCTATCTATTAGCTATCAACAACAGGAACACCGCATACGGAAACGCCTTACGCAGCTTCCGAATGGCAATCGTAATCTGGTTCTCCACCGTCTTAACAGAGATATTCAACCGCGCAGCGATTTCCTTATTAGAAAGCTGTTGCTCCCGGCTCATGCGAAAGATGACGCGGCATTTTTCCGGCAGGTTATCAATTAACATATCCAGCACCTGTTGGAGTTCTTTATAGGCAAGTTCACTCTCGGGGGAGCTATGTTCCATGCGTTCTTCCAGCTGATCAAACAGCGCCGCATTGTTAGGGTTACGCCGGATGTACCGGAACACTTTATACCGGATGCTTGCACGGAGATAGGCTTTGAGGTTAGTCTGCAATTCCATCCGCGGGGCCTGTTGCCAGAGTTCCGTAAACAATTCCTGTACGATGTCCTTGCAGGCCTCCCGGTCCTTCAGCAGTTGGTAAGCGAGCAGAAATAGTGATTGCCAGTGTTGTTTGTACAGGTAGGTAAGCGCCTGCTCATCGCCGTTTTTTAACCTCAGCAGCAGCACATCGTCCGAAAGCACCTCGTTAGTTGGCATGAACAGTAAATCGATCTTAAGTTGATAAAATATGAATCGCAGTGAACGGCGTAAATATAGGGTATAATTTTTCAGAAAGGAAAATATCCGGATGTAGCAGCGCAGTACAGGACTTTACGGAGTATGATGGTATCATTTATTCCACCTCGTCAATTACAATGCAGAACTGGGGCATTAAGCGGATGCCAGGTAACAGCCTTTGTTTGCCCGGATCTACAGCGCTGACTATGAGTCCGATCTTATTTAAGGGCTGCTTATTACTATCGTAACCGTCGATAAACTCCACGCTCTTAATCCGAAGCTTCAGCACCCGGCGCTCATGCAACACCTTGATGAAAAGCCCGGACCGTAATACGCCGCTGGTGAAATCGCCTGCAAGCACGAACCCTTTACTAAAATTAAAACTGCGGTCTATTTGAAAGGTAGCAACTTGTGACATGGCAGCCAAGATACTAAATCCGGGCAGGTGAGGAGTAGTCGTATTAAAATAACGGTACATTCTCCCTGGTTATTTCCCCGTTTAGCTCTCCGGCTCTAAGCCTCACCGCAAGCGACACGAAATCTTATTCTATCAGGACGTATCACTGCTCATTCGCTGCACGCCAATAGATCTGGATTCATCCCATTCATCTCACTCCGCCACCAGCCGCCGCCCGTGAAAGCAGAAAACTGCGCCTGCCTATAATCGGGCAGAAGGGCCTTTAGAAAGATGAAATATCCAGATTACTATTTAACATAAGATAAATTATAGGAATTATCTAAACACAAAGATAAGATATCTAATCAGATAAATTTATATTACTTATTAAACGGCTGTGCCCGCTGCTCCGGCCGGCCCTTGTCAACGTTTCTCTTCATTATTTCCCCTAACAAATAGTTTCAATTAGGGAATCAATACAGCTGCTTATTTCCCAGCCAACCAATCCCCTTGTAAAAAACTTTCGGTTGCTTAAAACGGCTCTAAACGCAAAAATGAAATCACGCTATAAGCTTGCGTGAAATATATCACCGTCCCCTACCGAACCTGATCTGGAATTATTGGGGTTTTGAACCGCCTGAGAATGCGATAAAAATTCTTGATGCTGTGAAAAGCCTGGATAAACAAACACCGGAAGTTGGTATTACGCTTCGGCGGCCGTAATGAACACCCTGAGATTTCGCTATAACACAACATGGCTAACAACGCACCGAGAACTCCGGCTACCATACAAAAATGAAGGCGCTGAGAATGCGATAAAAAATTTTCACCTGGCTACAACCCCGGATATTTAATTCTCGCGAATCTAATACAGTGCTGCATTTCAGGGTTTTTATCCCTGCAGTGATCCAAACATCCGTTAAAATTACATCCTAACGTACATGCATATACAGTACAATTTTTATCGCGCCGGCAATCCATTAAACAAAATTATATATATCTAAATCGTATGCTGCCGCAAAAGCTAGCAGCATACGATTTAACTAAAAAATTTGGCAAAACAATTGCCTTTCATATATTTGATAATTATTGACATAGCAATCTTAAAATCAGTGATAAATGGGAAGGTTTGATAAATCGGTTTTAATTGACAATGGAGTTGACAGGCGTCAATTAGGCTATTATTCCACACCAGAATTCATTGCGGATTTTATGACAGCGGCAATGCTTGAAATTAACCCTGATGGAAATACAGCACTCGATCCTTGTGTTGGTAAAGAAGAGCTGATTAAAGGCCTTTACAAAAGAAATATTGACATTGATGGGATTGACATTTACAACTATGGAGATTATTACTATTGCAATTACATACAAAAAGATTTTATTGAATTTTACAAGCAACAAAAACACAATCTTCAATTCGATCAGCAAATAAATCTTAAGTATGATTACTACATAGCTAACCCTCCCTATAATTGTCACGAGGTAGATTATATAAAAAATAACAAGAAAGAACTGCACCAACTTTTTGGCAGCGTTGGCGTTCACAACATGTACTCCATGTTTATTTCTGCAATTATTGACAGCGCAAAAGAGGGAGCTTTAATGTCGATAATTACAGCTGATAGTTTTCTTACGGCCCGAATGCACAACCCGCTAAGAGAACAAATACTGAATAGTTGTTCGGTTCATTATCTTATTTTGTGCCCAACCAATTTGTTCTGGGAACAAAAAGCGGATGTGCGGACAGTAATCATGGTTTTACAAAAGGGCAAGAAATATCAGCAGCAGGTTAAATCATTAAACCGAACAAAAAACAAAGAAGAATTTAAGCTAAAGCTCGCACAGAAAGCATTTATCGAATCCCCGCTCGAAAATATTATCAATTCAAGCGGAAACAATCAGTTTGAATTTGTAATTGATATACCCAATGAAGTTCAATCCCTGTTTGCTTATCCCCGCATCGGTGAGCTATACAAATGTATTACCGGAATTTCCACCGGCGCCGACGCAAAATACCTTTCCAAAGATCTGAAGGCAGGATTTGAAGTGCCGTTTTATAAAAACCCTGGCTCAAGAAAATTCTTTTGTGAAGCCGATGCCTTTCTTACGAACGACTACCTGATCTATGATAAGGAGATTAAAAACTTCATGGTTCGCAATAAAGGTTTTATGTTGAAAGAAGGCATTACCTGTTCTTCCATGGGGCTTCCTTTCAGCGCCTGCTATCTCCCTAAGGGAAGTACCTTTGGTGTGAACGCAAATATTTTCTGTGACAAAAAAGACATCTGGTGGCTGATCGCTTACTTAAACAGCAGTCTTGTTACCTACATTGTAAGAGGCGTACTCATTCGTTCTAACATGATTACCTCGGGCTATGTATCTAAAATCCCTGTTATTCCCTTTTCGCAAACCATAAAAGATGAACTGTCCCTGATTGCCCAGGAGGCCTACAAAGAAAAAGTACAGCCCAAGGATAGTAATAAGTACATTCAAAAAATTGATAATATCGTTTTTGAAGAACTAGACTTTGAACAGTCTATCATAAATGATATTCAACATTTTGCGCTTAACCTGCAATCAAGGGTTTAGTTTCTTATGCCTTTTCTGAAAGGCTACCTCCATTGCAGTTTTGAACTCCTCAAAAAACTCATTGTAATACTTCTCCAGGTTTTGAGTGATAAGCTCTTCCAAAATACGCCAAACCGTTCTTCCCTTTGCAGCCTTCCGCCATCCTAAAGGAAACTGTTCTCTCGTCCCGATTTGAATTTTACCTACTTTGGTAATCAGCTTATCCAAACTGGCCTGTAGTTTAAGCCTTCGTCTGTCCGTTTGTTCGACACTCATTTATTTTTACCTTTTAATAATTCACTGATAGCGTTCTTAAAAGCAACCGATAGTTTTGAATCACTTCCACGAACACAAAAATAAGGTATATAACCAGGCAAATTATATCACTTTTAATGTATATATATCTAACAGTCGCCTCACTCCCATCTCACTTCTCCCGCTCAAAGACCTTCGGAATCCCCATCCGCTGCGCACTATAAATCCCTGACCGCCCGCTGAAATAATACGCCGTGAAACACGCTACTGCAAAATAAATCACATGATTCGTCCCAAATAATTCCACCCCCATAATCGTACACGCCAACGGGGTATTCGTAGCTCCGGCAAACACCGCAATGAATCCCAGTCCCGCCAGCAGATCCACGGGCGCGCCCAGCAACAAAGCCAAGGTATGACCCAGCATAGCCCCCATAAAAAATAAAGGCGTCACCTCTCCTCCTTTAACCCCCATCGCGAGCGTTACTGCAGTGAAAATCAGCTTCCAGAGCCAACTCCAGGAGGTGACCTGGTTGTTCGTGTGGAAGGCGTTCACGATACTGATCCCGTCGGGCGACTCACTCGTTACCCCGAGCCCCAGGTAATCCCCCGTACTGGTTACATAACAAAGCCCAATGATGATGACCCCACCAACCACAGGTATCAGCCAGGGTATTTTAATATAGGCGTTCGCGTTGGTCTTGATCGCTTTCATCAGCGTGGAAAACAGCCAGCTCGTCAACCCAAAGGCCACCCCGGCTACTATGACTTTCAGCAGCAACCAGATGTCCATATGCAAAAAGGAAACGCCCGCTGTAGATGGTATGGCCTTGTATAATATCTGGTACCCGGTATGGGTAATGCCCCAGGAGGCGCACACCACATCCGCCAGGACTGCCGATATCAAACAGGGAATCAGCGCATCGTACCGCACCAGCCCAATGGCCAGCACCTCCAACGCGAAAACTGCTCCCGTCACCGGCGTGCCGAATACCGCGCCGAAGCCGCCGGCAATCCCCGTCATCAGCAATATTTTCACATCCGCCTCCTTCAGCCCAAACACCCGCGCTACCCAGGCAGCCATACTGCCGCCTATCTGCACCGCCGTACCTTCACGCCCCGCCGATCCGCCAAATAAATGCGTAATCACCGTGGCTGCCAATACCAATGGCGCCATCCGGGCAGGCACGCCGCCTCCCGGCTGATGGATCTCCTCCATGATCAGGTTATTGCCCTTCTCCGCGTCCTTACCGTATAACCGGTACATAAAATAGATGAATACACCCGCCAGCGGTAACAGGTACAACAACCAGGGATGCGCCCAGCGGAAATGCGTGGCCTCATCCAATAACCATAAAAATAATGCAACAAGGGAACCGGTAATTACTGCCACCGGTAAAACGAGCACTGTCCAGCGTAGCAACTGAACCGCAATAGTGAATTGTTCTTTAGGTAAGTATTTGTTCTCTGCCATATCCTACAAATAATTTAACCGAGGAGATACCAGCTCTCCATCCAATATTTGTAGGCGCCATCAGTTCCGGCGATGCGAAACGGTTTCAATGCAGGAAGACACCATTTCCTGGTAGCTGCAAAAATATAATTTTATTTTAAAAGTTGTGCGTAATAGGCTGCGCCCCAAAGCGCTGCTTTATCATTATTTACAATATGAATAGGCACGCCGGAAAGTAACTCCGCCATCCTGTCCCCCTGTATATAATGATTGTAAAATTCGCCGGTCTCCAACAGGGGCGCAATCTTTGGCGGAATACCACCGCCCAGGAATATCCCCCCGGTAGATTTGTACTTCAACGCCAGATCCGCAGACACGCGGGCCAGGTATCTCACAAATAACTCCATCGTCTTCTTCGTAATGCTGGCATCCGCCATCAGGGCGGATTTGCTGATCACGGCCGACTTATCCCCCTTCAGGATCGCTTCCCTTAAACTACTGCTTTCCTCATAGCCCATCACATCCCTCAAAAACACGTAGATATCATAAATACCAGGACCGGATATTACCCGCTCCCAACTGGCAATCTCGTATTTCTCCTGCAGGTATTTTAACAACTTAATATCTACATCATTGCGCGCAGCAAAATCAGAATGCCCTCCTTCAGACGCAAACGGATGGTGATGCTGCCCGTCCCAGTAAAGGCCGGCCATACCCAATCCCGTACCCGGCGCTATGATCGCCATATTGCCTTTGCGACTCCCTTCACCACGGTGCAGCGTCGTGATATGCTCCGGCGATAAGGTTGCCAGCCCGTAAGCCGTCGCTTCCAGGTCGTTTATCAGGGCCACCAGCTCCACGCCCGTCGCCTGGCGGATTTCCCCGGTCGTCAGCTCCCGGGATAAATTAGTCAGCTGCACCGTACCGTTGAACACAGGTCCTGCAACACCAATGCATATACGCTCTACTGGTGTATCCCGGCTTTCTGCCAGGAAATTCACGAACATATCCGTGATATTTTCATAATCACGGGACACATAAGTCTTCTCCCTGACAATATCCAACTCCCCATCAATGGCGCTGTAAAGCGCCAGATTGGTTTTAGTACCGCCCAGGTCGCCTGCCAGCAGGTATATCTTCTCCGTCGTATGGTCCGCTTCCGGAAAAGCCGGAAGGTATTGCTGCTTTTTCAATTGCTGCGTCATCGTTCGAAAATCTTGGAATTAAAAATAGCGATTATTCACCGAAACTGAGTTCCCAAAATATTGCAAAAATCAGCCCGCACCTCATTTTGTGGAACATCATTTGCAAACAGAACAATTTTTGCGAGAGAAATGTATTTGATTAAAGCTTTCATATCCAACCTGATCATATGGAAAGACATACCTACAAGACTGGCATTATCGGAAACTGCGCTTATATCGCACATGTAAATCTCAACACCAACATTGATTGGCTCTGCTGGCCGCGTATGGACAGTACTTTCCTGTTCGGCGGCTTGCTGGACAAACAAAAGGGCGGCGAATTTTCCATATTGCCCGAGGGGCATTATACCTCTCACCAATATTATATGGAGAATACAAATATCCTCTGCACGGAAATTACCACCGCCGAAGGCAGCTACCGCATTACCGACGTGGCGCCCCGTTTCATCCAGTACGAACGCTTCTTCAAGCCCCTCATGCTGATCCGCAAGGTGGAACCCATCGAAGGCGCGCCCCGTATTAAAGTGAAGTGCCGGCCCGTTTGCGATTACGGCTCCCGGGAACTGGCCCCCCTCCGCGGCAGCAGCCATATCGAATTCATAGGCTGCGAAGAACGCATCCGCCTTACCACCAATATCGCTATCAATTATATTATAGACGAAGAGCTGTTCGTCCTGAACGATACCCGCTACCTGCTCCTCACCTACGGCCACCCGCTGGAAGCGCCGCTGGAAAGCACGGCCGAGCGCTTCGTCCGGGAAACGACGCTCTACTGGCGCAGCTGGATTAAACAGTCCTCCATCGCCAACTACTTCCAGCCTTATGTCATCCGCTCCGCCCTCACCCTGAAAATTCACCAGTATGAGGATACCGGCGCCATCATCGCCGCCAGCACCACCAGCCTGCCGGAGTATATGGACTCCGGCCGCAACTGGGATTACCGCTACTGCTGGATGCGCGATACCTATTATATTATAACCGCGCTCAATCACATCGGTCACTTTGAGGAAATGGAGCGCTACTTCGGGTATATTACGGACATCTCCTTCTCGGGCGATTTCCGCTACCAGCCCCTCTACGGCATCACCGGCAAAAAGAACCTGGTGGAAACCATCCTCCCTCACCTGGATGGCTACCTGGGGAACCAGCCGGTGCGCATCGGCAATCAGGCATACGAACATATCCAGAACGATATATACGGACAGGTACTGATTTCCATGCTCCCGCTCTATACGGACCACCGTTTTATTTTCACCGAACGGAAGGACTCCGCCCGCTGGCTTAACCTCCTGCTGCAAAAAATAGAACGCACCATCGACGAAAAGGACGCCGGCATCTGGGAATTCCGCAACATGGCTAACGTGCACTGCTATACGAACCTCTTCCAGTGGGCCGGCTGCTGCGCCGCGGAAAAAATGGCCCGCACCATCCACAACGAGGACCTCATGAAACGCGCCATCGCCCTGAAAGAACGGGCCGCCGCACATATCGAAAGCTGCTACGATCCTGAACGTAAAGTATATACGAATGCCGCCGGCAGCAAACACCTGGACGCCAGCACCTTACAGCTGATCATGATGAACTACCTGGACCCGAATTCACAACGGGCGAAGGATCACCTGGCAGCCCTCGAAAAAGAACTCAAAACGGAAGACGGCCTGTTTTACCGCTACCTCCATTCGGACGACTTCGGGAAACCCAAAGCTACCTTCCTCGTTTGCGCCTTCTGGTACGTGGAAGCTCTCGCCTGCGTAGGCCGGCTCGACGACGCGCAGCGCGAATTTGAAAGGCTGCTCCAATACAGCAACCACCTCCTGCTCTTCAGCGAGGACGTGGAATCCGGCAATGGCAGCCAGTGGGGCAACTTCCCGCAAGCGTATAGCCATGTGGGTTTGATGAATGCCGCCTACCGGATTGCAATGAAACTGGACGTGCCGATATTCCTGTAGTGAAACGGGCATTCCAGGCCATCCCCTTCCTCATTTCACCAAAAACAAAAAGGCCAGTGGCATACCCACTGGCCTTTCCCTTACTTATTACTTTTTAACGTTCGCAAAAAATGCCTCACCTCATGGAAGCTCCGCAGGTAATAGCGCGCAGCTGAAACCTGGCTACCCACCTTGATCGTATAAGATTCCAGCGGCAGGTCCTTAAAGATATCCTCGTCCGTTACATCATCGCCCATGGCCATGATGAAATCATAGGAACCTTCCAGCAGCCAGCTGAGTGCAGCTTTGCCCTTGTTGATCTCCACGTTCTTCACTTCTATGACCATATCCCCGGGCAGGATCTGCAGCCCTTTCTCCTGCGTGTAATACCGGAGAGTAGCCATCAGCTCATTGGCGCGCAGGTCGCCCAGGCCGGCTTCCACCTTGCGGTAGTGCCACACCAGCGAAAAGCTTTTCTCTTCAATGAACGATCCGGGCGTACGGTCCGTCATCATCTCCATCAGCGGCAATATCTCCTGCTTCCATTTATCGCTGAGCCCCGGCAGCTGGAACCAGTCCCCGTCCTTGGTCTTTTGCCAGGCGCCGTGTTCGGCCACGAGGTCCAGCGGCATATGCCCGAACCACTTCCCCAGCGTATCATGATTCCGGCCTGAAATCATGACAATCCGGTTTCCCGGAATACTGGCCAGCTCCCGTAACAACTGGTAAAGGTCCGGGTCAGGCGAAGCCTGGTCTATATTGGCCTGGAACCCTACAAGCGTACCGTCGTAATCCAGGAAAATAATGCGTTGCGCTGCTTTGCGGTACTCCTGTCGTATATACATGGCCGTTTCCGGGCTCACACGGCGGGCCAGCATGTTCTGCTGCATGGTGTTGACTTCCTTCAGCCGGTCCATAAACAGTTTCACCCAGTGATGGATATTGAATTTGGACACCACCTGCCGCATGGCTTTCATCCGGCGCTGCTGATCGTCCAGCGGCATATTCACCGCCTCCATAATGGCCGTCATGATAGCCCCGATGTTGTTGGGGTTGACGATGATGGCGTCAATCAATTCCCGGCTGGCCCCCGCCATCTCGCTGAGGATCAGGACCCCGTCCTCTTTATTCCGACTGGCAACATATTCCTTGCTGACGAGGTTCATCCCGTCGCGCATGGGCGTCACCAGGCAAATGTCCGCGAAGTTGTACAGGGCGGAAAGCATATCCATCGGGAAGCTCCGGTAAAAGTACTGCACCGGGTGCCAGCTAAGCGTGCGGAACTTCGCATTGATATGCCCTACCTTGCGGTCAATTTCCTCCCTAAGCTGCTTGTACTGCGGTACCGTATCCCGGGATGGCACCACGATCATATATAATACCACCTTGCCTACGTACTCCGGGTACATTTGCAGCAGCAGTTCAAAAGCGTGTAGCCGTTGCAGTATGCCTTTGCTGTAATCCAGCCGGTCAATGGAGAGGATCATCTTCTCCGTTTTGAAAGTCTCCCTCAGCTGCTGGATGTTGGCCAGCACCTGCGGATCCTGCCCCATTTCGCTGTACTTCTTATCGTCAATACCCATGGGGAAGGTTTCCACCACAATTGCGCGATCGTTGTAGGTCACCACGTTGGCGGTAGTTTTCGCCGGCAGGAGCCGACTCACCGCCTCGAGGAAATAACGGGTATCGTCGAAGGTATGGAAGCCCATCAGGTCCGCCCCGAGCATCCCTTCCAGGATTTCGGTACGCCATGGGATGAGCCGGAAGAGTTCAAACGAAGGGAATGGAATGTGCTGGAAGAAGCCAATGGAGATTTCCGGTAATTCGGCCCGGATCATGCCCGGCAGCAGCAGCAACTGGTAATCCTGCACCCAGATGGTGTCGCCTTGTTCGGCAACGGATAAAACAATATCCCGGAATTTTTTATTTACCTGGTAATAGGCATCCCAGTAGGTTTGTTCATAGCGGGCATAAACGGACATATAGTGGAAAACTGGCCACAGTGTCTCATTGGAGAAGCCCTCGTAATAATTATTAATTTCTTCTTCGGTAAGGAATACAGGCATCAGGTTCATCTGCCGGAGCTGGGTGGTAACTTTCTCCTGCTGCCTGCTATCGGAGATTTCCTGGCCGGGCCAGCCTATCCAAATATTATTTCCTTCCCTGTAAATAGAGCCTAAACCGGTTGCCAGCCCTCCTTCACTCGCCTGCAGGACGTAGTCGCCGTCCTGTTCCATGATCTTAACTGGCAATCTGTTCGATACAATAATAGTTTTTCTCATAGTCTTATCATATATCCATTTTCAAAATACGTTCTCAGGAAACTGCATAAACAGCGCAATAAACGTACCTGCAAAATGGCCTGGCGGCTAAAGACTTCGTTCTTCCTATCATGATCAGCCCTTTTCTTCCCCTGGCGGCGTCCACTCCATCACCTAAAATAAATCCTACTTCTTCCCCAGCGTCATCAGCACCACCCCTCCCACTACAATCGCCGAAGCAATGGCCACCATGGAGGTAATGCTCTCGTGCCCGATGGCCCAACCCAGGAAGAGCGCGACCACAGGATTAATATAGGCATAGGTAGAAGTAAGCCGCGGCGGCGCATTACGGGCCAGCCAACTGTAGGAAGTGTACCCCACGAGGCTGCCGATGAACACAAGGTAGCCGTAGGCGAGCCATCCCCGGTGAGTCATCCGCAGGAACGATCCTACCTGGTCCGTTTCCAATACCAGGCTAACCACCAGTGCGAACGCAGCGCCGGCCAGCATCTGGATGGCAGTACTGGTAATCTGCGCCGGCATGGGCCAGCGTTGCACCAGTAAGGAACCCACCGCCCAGCAGATATTACCCAGGATGACGATCAGCACCGGCCATAACGGGAACGACTCAACGTGTTGATTCCCAAACGGGTTAAACAGCAGGAACAAACCGGCGAATCCGACGGCTATACCCAGCAAGGTAGTTGCGCTGGGTTTTTTCCGGGAGAAGAATGCCCAGTCCAGCACCATAAACCAGGCGGGCATAGCTGCCACGAGCAGCGCTACCAGTCCGGATGGCATATAATGCACGGCCAGGGCCACCGTCGTATTACCAATGCCTATCAGTAATATCCCTACGAAAACAGCATTGCCCAGCTGTTGCCTGTTCGGGAGAACTTTCTCCCTCCAGCGGCCTATGGCCAGGAGCAGCAGCCCCGCCAGGAAGAACCGGGCGCTGGACAGGAAGAAGGCAGGCGTCGTTTCCGTAGCCACTTTCAATCCGAGGTAAGTGGAACCCCATATAATATATACCGCCAACAGGTATATGAAGGTTTGGGTAGTAACGGGCTTATCGTTGTTCATCAGGGTTTCTTTTTATGACGTTGTTGGAATCGGGTAACCTTATGTACATCGCCGCAGGTACTCATGCTGCACCAGCGGCGGGAGCCGTTGCGACTCTTATCCAGGAACAGCCATCCGCAGGACGGGCATTCCTTCACTTGTCCGAGCCGGGGGCCGGACAGCAGTTCCAGCGCGGAGGCGGCAATACGCCAGTTCACCTGCTCCATGGCCGGCGCGTTGAAATCCGGCGTCACCACCCGCTGCTGCTTATCCCAATCCAGGGAAACGTTCGTATAGGCGTCCGAGATATAGACGGTCAACCCCGCCAGATCCCCCGGATCCGGCTGTCGTTTTTTTGCAATCGTACTGAACACGCGGTACAGCAATTCCCGGAGCTGAATGCTTTTATCAAACACCTGCGTCGCCTTGGCGGGAAAGTCGCGGGCCATCCTTTCCAGTGCCTGGATACTTTTTGCCGGCATCCCTTTAATGTGGTCGTACCAGGCAGTCAGGTCCCGGAAACCACCCAGGTAATCCCCCGGCTCCGGCTTCTTCCGGTTGCCCAGCGTATTGCCAAAATCGAGGCAAAGGATACCACCGTCCAACCGGAGGGAAGTGATGGGATGACTGGCACTCATGGTATAACTGTTTGATGATAATGTGAATATACGAAGAAGTTTTAACCAGTAAAAGTTATTTTACTGGTTAATAAAAAATGAGGTAAAAAACGGGTAAATCCTTAACTGAAACGATAGTTTAAATGATTAACATTAATCACTTAAAAATCAATAAATTAATTTTAATTTTTTTAGGGAGAGATATGCCGTTTTCCCGGGGTAACTCATAGTAAATTCACCACTGGGCTGGATGTGGTATGCCGGAAAAAAAATGCATCCCGGACGGGTAGACCGGAATGCAATA